>ENA-UEQL01000006-UEQL01000006.1-human-gut-metagenome-genome-assembly--contig:-NODE-6-length-87148-cov-8.351345_pt1 | contig 87148 bp, 68 predicted proteins | sample MGYA00242905_ERZ507926 | MGnify/ENA primary metagenome ERZ507926 (study PRJEB26167, sample SAMN06115531) | human gut metagenome | host: Homo sapiens | place: China:Henan | collected 2015-09-09 | study...
GATCTGAGATCTACCATCGAACAGACAATCTACTATTTCAACAACGAGCGACCTGTCCGTAAACTAAATGGAAAACCACCAGTCCTGTACAGAACAGTACTGGTGACTTAAGAAATTTTGTGTCTACTAACTATTGACTACTTCACTGTTATCAGGCGGGGCTTTTGTGTGCAGAGGATACTTTTTCTCAAGGTGCATTGTGCGCACCCAAAGGATGGCTTGGCAGCGAGGCGTGACCGCTTGATAATGGCGGCGGTGGCGGTTGATAGGCGAGGGGCGTGTTATCAAGCGGCAGTGAGTTCATCTCCACCATATGCTTCCAATACTTTTTTGGCATCAGCTGTCGTTGCAGCTGTGGGTTGATGCGCTCTTTGATGGCAATGCGTTGATAGAAGGTTTTCCAAAGCTGCTGTATGGAGGCTTCGCGCGCAGAAATATCCGGCATAGCTAGTGTGGACGAATCGGTGATGTACCAGTCGCCGCCCTGTGCGACCCCTGCCAGCTGATGGGTGCAGTCTTGGATGAGAAACGGCTGTGTGGAAAACCGTTCCACGAAATGCGGCATCAACAGCGGCAAAATGCGGTGCTGGGGGCTGATCTCGCCGTAGTACACCCCGCCCTCGCGCTCGGATAAACGCAAAAACTCACGCAGGGCACACGCTTCTCGCGCTACCAACGCCACCGCCTTGTCTATTGCCAGCGCGCGGTCGTCCACCAATCGCGTGCGGATGTCGGGCCCTACCTCAAATCCCCAAAGCAGATATTGATAAATGGTCTGGCTGATGTCCGGCTTGTCCAGCAAAAACGCCATCCACGCCTTTTCGTAGGCAAATTCACCGACACAGCGCCGGATGCCCCGTACCACACGGGCAGCCTTGGCTTCGTCGGTGGAAACGGTGGTGTATCGCTGCCCGAACTCCAGCTGACAGGCAGCTTCCGGCAACAGCGCGACCGGATGGGGGCGGCGGGCATAAGCATCAAAAAAAGCCGTCATCAGCCCTTCGAAGCTGCCGTCAAACAGCAGAGTTAGTGGAGCGCCCATGTCGCCGCCCCCTTTGGTGCCGCCAGCTGCGGTAAATCGTTCCAAGTCAGCTGCTGCGGAGCGTCCAGCGGCAGTTGTTGCTCCCGACGGGCGCTATCGGTTAGATTGCCGTAAATGAATTCCGGCGAAAATTGCACCGCGTCCGCCATTTTGCCGTTGCAGGTGATGAAATATACCGCGCGCTTCAGCACCACCCCCAGCTTTTTCAGCCCCTCAAAGGTCAGCGACCCGCTGCGGCGTGCGGTCAAGATGCGCAGCGCGGATTTTACGCCGATGCCGGGTACGCGCAGCAGCGTTTCTTTATCGGCGCGGTTGATTTCCACAGGAAAAAGATCCAAATGCCGCAGTGCCCATTGGCATTTGGGATCGAGCAGCGGGTCCAGATCCGGATGCTTCTCGTCCAGCAGTTCGCTGGCCGAAAAGCCATAGTATCGCAGCAGCCAATCCGCCTGATACAGGCGATGCTCCCGCAGCAGGGGCGGCGGTTGGTCGCGCGGCAGCAGCGCGTTGGTACCCACCGGAATATACGCCGAGTAAAACACACGCTTCAATGCGTATCGCCGATACAGCGCCTGCGCCAGATTGACAATTTGATAATCCGTGTCGGGGGTGGCACCGATGATCATTTGGGTGCTTTGTCCCGCCGGAGCAAAGGAGGGCGCGTGGCGGTACAGCGCCAGCTCCTCCCGGTTCTGCTTGATGTTGTCGGAGATCGCGCCCATGGGGCGCAGCACCTTTTGGCGGGATTTGTTGGGTGCCAGCAGCCGCAGACTGTGTTCGCTGGGCAATTCGATATTGACGCTCATCCGGTCGCACAGGTGCCCCAGCTTGGTCACCAGCTCCGGTGAACAGCCGGGGATCGCCTTGGCGTGGATGTAGCCGTTGAAGCGGTAGGGGCCGCGCAGCAGCTCCAGCACCCGGCACATCTGCTCCATGGTATAATCGGGATCGCGGATGACACCCGAGCTTAAAAACAGCCCCTCGATATAATTGCGGCGGTAAAAATCAATGGTCAGCCCCGCCAGCTCCTCCGGCGTGAAGGTAGCGCGGGGGACATCGTTGGAGCAGCGGTTGACACAATACTGACAATCAAATAGACACGCGTTGCTCATCAGCACCTTTAGCAGCGAAATGCAGCGGCCGTCCGCCGCGAAGCTATGGCAGATGCCCGGGGCACAGGTCGCCCCCATCATCCCTTTTTTGCCGCCGCGCGACGACCCGCTGGAGGTACACGCCACATCGTATTTGGCAGCGCCGGTCAAAATGCGCAGTTTATCCAAAACATCCATTCGATTCACCTCGATAAAGAACATCTGTTCGACGCTATTATAGCACGCTGCACCAACAATGTCAAACATTTGTTCGCTGCTTTTGCGTGGGAATTTCTGTCGAAGGCTTGCCGGCGGAAACCGCGGCGATTTCGCAAAATAGCCCCGCGCCCTCTTGACACACTCCCTATATCTAGTATATAATGGTAAACAGGTATTTGGTCATTTGACCGAATCCCTTTGGAAATCGCAGCAGGATCTTTTTTCAAGGGAGACAGCTTGTCGTTTATTTATAGATAACAGAAAAATATGGTCGCTTCGGGCGGTCCGGTTATAGATAAAAAAGCGGGTTGTTTTTTGATAAAGGGCGTATTCCGTCCTTTTGTTGTGGATAATCTACACCTCCGTTGAAAAGGGTTCTGTTTCTTGACAAAACCGTTTTTTATGGAGGTGTATTGTTGTATGGAGCTTTGGCAGGGAATCCTGCTGGCTGTGGCAACGCTGATTGTCGGCGCTGTCGTGGCGGGCATCGTCGCCTATAAAAAAGGCGAGGAGCATCGCCGCAAAGAAGCGGAGGCTGCCATCGGTTCGGCCGAAGCCGAGGCCGAGCGCATTGTTGCTGACGCGAAAAAAGCAGCCGCAACCAAGAAAAAAGAAGCACTGATCGAAGCCAAGGACGAGATTCACCGCTTGCGCAACGAGTCCGAGCGGGAAATCAAAGAGCGCCGTAGTGATGTGCAGCGCCAGGAGCGCCGTATCCAGCAAAAGGAAGAAACGCTGGATCGTAAAATTGAAAATTGCGAGAAAAAAGAAGAAAGCATTGCGAAAAAGCAAAAAGATGTGGAAGCTCGCTTGAAGGATGCCGAGGATCTGAAAAAAGGTCAGTTTGAAATGCTGGAACGCATTTCCGGCTTGACGGCGGAGCAGGCGAAGGAGTATTTGCTCAACAATCTGGAACAGGAGCTGACCCACGAAAAAGCGCTGAAGATTAACGAGTACGAAGCGCGCCTGAAAGAGGATGTGGATCGCCGTGCCCGCACGCTGATCTCCCACGCGATCCAGCGGGTCGCCGCGGATCAGGTGGCGGAAACCACCGTGTCGGTGGTGCCGCTGCCCAACGACGAGATGAAGGGGCGCATCATCGGTCGCGAAGGCCGCAACATCCGCGCCATCGAAACGCTGACCGGTGTGGATCTGATTATCGACGACACGCCGGAAGCTATCACGCTGTCCGGGTTTGATGCGGTGCGCCGCGAGGTGGCGCGCATTGCGCTGGAGCGCTTGATCTCGGACGGCCGTATCCATCCCGCCCGCATCGAGGAGATGGTGGACAAAGCCCGCCGCGAGGTGGAAGCAACCATCAAATCCGAGGGTGAGCGCGCGGTGCTGGAAACCGGTCTGCGCGGGATCCATCCCGAAATCATGCGTCTGCTGGGTCGGCTGCATTACCGCACCAGCTACGGTCAGAATGTGTTGAACCACTCGATGGAAGTGGCGTTCCTGTCGGGCATCATGGCCAGCGAGCTGGGCGTGGATCCCGAAGTGGCGCGCCGCGCTGGCTTGCTGCACGATATCGGTAAGGCGGTCGACCATGAGGTGGAAGGCTCGCATATCGAGATCGGTGTGGATATTGCCCGCAAGTATAAGGAAAGCGAAGCGGTGATCCACGCGATCGCCGCTCACCACGGCGATGTGGAGGCGACCACCGTGATCGCCTGTCTGGTGCAGGCCGCCGATGCCATTTCGGCTGCGCGCCCGGGCGCCCGTCGCGAGAATTTGGAAAACTACATCAAACGGTTGGAGAAGCTGGAAGAGATCGCCAACGAATTCGACGGCGTGGAGCGTTCGTTCGCTATCCAGGCGGGTCGCGAGGTGCGCATTCTGGTGAAACCGGATGTGGTCAACGACGACCAGATGACCTTGCTGGCGCGCGATATCGCCAAGAAGATCGAGGAAAATATGGATTATCCGGGTCAGATCAAGGTGAATCTGATTCGCGAAAACCGGGCGGTCGACTACGCCAAATAAACAAATGCACAAGGGACCGCTTTTCGCTGGCAATCCGGTGGAAAGCGGTCTTTTTACAGGAGGAACAAGTATGCGCATTCTTTGTGTGGGCGATGTGGTGGGCAGCGCCGGCTGTGCTCATTTGCGGCGGGTGCTGCCCCCGATCAAGCGGCAGTACGGCGTGGATGTCTGCATCGTCAACGGCGAAAATTCCGCCGATGGCAACGGCATCACTCCGGTATCGGCGCGCCATATTCTGGACAGCGGCGCGGATGTGGTGACCGGTGGCAACCACACCTATCGCCGCCACGAATTCTGGCCGCTGCTGGACGAAGATCCGGCGCTGCTGCGCCCCGGCAACTATCCCGCCGGTGCGCCGGGGCGGGGGCTGTATATGGTGGATAAAGGCCGCTACCAGGTGGCGGTGATCAATCTGCTGGGCGTGGTATATCTGGAGCCGCTGGCGTGTCCTTTTGATACGCTGGATGCGCTGCTGAAACAGGCGGGCAATCCGCGCTTTTGTGTGGTGGATTTCCATGCCGAGGCTACCGCCGAAAAAAAGGCGCTGGCGTATTATGCCGACGGGCGCATTTCGGCGCTGTTCGGCACCCACACGCACACGGCGACGGCGGACGAGCAGATTTTGCCGCAAGGCACCGGCTTTTTGACCGATGTGGGCATGACCGGACCGGTCAACTCGGTGCTGGGGGTGCGCCCGGAACAGTCGGTGCAAAAAATGCACGATAAGCTGCCGGTGCGGTTCGCGGTGGCGGACGGTCCCTGCATGATGAATGCGGTGCTGTTCATCTTGGATGACAAAACCGGCCGCACCGTCGGAGTGGAACGGTTGGATGTGCGCTGAACAAGAATGGTGATATTGCTCGAATAGGAGGGCCTCCCATGCCGCAGACAGAGCGAAAAGGATGGATCGACATCGCCCGTGCGTTGGCGATGATATTTGTGATTTTTGGACACGTCGGCAACGAAACCGTAGCGGCCGGTGTGTCGGCGGATGCCGTATACGGGGGGATCGCCACCGTCATCAATCCGCTGAAGCTGCCGTTGTTTTTTGCCATCTCCGGTTATTTGTTTTCGGCGAAGAATGACGATCCGGTGTATTTTTTCAAAAAAATGCTGCGTACCCGTCTGATCCCCTATGCCGTGTGGGGATCGTTTATGGGTATCGTGGCGTTCGGAATGGATATGTACCGCTGCGGGTTCCAAACGAGCCGGATCGGCTCGCTGCTGGTATCCAATTATCTATTGCCCTTTGTGCGCGGCAATTTGATTTGGTTCATCCCATGCCTAATCGTGCTGGAGATTCTCTTTTTCGCGATGCAAAAGCTGGCACGGCACAATCTGGTCGCTTTGACCGCCATCACGCTTGTGTGCACAGTGCTGGGGTATTGGTGGTCGGCGGACGGGGTCGTCAAGCCGTGGAAGCTGGATACGGCGCTGACCTGCACGCAGTTTATGACGCTCGGTTATCTGATCCGCCATGTGGTGGAGGAGAAAACGGCTGCGATCAGCATGAAAAAGCAGGCCGCTGTGTGTTTGGGTGTATATGCGGTGGCGCTTTGCTTGCTGCAGTTGGTATGGCCGGGCTGCACCGTGGACATCAACCGGGGACGCTATTTTAACCCGATTGTGTTTTCGCTGCTGGCTTGGGTAGGGGTGTACGCGGTTTTCTGCGTCACCAAGCTGTGCCGGGAGATGCGGCCGTTGCTGTTCGTTGGGCGCAACACCTTTATCTATTTTGTATGGCATATGTACGCCGCCAAGCTGGTGCTGACCGTGGGGCTGAAGCTGCCGTTTGTCGGTGCGCTGCCCATGACGCTGCTGGTGCTGATCGTGACGGCGGTGGTGTGCGTCCTGGTGGCAGTGGTGTGTCTGTTTGTCAACCGCTTTTTGCCCTTTACGGTGGGGCATCGCGCCGCCCCGAGAGGAAAAAGCGCCGGGGCTTGATTCCTGTGAAAAAAAGTGGTATACTAAATTGCTTTTAGAAAAAGTGGCCGCCGCTATTGCACATTGCGCGGCTTAGGGGTATAATAAACCTGTATACCACTGTATAAGAAAAACCGGAGCCATTTCGCATGGCTTGATAGAAAGGCGGGAAAGCTCTATGATCCGTATTGAAAATCCCCTTGGCACCATCGAAATTTCGCAAGAGTACTTTTCCTATCTGGTGGGCAATGCGGCCACCTCCTGCTATGGCGTGGTCGGCATGGTCAAAAGTGGCACGCGGCAAGGGCTGCGCTCGGTGTTTTATCGCCGCAGCTTTGCGGATGATGGCATCCGCGTCCACAGCGAAAACGACAAGCTCGTGGTGGATCTGCACATCGCTGTGATCTATGGCATGAATATCTCTGCCATTGCCAAAAGCATTGTCAACAAGGTGCGGTACACCGTGGAACAGGCGACCGGCCTGGAGGTTAAAAAGGTCAACGTGTTTGTAGACGGCATGAAAGCCGAATAACCGATCGAAACAGCCGGCCGCCCGTGTGGTGTGCCTAAAGGAGTGCTTATATTGATTCAAGGTAGTGTATTGCGCGACGCCATGGTGTCCGCGTCCCGACAACTCGCGCAGGTCAAACAGTCGGTGGATGAACTCAACGTTTTTCCGGTGCCGGATGGCGATACCGGTACCAATATGTCGATGACTCTGTCGGCGGCTGCCCGCGAGCTGGAACGGCTGCAGCAGCCCACCGTCAGCCAGACGGCAGACACCGCTTCGTCGGCGCTGCTGCGCGGCGCGCGGGGTAACTCGGGCGTGATTTTGTCGTTGCTGTTCCGCGGTTTTTCCAAAGGTCTGAAGGGCAAGGAGCAAGCGGACGGCGTGGACTTGGCGAATGCGTTGTCCATCGGTGTGGAGGCCGCGTACAAAGCGGTGATGAAGCCCACCGAGGGCACCATTTTGACGGTGGCGCGCGAAGCCGCCGAAAAAGGCAAAGAGGTCGCCGCCGGCGGCGCGGATGCGCTGGTCGTGTGGGACGCGATCTGCGCCGAAGCGGAAGCATCGCTGGCGCGTACGCCGGAGCTGCTGCCGGTGCTGAAAAAAGCCGGTGTGGTGGACGCGGGCGGCAAAGGCTTGTGCGTGATCTTCCGCGCTATGCAGGTGGTGTTGAACGGCGGCGAGATGGTCGCGGCCGAGGGCGGCGCGACCGCTGCGGCGGCTCCCCAAAAGGTGAGCGCAGCGGGGGCGTTTGAAACCGATATCACCTTTACCTATTGCACGGAGTTTATTGTGGCGCGCGATAAGGACAACGATCGCGACCCGGTGCGCTTGCGGGCGTATCTGGAAACCATCGGCGACTGTGTGGTCGTGGTGGACGACGACGAGATCATCAAAGTGCATGTGCACACCAACGACCCCGGCAAAGCGCTGTCCGAGGGCGTGAAATACGGTCAGTTTGAAACCGTTAAGGTCGAAAATATGCGCATCCAGCATGCCAACGCGGGCTGGGTGGAGGAACAGGGCGTGGAACAACCCACCTATGAGCGCGCGGAGCCGGAGAACGAGTATGGCTTTGTCGCGGTGGCGGCGGGCGACGGCTTGCGCCATCTGTTCAAGGATCTGGGCAGCGACCAGATCGTGTCGGGCGGTCAGACCATGAACCCCTCGACCGATGACATTTTGAATGCGATTCAGGCGACTCCCGCCAAAACCGTGTTTGTGTTGCCCAACAACAAGAACATCATTCTGGCGGCGGAACAGGCGATCGCGCTGGCGGATCGGGAAGTGCATGTGTTGCCCACCCGCACCATTCCGCAGGGCATCTCCGCCATGCTGGCGTTTGATCCGGAAAGCGATGCCAACGACAATCTGGTGGAAATGATGAAAGCAGCGGACGATGTGTCCACCGGTCAGATCACCTTCGCGGCGCGCAACAGCGATTACGAGGGCTACGCCATCAAAGAGGGCGAGATCCTCGCGCTGGACGGCGGCAAGCTCGCGTTTGTGGATACCGATGTGGCGCACGCCACCGTGAAGTTGACCAAATCGCTGGTGTCGGCTCGCCGTTCCAACGGACAGGAGATCAACTTCATCACGCTGATGTATGGTGAAGATGTGACCGAAGCCGAAGCCGAAGAGGCGGCGGCCGGGATTCGCGCCAAGCTGGGCGACGATGCGGATATCACGGTGCTCAGCGGCGGTCAGCCGGTGTACTATTACATCATTTCGGTGGAATAAATCGACCAAACAGGCAAGGGCGTACAGGGTGACCTGTACGCCCTTTTGAGTAACCGGACAGAAAGGGGGAGATGGGATGACGGCGGATCAATCGGTACGCTTTTTGAAAGGCGTGGGCGAGCGCCGCGCTGCCCAATTTGAAAAGCTGGGCATTGCCACACTGCGCGATTTGGTGCGGCATTTCCCGCGCGAATACGAGGACTGGTCCCAGCCGACACCGCTGTCGGAAGCTCCCTTGGGCGAGGATTGCTGTGTGCGGGCGATCGTCACTACCGTGGTATCCACCCATCCGGTGCGCCGCGGTATGACGCTGTACCGCTTTGGCATCAGCGACGGCTCGGCACGCGCGCAGGTGACGCTGTTCAACAACCACTACGCGGCGGATAAGATCCGCAAAGGGGATGAGCTGCTGCTGTACGGGCAGGTCAAGGGCGATTTTCACCGGTTCGAAATGACCGCGCCGCTGATCGAGGCGGCGAGCACCGGTGCGCGCATCCGCCCTGTCTATCCGCAGACCGAGGGGCTTTCCTCCCGCATCATCGAGCGCACGGTGGCGCAAGCGCTGCAGCAGCTGGAAGAGTGGCTGGACAGCGATCCGCTGCCCGCCGCCTTGCGGCAGCAGCAACAGCTGTGTACCCGCCGGTACGCGCTGGAAAACATTCATTTCCCGACCGACCAGACCGCACTGGCACTGGCGCGGCGGCGGTTGGTGTTTGAGGAATTGTTTTTGCTGCAGCTTGGTATGCTGCAAATGAAAGGGCGCACGCGGCAGGAAACCGCTGCCGTGATGCCCACCGATTATACGGCGGAGTTTGAAAAGCTGCTGCCCTTTACTCCCACCGGCGCGCAGCAGCGGGCGATCGCCGATTGCGTGCACGATATGGCGCAGGGGCGCCCCATGAGCCGTTTGGTGCAGGGCGATGTCGGCAGCGGTAAAACGGCGGTGGCGGCTGGTGTGGCGTACACCGCTATTCGCAACGGCTGGCAGGTGACGCTGATGGCGCCCACCAGCATTCTGGCGGAGCAGCACGCGCAATCGCTGACCGCTTTGCTGGAACCGGGCGATGTGCGGGTGGGGCTGCTTACCGGCGCCGCCACCGCCGCCCGCCGGCGGGAACTGCTGGGTGATCTGCGCGAGGGGAACATCGACCTGCTGGTCGGCACCCATGCGCTGCTGTCAGACGGGGTGGACTTCGCCCGGTTGGGGCTGGTCATCACCGACGAGCAGCACCGCTTTGGGGTGGGGCAGCGCAGCCGCCTTGCTGCCAAGGGGAACAATCCCCACCTGATGGTGATGTCTGCTACCCCCATTCCGCGTACACTGGCGCTGATGATCTACGGCGATCTGGATGTGTCGATACTGGACGAGCTGCCCCCCGGGCGGCAGCCGATCGAAACCTACGCCGTGAGCAGCCGCAAGCGGGAACGCGCCTATGGATATGTAAAAAAACATCTGGACGCGGGGCGACAGGGCTATGTCGTTTGTCCGCTGGTGGAAGAGGGCGAAACCGACCTCGCTTCGGCACAGGAATACGCCGAGCGGCTGTCTGCCGGTGCGTTTGCGGGCTATCGGTTGGGGCTGCTGCACGGACGCATGAAAGCCGCCGACAAAGAGCGGGTGATGTCCGCTTTTGCTGCCGGTGAGATCGATCTGCTGGTATCCACCACCGTGGTGGAGGTGGGGGTGAATGTGCCCAACGCGGTGATTATGGTGATCGAAAACGCCGAGCGGTTTGGGTTGGCACAGCTGCACCAGCTGCGCGGGCGCGTGGGACGTGGCCGATATGCCTCCACCTGTATTTTGATTTCCGATGCGCAAAACGAGGAGGCTCGCCGCCGCTTAAAGGTGATGTGCGAGACCAACGACGGCTTTCGCATCGCGGACGAGGACTTGAAGCTGCGCGGTCCCGGCGACTTTTTCGGCAGCCGCCAGCACGGCTTACCCAACTTGAAAATCGCCGATCTGCAAGCGGATATGGCGTGGCTGCGCGAGGCGGGGGACGCCGCCCGCCGGTTGACCGCGACCGACCCCGCGCTGGAACAGCCGGAAAACGCGCTGCTGCGGCAGGAGATCGCGCTGCTGTTTGGGCAAGTGGGCGAACAAGGCTTCAATTAAGGCTTGTATCCATCTGCAAGGTATGATAAAATAAAACAATATGGATCTGCTGAATCGACAGGGAGGTTGACAAGATGGCAGAGGAAAGACAACTCGCAAAAGTGTACGACCCGCATGAGGTGGAGGACCGCATTTACCAGTTCTGGCTGGACGGCGGCTATTTTCATGCCGAGGTCAATCCGGATAAAAAGCCCTATACCATCGTGATGCCGCCCCCCAACATCACCGGGCAGCTGCACATGGGCCACGCGCTGGACAACACCTTGCAGGATATTCTGATCCGCTGGCGGCGGATGCAGGGATACGAGGCGCTGTGGGTGCCGGGCACCGACCACGCGTCCATCGCCACCGAGGCGAAGATTGTGGAGGCGATGGCCAAAGAGGGGCTGACCAAAGAGGATTTGGGGCGCGACAAGTTTTTGGAGCGCGCTTGGGATTGGAAAAACACCTTTGGTAACCGCATCGTGAGCCAGCTCAAGAAGATGGGCTCCTCCTGCGATTGGGAGCGCGAGCGCTTCACCATGGACGAGGGCTGCTCCAAAGCGGTGCGCGAGGTGTTTGTGCGGCTGTATGAAAAAGGGCTGATCTACCGCGGCGAGCGGATGGTCAACTGGTGCCCGCATTGCTGCACCTCCATTTCGGATGCCGAAGTGGTGTTTGAGGAAAAAGACGCGTTCTTCTATCATCTGCGCTATCCGTTGGCGGACGGTTCCGGCTATGTGGAGCTGGCGACCACCCGTCCCGAAACGCTGCTGGGCGATACCGCCGTGGCGGTGCACCCCGACGACGAGCGCTACCGCGCACTGGTGGGCAAAAATGTGATCCTGCCGCTGGTGGGCAAAGAGATTCCCGTTGTGGCGGACACCTATGTGGAAATGGACTTCGGTACCGGCGTGGTGAAGATCACTCCCGCCCACGACCCGAACGACTTCGAGGTGGGCTTGCGCCATGATCTGGAGGTCATTACCGTTACCACCGAAGACGGTCACATGAACGAAAAAGCGGGCAAATACGAAGGTATGACGCTGGATGAGTGCCGTAAAGCGATCGTGAAAGACCTGGAAGAGCAGGGCTATCTCATCAAGATCGAGCCGTTGCGCCACAATGTGGGCACCTGCTACCGCTGCGGCACGGCGATCGAGCCGCGGGTGTCGATGCAGTGGTTTGTCAAGATGAAACCGCTGGCGGAGCCGGCGATCGAAGCGGTGCGCAACGGCGAAACTAAATTTGTGCCCGAACGGTTTGACAAAACCTATTATCACTGGATGGAAAACATCCGCGACTGGTGCATTTCGCGCCAGCTGTGGTGGGGTCACCGCATCCCGGCGTGGTATTGCGCCGACTGCGGCGAAACCATTGTTTCGCGCGAGGACCCGACCGTTTGCCCGCATTGTGGTGGCACCCATCTGCATCAGGACGAGGACACGCTGGATACCTGGTTCTCGTCGGCGCTGTGGCCGTTTTCGACGCTGGGCTGGCCGGACAACACGCCGGAGCTGAACTATTTCTATCCCACCGATACGCTGGTCACCGGCTACGACATCATCTTCTTCTGGGTGGCGCGCATGGTGTTTTCCGGCGTGGAGCATATGCACAAAGCGCCGTTCTCCACTGTGCTGATCCACGGTTTGGTGCGCGATGCCCAGGGACGCAAAATGTCCAAATCGCTGGGCAACGGCATCGACCCGTTGGAGGTCATTGACCAGTACGGCGCGGATGCGCTGCGGTTTATGCTGGCGACCGGCAACAGCCCCGGAAACGATATGCGCTTTATCGAGGAAAAGGTAGCGGCTTCGCGCAACTTTGCGAACAAGCTGTGGAACGCGGCGCGCTTTATTCTGATGAACATCGACGGCCAGCCGGTGGAACTGTCGCTGCCGGAAACGCTGACGCTGGAGGACAAGTGGATCGTGTCTAAGCTGAACACGCTGGCGCGCGATGTCACTGAAAATCTGGAAAAATTCGAGCTGGGTATGGCGGTGCAAAAGCTGTACGACTTTATTTGGGACAACTTCTGCGACTGGTATATCGAGCTGTGCAAATCCCGCCTGCAGGGCGAGGGCGCGGCGGATGCCCGCCGGGTGCTGGTATATGTGATGACCCGCCAGCTGCAGCTGCTGCATCCGTTCATGCCGTTCATCACCGAGGAGATCTGGCAAACGCTGCCGCACGAGGGCGCGACGCTGATGCGCACCGCGTGGCCGGTGTACGACGCGGCGCTGCATTTTCCGGAAGAGGAAAAAGAGATGGAGCGCATCATGGATGCGATTCGCGCCATCCGCAACCGCCGCGCGGAGATGAACGTGCCGCCGTCGCGCAAAGCACAGGTGTATGTCGAAACCGCGTTTGCCGATACGTTCGAGAGCGGCCGTCCGTTCTTCAGCCGGTTGGCATCGGCGGCGGAGGTCACCGTGGGGCAGTCGTTTGATGTGCCGGGCGCGGTGAGCATCGTCACGGCGGATGCGACCATCAAGATCCCGATGGCGGATCTGGTGGATCTGGAGGCGGAAAAAGCCCGCCTGCAAAAGGAAAAAGAAACGGTGCAAAAACAGCTGGACGGTGTTTTGGCGCGGTTGAGCAACGAGGCGTTCACCTCCAAAGCGCCGGAAGCGGTGGTCAACACCGCCCGCGACAACGCGGCGCGCCTGCAGGAGAAGCTGGCGCTGCTGCAGCAAAGCATGGAGCAGCTGGGATAATCCAAAGCAGCCTCATAAAAGGCGGTGACACGATGGTGTCGCCGCCTTTTTATGCATAGCCGGGGTGCCATCGGCGCATACTCTTTACCAGAAGCAAGGGGAGGGGAATGCGTTCATGCTGGATATTCTCAAAGTGATCGGGATGTCGCTCGGGTCGGCGATCGTGCTGTTTTTGCTGACCAAGCTGATGGGCAACAAACAGATTTCGCAGCTGACCATGTTCGATTATGTGATCGGTATCACCATCGGCTCTATCGCCGCCGAAATGTCCACCGAGCTGGAAAAACCGCTGCATTCGGTGACGGCGCTGGTGGTGTATGGGGTGCTGGCGTTCATCATTTCGGTGGTGGTACAGCGCTCCATCAAAGCGCGTAAGGTGATCGACGGGCGCGCCATCGTGCTGCTGGACAACGGCAAGCTGTATCGCGAAAATTTCAAAAAAGCGCGATTGGATCTGAACGAGTTCTTGACTCTGTGCCGCATCGAGGGGTATTTTGATCTGCGCCAGGTGCAAACGGCGGTGATGGAATACACCGGCAAGATCAGCTTTTTGCCGGTATCGCAAAACCGACCCGCCACACCTGCCGATTTGGGGCAATCCCCCACACAGGAAAAGCTGATGGCGGCGCTGGTGCTTGACGGGCATGTGCAGCACGAGAATTTGCAGCGCACCGGCAAGGACGAGATCTGGCTGAAACGCCAGTTGTCAGCGCAGGGGTATCCCGACGAAACGCAGGTGTTTTTGGCGATGTGCGATGACCAAAACGCGCTGATCGCCTTTCCGATGCACAACCCCTCCGCCCCACAGGATGCGTTCCAATAAACGGCAAAAGCCGCTCCGGATCATCATTATCCGGAGCGGCTTTCGTGTAAAGAGCGGTTAGCCGATAAACATTTGTGTCCAGTAATGACCGTCCGCCACATAACCTACGCCGATCTGGGTGAAAGAGGCGTTCAAAATATTGGCGCGATGACCGTCTGAATGCATCCAACCGTCCACCACCGCCTCGGGTGTTTGGTAGCCCATGGCGATGTTTTCACCGGCGGTGCGGTAGGTGATGCCAAAGCGTTTCATCATATCAAACGGGCTGCCGTAGGTCGGGGAGGTGTGGCTGAAATACTGGTTGTCCTTCATATCCTGCGATTTCAGCCGCGCCACCGCGGACAGCTCGCTATTCAGTGTCAACGCCGACAACCCCTTTGCCACGCGAATTTCGTTGACCAGCTCCACCACCCGCTTTTCCGCGTCCGAAACCGTGTCGTTCGGGATATCGGGGGTGTTGTCCGGAGCCGAATCACCAGTATCGGGCAGAGAGGGGGCGTCGGTATCCGGGGTGCTGTCTGCGTCCGGATTCTCGTCGGTGGCGGGCGGAGCGATCCACTCCGGCAGATTGCAGCCGTATTTTTCAAGCAACTGCTGAAGCGCGGCGGTGTCCAGCTCGCAGCCCTCTGATGCGTTGACAGCATACGCGTACACATGTGTGTTCGCTGTATTTCCTTCTGCCATGACGGGAATGGCTGCACCGGACGCCAAAACCAGCGCGCTCATAGTGGTAGCAGCATATCGTATCGTTTTGTTCATAGGGAAATACCTCCTGAGAAATTTTAAGGAAACGCGTGGTTTCCTTGGGTTCCATCATACCGGACCCGGGTGGGAGATACAACCCACAATATCTGGCAGTCCTGCCAGCGCTTTCAAAAAATTGCAAAAAAGTTCCACCCCCGGCGATCAAATCGTCGGGGGTGGAACTCTATGTGGGAAAGGAGATTAGAAATGAGCAATTTGTCCGGTGGCTGCTTTCAGGATTAGCAGCGCATCGGCAGCGGTGATCGCGCCCTGCGTGTCGCCGTCTGCGTTGGCGGCAGCCGCCTCGGTCGCGGTGAGCGTAATCTTGCCCGCAGCCGCTTGCAGCGCCATCAGTGCGTCGGTCACATCAATTTTGCCGTCGCCGTTGACATCGCCCTTGGCGTATTGCAGCGCTGCCAGCGCGGTATTCAGCGCAGCAGTGGCTTCGTCCACCTGCGCCTGCGTCGCGGCGGTGTCGTTCAACATTGCCTGTGCCGCAGTCAGCGCGGTTTGCAGCGCTGCTTTGGTGTCGGCGGTGTACGCTTTGCCGTCCGCCAGCACCGCGTTCACGCCCGCGATCGCCGCGGTCAGCGCCGCTTTATCGACGGTGGGCTGCACACTGGTGTCCTCGATCCAGATATCCGACAGCGTCAGCCGGCATATCGGCGATTCGTCGGTATCAGGCAGTTTGTACGCATCGTTTATATCGCATTGGATGATAAGCTCTTTAACATCTTTCCAGTCGAGCTGGCGTGTGCCCATAGACGACAGCGGAATGTCCACTTCAAACACATCCGGTGTCAACACATCTGCCGGTCGGATCTGAACAAACTCACTGGCGCATTCGGTGTTATCCACATGGGAGGAACGCAGCCGGAGTCGCAGCTCTTTCCAAATCGATGCGGGATCCACGGTTTGATCGGTGGTGCTGAAGATAACGGTGGCTTTCAGATGCATATTCGGGTTGGCACCGTTTTCGGCAGAGCCGGACAGATCGATACCGTTGTCCGGCTGCAGCGCACCAGCCACACCATCCGCGGCAGTCCAGTCAATATAGAACATACTGCCGTACAGCAAGCGGGAGTTTGTGCCTTCGGATTTCGAGAAGGTCATCATCACACCGGCGGTGGACAGCCGTTTCAGGTTCTTTTTGGCTTCCTTCAAATTCGCCAGCGCCTCGTTGACTTCTTCCTGGGTAGCGTTTTTGTTGGCGTTGACAACCATCGCCAAGCGATAGGCCTCTTTGTATGCCACCACCGTTTCCGGCGTATATGCTGACTCGTTGATGACATATTTCAGCTGAATTTGCAGCGCGCTCTTGTCCGCTGTCGGACGCTCGGTGTAATACGCCGAACGGTCAATGTGGACGCTTTCCGCCAGCGCGTTGCCGCTTTCATCGGTCAGAGCCAGAGTGAGCGTTTGTCCGGTAGCATAGGGCGTTTCCAGCTCACGAATGATCTGCAATCGGTCGTTGCCAGCCAGCGTGACCGGATAGCTTTTGGTTTCCTTGACCGTATCGTTTTCAGTCAGCGTCACGGTCAGTGTGCCGGTGCGGTCGGACGAGCCGTGGTTGACCAGCCAGCTGTACATCGTCTGCCCGTGGGTGACCACGCAATACGGGTCGATCTCCACCGGATAGGCACTCGGATAGCCGACCAGATTGATGCCGGACGCTTCCTTGCCGGAGGCTTCCACCGACACGATGGTCACGTCGTAATATTCGCCGTTTTGCAAGCCGTCAACCGTCAGCGACTGTTTGCCTTTTTCCACGGTAAAGGTGTTGTCGAACGGTGCCGAGCTGATGTCCGGATCATTGCTTTGCACCCGCACCCGCACCTGCTCGGTCGTGGCGGCGTCGGTCCACGACAGACTCAGCGCGCCGTCCGCAGGGTCACAAGCGGAATCGGTCACATTGGCGACCAGAATATTTTCGCTATTCGCCAACGCCTGCATATCGCCGGCTTCCAGCGCGTAGTTGTACAGCGTTGCTTCGTCCATGGTGCCCTTAAAATAGTTGGGGGAGTGCGGTTCGTTTTCGCAGCTGCGCCCCAGCACCAGCGGATAGGTGTTTTGGCCGATGGGACCGGCAAACGCACAATTGCTGTCGTTGCTGACCTGCACCCCGTCCACATAAATGCGGACAATGCCGTCGCCGCCAATATCCTTGCTTTTCCATGTAAAGCCGACCTGGTGCCATTTACCGTCTTTTTCCACCTTGACGGATTTGGCGGTCGTTTTCTGCGTTTTGCCGCGAGCATCCTTGTCGGTTTGAATTTCCAGCTGCAGGTCACTGCCGTTCAACAGAATAAAGGAGAACCCGGGGTTGTCATAAGCGTTGCCGCCCTTATTCACGATGTTGGCGTGACCGGTGCTTTCGTTTTTGATCCAAGCGGAGAACGAGATTTGGTGGGTTATACCCAGCGACCGGCTGTCCGGAACCTGCACACAGGTGCCGGCCGTGCTGGCGGAACCGCCGCTGAAGATCATCGCGTTGCCGGATTTGCCGTCGGCGGTCCAGGTGCCCAGCTTTTGTCCGCCATTGTTGAAATAGCCGGAATCGTCGCTGACCTTTTCACCCTCGCCTTCGCGGAACGGCCAGTAGCCGACCATCGCTTTGTCTGAAGCTTTGACTGAGGGAGCCGCCCCGGGAGAGGGCAGGGTATCGGTATCCAGCGGCGGGGTCGGAATTTCAAAGCTCGGGTCAAAGGTGACCGATGCCTCGCCGCCGTTATAAGCGACCACGGCAGTGTCTTGATACGCCGACGAAATGGATTCGCCGGTGCCGTAGCCGGGCTGCACAAACACGATCTTGAAGGTGCGGTTTTCCATCATACCGTCGAACGAACCCTTACGCTCGCCGATGGTTAGCGTTTTGGTCGTGTCGTTGTAGCTAAACGGGATGGTAGAAAATTTGCCGCTTTCGTAATTATAATTGTTGCCTTCATCCTCGTACAGTGTGAACGCGCCATCCGCGCCCGCATACACGCGAATTTCGGTAGGATCCTGGCTTTCATCCACATACTGGTTTTCGGGGCCCATCGGGATGATGGAGCCGCCGCGCACAAACAGCGGAATCTGTTTCAGCGGCGCGGAGGCAGTGATGGTTTCGCCTTTGCTGACGATGGATTCGCCGGTCCAGAAGTTGATCCAAACGCCCGCCGGCAGATACACACTGCGGCTGCGCTGACCGGAGCTGGTGACCGGGCAGACCATCAGCTGCGAGCCGAACATAAACTGATCTTTGATGTGCTTGACATTGTTGTCGGTGCGGAAATCGAAGATAAGCGGACGCACGATGGTGTAATCGTCCTGAGTCACCGCACCCGCCAGCGAGTAGATGTACGGGATCAGCCGCTCGCGCAGGTTGATCAAATCGGTGATGTAGCCTTCATAGGTGGTGCCGAATTGCCACGGCTCGCGGGCGTTGCCGGCGCCATGCGACCGCATAATGGTGTTGAAAGTGGAGAATTGCAGCCACCGCAGATACATTTCGCGTCCGTCCGGATCAGACGAGTTAAAGCCAAAGTAGCCGCCGGTGTCGGTGCAGAAGTAGGGAAGTCCCGCCGCAGAATAGTTGGCCACGCCGGACACCTCGGCGGTCAGCTGCTCCCATGTCGAGGGAATATCACCTGACCAGCTCTGGCCGCCGTAGCGCTGCACGCCGGCGACCGCGCCACGGGTCAGGGTGTTGACACGCTTGGTGTTGCCTTCGATGCTGCGCTGCCCCTCGTACACACCCTGGTTGGTCAGCAGCGGATACATCGCGCCGATGCGTTTGGAATCCCCCCACTGAGTGGGGTCGCTGTTGTTGTTGCGCGCCCAAGCGCTGTTTTCCGGTTCGTCCGCATCCAGCCAGATGGAATCTAAGCCTTTGGAGAACACGGTGTCGTGGATCATACCCCAATACATCTCACGCGCTTCCTTGGTGGTGGGGTCATAGGTGTAGCCAAAACCGCTGCCGGTGGGCAGAATAAAGCCTTTTTCGTTCAGCCGGCGATACGCTTCGGTTTGGTCACTGAAGGTCGGCCACACAGAGATGGAGGCGGTCACATGGTTTTGGTGCAGCGTGTCCATCATGGCTGCCGGGTCCGGCCAATCAGCCGCGTCCCAGCTGGTGATGTTGTTGAACGGACGATCGTTTGTGCCGGGGGTTTTTGCCCACCAGTGGTAGTCGATGACCAACGTATCCAGCGGAATTTTCTTTTCGCGGAAGGTGTTCAGTGTTTCCAAAAACTGGTTTTGGCTGCCGTATCGGTTGCGGGACTGCACATATCCGAACGAATTCTTCGGCAGCATGGTGGCTTTGCCGGTGACGGTACGATAGCCGGAGATCACCGTATCCGCATCCGGACCGTAAAAGAAGTAGTAATCCATACTGTCGGCCGCCAACCCGGTGTAGCGATAGGCGGTGTTGCCGTTTTGCCACTCCAGCTGCCCATTGGACACGATGTCGAACAAAATGCCGTAGCCCATGTTGGAATAGAACATCGGCGAGCGCTTGCTAGTGTTGGCCTGCTCGATCCGCACCGTCTGACCTTTGATGCCCATGGTGCTGTTGATATTGCCGAACCCGTACAGCGCTTCGTTTTCGTCGGAGACGAAGCTTTGGGCGATCTCGTGGGAAGAGGTGTTGTCTTTGAGCGTGATGGCTTTGGCGGTACGGTCACCCTCCGCCAAAATCAGATTGCCCGCCGCATCGCGGTAGGTCACTTTGCCGGTGGCTTTATCAATGATGACGGTGAGCTGAGCTGTTTTTACCGTCAACACATTGTCTGCTTCGGTAACCGTAAAATCGTTGAAGCTCTTGTCGTAATCTACGGTAAAGGTCATGCTGCCCTTGTCCGGCAGCTTGTCGCCGGGCGCCCAGCGCACATAAATAGTATTGGCGGCGCATACCGCTACTTTCATGATGGAGCCATCAACATTGAAAGTCAGCATGTTCTCTTTTTCCTCCTTGGATGGGGAATTGTCCGTGGGGGCTGCGTACACCAGCCCGCTGGTCAGCAGCATGCAGAGGACCAGCAGACAGCTTAGCAGTCGTTTTGCCATGGAAATCGCTCCTTTCTTGTGAAACCTGTTCTTTTTCTCGTGATGAGAGGGTCGCGACCTCATATCAATCACAATATAGCACAAAAGAAATGAATCGTCTTCCGGTTTTTTGACTACTTTTTCCTGTTTTTGACACTTATACAAAAAGTTCCACCCCCGACGACCAAATCGTCGGGGGTGGAACTCTATGTGGGAAAGGAGGTTAGATGTGTTCGATTTGTCCGGTGGCCGCTTTCAGGATCAGCAGCGCATCGGCAGCGGTGATCGCGCCCTGCGCGTCGCCGTCTGCATTGGCGGCAGCCGCCTCGGTCGCGGTGAGCGTGACCTTGCCCGCAGCCGCTTGCAGCGCCATCAGCGCATCGGTGATATCAATTTTACCGTCGCCGTTGACATCGCCCTTGGCGTATTGCAGCGCTGCCAGCGCGGTGTTCAGCGCGGCAGTGGCTTCGTCTACCTGCGTCTGCGTCGCGGCGGTGTCGTTCAAAATCGCCTGTGCCGCAGCCAGCGCGGTTTGCAATGCCGTTTTGGTGTCGGCGGTGTACGCTTTGCCGTCCGCCAGCACCGTGTTCACGCCCGTGATCGCCGCGGTCAGCGCCGCTTTATCGACAGTGGGTGTCGACTGGTTGGTGTTCTGAATCCAGATGTTGGAAAGCGTCAGGCTGAGCGTGGCGTTGTTTTGATAGTTGTCCGCCACATCGCTGGTGATGATCAGCTCTTTCACATCCGCCCAGTTGATGGGTTTGTGCCGCTCGTCCTCGGGACCTTTGCCGAACGCCGTCAGCGGGATATCCACCTCGAACGAATCGGGGGTGTTCTGCTGCGACGGAGTGATGATGGCAAAATCGCTGAGGCTTTCAATGCCGTTTTGATGCGACGAACGCAGACGGAACTGAATTCTCTTGGCGATCGTTGCCGGATCAATGCTCTTGTCAGTGGACGCATAGGTCACGGTTGCGCGGAAATGCATATCCGGGTTGGAGCCGTTTTCGGCGGAACCGGACAGATCCACACCGGCGCCCGCTTGCTGCGCACCGGTCAGCCCGTCCGCCGCTTTCCAGTCGATATAGAAGGTCTTGCCGTTCATCAGGTTGGTGAAGGTGCCCTCCGATTTCGAGAAGGTCATCATCACACCGGCAGCCGGCGAGATCTTCAGATTTTGTTTGGCGGCTTTCAGATCCGCCAGCGCTTGGTTGACCTCTTCCTGCGTGGCAGAGGCTTTCAGGCTGATGATCTTCGCCGCGCGATACGCTTCTTTGTACGCTTCCACCGATTCTTTGGTGTACAGCGTTTCGTCCACCGTGTATTTCAGCTGTGCCAGCAGCGCGTCTTTGTCCACCGGCAGCTGTTCCACATAGCGGGCGGTACGGTTCACCGTCACCGCGTCTGCCAGCGCTTTGCCATCGGCATCGGTCAGCGTCAGGGTGAGGGTTTGACCCATCGCATACTCGGTTTTCAGATCGCTCTTCACCTGCAGCCGGTCGTTGCCATTCAGCGAGATCGGATAGGTGAGGGTTTCCTTCACCGCGTCGCCTTCGTTCAGCGTCACGGTCAGTGTGCCGGTCAGCGGAGCTGAGCTGTAATTCACCAGCCAGCTGTACATCGTCTGTCCGTGGGTGACGATGTAGTTTTCCAAAATGGCAGCCGACTGGGCGTTGGGATAGCCCACCAGATAGATGCCGGAGGATTCCTTGCCGGTCGCATCCACTGCCACGATGGACACATCGTAGTATTCGCCGTTTGTCAGACCGTCCACCGTCAGCGATTGTTTGCCTTTTTCCACGGTGAAGGTCTTGTCGTAAGGCGCAAGGCTCATGTCGGGATCCACGCTTTGCACGCGCACCTGCACCTGCTCAGTGGTGGCGGCATCGGTCCACGACAGCTTCAGCGCCCCGTTCGCCGGCTCGGCAACAGCATCGGTGACATTCGCCACCAGAATATCCTTGCCCTCCGCCAGCGCCTGCATATCGTCGGCTTCCAGCGCATAGTTGTACAGCGACACTTCATCCATAACGCCTTTGAAATAGTTGGGGGAGTGCGGCTCGTTTTCGCAGCTGCGTCCCAGCACCAGCGGATAAGTGTTCTGACCGATCGGGCCGGCGAATGCGCACTCGTTGTCCTTGCTGGTCTGCACACCGTCCACATAGATGCGGACAATGCCATCGCCGCCGGCGGCTGTGCTCTTCCAGGTGAAGCCGACCTGATGCCACTGGCCGTCATTTTCCACTTTGACAGACGATTTGGCAGTGGTTTTCTGGGTCTTGCCGGTCGCGTCCTTGTCGGTTTGAATCTCCAACTGCAATTCGCTGCCGCGCAGCAGAATAAAGGAGAACCCGGGATTGTTGCTGCTGTTGCCGCCCTTATTCACAATGTTGCCGTGACCGCCGCATTCGTTCTTCACCCAGGCGGAGAACGAGATCTGGTTGGTCATGCCCAGCGACTGGCTGTTTGCGACCTGCACAAAGGTGCCTTCGACATCTTTGCTGCCGCCGCTGAACTGGATGGCGTTGCCCACTTTGCCGGTGGTCCAGCTGTTGGTCTGGTTCAGGCTGCCGTTGTTGAAGTAGCCGGAATCGTCGCTGACCGCCGCGCCTTCGCCCTGGCGGAACGGCCAGTAGCCGACCATCGCTTTTTCGGTAGCTTTGGGCGAGGGAGCCGCCTCGGGAGAGGGCAGCGTATCGGGATCCAGCGGCGGGGTCGGGATTTTGAAGTCGGGATCCACCGTCACGGTGGTGGCACTGCCGTTGTAAGCGACCACCGCGCCCTCTTGATATTGCGACGAGATCGCGCCGCCGGTACCGTAATCCGGCTGCACAAACACCACTTTGAAGGTGCGGTTTTCCATCATACCGTCGAACGAACCCTTTCGCTCGCCAATGGTCAGCGTTTTGGTTGCTTCGTTATAGCTGAACGGGATGGTGGAGAATTTGCCGCTTTCGTAGTTGTAGTTGTTGCCTTCGTCCTCGTACAGGGTGAACGCGCCGTCCGCCCCTTGATACACGCGGATTTCGGTGGGATCCTGGCTCTCGTCCACATACTGGTTTTCGGGCCCCATCGGGATGATGGAACCGCCGCGCACAAACAGCGGAATCTGTTTCAGCGGGGCAGAAGCGGTGATGGTTTCGCCTTTGCTGACGATGGATTCGCCGGTCCAGAAGTTGGTCCATGTGCCCGCCGGCAGATATACGCTGCGGCTGCGCTGTCCGGATTTCGAGATGGGGCAAACCATCAGCTGCGAACCGAACATGAACTGATCCTGGATGTGCTTCACATTGTTATCGGTGCGGAAATCGAAAATCAGAGGCCGCACCATGGTGTAATCGTCCTGAGTCACCGCGCCCGCCATCGAGTAGATGTAGGGGATCAACCGCTCGCGCAGATTGATGTATTCGGTGATGTAGCCCTCGTAAGTAGAACCGAACTGCCACGGTTCGCGCTTGTTGTCGCGGCCGTGCGACCGCATAATGGTATTAAAGGTGGAGAATTGCAGCCACCGCAGATACCGCTCGCGCTCGTCTGTGTCGTTGACGTTAAAGCCGAAGTAGCCGCCGGTGTCGGTGCAGAAATAGGGAAGTCCGGTGGCGGAATAGTTGATAACGCCGGGGATCTCCGCGGTCAGCTGATCCCAGGTGGAGGCGATGTCGCCCGACCAGCTCTGGCCGCCGTAGCGCTGCACACCGGCGACCGCGCCGCGGGTCAGGGTGTTGACGCGTTTGGTGTTGCCTTCGATGCTGCGCTGGCCTTCGTACACGCCGCGGTTGGTCAGCAGCGGATACATCGCGCCGATCATGCGGGAGTCGCCCCATTTGGTGTTGTCGCTCAAATTGCTCTTGGCCCAGTAGCTGTTTTCCGGCTCGTCCGCATCGATCCAGATGGAATCCATGCCTTTGGAGAACACGGTGTCGTTGATCATGCCCCAGTACATCGCGCGTGCGGCTTGGGTGCTGGGGTCATAGGTATAGCCAAAGCCGGTGTCCGAGCCGTGTTCCAGAATAAAGCCCGCGTCATACAGCCGCTTGTAGGCTTCGGTTTTGGAGTTGAAGGTCGGCCACACCGAGATGGAAGCGGTCACATGGTTTTGGTGCAGCGTGTCCAGCATTTTTGCGGGATCCGGCCACGCGGATTCGTTCCATCCGGTGATGCTGTTGAAGCCGTCGGTCTTCCACCAGTGGTAGTCGATGACCAGCGTATCCAGCGGAATTTTCTTCTCGCGGAAGGTGTTCATCGCGTCCAACAGCTCGTCCTGCGACGCATAGCGGTTGCGGGACTGCACATAACCGAACGCGTTTTTCGGCAGCATGGTCGCCTGACCGGTGATGGTGCGGTAACCGGAGATGACCGTATCCGCATCCGGACCATAGAAGAAGAAATAGTCCATGCTGTCGGTCGCGATGCCGGTGTACTGATAGGTTTTGTTGCTGTTCAGCCATTCCAGCCGCCCGTTGCAGACGATGTCGAACAGAATGCCGTAGCCCATGTTGGAATAGAACATCGGCGAGCGTTTGCTGGTGTTGGCCTGTTCAATCTTGACCGTCTGACCCTTGATGCCCATGGTGCTGTTGATGTTGCCGAAGCCGTACAGCGCTTCGTTATCATCCGACACAAACCGCTGGGCGATCTCGTAGGTGTTTTTGTCCTCTTTTTCGCCCTCGGCGTTTTTGGAATAGGGCAGGGTGACAGCCTTTTTGGTGCGGTCGCCCTCTTCCAGAATCAGATTGCCCGCCGCGTCGCGGTAGGTGATCTTGCCGGTGGCTTTGTCAACGGTGACGGTGAGCTGCGCCGTCTTTACCGTCAGCACATTGTTCGCTTCGGCGACCGTGAAGTCGTTAAAGCTCTTGTCGTAGTCTACCGTATAGGTTTTTTCGCCCTTGTCCGGCAGTTGGTCGCCGGGTGCCCAGCGAACGTGGATGGTGTTGGCGGCGCATACTTCTACCTTCATGATGGCGCCGTCGACGGTGAATGTCAGCATGTCCTCTTTTTCCTCCTTGGATGGGGAACCGTCCGAGGGTGCTGCGTACACTATTCCGCTGGTCAGCAGCAGGCAGATGACCAACAGACAGCTAAGCAGCCGTTTTGCCATGAAAATCGCTCCTTTCCTTTTGGCGGGGAGTGCGATTGGCGTGGCAGAGTCGTTGCGAAAGGCTCTGCCTTGCGCCTCGAAACCCCAGTTCTGTGTATACCATGTGCAGTATATCATAAAAGGGTCATCAAAATCTTCCTGTTTTTATGGGTATTATTCCTGTTTTATCGATTAAAGAGCCGGTTCGCCACGCTCTATCCGTTGCGGCAAGCCGAAAGAGATGCCGCGTTTTCTACAAAAAAGTCCCCCGGCGCTGCCGCAGCAGCGCCGGGGGACGAATGGGTGGTGCGAAAGCGGATCAATCGCCGCAGCTACCCTTTTCCGAGCAGAATTTGACCTCTTTGCCCTCCAAAATCAGGTTGGTGGTGCGCACGGCGCACATTTTACCGCACATCGAGCAGGTGTGCCGCTCGGCAGGCGGGGTGGATTCGTAATACCGGCGCGCCTTGTCGGGATCCAACGCCACTTGGAACATCGCTTCCCAGTCCAGCTTGTGGCGCGCATCCGCCATCGCATTGTCGCGATCCCGCGCACCGGGCAGACCGTTGGCGATGTCGGCGGCGTGCGCCGCGATCTTGCTCGCCATAATGCCCTCGCGCACATCGTCCAGATCCGGCAGCCGCAGATGCTCCGCCGGGGTGACATAGCACAGGAAGTTGGCGCCGTTGGCTGCCGCGATCGCGCCGCCGATTGCCGAGGTGATGTGGTCGTATCCGGGGGCAATATCGGTCACCAGCGGTCCCAGCACATAAAACGGCGCGCCGTGGCAAATGCGTTTTTCCATCGCCATGTTGGCGGCGATCTCGTTCATCGCCATGTGCCCCGGGCCTTCCACCAGCACCTGCACATCCGCTGCCCAGGCGCGCTCGGTCAAATGCCCGATCTCGATCAGCTCGGAGATCTGACCCGCGTCCGAGCTGTCGTCCAGACAGCCGGGGCGCAGCGCGTCGCCGATGGAGATGGTCACATCATGCTCGCGCAAAATCTCCAGCACATCGTCGTACCGCTCAAAGAACGGGTTCTCGTTGCCGGTCATCATCATCCACGCAAACAGCAGCGAGCCGCCGCGCGACACGATGTTCATCCGCCGACCCTCGCGCCGGAACGCCTCCACCGCGCGGCGGTTGATACCGGCGTGGATGGTCATAAAGTCCACGCCCTCTTTGGCGTGCGCTTCCACAACCCGCAGAAAATCGTCCGCGCTGATATCCAGCAGATCCTTGTCCAGATACCCGATCGCGTCATACATCGGCACCGTGCCAATCATCGCGGGGGAGTAGTCGATCAGCTTTTTGCGGAAATCGTGGGTTTTGCCGTAGTTGGACAGATCCATAATGGATTCCGCGCCCATCTCTACCGACATTTTCACCTTGTTCATTTCCAGCTCGTAGTCCTTCGCGTCGCCGGAAATGCCGAGATTCACATTGATCTTGGTGCGCAACCCGTCGCCGATACCCTCGGCGGACAGCGAGGTGTGGTGCACATTGGCCGGGATGGCAATGGTGCCGGCGGCCACCCGCTCGCGCACCCATTCGGGCGTGCGGTTTTCTTTTTCCGCCACCGTGGCGATCTGGGGAGTGATGATGCCGTGCTTGGCGGCATCCATTTGCGTTTTGTACATCATACGACACCTTCTTTTTCATAATAAGCGGCGATGAGCGCCCGGGGGTCCGGACAGGTCATCAGCGCATTCATAACACAATAGCCGGCGGCACCGGCTGCCAAAACCGCCGGCACCCGCTCCGGCGTGATCCCGCCGATAGCGTACACCGGCTGCGCCGCGGCGGCGCATACCTGCTGCAAAAACGGCAGCCCGCGGGGGGCGAGCCCCGGTTTGCAGGCGGTTTCAAAAATATGCCCCGCCACCAGATATTCCGCGTGGCTTTGCCGCAGCGCGGCGGCTTCCTCCACTGCATGGATGGATACGCCAAACGGCGTGTCCGGTGCGTGCTCCCGCGCGGCAAACGGCAGCTGCACCGCGCAGCCGGGCAGGGGCGCTTCCTCCGGGGCGTACCGCAAGGTCAGCGGCACATCGTAGCGGGAGCAGATGGCCAACACCCGCTCGGCGAGCGCGCGGTAATCGGCGGGCGGCAGCGCCTTTTCCCGCAAAATAAGGCGGGCGGGGCGCATGGAGGCGATCGCTTCCATGCGCGCTTCAAAATCGTCGCGGCACGCCTCCCGCTGGGTCACGCAGACCAGCCGCGCGCTCCCTTTACGACACATAGATGTAATCCGCCATTACCGGCTGCATGCCGCCGTCCACAATGGCTTTGTACACCTCGTCAAACGAGCGGGGATCGGAAATTTCAAACTGTTCGTCGCCTTTGCTTTCGCCGCTGTGTTCACCGATGCCGGTGGACACGCCCGCCGAGATCTTGGTAGCGGCAATTTGAATGATATGGTCGCGGAAGCCCGCCCGTTCGCGGGTGGAGATGGTGATGCTGGCAAACGGCATAAACAGCCGGTAGGCGCAAATCACCTGCAGCAGCTGCCGTTCATGCACATCCTTGGGGTTGATCTTATCGTTGTTGATGATGGGGCGCAGCCGCGGGCAGGAAAACGCGATCTCGGCGTGGGGGTATTTGCGCTGCAGCAGATACGCGTGATAGCCGGTGGCAAACGCATCCTTGCGATAGTCGGACAGCCCCAGCAGCGCGCCAAAGCCCACGCCGCGCATCCCACCCATCAGCGCGCGTTCCTGCGCGTTAAAGCGATAGGGGAAAATGCGCTTGTGACCGCCCAGGTGCAGCGTTTCGTATTTGTCGGAATCGTAGGTTTCCTGAAACACGGTGACATAATCCACCCCGTGCTGGTGCAGATAGGCGTATTCGTCCGCGTTCAGCGGGTAGATCTCGATGCCCACCACGCGGAAATATTTGGCCGCCAGCTCGCACGCCTCGCCGATGTATTCCACCGGCGACATGGAGCGGCTTTCGCCGGTCAAAATCAAAATTTCCTGCAGCCCGGTCGCGGCAATGGCTTGCAGCTCCTTTTCCACCTCTGCCATGGTCAGCTTGGCGCGACGGATGCGGTTGTGACAGTTGAATCCGCAGTAAATGCAGTAGTTTTCGCAGTGGTTGGCGATATACAGCGGGGTGAACATCATCACCGAGTTGCCGAAATGCTTGCGGGTCTCTTTTTGGGCGCGCGCGGTCATTTCTTCCAAAAACGGCGCGGCCGCGGGGGAGAGCAGCGCGGCAAAATCGTCGGGTGACAAAACCTCTTTATCCAGCGCCCGGCGCACATCCGCCGCGGTGAACGCGTCAAAATCACACGCGTTCATGCGGGCGATCACCTCGTCCATCACGTCGTGCGGAATTGGCTGCATCCCCGGCTGGTATTCCATATGATTGGTGTTGCGGTCGATCATACCAGCGCCCCCTTAATCCTGCAAAAAGCCGGTCAGCGGGGAGGACGCCGACGCACCCTCGTGCAGCACCCGTCCGGTGCCCGCCAGATAGGCGGCGCGTCCGGCTTCGATCGCCAGCTTAAAGGCGTGCGCCATGGCGGGCACATCTCCGGCGGTGGCGATGGCGGTGTTCGCCATCACGGCGGCGGCGCCCATTTCCATCACCTCGCACGCCTGCGAGGGCTTGCCGATGCCCGCGTCCACGATCACCGGCAGGTCGATCTCGTCAATCAAAATGCGGATGAAATCCTTGGTGCAAAGCCCGCGGTTGGAGCCGATGGGCGCAGCCAGCGGCATTACAGCGGCGGCGCCTGCGTTTTGCAGATCGCGCGCTACATTCAGATCGGGATACATATACGGCAGCACCACAAAACCCTCTTTAGCGAGCTGTTCGGTCGCTTTGATGGTTTCGGCGTTGTCCGGCAGCAGATATTTGGAATCGCGGATAACTTCGATTTTGATAAAATCGCCGCAGCCACATTCGCGTGCCAACCGCGCAATGCGCACCGCTTCCTCCGCGTTGCGCGCGCCGGAGGTGTTGGGCAGCAGTGTCACGCCTTGCGGAATATAGTCGAGAATGTTGGCTTCGCCGCCTTGGTTGGCGCGGCGCAATGCCAGCGTGATGATCTGCGCTCCGGCATGTTCCACCGCCGCGCGGATCAGATCCAGCGAGTATTTGCCGGATCCCAGAATAAAGCGGGAGGAAAACTCCTTGCCGCCCAGTGTAAAGGTATCGTTCATTGTTTTTGTGCCTCCTGTCAAATGGTGAAAAACGGGCGGGGTTCAGCCGCCGCCCACAAAGCGGACGATCTCCAGCGTGTCGTCGTCGGTCAGCTGTATGCGGTCAAAATCCGCCCGCCGCACCACCTCGCCGTTGCGTTCCACCGCTACGCGGGTGGGGTCATAGCTTTGCGCGGTCAAAAACTCCCGCAAAGTCACCGGCGCGTCCAGCGTGATCGCTTGTCCGTTGCAGATCATGGCATCGACCCTCCTTTATACACAAAAAAGCCGACCCCCGCAGGGAGCCGGCTGCAACGATCACTATACTGCCAGCATTCCTACGATGGTACTAACCATACAGGTTCTAAGGGTTGAACCGGTGGTTCTCTCAGCCGCCCTGTGACGGCACCCCCTGCTTTATGGTTCAGTATACACGCATCCACAGGGATTGTCAAGAAAGCACGGACATTTGTAAACAAGCTCTTAAATAGCGGGAACAGCCCTTGCAAAAGCCGCCAGACCCAGTATAATAAAGACAGATTGATTTTGGCTTATCGGAGGCTTTTGCATGACCTTTTCGCAACAACAATGGCGGCTGTATGCCGTGACCGATACCCGCTGGCTGCGCCCCGGCGAAACGCTGGAAACGGTGGTGGAAGCACTGCTGCGCGGCGGCGTGACCATGGTGCAGCTGCGGGATAAACACGCCGACCGCCAGCAGCTTTGTGCGGCGGCGCGAGCACTGCTGCCGGTGTGCCGCCGGTATGGCGCGCCGCTGATCATCAACGACTATCCCGATGTCGCCCGCGAGGTGGATGCCGACGGCGTGCATGTCGGGCAGGACGATATGGCGTATGCGCAGGCGCGCCGTCTGCTGGGCGCGGATAAAATCATCGGCGTCAGCGCTCACAACCCCGAAGAAGCTCTCGCGGCGCAAGCGGCAGGGGCGGATTACCTCGGCTGCGGCGCGGTGTTTGGCTCCGCCACCAAGGACGGGGTGCAAACGCTGACTCCGGCGGGGCTGCGCACCATCTGTGCGGCGGTATCGCTGCCGGTGGTGGGCATCGGCGGCATTGACGAACACAATGTGGAGCAGCTGAACGGCTGCGGTGCCTCCGGTATCGCGGTGGTGTCGGCACTGTTTGCGCCCGCCGACAAGCAGGCGGCGGCGCAGCGGCTGCGGGCGCTGGCGGAAAGGATGGTGCAGGGATGATCGCGTATGCCCTGTTGGATTGGGACGGTACGCTGGTGGATTCCATGCCGTTTTGGTATGCGGTGCCGCAGCGCTATTGCCGCGAAAAGGGCGTGGCGTATTTTCCGCAGCTCGGCGAGGTGATCGGTTCCATGACCATGGCGCAGGCGGCGGTGGCTGCCACCGATATGCTGCATCTGGATCAGACGCCCGCGCAAACGCTGGAAGAGATGAAACAAATGGTGCGCCGCGCGTATGACGAAGAAATTCCGCTGAAGCCCGGTGTGCTGGACACGGTGCGGGCGTTCCACGCGGCGGGGGTGCGGCTGGGCATTGCCTCTGCCAGCGATACCGAGCTGATCCGTACCACCCTGCCCCGACTGGGGCTGGCACCGTATATTGATGCGGTGTGCACCTGCACCGACACCGGCGACGGACGCAACAAAGAGGAATCGCCCGCGGTGTATGAGGAATGTTTGCGCCGGCTGGGCGGATCGGATCGGACGCAGACGGTGATTTTTGACGATGCGTTGTTTGCGGCGCGCACCGCGCTGGCAGCGGGATTCCGGGTGGCAGGTGTGTTCGAGTCCACCGCTCCCGACGACCAGGCGGAGCTGCAGCGTATCTGTACCTATTATTTTAGAAACGCAACAGAATGGAGGACATTGCTGTGAAAACGGTATTGACCATAGCCGGTTCGGATTGCAGCGGGGGAGCGGGCATCCAGGCGGACATCAAAACCATGACCGCCCACAAGGTGTACGCCATGAGCGCCATCACGGCGCTGACCGCGCAAAACACCACCGGCGTTTACGGTGTGCAGGAAGTGACACCGGACTTTTTGAATCAGCAGCTGGACTGTATTTTTACCGATATTATGCCGGATGCGGTGAAGATCGGGATGGTCAGCAGCGCGGCGCTGATCGATGTGATCGCCGACGCGCTGCAGCGCTACCATGCCCGCCATATTGTGCTGGATCCGGTGATGGTGGCGACCAGCGGCAGCCGCCTGATGGCGGACGGCGCGGCGAGTGCGCTGCAAAGTCGCCTGTTCCCGCTGGCGGAGGTGGTGACCCCCAATATTCCGGAGGCGGAGGCGCTCAGCGGTATGACTATCCACACCAAGGAGGAGATGCAGCAGGCGGCGCGGATCATCGCGGAGCATACCGGCGGTGCGGTGCTGGTCAAAGGCGGTCATCTGACCGATACGGCGGACGATCTGCTGCTGCAAGGCGAGGACAGCCTGTGGTTGACCGGCGAGCGGGTGGAGACCCACAATACCCACGGTACCGGCTGCACCCTGTCCAGCGCCATCGCCAGCAATCTGGCGCTCGGCTATTCGCTGGCGGACAGTGTGGCGCGCGCCAAAGCGTATATCACCGCCGCGCTGAAAGCGGGGCTGGATCTGGGGCGGGGCAACGGCCCGCTTGACCATATGGCGCTGTTATCCGACTGACGAAACACGCTTTGCCGTTTTAAGCGAAGAATTTAAGCAAGCGGAGGATTCCGCATTGGCGTTTATGATAAAGGAGAGTTTCATGAACATTCTGTTTTTGCTGCGCCCCAAGGTGACGGTGGCGTTTTTGTACCACGACAACACCCTGCGCCAGGGGCTGGAGAAAATGCGCGCGCACGGCTACACGGCGCTGCCGGTGATCGAACGCGACGGCACCTACGCCGGCACGGTGAACGAGGGCGACTTTTTGTGGCATATGGTGGATCACGGAAACGCAGACATGAAAGCGCAGGAGGCTTGTTTTGTGCGGGATATTCTGCGCCCCGGCTGGAACCCGGCGGTCACCGTGAACGCTACGATGGACGAGCTGCTGCTGCGGGTGATGGAGCAGAACTTTGTACCGGTGGTGGACGACCGGCAAGCGTTTGTCGGCATCATCACCCGAAAAGATGTCATCCACTATTTTTATGAAAAAGAGCAGGCGGCGCCGCCCGCCACGGAGGAAACGGTATGACCAAAGAGATGATCGCGCGGATCAACGCGCTGGCAAAAAAGAAGCGGGAGCAAGGGCTGACCCCCGCCGAGCAGGAGGAACAGCGGCAGCTGTATGCGGCGTATCTGGCGGATGTGCGCGGGCAGATGACCGACCAGCTGGATCGGGTGCTCATCAAGCAGCCGGACGGCAGCACCCGGCCGCTCACCCGCAAAACTACCATCAAGCACTGAGAGGGGCAAGCGTATGACACGCCTATTGCTGGTTGAGGACGATGCGGATATCGTCAAAAATCTGACACTGCTGTTGCAGCAGGACGGCTTCGAGGTGACCACCGCGAGCGGACAGGCCGCGGCGCTGCAAGCGCTGGAGCAACAGTCGTTTGATCTGCTGCTGCTGGATATTTCGCTGGCGGACGGCAACGGCTATGCGGTGTGTACCGCTGCCAAAAAGGCTTACCACACACCGGTGATCTTTCTCACCGCCTCCGGCGACGAGATGAGCGTGGTGGCGGGGCTGGATATGGGGGCGGACGATTACATCGCCAAGCCCTTTCGCCCGCTGGAGCTGCTGTCCCGCATCCGCAGCGTGCTGCGGCGCACCGGCAAAGCCGCCTCGGTGGTGGAACTGTCCGACCTGCGGGTGGACACGGTGCGCGGTGTGGTGACCAAAGCGGGGCAGGAGGTGTACCTGTCGGCGCTGGAATACCGCCTGCTGCTGGTATTTATCAACAACCGCGGGGTGGTGATGTCCCGCGCCCAGCTGCTGGAAAACATCTGGGATATCGCGGGCGAATTTGTCAACGACAACACGCTGACGGTGTATATCAAGCGGCTGCGCGATAAAATTGAGGATGATCCCCAAAACCCCACCATCATCCGCACGGTGCGGGGCATGGGATATAAGGTGGAATGAGCAATGCAGTTTTGGCATGACCCCGCTACCCGGCGGGAGATCGCGGTGGGCGCGGGTATCACGCTGGCGGGGCTTGGCGTGGGCGCGTGGCTGTCGCCACAGGCGCTGGGGCTGGCGGCTGGGCTGGCGGTTGCTTACGGCGCGTGGTTTGTCGCCAGCAGCTATCGCCGCCGCCGCGCGATCGCGCAGCTGTCCTGTTTGCTGGATCGGATTTTGCACGGTGGGGCGGTGTTTCCCATCGACGATCAGCAGGAGGGCGAGCTGGCAGTGCTGCGCAGCGAGATTTACAAAATGACGCTGACCCTGCGCCAGCAAGCGGACCTGTTGCACCGCGACAAGCAATATCTGGCGGACGCACTGGCGGATATTTCGCACCAGCTGCGTACACCGCTTACCTCCACCAATATGGTCGTATCTTTTTTGCAGCAGCCGGATCTGACTCCGCAGCGGCGGGGCAAGCTGCTGCGCGAGCTGCAAACGCTGCTGGCGCGGATGGATTGGTTGATCGTGGCACTGCTGAAAATGTCCAAAATCGACGCGGGCACCGTGCAGTTTGAACAGCAGCCGGTGACGCTGGACAGCGTGATCCGCGCGGCGATGGAGCCGTTGGCGATCCCGATGGAGCTGCGCGAGCAAGTACTGCGTATCGGCGGCGACACCGATGCGGTTTTCACCGGCGACGCGGGCTGGACAACCGAAGCGGTGGAAAATATCCTGAAAAACTGCATGGAGCACACCCCGCCCGGCGGGCACATTTTTGTGACGGCGGAGCAAACGCCGCTGTATACCGGGTTGAGCATCCGCGACAGCGGCGCGGGCATTGCACCGGAGGATCTGCCCCATATTTTCGAGCGGTTCTACCGCGGAAAAAACAGCCAATCGGCGGGGTTTGGCATTGGGCTGGCGCTGGCGCGTATGATCGTGTCGGCGCAAAACGGCACCCTCACCGCTGAAAACCACCCGCAAGGCGGGTCGTTGTTCACCATCAAATTTTATAAGCAGACGATATAATCCGGCGCCCGGTGACACTTTTGTTATCAAAAAGTCACCGGGCTGTTATGATGTGGGGGTATACTGGACTCATCAACCGGGAAAAGGAGCGGTATTATGGAAATCTTAAAGGTCGAAAATCTGTGTAAGACCTACGGACGCGGCGACAACCAGGTGACGGCGCTGGATCATGTGTCGTTTTCGGTGGAAAAAGGCGAGTTTGTTGCCATCATCGGGCCGTCCGGCTCGGGAAAATCCACTCTGCTGCATATTTTGGGCGGGGTGGATACCCCCAGCTTCGGTAAGGTGTATATCGATGGGCGGGATGTGTACCAGCAAAATGCGGAGCAGCTCGCCATCTTCCGCCGCCGCGAGGTGGGGCTGATCTATCAGTTTTACAACCTTATTCCGGTGCTGAATGTGGTGGAGAACATGACGCTGCCGCTGCTGCTGGATGGGCGCGAGATCAATCAGGAGCGGCTGGAGGAGCTGCTGCACACACTGGGGCTGGAGGAGCGGCGCGGACACCTGCCGGGGCAGCTGTCCGGCGGTCAGCAGCAGCGGGTGTCCATCGGGCGGGCGCTCATCAACGCGCCGGCGCTGGTGCTGGCGGACGAACCGACCGGCAATCTGGACAGCCGCAACAGCCAGGAGATCGTGGAGCTGCTCAAGCTCTCCAACCGCCGGTATCAGCAAACGCTGCTGATGATCACCCACGACGAGCGCATTGCCATGCAGGCTGACCGCGTGATCGCGATCGAAGATGGCCGTATCGCCAAGGACGAGGTGATCCGCCGATGAATGTTCTGCATAAAGTGACCCGCCAAAATCTGCTGAAAAACCGCACCCGCACCATCGTCACCATCATCGGGGTGATCTTGTCGGTCGCGATGATGACCGCCGTGACCACCATGATCTCCACCATGCAAAACTATTTGGTGGAATCGGTGAAAGCGGAATCCGGCGACTGGACGTTGATGGCGTTTGGTGCCAGCGATAAGCTGATCGGGCAGCTGCAGCAGGACGAGCGGGTGGAGCGGCTTGCCAAAATGCAGTCGCTGGGCTATGCCACGGTCGAGGGCAGCAAAAGTGAAGAAAAGTTCTACTGGCATGTGACCGCGTGGGACGATACCATGCTGAAAACCCTGCCGGTGCATATCACCGAGGGGCGCATGGCGCAAAACGACCGCGAGATCGTGGTGCCGGAAAATATGGCGGCGGTCAGCGGCGTGGCGTATAAGCCGGGCGATAAGGTGACCCTGTCGCTGGGGTATCGCGAATGGAACGGCCAGCGGCTGAATCAATGCGTGGGATATTACGGCAAAAATGCCCCCGACGAGGACGGAAACCCCACCCAAAGCGCGCCGGAGCATCTGGTGCCGGTGGCGACCCGCACTTTTACGGTGGTGGGCGTTTGCGAACGGATGCCGTTCGCGGTGGAGGAGTCCAGCTCGCCGGGCTACACGGCGATCACCCGCCCCGGTGCACAGGACAAGGTGCTGTCCACCGATGTGTACCTCTGCAACCGTCATCCCAAGGACGCGCCGGAAATGTATACCGCGCTGAAAGAACAGGATAACGAAACGGGCAGCCTGATGTTTCAATGCAATATACACAGCGATCTGCTGCGGGTGATGGGCGTGATTGACAACGAAAACATCGTGGCGACGCTGGGCGCGATGGGCGCGATTTTGCTGATCATCATTCTGGTGGGGTCGGTATCGCTGATTTATAACGCGTTTGCTATTTCGGTCAGCGAGCGCTCCAAGCAGTTCGGGCTGTTGTCCAGCGTGGGCGCCACCCGCAAACAGCTGCGCAGCAGCGTGCTGTATGAGGCGCTGGTGATCGGCGGCATCGGTATTCCGTTGGGGCTGCTGGCGGGTGTCGGCGGCATCGGGGTGACGCTGTACTTTATCGGCGACTGGTTCCGCGACATGGTGATCAGCGGCGGAGGATTGTCCATGCATCTGTCGGTGTCGTGGCTGGCCATTGTGGTGGCAGCGGCGCTGGGGATGGTCACCATCCTGCTGTCGGCGTGGATCCCCGCCAAGCGCGCCTCGCGGGTGACCGCGATCGAAGCGATCCGCCAATCGCAGGATATTCAGATTCGCGCCAAACAGGTGAAAACCTCCCGCCTGACCCGCAAGCTGTTCGGGTTTGGGGGCGAGCTGGCGCTGAAAAACCTCAAGCGCAGCCGGCGGCGGTATCGCAGCACAGTGTTGTCGCTGGTGGTCAGCATGGTGCTGTTTATCAGCGCCTCCGCTTTTACGATGTACGCGACCGGCGGCAGCGAGCAGGTGTTGGATGTTGCCAACTACGATGTGGCGTATGTCAGCTATCCCTCTGAAAACACCGATTATTTTACCGATCGGCTGGATACGGCGTTTGTCAACCGGTTGTATCACGAGCTGAAAGAAACCGACGGTGTTGTCGAAAGTGCGCTGGTGGAGCGGGTGTATCTGGAAACCCTGATTTCCAAAGACGACGCGAACAACAGCTATTACCAACGGAAACAGCAGCTGCAAGAGCAGTTTGAGGAGGCGACCGGCGCCACCGGCGAGGATGCAGAGGCGTACCTCACCCCGCAGGGAGAGGTGAAGCAGCAAACGATGCTGTACGCAATGGACAGCGCTTCCTTTGCCCGCTTTGCGCGGGAGGCGGGGGTGTCGCTGCCCGCGGATGACAAAGGTTTGACCGCTATCGCGATCCGCAACAGCTACGAATACGACAGCGACGAAAATCGCTATCAATCACTGGCGTTTTTCAAAGACAACAGCGCCCGTACCGTGTCGCTGCGTCCGATGGGGCAGTCGGTGAAAACCGGATTGTCGGTCAAAATCGCCGGCTTCACCGATACGCTGCCGATGGGTATGCAATTTATCCAAACCAGCGATGAGCTGATGCTGATTCTGCCGGATACCCAAATGTCGGCGGTGCGCGAATGGGCCAAAACCGCCGGCAAGGATACGCCTGTCATCAGCCGGGTGCAGATGTACTTCCAAGCGGAGGATTCCGCCAAGGTGACGGCTACCATGAAAACCGTGCTGGAGGAGCAGAAGCAGCCCACCAACGGATTGGTCGATATACACGAAACCGACAACTATACCCAGCGGCTGTATGCGATCCTGAAGGTGTTCACCTACGGCTTTATCACGCTGATCTCGCTGATCACGGTGGCGAATGTGTTCAACACCATGTCCACCAACATCCGGCTGCGGCGGCGGGAATTCGCCATGCTGCAATCGGTGGGGATGAGCCCCCGCGAATTCAGCCGTATGATGCGGTTTGAGTGCCTGTTCTACGGATTGAAAGCGCTGCTGTTTGGCTTGCCGATTTCGTTTTTGCTGATGTATGCGATGTATCGCAGCATGATCGCCAGCGTGGATATCCGCTTTTTGGTGCCGTGGAGCAGCGTGATCATCAGCATCGCCGGTGTGTTTGCGGTGGTGTTTGTCACCATGCTGTACGCGACCCACCGTATCCGCAAGGAAAATATTATTGATGCGCTGAAAACCGAAACCACCTGACGCGTTGTCGCAAGCCGCCTGCCGGCATATTTCGGCGGGCGGCTTTGTAAAAAGTGATTGACGGCAGCGACAAAATATGATAAAATATCCCGATATCTTTTTGAGGGAAGGCGGAAAAAAGCGGATTTTTCCGCCCCTTTTACGGCGAAATTCGGTGAAGTGAGGTTATGCGCAATGAAAAGGAACGACATTCACAAGGTACTGATCATCGGCTCCGGCCCGATCATCATCGGCCAGGCGTGCGAATTTGACTATTCCGGTACCCAGGCGTGTAAAGCGCTGCGGCAGCTGGGATACGAGATCGTGCTGGTCAACTCCAATCCGGCTACCATTATGACCGACCCGGGCACGGCGGATGTGACCTATATCGAACCGCTGAACGTGGAGCGGCTGACCCAGATCATCGAAAAAGAGCGTCCCGATGCGCTGCTGCCCAACCTGGGCGGTCAGTCGGGTTTGAACCTTTGCTCCGAGCTGGCTAAGGCGGGCGTGCTGGATAAGTACAATGTCAAGGTCATCGGCGTACAGGTGGACGCGATCGAGCGCGGCGAGGATCGCGTGGAATTCAAAAACACCATGAACAGCCTCGGCATCGAAATGGCGCGCAGCGAGGTGGCGTATTCGGTCGAGGATGCGCTCGCCATCGCCGACAAGTTGGGCTATCCGGTGGTACTGCGCCCGGCGTACACCATGGGCGGCGCCGGCGGCGGTCTGGTGTACAATGTGGACGAGCTGAAAACCGTTTGCTCGCGCGGCTTGCAAGCCAGCCTGGTCGGCCAGGTGCTGGTGGAAGAATCCATCCTTGGCTGGGAAGAGCTGGAGCTGGAAGTGATCCGCGACGCGAAAAACAACATGATCACCGTCTGCTTTATCGAAAATATCGACCCGCTGGGTGTACACACCGGCGACTCGTTCTGCTCGGCTCCCATGCTGACCATCTCGCAGGAGGTGCAGGATGAGCTGCAGCGGCAGGCGTATAAGATCGTGGAAGCCATCGAAGTGATCGGCGGCACCAATGTGCAGTTTGCGCACGATCCGGTCAGCGGCCGTATCGTTGTGATCGAGATCAATCCCCGTACCTCGCGCTCGTCGGCACTCGCCTCCAAAGCGACCGGTTTCCCGATCGCGCTGGTGTCCGCGATGCTCGCCAGCGGCCTGACGCTGGACGAGATCCCCTGCGGTAAATACGGCACGCTGGATAAATATGTGCCCTCTGGCGATTATATCGTTATCAAATTTGCCCGCTGGGCGTTTGAAAAATTCAAAGGCGTTGAAAACAAGCTGGGTACTCAGATGCGCGCCGTGGGCGAGGTCATGAGCATCGGCAAAACCTATAAAGAGGCGTTCCAAAAAGCCATCCGCAGCTTGGAAACCGGTCGCTACGGCTTGGGCGTTGCCCAGTTCGCGGGCAAGAGCAAGCAGGAGCTGCTGGATATGCTGCGTGTGCCCACCAGCGAGCGCCAGTTCATTATGTACGAAGCGCTGCGTCAGGGTGCGACGGTGGACGAGCTGTACGAGCTGACCAAAATCAAGCACTACTTCATTGAGCAGATGAAAGAGCTGGTGGAGGAAGAGGAAGCGCTGAAGGCGTTCCACGGTCGTGTGCCGGACGAAGCCACCCTGCGCCAGGCGAAGCTGGACGGCTTTGCTGACCGGTATCTGGCGGGGCTGTTGGATGTGCCGGAAGCGGACGTGCGTGCCGCGCGGCACCAGTACGGCATCGAGGAAGCGTGGGAAGGCATTCATGTCAGCGGCACCAAAGACGCCGCCTACTACTATTCCAGCTACCATATGAAGGACGAAAGCCCGGTCAACACCGACAAGCCCAAGATCATGATTCTGGGCGGCGGCCCCAACCGTATCGGTCAGGGTATCGAATTTGACTATTGCTGTGTCCACGCGTCGTTGGCACTGAAAAAGCTGGGCTTTGAAACCATTATTGTCAACTGCAACCCGGAGACCGTGTCCACCGACTACGACACCTCCGATAAGCTGTATTTCGAGCCGCTGACGCTGGAGGATGTGCTGAGCATCCACGAAAAAGAGAAGCCGGTGGGCGTGATCGCGCAGTTCGGCGGTCAGACCCCGCTGAATTTGGCGGCTGATCTGAAAAAAGCCGGTGTCAACATTCTGGGCACCACCCCCGAAACCATCGATCTGGCGGAGGATCGCGATCTGTTCCGCAACATGATGGACAAGCTGGGCATTCCGATGCCGGAATCCGGCATGGCGGTCACGGTGGACGATGCGCTCAAGATCGCGGGCGAGATCGGCTATCCGGTGATGGTGCGTCCCTCCTATGTGCTGGGTGGTCGCGGCATGGAAGTGGTGTACGACGCCGAAGCGCTGACCTACTATATGCAGCAGGCGGTGGGCGTGACTCCCGACCGTCCGATCCTGATCGACCGGTTCCTGCACCACGCGACCGAGTGTGAAGCCGACGCGATCAGCGACGGCGAGCATGTGTTTGTGCCGGCGGTGATGGAACATATCGAGCTGGCGGGTGTCCACTCGGGTGACTCTGCGTGCATCCTGCCCTCCAAGAACCTGACCGACGAGCAGGTCGCCACCATCAAAGAATACACCCGCCGGATCGCTGCGGAAATGCACGTGGTGGGTCTGATGAATATGCAGTACGCCATCGAGGACGGCAAGATCTATGTGCTGGAGGCCAACCCCCGCGCCTCGCGCACCGTGCCGCTGGTGTCCAAGGTTTGCAACATCCAGATGGTGCAGATTGCGACCGACATCATGACCGGTCATCTGACCGGTCGTCCGTCGCCGGTGCCGGGACTGAAAGAGAAATCCTTCTCCCACTACGGCGTGAAAGAAGCGGTGTTCCCGTTCAATATGTTCCCCGAAGTGGATCCTGTTCTGGGGCCGGAGATGCGCTCCACCGGCGAGGTGCTGGGACTGGCTCCCACCGTGGGCGAAGCGTTCTACAAGGCGCAGGAAGCCACCAAGACCTGCATCCCGCTGAGCGGCACGGTGCTGCTGAGTGTCAACGACCGCGACAAAGCGGAGCTGGTGGATCTGGCCAAAGGCTTCCACGAGTGCGGCTTCCGCATTCTGGCGACCGCCGGCAGCTACGCGCTGATCCACGAAGCGGGCATTCCTGCCGAAAAGGTGTTCAAGCTGCAGGAGGGGCGTCCTAACATTCTGGATAAGATCACCAACGGCGAAATTGATCTGATCATCAACACGCCGGTCGGTAAGCAGAGCGCGACCGACGACAGCTACATCCGCAAAGCGGCGATCAAAAACCGCGTGTCGTACATGACCACCATGGCGGCGGCGCAGGCGACGGTCGAGGGCATCAAAGCGGTCAAGCGTCCGGAAAGCCTGGGCGTCAAATCGCTGCAGCAGTTCCACGCCGAGATCACCGATAAATAAGCGATTGCAACCGACAGGCTCTGGAACATGGTTTCAGAGCCTGTCTTTTCAAAAAGGAGGTTCCCATGCTGACCATACAAGCGCTGACCCCGCAGCAGGTCACGCAGATTTACCACCGGCATATGGTGCGCGATTTTCCGGCGGACGAGCTGAAACCGCTGGACAATATGCTGCCGCTGATGCGGCGGGGACTGTATCGCGGCTACGGCTTGTGGGAGGACGGCGCGCTGTGCGCGTATGCGCTGCTGATGACGGTGCCGGACGGTCGTGTGCCGCTGCTGGATTATCTGGCGGTGGTGTCTGACCGGCGGGATCATGGCTACGGCAGCCGCTTTTTGCAGCTGCTGAAAGCGGAGCTCGCCGACTATGACGGCATTGTACTGGAAGCGGAGGCAGTCGCATACGCTGTGGGTGGGGCGGATCGCGCCATCCGCACCCGGCGGCTGGCGTTTTACCACCGCAACGGGCTGCGCAGCACCAGCCTGCAAACCCATCTGTTTGGGGTAACGCTGTCCATTCTGTATCTGCCTTGCGGGCGCGATGTATCGGATGGACAGTTGTATTGTGAGCTGGACGCGCTGTATCGACGGATGTTCCCGGTGTGGTTGAGTCGGTACGCCTGTTTGTCCATGCGCCACGCGTAACAAGAGGAAAAGGCAAAAAATGTTTGCCGAACCCTCTTGTTCCCATAGGGCATTTTGTGCTATACTGGCGACAGAAACGCAGAATACGACAAAAACGGCGGCGCCGGATTCGCGCTGCCGCCGACATACGATTTTTGGTACCGAGGAGGAACGGTTATGTATTGTAAATACTGTGGTAAGGAAAACACCGGCGACGCCGTGTTCTGTTCCTTTTGCGGGAAACCGCTGAAAGACAACGCTCCCTCTGCCGGTCAGAAGACCTATGCGCCCCCTGTGCAGGACGGCTATACCGGTCCGGTCAATATGTGGGGCGAACCCATCGATGATCTGACCCGGGAATTCCACCCGGTCGAGGACATCCCCCAGCCGGCGGATGATATTTCCGCCACGCGGGTGGCACCCGCCATCACCGACCTGTCGTCCACCGAGGCGACGGGCGAAGCGCCGTCCGAACCGGAAGGGGAGGGCGCGCCGCAGCCGGGCGGCTTTTTCTCCCGCTTTAAGAATCCCAAGCTGGTGATCGGTGTGATCGTGGCGACTGGTGTGCTGCTGTTTGTGTTGATGCTTACGCTGGTGCTGACGCTGGTGATGCCGGGCAGCGATCCGGACGCGACCCCGCCCGACCAGTTCCTGTATACGGTGGAGGACGACCATGTCAGTATCCAAGCCTACATCGGCAAGGACAAAACCGTGGTGATCCCATCGCGCATCGAGCGCACCTCGGTCACCACCATTCTCGCCAACGCGTTCGCCAACCGCGATCTGCTGAGCGTGACCATCCCGAACAGCGTGACCTCTATCGCGGATACCGCGTTTGACGGCAACCCCGATTTGATCATCTACGGCCGCAAGGATTCTTACGCCAAGCTGTTTGCGGAAAAACACAATCTGACCTTTGCGTTGACCGGCAGCGCCACCTCGCGCACCGAAACGCTGACCACCGGTGACAACACCACCGCCGCGTCCAAGACGCTTCCGGCGCAGGATGAGCCGGAAACCACCACCACAACGGAGGAGGAAACCACCACCACGACGCGCCAGACGACCACCACCGCGCCGGAGGCGACCCATGCGCGCACCACTGCGCCGCCGCCCGCCACCGACCCCAACGCGTCGGCAGCCTCGCTGCTGGGCGAGAGCTTCAAGCAGGTCAAGGTGCGGCTGGGCAGCGATTACACCGCCAAGGTGGGCGGCTTGAGCTTCCCGCACCACTCGTTTGTGGAATTTGCCGGGCTGACCGGCGGTTCGCCGTCGGATACCAGCACGGTCAGCAGCGTGACCATCACCGAGGGGCACATCACCGAGGATGCCCGCATTGGTCATACCATGAGCCAGCTCAAGGCGATGATGCCTTCGTCGTCGGATTGGACGATCCAGGATAACCCCGGTGTGGGTGACCAGGCGAGCTTTACCATGACCTATGGCGGACGCACCATCAGCGTGGTTCTGTATTTTGACGGCACCGGCGACAGCGCCACCTGTATTCAGGCGTCTGTCAGCGCGGGCTGATGAGAAAAAGCGGCTTTTGACAGAGTTTCTGCCAAAAGCCGCTTTTGTCGATTCCACCAAAACCAACCCCGCTTTGGTTGTGAAAATTGACTTTGACACTGGCGGGAAAAAATGATAAAATAGCATCATTATGTCGATCGTGAAATAATGTGAAAAAGAGCAGGAGGCAGACAATATGGGTGGCTTTTTTGGCGTGGTATCCAAGGAGAGCTGTGTGTTCGATCTGTTTTTCGGAACAGACTATCATTCGCATCTGGGAACCCGGCGGGGCGGTATGGCGGTGTATGGCGAGAGCGGCTTTGACCGCGTGATCCACAACATCGAAAATTCGCCGTTCCGCACCAAGTTCGAGCGGGATGTGGAGCGCATGGAGGGCCATTTCGGCATCGGCTGTATTTCGGACAGCGAGCCGCAGCCCCTGACGGTGCGCTCACATCTGGGCACCTACGCGATTACCACGGTCGGCCGCATCAACAATGTGGACGAGCTGACCCGCCTGTGCTACGAGCGCGGTCATATGCATTTTTTGGAGATGAGCAACGGCAACGTCAACCCCACCGAGCTGGTGGCGGCGCTCATCAACCAGCGGGACAATCTGGTGGATGGCATCCGCTTTGCCCAAAGCGTGATCGACGGCTCCATGTCCATGCTGCTGTTGACCAAGGACGGCATCTACGCTGCCCGCGACCGGCTGGGACGTACCCCCATCATGATCGGTCAAAAAGAGAATGCCTACTGCGCTTCGTTTGAAAGCTTTGCCTATTTGAATTTGGGATACCACGCATACAAGGAGCTGGGCCCCAACGAGATCGTGTTTATGACACCGGATGGGGTGCAAACGCTGGCCGCCCCGCAAGAGGAAATGAAGATCTGTTCCTTCCTGTGGGTGTATTTCGGTTATCCCACCTCCACCTATGAGGGGGTCAATGTCGAAGAGATGCGCTATCGCTGCGGCGATATGCTGGCGGGTCGCGACAATGTCACGGTGGACGCGGTGGCGGGTGTGCCGGATTCGGGCACCGCGCATGCGGTGGGCTATGCCAACCGCTCGGGTGTGCCTTTCTCCCGCCCGTTCATCAAATACACCCCCACCTGGCCGCGCTCCTTCATGCCCACCCACCAAAGCCGCCGCGATCTGATCGCGCGTATGAAGCTGATCCCGGTGGATGCGCTGATCCGCGATAAACGGCTGCTGCTGATCGATGACTCCATCGTGCGCGGCACCCAGCTGCGGGAAACCACCGAGTTTTTGTATAACAGCGGCGCCAAAGAGGTGCATGTCCGCCCGGCGTGCCCGCCCATTATGTTCGGCTGCAAATACCTCAACTTCTCTCGCTCCACATCGGATATGGATCTGATCGCCCGCCGGGTGATCGCCCAGCGCGAGGGAGATCAGGTGTCGCCGGAGGTGCTGGCGCAATACGCCAACCCCGAAACCCAGCAGTACAACGATATGGTGGCAGAGATCGGCAAGCAGCTCAACTTCACCTCGCTGCGGTTCCATCGGCTGGACGATATGATGGCATCCATCGGCATCGCCCCCTGCAAGCTGTGCACCTATTGCTGGAACGGTCAGGAATAAGAAAAATAAAAAAGCGCCCGCATCCGTCAGACATGGATGCGGGCGCTTTTGGGTGAACTCAGTAAATTGTAAAGGGGATCTCGGCTTTCAACTGGATGTCCGCCGACGGGTCCTCTTTTGTGGAAAGCTGCAAATAGGCGATGGCCTTGTAGTCGCCTTTGGTCAGCTTGCCAGCCTCGTATTCGGCGCTGCCGTCACTTCGGAGGGTGACCGGCTGCTTAGAATGCAGCACGGTGGAGTAGGATACATCGGCAAAGGCGCGGTTCAGCAGCGATTGGCCGGAGGCATCGGCAATATCCACCAAGCAGAGCGGGTCGCTGTGCTGCACGGTGATGTCGGACTGATCACCGGTGTAGGTGTAGGTGTAGGTGTAGGTGACCGTCACATCCAGCAGCTGTCCCGGCTTCAGCTCGCTGGCTTTATACGCGCTTTGGGAAGAGGCGATGGTCAGCGTATAATCACCGTCGGTGGCGGTGTTGCTTTGCGGCTGGCTGGATGGCGTTGCCGAGCAACCCGCCAACATCCCACATGCCAGTACGATTCCGAATAATCTGCGCCATTTCATAAGCATACCTCCCAAATTTTATTCATTCCTGTTTTCGGTATCATTATAACACGTGGCAAAATCGTGTCAATACATATACGGCGAATTTGTAGGAACGCATAAAGCAGGGGAGCCGTCCCTGTGCAATATGGAAAAAAAGAGGAACGCCCGCGGGCGTTCCTCTTTTTTGCGTGCCGATGACTATTTTTCGTTGACGATCACCCAGTCGCGGTTTTCCTCCACGCTTTCGTCGCTGGGACGCGCCACATTGGTTTGGGGAAAGCGGCGATCCGGCTTGGTGATGGGCTGCATCGCGTAGGCGCCGGTGATTTTGCCTTTGGCTTTGTCTGCGCGCATGTCTCGGCGCAGGATGGCTTCCTGTTGTTTCTTTTGCTGCTGCTTTTCGTCCATGATGAATCCCTCTTTTCGGAATTAGTATGCACCGCGCAACCGCCGCTTATGCATCGCTCGCCGCCGCAGCAGGGGAGCAAAACGACCCGGCAAACGCCGTGTGCAGCCGGCAATATATAGCAACGACGCCTAGCGTTCCTTGTTGGCAAAAATGAAAGCGAATTGGGCGGAACCGGACGGCGAATCGCTGCTTTTTGCCGAAATAAAGAAAAAAGGCCGTCAAATCGCAAAAAACGATTGACAACCGTATGACTCTATGGTATGATAAATTCCTGTATCGCACAGTGGGGCTCTATGCCTATTCTGGTGACATCATAGCACATAACCCCGCAAATGGCAAGAGGGTTTTGCAAACTTTTTGCCGACCGGCCAAAGCCCCGCTTTTGGTATGGCGGAGAATGAAATTTCGGAAACAGGAGTGAACGCGGATGGTGAACATTAAACCGGTAAAACTGGGAAACAACACCCGTATGAGCTTTGCGAAGATCAATGAGGTCTTGGAAATGCCCAACCTCATCGAAATTCAGAAAAACTCGTACAAGTGGTTCCTGGAAAAAGGGCTGAAAGAGGTATTCAACGATTCGACCTCGATCACCGACTACACCGGCAATCTGGTACTGGAGTTCGTGGATTATCGTTTGGACGAAAATCCGAAATATTCCGTGGAGGAATGCAAGGTGCGGGATGTCACCTATGCGGCGCCTCTGCGTGTCCGTGCTCGTCTTATCAATAAAGAGACCGGCGAGATTAAGGAATCCGAAGTGTTTATGGGCGATTTCCCGCTCATGACCGAAAGCGGCACCTTTGTTATCAACGGTGCCGAGCGTGTCATCGTATCCCAGCTGGTGCGTTCGCCCGGCGTGTACTATGGCATGAGCTACGATTCCACCGGCAAAAAGCTGTTCACCTCGACGGTGATTCCCAACCGCGGCGCGTGGCTGGAATATGAAACCGATTTTTCCGATATTTTCTATGTTCGTATTGATAAAAACCGCAAAATGCCGGTGACGGTGCTGCTGCGGGCGCTGGGCTTGGGCAGCGACGCCGAAATTCTCGATTTCTTCGGGGATGACGAGCGGATGCACGCCACCATTGAAAAAGATATTACCAAAAACACCGAGGAAGCGCTGCTGGAAGTGTACCGCAAGCTGCGCCCCGGCGAGCCGCTGACGTTGGAAAATTCTCAGCAGCATTTGGAGGGTCTGTTCTTTGACCCCCGCCGCTACGACCTCTCCCGCGTGGGCCGCTATAAATACAACAAAAAACTGGGCTTGTCCAACCGTCTGGCGGGCTGCACCCTCAGCCGCCCGGTCGTCAATCCCTCTACCGGCGAGCTGATGGCGGAGGCCGGCGAGCTGATCGACCGCGCCCGCGCCATGGAAATGGAAGATGCCGGCGTGACTGTCGCGTATGTCACGGTGGAAACCCACGGCGGCGAAACCCGCGAGGTCAAGATCATCACCAACGGCATGGTGGACATTCATAAATATGTGAACTTCGATGTGGAAGAGCTGGGCATCAACGAGCGGGTGTCTTTCGCGGTGCTGCAGGAGATTCTGGAGCAGAACGAGGACGAAGAGTCGCTGAAAGAAGCGATCCGCGCCCGCGCCGGCGATCTGATCCCCAACCACATCACGGTGGACGACATCTTCGCGTCGGTCAACTATGTCAACTGCCTCGCGTTCGACATCGGCACCACCGATGACATCGACCACTTGGGCAACCGTCGTATCCGCTCGGTGGGCGAGCTGCTGCAGAACCAGTTCCGCATCGGCTTCTCCCGTATGGAGCGTGTAATCCGTGAGCGTATGACCCTGCAGGCGCAGGATATGGATGTCATCACGCCCCAGGCGCTGATCAACATCCGCCCGGTGGTGGCGGCGATCAAAGAGTTCTTCGGCTCCTCTCCGCTGTCGCAATTTATGGATCAGACCAACCCGCTGGCGGAGCTGACCCACAAGCGCCGTCTGTCGGCTCTGGGCCCCGGCGGTTTGTCGCGTGACCGCGCCGGATTCGAAGTGCGTGACGTTCACTACAGCCACTATGGCCGTATGTGTCCTATCGAAACGCCTGAAGGTCCCAACATCGGCTTGATCTCGTATCTTGCCACCTTCGCGCGGATCAATGAATATGGCTTTATCGAAGCGCCGTTCCGCCGGGTGGACAAAGAAACCGGTGTCGTAACTGACGAAGTGGTGTATATGCCCGCCGATGTGGAGGATGACTTCATTGTGGCGCAGGCGAACGAACCGCTGGACGAAGATGGTCATTTCGTGCGCGAGCGCGTCAATGCCCGTCACCGCAGTGAGTTTTTGGAAATCGACCGTTCCCGCATTGATTACATGGACGTTTCGCCGAAGATGGTTGTTTCGGTCGCGACCGCGATGATCCCCTTCCTGGAAAACGACGACGCCAACCGCGCATTGATGGGTTCCAACATGCAGCGGCAGGCGGTGCCGCTGCTGAAAACCGAATCGCCCATTGTCGGTACCGGTATGGAATACAAAGCCGGTGTGGATTCCGGCGTGGCGGTGCTGGCGAAAGAAGCCGGTACGGTGGTATCCGTGTCGGCGGATCGCGTGATGATCAAACGCGATTCCGACGGTTCGATCGACACCTACAAGCTGATCAAATTCATGCGTTCCAACCAGGGCACCTGTAACAACCAGCGCCCGGTGGTGTCGCATGGCCAGCATGTGATCAAAGGCGAAGTGGTGGCGGATGGTCCGTCCACCAGCAACGGCGAAATCTCGCTGGGTAAAAACGTGCTGATCGGCTTTATGACCTGGGAAGGCTACAACTACGAAGACGCTGTCCTCATCAACGAAAAAGTGGTGCGGGACGATGTGTTTACCTCAATCCATGTGGAGGAATATGAGATTGAATCCCGTGACACCAAGCTGGGGCCGGAGGAGATCACCCGCGATATCCCCAACGTGGGCGAGGACGCGCTGAAAGATCTGGACGAGCGCGGTATCATCCACATCGGTGCCGAGGTGCGGTCGGGCGACATTCTGGTCGGTAAGGTTACCCCCAAGGGCGAAACCGAGCTGACCGCCGAGGAACGCCTGCTGCGTGCCATCTTTGGTGAAAAAGCGCGCGAAGTGCGCGACACCTCGCTGCGTGTGCCGCACGGTGAGTACGGCATCATCGTGGATGTGAAGGTGTTTACCCGCGAAAACTGTGACGAGCTCAGCCCCGGTGTCAACATGATCGTCCGCTGCTATATTGCGCAAAAGCGGAAGATCAGCGTCGGCGATAAGATGGCGGGTCGTCACGGTAATAAGGGTGTTGTGTCCCGCATCCTGCCCAGCGAGGATATGCCGTTCCTGCCGGATGGCCGTCCGCTGGACATCGTGCTGAACCCCTTGGGCGTGCCGTCGCGTATGAACATCGGTCAGGTGCTGGAAGTGCATCTGGGCTATGCGGCTGCGGCGCTCGGTTTTAAGATCATGACACCGGTTTTCGACGGTGCGCATGAGCAGGATATTCAGGAGCTGCTGGAGCAGGCGGGCAAACGCCGCGACGGCAAAACCGAGCTGTATGACGGTCGTACCGGTGAGAAATTCGACAACCCGGTCACCGTGGGTTATATGTACTTCCTGAAATTGCACCATCTGGTTGACGATAAGATCCACGCGCGTTCCACCGGTCCCTACTCGCTGGTTACGCAGCAGCCTCTGGGCGGTAAAGCCCAGTTCGGCGGCCAGCGTTTCGGCGAAATGGAAGTGTGGGCGCTGGAAGCGTACGGCGCCGCTTACACGCTGCAGGAGATCCTGACCGTGAAGTCGGACGATGTGGTGGGTCGTGTCAAGACCTACGAAGCCATTGTCAAGGGTCAGAATGTGCCGCAGTCGGGTGTGCCGGAATCCTTCAAGGTTCTGATCAAAGAGCTGCAGTCGCTGGGTCTGGACATCAAGGTGCTGGATAAGAACAAAGAAGAGATCGACCTGAAGCAGACCTTCGATGATGACGACGACATCAACATGGTACCGTCCGATGATCAGGCGTTCCAGGAAGTGACCGACGAAAGCGAACTGGTCGGTTACGGCGTGGAAGAGCCGGATCCCGACGAGCTGCTGGCCGATGTCGATGTGTTTGACGAGTTCGACGGCGACGCGTCGGACGACGATGAGCTGTAAGAGGGGAGGAACAACAGATGGAATTTAATGTTTTCGATTCGATCAAAATCGGTCTGGCCTCTCCGGATCAGATTCGTGAGTGGTCTTACGGCGAAGTCAAAAAACCCGAAACCATCAACTACCGCACGCTGAAACCCGAACGCGACGGCCTGTTCTGTGAGCGTATCTTTGGACCGACCAAGGACTGGGAGTGCCACTGCGGTAAATACAAGCGTATCCGCTATAAGGGCAAGATCTGCGACCGCTGCGGCGTTGAGGTCACCCGTGCCAAAGTGCGCCGCGAGCGTATGGGTCATATTGAGCTGGCCGCGCCGGTGTCGCACATCTGGTACTTCAAGGGTATTCCGTCCCGTATGGGTCTGTTGCTGGATCTGTCCCCCCGTCTGCTGGAGCAGGTGCTGTATTTCGCCTCGTACATCGTGGTGGATCCGGGCAGCACCCCGCTGACCAAACAGCAGATCCTCAGCGAAAAAGACTATCGCGATATGCGCGAAAAATACGAGGATGATTTTGACGCCGGCATGGGCGCCGAATACATCAAAAAGCTGCTGGCCGAGCTGGATATGGAAAAACTGTCGGCCGAGCTGAAAGAGGAACTGGAAACCGCCACCGGTCAAAAGCGGGCGCGCCTGCTGAAACGGCTGGAAGTGGTGGAATCTTTCCGCCTGTCGGGCAACCGCCCCGAATGGATGATTCTGGATGTGGTGCCGGTGATTCCGCCGGATATCCGCCCCATGGTGCAGCTGGACGGCGGTCGTTTTGCGACCTCCGACCTGAACGATCTGTATCGCCGGGTCATCAACCGCAACAATCGTCTGAAACGCCTGCTGGAGCTGGGCGCGCCGGACATCATCGTCCGCAACGAAAAGCGTATGCTGCAGGAAGCGGTGGACGCGCTGATCGACAACGGCCGCCGCGGTCGTCCGGTCACCGGTCCCAACAACCGCCCGCTGAAATCGCTGTCGGATATGCTGAAAGGTAAACAGGGTCGTTTCCGTCAGAACCTGCTGGGTAAGCGCGTTGACTATTCCGGTCGTTCGGTTATCGTTGTCGGTCCCGAGCTGAAGATGTACCAGTGCGGTTTGCCCAAAGAGATGGCGCTGGAGCTGTTCAAACCGTTTGTGATGAAGCGTTTGGTGGAAACCGGTGCCGCCGGCAACATCAAATCCGCCCGCAAAATGGTGGAGCGTGTCCGCCCCGAGGTGTGGGATGCGCTGGAAATCGTTATCAAAGACCATCCGGTCATGCTGAACCGTGCGCCTACGCTGCACCGTCTGGGCATCCAGGCGTTCGAGCCGGTGCTGGTGGAAGGCCGCGCGATCAAACTGCACCCGTTGGTGTGTACCGCGTTTAACGCCGACTTCGACGGTGACCAGATGGCTGTTCATGTGCCGCTGTCTGCCGAAGCGCAGGCGGAAGCGCGCTTCCTGATGCTGGCGGCGGGCAACCTGCTGAAACCGTCGGATGGCCGCCCGGTGGCGGTGCCGACGCAGGATATGGTGCTGGGTTCCTACTACCTGACTATTGACAAGCCCGGCGAAGACGGCGAGGGCAAGGTGTTCCGCAACGAGGACGAAGCGATGATGGCGTATGACAGCAAGGTCATCGGTCTGCACGCCAAAATCAAGGTGCGCCGCACGCTGGAAATTGACGGTGTGCCGCAGCAGAAGCTGGTGGAAACCACCATCGGCCGTATCATCTTCAACCGTCCCATCCCGCAGGATCTGGGCTTTGTGGATCGTTCGATCCCCGGTAACGAGTTCCTGTATGAGATCGACTTCAAAGTCGGCAAAAAGCAGCTGTCCACCATCATCGAAAAATGCATCAAGGTTCATGGCGCGGCGCGCACTTCCGAGGTGCTGGATGCGGTGAAGGCGCAGGGCTACAAATATTCCACCCGCGGTGCGTTGACTGTGGCGGTTATCGATGCTGCCATCCCGCCGCAGAAGAAAGACTTGATCGCGCAGGCGGAAGCCAAGGTGGATAACATCACCGAAATGTTCAATCAGGGCTTGCTCAGCGACGAAGAGCGGTATCGCGGTGTTATCAGCACCTGGAACGAAACCACCAACCTGGTTACTCAGGCGCTGAACGACAACATGGATCCTTACAACCCCATCTTCATGATGTCCGACTCCGGTGCGCGTGGTTCTATCAGCCAGATCCGTCAGTTGGCGGGTATGCGCGGTCTGATTGCGAACACCTCCGGTCGTACCATCGAGGTTCCCATCCGTGCGAACTATCGTGAAGGTTTGAACATCTTGGAGTACTTCATCTCCTCTCGTGGCGCGCGGAAAGGCTTGGCGGATACCGCTCTGCGTACCGCTGACTCGGGTTACCTGACCCGCCGTCTGGTGGACGTGGCGCAGGATGTTATCATCCGCGAGGAAGACTGCGGCACCCACGAGGGTATCGAAGTATATGACATCAAAGACGGCAAGGAAATGATCGAGCCGTTGACCGAGCGTCTGGTGGGTCGCTATCTGTCGGATGACTTTGTGGATCCGCAGACCGGCGAAGTGGTTGTCAGCCGCGATGTCATGATGGGCGATAAAGAAGCGGATCTGCTGGTCAACAAATACGGCGTGACCCGCATCAAGATTCGTTCGGTGCTGACCTGCGGCGCGAAACACGGCGTGTGCGCCCGCTGCTACGGCGCCAACCTGGCGACCACCGGTCCGGTGTCCATCGGCGAAGCGGTGGGTACCATCGCGGCGCAGTCCATCGGTGAGCCGGGTACCCAGTTGACCATGCGTACCTTCCACACCGGCGGTATCGCGTCCGGCGAAGATATTACCCAGGGTCTGCCCCGCGTTGAAGAACTGTTCGAAGGCCGTAAACCCAAGCACCTCGCTATCATCAGTGAGATCGACGGTACGATCCGGCTGGGCGAAGAGAAGAAAAAGCGCGTGGTGTATGTCACCGATAACACCGACGGCAACATCGACGAGCGCAGCTATCCGGTGCCGTATGGCTCCCGTATTCGGGTGCAGGACGGCGATGTCGTGAAGAAGGGCGATCGTCTGACCGAAGGTTCCATCAACCCGCACGACATTCTGGCGGTCAGCGGTCCGCAGGCTGTCCAGAACTACCTGATCCAGGAAGTGCAGCGCACCTACCGGATGCAGGGCGTGGATATCAACGATAAACACGTGGAGGTTATCGTGCGCCAGATGATGCGCAAGGTCAAAGTGGACGATGCCGGCGATACCTATCTGCTGGCGGGGGCCATGATCTCGCGCCCCGAATTCGATGCCGAAAACGCGCGTGTGCGCGAGCGCATTGAAAACGGCGAGATCCAGCTGCGCGAAGCGACCTGCTCGCCAGTGCTGCTGGGTATCACCAAAGCGTCGTTGGCGACCGACAGCTTCCTGTCGGCGGCATCCTTCCAGGAAACCACCCGCGTGCTGACCGAGGCCGCGATCAAGGGCAAGGTTGACCCGCTGATGGGCTTGAAAGAGAACGTCATCATCGGTAAGCTGATCCCTGCCGGTACCGGTATGCAGGTGTACAACCGGGTCGAACCGGTCAACACCCATGCCAGCAGCAACGATCCGTATGTGACCGCGCTGCGCAGCATGCTGGAAGATCAGGACGAACCCGATCTGATCGTCGAAGACGACGACACCGAAGAATAAGACCAAAAGCGGCGATGCCCCTTATCGGGCATCGCCGCTTTTCTGTGTGTAAAAACGGACAAAGCATTCGCTTTTGTCCGTTTTTTTATGAACGCGTGGCAGACGAGGGCAACAGCCGGCGCTTGCGCCAGCCGTAATACCCATATCCCACCGCATCTGCCAGTCCCCAACCGATGGGGATCGCGATCCAAATGCCAAATTCGCCCAGCGGTGTCGCCAGCGCATAGGCGAGTGCGACCCGTGTGCCCAGCGAGATCACTGTCAGCACCACCGACATACCCGGTCGCTCCACCGCACGGTAAAAGCCGTACAGCAAAAACAAACAACCGATACCGGCGTAAAACGCGCCCTCCACCCGCAAATATTGCACGCCGGACGCGAGCACCGCGGTTTCCTTGGCGCTGACGAACAGGCGCATCAGCGGTTCGGCAAACCCGCATACCAACGCCGATATCACCACCGAGAACCCGATGCTGCAAGCGGTCGCTTTGCGAAATCCCTCCCGCAGCCGTGCGGTTTGTCCCGCTCCGTAATTTTGCGCTACAAAGGTGGAAAATGCGTTGCCAAAATCCTGCACCGGCAGATAGGCGAAGGTGTCGATCTTGACCGCCGCGGCAAAAGCCGCCATAGTCACCGCGCCGAAGCTGTCCACCAGCCGTTGAATCAACAGGATACCGAAATTCATGGTGGATTGCTGCACACAGGTGAGCAGTGACAGGTCGCCGATCTGGCGCAGAATGGCTCGGTTGAGATGGAAATGTCGCCGCCGCGGCAAATACACGCGCAGATGGCGCAGCGTATATATCAGCAGCCCGATCGCGGACACATATTGCGCGATCACCGTGGCAATTGCCGCTCCCGCGATGCCCATGCCGAACACCGGCACAAACAGCAGATCCAGCCCGATGTTCAGCACCGCCGCCGTGCCCAAAAACCACAACGGTGCCACCGAGTTGCCCACCGCCCGCAGCAAACACGCCAGAAAATTGTATAACGAGGTTGCCACCAACCCCGCAAACACGATGCCGAGATAGTCGCGCATCGCGCCGTATAGCTCGTGCGGAATCTGCAAAAAGCGGAACAGCGGCTCCATTCCGGCGTAAACGGCGGCGTTGACCACCAGCGTGACTGCCAAAATCAGCCCGGCGGCGTGCGCCACCGCGCAGCGCAGCGATTCGCGGTCATCCTTGCCGAAATAGATGGAAAACAACGCGCCCGCGCCCATGGACAACCCCAAAAACACCGAGGTCAAAAAGGTCATCAGCGTATAGGCGGAGCCAACCGCCGCCAGCGCGTTTTTGCCCAGCACCTGTCCGACGATCAGCGTGTCGGCAATGTTGTAAAACTGCTGGAGCAGATTGCCCGCGATCATCGGCAGCGCAAACAGCACCAGCCCCTTGGACACGCTCCCTTTGGTCAAATCACGAACCATGATGTTCACCGAATTTCATTTTATAATCTCCGCCTTGGTGTATATCTCGAAAATGCCATAGGTGCCTCGTTCGGACCACTCTTCATTTAAGTATTTTACCATGTAACGGTAGGCGTCGTTCCAGTTGCTAAACAAACCGTTTGCATTTAGCTTGGCAAAGTCCTTGGTAAAGAGTGTGCCATCTTCGTCACAGCCGTGCCAGTGGCAAATAAACATACAGTCACATATTATGGAAAATCCACCGGCATAGTTTGGCGGATAACAGATGTCGTAGCCGGCTAATTGATAGGTGGCGGGTGCCGGGACATTTGAGCCAGCCGGCTTTATCCAAATCAGTTCATAATCTTTAGCATCATGAAACAGGTGGAGATACTCTTGCGCAGAGTCTTCATTTGCCATCAATTGGTTCGCCGCAGCATCGTCACGGCGCGTGCATTGCAGCAGTTCACGCTGCGCGTCGCTGAGGTCGTTTCGGGGTGTATCATAGGGATCCAGCCCCATCCGGCCAGCACCGCTATACCACGCCTGCGGTGCGGGAGCGAGGGGCAAACCGTACGCGCGAAAAGGCTGCTCCAAAAAGCGGGGGAGTTCTTCTCGATACAGTATATCGTATTTTTTGACAGTGGCAAACTGCGGCGCATAATCCCATGCTCGCTCCACAATAACACCCGTATCGTAACAGTCAAAAAGAACTTTTTTCATAAGGCACCTCCCTTTTTATGCATCGCATTTTGTTCCTTTGTCACCACATAGCGGGTGTGCGGCATATCCACGCCGCGATAGTGCTTTGTCCAGTGATCCTGCGCGGTCATACCCACGCGCTGTGCGACCCGCTGCGAGGCGGTGTTGGTGTCGCGGATGATGGAACAAACCTCGTCCGTGTGCAGTTTGTCGAACGCATAGCGCTTGCAGGCTTGTGCCGCCTCGGTGGCGTAGCCATGGTGCCACGCCGAGTGGCGCAGCAGATAGCCGATTTCCAGCACCTGTTGCTGTTTCCATGGCTGCATCGTCAACCCGCATTGTCCAATCATCTCGCCGGTTTGGCGGAGTACCATCGCCCACAGCCCAAACTCCCATTGCGCATACCGTGCCAGCTGGCGATCCAGCCATTCCTGCACTTCCTCATCGGTGAATGCCCCCTCGTAGGCGTACATCACCGCCGGATCCTGCAAAATCGCACACAGCGACTCAAAATCGCTTTGCTCCATGCGGCGCAAAACCAGCCGCTCGGTTTGTAAAATCATTGCATCCTCCTGAAACAAGACGAACGGAGCCTACCCGTCGTTATTGTAACTGCTTCAGCAGCTCCAACAGCACCTCGAAAAGGGTGCCGGTGGAAGAAATGCTGAGCTTTTCGCCGGTGGTATGCACGCCCATCATCGCCGGACCCACCGAGATGCAGTCCAGCCCGTCCATCGCCGAGGCAAATACGCCACATTCCAGCCCCGCGTGGATCGCTGCTACCTCCGGTTGCCGACCGGTGCGCGCAGCGTATACTTGGCAATACAGCTCTTGCAGACGGGAATTGTCCCGAAATTCCCATGGCGGGTAGTATCCGGTGGTTTCGTGCGCGATCGACAGCGCATCCAGCAGGGCGCACAGCCGCCGCTCCAGATACCGCTGGGCACTTTTCTTGTTGCTGCGCAGCGAAAAGCCCAGCGTCAGCGCATCGTCCCCGGTTTTCAGAATGCCCAGATTCAGCGAGGTTTCCACCAGCCCCTCGATCTCGGCGCTCATCTGCATCACACCGTTCGGCACGCACAGCAGCGTGCACAGCAGCTTATCCTGCGTTGCCCGATCCCAAACTGTGTACCGGGCGGCATCACCGATCGTAATCTCTGGTGCAAAAGTCGGTTCGCGGTGGCTGATCTCGCTTTGGATGGTATCCAGACACCCTTGCGCCGCCGCCCGGAACGCCTCGACATCCTCAACGCACAGTTCGGCGGTGCAGCAAGGTGGAATAGCGTTGGTTTTGTCGCCGCCGTCCAGCCGGATGATATCAAAATCGCACCGGCCGCGGAGCTCGTCCAGTATCCGACCGGTCAGCAGATCAGCGTTGATTCGCCCACTGTTAATTTCTGTTCCCGAATGACCGCCCTGCAGCCCTTTGACCGCCAGCGTCACGCGGGTGCCCTGCTTGGTTTGATGGGCGAGGGAAAGGGTGGCGGTGACATCCGCGCCGCCGGCGCAGGATACCGTAACGGTGCCCTCCTCCTCCGAGTCGATGTTGATCATTTGGCGGCCTGTCAGCACGCTCATGTCCAGCTCCATCGCGCCCAGCATACCGATCTCCTCGTCGGCGGTGAACACCGCTTCGATCGGCGGATGAGCATAGCAGTTACTTTCCAAAATGGCAAGAATCATCGCCACGGCGATGCCGTTGTCTGCGCCCAGCGTGGTGCCGCGGGCTTTGACAAAGTCGTCGTCTACATACACATCAATTCCGTCTTTTTCAAAGTTGATGGTGCAGCCGTCCACCTTTTGGCACACCATATCGAGATGCCCTTGCAAAATGACGGGCGCGGCGTGTTCGTATCCGGCGGTGCCGTCTTTGAACAGGATCACATTGTTCGCTTTGTCGCGGATGCACCGCAGATGGTGCTCGCTTGCGAACGCTTCGCAAAACGCGGCGATCCCGTCGCGGTTGCCGGAGCCGCGCGGAATAGCGCTGAGCTGTTCAAAATAATGAAATACGCGCGATGGCTGCAGTTGTTCCAGCTTGGACATGACCATTCCTCCTGAAAATGTGGTGTGGATCAGCGCCGGGGATAGCCCGGGCAATAGGGCGTGCCGTTGAGAGCGTGGGTATAAATGAGTGGCATCGGATGGCAGCACTCTGTGCCGGCTGCTTCATAGCATTCCTCCGGTGTGACCTCCCGCCCGAGAATAGGACAGACCACGCGGCACGACGGGGGCGTGAATCTTTTGCAAATAGCCTTGGTGACGCTCGCCGGATAGGGAGCGTAGTCCCGGCGACTTTGCGCCACCCAGACTACCTCGGCAATGGTTTCCTTGCCTTTTTCTCCAACGGGAACCACCACCTTGTCACCCACCCGCACGAAAAGCCCACCGGTCAGATAACTGTACGGATGACCGGTGCCATCAAACAATACCCCGCAAAGGGAGGATACCCCCTCGCGGGTGTCCGGCTGTAACGGGTCCGGTGCCGGTTCCACCGGCACCGGCGGGGGGATTTCCGGCAGAGGAATGTCCGCCATCTCCCTTTGAAAATCAGGGCTTTCGCCACGAATGTCGGCGGCCGCCTGGTCATCCGTGTTCCACGCTTCTTTCGCGGTGCGAATGGTCTCTTCCAATGCCGCGACATAGTCTTCTTTGGATTCAAAATCGTCGGGGGTGAACGATTCTCGAAAAAGATCGTCACACTCTTCCCGCCACTCGTCTTGGGCGTCCTCCACCGCTTCCAGATATTCGTCCTCGGTGTCGTAAAGGTCCGGGTCAACGCCCATCGGCGGGTTATCCCGATAGGGCGCCTTCCATGCTTCGCGCGCCTGCTCCAGCGCCTTTTCGTATTCCTCCTCGGACGAGAAATCTTGGGGATCCAGATCATAATCCGACCCATCCTCGCAAAAATCCCGCCAATCGTCGTCTTCGTCGTAGAGGTCGGCATCCCCCCGTAAGTTGTCCAAGGCGTCGTTGACGACCTTGTACCCGATCAAAGCTTCGCCCAAGTCAATGCTGCCGTCGCCGTTAAAATCAAACATATCGTCCCATCCCATGCGGGGTTCCTCCTTATCGTTGAATACAATAAAAAAATCCCGATCACAAAAGCAATCGGGAGGAAAAAGACAGTACAGTTGATATACTTTTGCGGCTTTTGTTCATATAAAACACCGTCCATGTTTCATTATACTTTCTAAAATAAAAAAAGCAAGGCAAAGCCTTGCAAAAATCGACAGCGGAAAATAATGAAAAGAGAAGAGCAAAAAAAGCAAAAAATCGACAAACATCTTGCGATGCTTGTCGATTTTTGGTGGGGGAAGGTGGATTCGAACCACCGAAGTCAGTGACAACAGATTTACAGTCTGCCCCCTTTGGCCGCTCGGGAATTCCCCCATGTCGAACAGCAGGACTAACTATACCACAAACTTCGCCGCGTGTCAAGAATAAAATCGTATTTTTTCTAAAAGAAAAACGCGCTTTGTCCGTGCGGCCGATGACGTTTCTATATGGTCGGTTATTCTTCTTTAGTGCGTCCCCATCGGCAGGGGAGGCGACCGTCCAACGCGGCAATCACGGTGGCGGGCGCTGCATCCGGCAACTCCAGCCATGCGGCGGCATCCGCCAGCTGATGCAGATAGTGCGCGTCCGAGCTGCACAGCAGCGGCAGCCCCTCGATAGCGGGGTACGCTGCCCGCATCGCTGCCACATCGCCCTCTGCGGTAATCTCGACCGCGGGGAAGCCCGGCGGAATATCACCCAGCGCGGCGGGCACACTGTACGAATCGCGGTCGATATGCGCCGGAAAGGCGGTGCCGCCGTGGGTGCGCGCCAGCGGCAGCACCTGTTCCAGCGATAATCCGGTGGCGGTCAACAGCAGCACCGGTTCGGTGCCCACCAGCTCGTCCCGGGCGTTCAGCCGCTGCTGTTCACCGAAAATGTCCGGGCGGTTGGCGATGTCCGGGCGGTGGCGCACCACCTCCTGTTCAAATGCCTGCGCGGCAGACAAAGCGGGGAACAGGCACACCACATGAATTTCTTCCGCGGTGCAAAGCTCCATGCCGGGCAGCACCGTCAATCCCGCGGCTTGCCCCACCTCCATCACCGCGGCGCAGTTGCCGCAGGTGTTGTGGTCGGTTACCGCGAGAATGTCCAGTCCGCATAGCTGCGCCATACCGACGACGTTGTTCGGTGTCATATCCGCATCGCCGCAGGGGGACAGCGCCGTGTGAATGTGCATATCGTAGTAATAGCGCAAACGACCGCCCCCTTATATACTAATACTATTTATTCGCCCAACAGGCGACCGAGCGCCACCGCCAGCCGGTAGATAGATTGCCCGCTTTGCAGTATCGTCACGCCTTGGGCTTCCGCTTTTTCGCGGGCGGCATCGTCCAGCGGCGCATCCTCTGCCAGCACCACGCACGCGACATCCGCCAGCACCGCCACCGCCACCGCGTTCACATTGCCCATCACGGTGATCCATGCCGAATCCGGCAACGCGCGCCCCATCACCCAGCTTAGCAGATCGCCGCAGCTGCCGCCGGTGACCAGACGGGACAAATCGCCTTCCACCAGCACCCGCAGCTCCAGCGCTTGTATCAAATCATGTATCGTCATGGTTATCCCTCAATGTAGACAGTTGTTTGGCAATGCGCTGGATCTCCTGCCGCATCAAAAAGATGCAATCGGTATCCCGCGCCAATCCTTTGGCGACATCCTCCGCCAGTGCCCGACAGGTGGGCGCGCCGCACGCGCCGCAATCCAGCTTTGGCAAACGGTCGCCGATGTCGTCCGCCTCCTGCATCAGCCGCATCGCTTCGGTCACGTTGTCCGCCAGCTTCATCACCGGCGAATACTCCAGCGGGTGCACCCAATCCATACAGGCGGTGGAACCGGCATCCGACAGCCGGTTGCAGGATACCGGCAGATATTTGCGCAGCCGCTTGATCCGTGCCCGCGCGGCGTAGCCGTTCTCGGCGGTGAAAATGCCGCCGACACACCCGCCCGCGCACGCGTTCAGCTCGATAAAATCCAGCTCCTGCAGCTTTTCATCCTCCAGCTCTTCCAACACCTTGATCACGTTGTCGATGCCGTCCGCTGCCAGATGATTTTCGTTCAGCAACCCTGCCGCCTCGCCGCCGATATACGACCAGCTCACCCCGATGATGCCGGAATGGGACAGCGGCGCGGTTTGCTCCAGCTTGTTCATCTTGCCCAGCAGCGCCGGATAGATATCGCTGATCGCCAACACGCCATCCACCTCGGACGAATCAATGCCGATGGGGCTGCGTGCGTCGGTCACCTTGGCGGCACAGGGCGAAATAAAGAACACGCCGATTTGTTCGGGCGCCAGCCCGCTGTTGGCGACGGCCTGTCGGCGCGCCAGCATGGCGGCCACCTCCATCGGCGATTTCAGCGGCAGCACATGGTCGCACAAATCGGGAAACCGCACCCGAATCAACCGTACCACCGCCGGACAGGCCGAGCTGATGACCGGCTTTTTCAGCTTGCCGTCGTTCATCAGCATCCGAGTCGCGTCCGACACGATCTCGGCGGCGCGCGACACCTCGAATACCTCGTCAAATCCCAGTGCCTGCAATCCGGTCAGCACCACGTCAATATCGTCCAGCCGGTTGAACTGACCGTACAAAGCGGGGGCGGGCAGCGCCACGGTATAGGCAAATTCCTTGCATTTGTCCAGCGTGTCGTGCCGCGCCTTTTTGGCGTGGTGCGGGCACACGCGGATGCATTCGCCGCAGTCGATGCAGCGTTCGGTCATGATCTGCGCTTTGCCGCCCCGCACACGAATGGCTTGGGTGGGACAGCGTTTGATGCAGTTGGTACACCCCACACACTTGTTTTTGTCCAGCGTGACGGAGTGAAAATATCGTTCCATAAACGGACACTCCTCCATGTTCCCGCTGCCGGGGCAGCGGGGTCCACTGTTTACGCCACGGTAACCGCCATGGTCATGCAGGTGCCTTGCCCAATGGCGGTGTCGATCTGCAATTGATCGGTGTATTTTTTAATGTTCGGCAGCCCCATACCGGCGCCGAATCCGAGCGACCGCACCTGGTCGGGAGCGGTGGACCAGCCCTCCTGCATCGCCTGGTCGATATCCGGAATACCGGGGCCGTGATCGGTCAGCACCATCACGATGCGATCCGGCTGAATATCAATATCCGCCTCGCCGCCGCCGGCGTGGATGACCATGTTGATCTCGGCTTCGTACATCGCGATCGCCACCCGGCGAATGACCTGGGCGTCAAACCCCAGTTGTTTCAGCTTGGATTTCACCGCGCCGGAGGCCGCGCCCGCTTGGGTAAAATCGTCCCCGGGGACGACATAATGCAAATGAATCCCCATGTTGCTTATCCTCCCGCCGTCAGCTGTCTTCGCCGCCGCTGAGTCCGCCAGCATACAGCAGCCCGCAGGCGGTGAACATACGCAGCGGTGTGGTCATCAGCACAATGCCGCGCTCTTCTGCCAGCGCGATCATATCCGGCGACGGCTCTTTGCCGCGCACGAACACGATACAGACCATATCCATCATTTCCGCGGTGCGGATCACCTGCGGATTGACCAGCCCCGTGAGCAGCACCGACTGGTCTTTCACAAATGCCAGCACATCGCTCATCATATCGCTGCCGCAGGCGTTATGGACCTCGGTTTGGCGCTTTTCGTCGCCGCACACCAGCTCGGCGCGCAAAATACGCCGGACATCTTCCACCGTCATCATAGCTTTTGTCCTTTCTTGTGCAAAGTTTTTTGATAAATTAACCATATTATATCGTTTCCTCGTTTGAAATGCAAGCAAAATTACAAATTGCCGGTGGGCGACACCGGAAATTTTTTTGAAATTCTGTGCAATTGCACATTGACTATCTTTCGTCAAAAGAGTAAAATATTACCAATTAACAAATTCCCAAGTATTTGATGGAGGTTTTGGTTATGGCAAGAGTGTACAATTTTTCGGCGGGTCCTTCGATGCTGCCGGAAAAGGTTTTGCAGACGGCGGCAGCAGAAATGTTGGATTACAAGGGCTCCGGCCAGTCGGTTATGGAAATGTCCCACCGTTCCAAAGTGTATGACGGGATCATCAAAGAATGCGAAGCGCTGCTGCGCGAAGTGATGAACATTCCGGATAACTATAAGGTGCTGTTCCTGCAGGGCGGCGCGTCGTCCCAGTTCGCGATGGTGCCGCTGAACCTGATGACCGGCAGCGGCAAAGCCGACTATGTGCTGACCGGCCAGTGGGCGACCAAAGCGTATAAAGAAGCGGCGCGCTATGGCGAAGCCAATGTGGTGGCGAGTTCTAAGGATAAGACCTTCTCCTATATCCCGAAGCTGGATCCGGCTACCTTCACCAAGGATGCCGACTATTTCCACATCTGCATGAACAACACCATCTACGGCACCAAATATCACACCCTGCCGGAAACCGGCAATGTGCCGCTGGTGGCGGATATTTCTTCCTGCATCCTGTCTGAACCGATCGATGTGTCCAAATTCGGTCTGCTGTATGCGGGCGCGCAGAAGAACATGGCGCCGGCCGGTCTGACGGTCGTGATCGTGCGCGAGGATCTGATCGGTCACGCGCAGGAGATCACCCCCACCATGTTCAATTATCAGACCCACGCCGACAACGGCTCGATGTTCAACACCCCGCCCTGCTACACCATCTACATCTGCAAGCTGGTGCTGGAGTGGCTGAAAAACGACATCGGCGGTCTGGAAAAGATGAAAGAGATCAACGAGAAAAAAGCCGCGCTGATCTACGATTTCCTGGACAACTCCAAGCTGTTCAAGGGTACCGTTGTCAAAGAGGATCGCTCGCTGATGAACATTCCGTTTGTGACCGGCAACGACGAGCTGGATGCCAAGTTTGTTAAAGAATCGACCGAGGCCGGCTTTGTCAACCTGAAGGGTCACCGCACGGTGGGCGGTATGCGCGCCTCTATCTACAATGCTATGCCGATCGAAGGCGTGGAGAAACTGGTCGCCTTTATGACCGCGTTTGAAAAAGCCAACGGCTGATGTCCGTCTGGCAAGAAAGGGTTACTGCTATTATGAATATTCTGACTTTGAACAAAATTGCCGTTTGCGGCACCGAGCGGTTTGACAAAAACCGTTACACCGTGAGCACCGAAGTGGAAAATCCCGACGGTATCATGGTGCGTTCGGCGTCCATGCACGATATGGAGCTGCCGGAAAATCTGTGCGCTATCGCTCGTGCGGGCGCGGGTGTCAACAACATCCCGATCGATGCGTGCAGCGAAAAGGGCATCGTGGTGTTCAACACCCCCGGTGCCAACGCCAACGCGGTGAAAGAGCTGGTGCTGGCCGGTCTGCTGATCTCTTCCCGTAAAGTGATCCCCGCGATCGAGTGGGCGAAAACGCTGAAGGGCGAGGGCGATGCGGTCGGCAAGCTGGTGGAAAAAGGCAAAAGCAACTTTGCCGGTCCCGAGATCATGGGCAAAAAGCTGGGCGTGATCGGTTTGGGCGCGATCGGCGTGCTGGTTGCCAACGCGGCGGAAAAACTCGGCATGGAAGTGTACGGCTACGATCCGTTCCTGTCGGTGGACGCGGCGTGGCAGCTGTCCCGCACCGTGCACCACGCGGCAACGCTGACCGAGATTTACGAAAACTGCGATTATATCACCATTCATGTGCCGCTGACGCCGGATACCAAGAATATGCTGAACGAAGCGGCGTTTGAGGCGATGAAAGACGGCGTGCGGGTGCTGAACTTTGCGCGCGGTGGTCTGGTCAATACCGCCGACATCAAAAAAGCGCTGGCGGACGGCAAAGTCGCGGCGTATGTGGTGGATTTCCCCGACGACGATATGCTGGATGTCGAAAATGTGGTGGCGATCCCGCACCTGGGTGCGTCCACTCCCGAAAGCGAGGACAACTGTGCGGTGATGGCGGCGGATGAGCTGCGCGATTATCTGGAAAACGGTAACATCACCCATTCGGTCAACTTCCCGGCGGTGTCGGCTCCCCGCAGCGGCAGCGCGCGTGTGTGTGTGCTGCACCGCAATGTGCCGGATGTGCTGTCGCAGGTGAGCGGCGCGTTCGCCGGCAACAACATCGAAAGCCAGACCAACCGCTCCAAAAAGGAGTATGCGTACACCATTTTGGATCTGGCCAATGCACCGACTGCCGACAGCCTGCAGAAGATTCAGGCGATCGACGGCGTGATCCGTGTGCGGGTGTTGTAAGCTTTCCCTTAACTCAAACAAAAAGCCCGGTGCGTATGCACCGGGCTTTTTTGCGTAGTGGGAACACTACTGCTTTTTGCCAACAAATTTATTTTTATACGATATATATTGACGAAAAACAAAATATTTTGTATAATTAACTTGTTAAATGTGACCTTGTTGAAAAAGAAAGATGGAGGATGTGTTTCGATGGAAACGTGTGTTAGTAAGGTGTGCCCGTTTTGTCAAACGGATATCCAAGAGGGTGAGGCAATCAAGGAATGTCCATCTTGCGGTGCTGTTTATCACGAGAGATGCTGGGAGCAGCATAAGGGATGCGCTACAGTTGGATGTCCGGAACATCCAGATGTAATACCTGATGTTCCTGTAGCGGATGTATGCCCAAATTGTGGAGCGGCTTTGGGCGACGACCAAAATTTTTGCACTCAATGCGGTAGGCTAAAGGTCGGCGAACAACAAATTTCTTGTGTTAATTGCGGCGCAGAATTACAAATGGATCAGCTGTTTTGCCCAAAATGTGGTGCTCCCACAGGAAATATGGCTGGAGTAAATACGCCTCCTGTAGTATATCCGGTTAACGGTGCTGTTGTGCAAAAGAAATCGTCAGCGGCGAAAATCGTTGCTTTGATTGTTGCGTTGTTAGTGGGCATTTCCGCTGCGGTGGTGGCGGGTGTATTGTTGATTCCGCGTTTGCTGGTGTCAACAGACGATTTATTGGCTCAAGGAGCGTATGCGCAGGCATACGAAAGAGCGGGAAGCGACGAAAAAGAAGATGTACTCACCGAAAATCAGATTGCCTATCTTTGCAAGGATGTAATAGAGGAATTGAAGGATCCTTCTTCTTTCAAACTGAGAAACGCTTGGTATGACCAAAGATGACAGTATATTGTTTTGAAGGTTAGTGGAAAGAACAGTTATGGTGGCGTTGTTAGCAATTACTGGTGTTATACCTATGATAGCGATAAGGAAGAGTACGAACTTTTTTGCACCTTATCCGATTTGGATGAAGAAAAAGCCTATTCTTGGGATGACACCGGTGAAAGGCTAGAAAAATGGAGGAAAAATGCTGCCCGCGAAAGGGTAAAGGATTTGATGGCAGACGAATCCATAAAGATACAGGACAAAAGTATTGAAAATATCAACCATTTGTTTAAAGAAGATCTTTTGGATGGGGTGGAATTAATTTTTAATAGCTGATAGTACACAAGAATGAAAAGCCCGGTGCGTATGCACCGGGCTTTTTTGCGCGCATTTTAGCACGCGAAAAGCGGGACAGCCGTTTTCGGCTGCCCCGCTGACTGTTTTATCGGTTATTCCGCGGGCACTTCCAGTACCACATCGTCCAGATAGGCGGCAAAGCGCTCCTCGCCGGGGGAGGTGTAAGCCACCGTCACCGCGCAGATGGTTTGTCCCGTAAGCGCCGCGGGCAGCGTATGCTCCACCGCATACCACTCGTTGGGGGAAAAGCGTCCGGCCGCGAGTGATTTGTCCGCCAGCACCTCGGCGCAATGATCGCTCAACCGGCTGCCGTCGCTGAAGACCAGATCCACCCCGACGCGGCAGCCACCTTCGTTGATCGCCCGCAAGCGATACCGCAGCCGCAACCCGTCCACCACCGGAATGGCGGTTTTGGCGAGCCGGTAATGCACCTCGCACGCACCGTTGTTGATGGCGATGCCGCTGAATGCGAAGCTGTTGTCGCCGGTGTAGCTGAGGCGACCGCGCTGGCCGCGCACGATGGCAGCGGTTTCCAGTTGCACACCCTCCTGATCCAGCACCGCGCCGTCCGGCACGCCCACATCTACATTACGCCACACGCTGCCGCGTACCTGTCCGCGGCTGAGCGTTAGCGTGGCGGCGCGCTGCTCAAACCCGTTGCGCCAGTACACCGGTCCGGTGGAGTGGGGAAGCTCCGGCGTGTCGGTGATGGCGCGCTCGCCGCGCAGCATCGCCGTGACCGCGCCCGCTTCGCGCAGATAAAAATCCGACGACAGCCAAACCCCGTCCGCCGACAGCGTTTGAAAATATTGCGAACCGCGCGGCAGATCAAACGAATCACGCGCCGCTTTCGCCAGCGCGGTGCCCTCGTCGTATTCGTCAAACATCGCAAAATACGCGTGGTGCACCCCCGCCTCGGCATACAAGCGCGCCTGATCCCACAAAAATTGACCCGCCAGACGCGGCGTGGCGTTGGGGTCGCCGCCGTCGCAGAAGTTGCTCCACGCAAAGCCGGGGAACATCACCGGTTGATAGCGGATGCCGTGCGCCCGGCAATAGGCGAGATCCCGCTTCAAATGCCGCCCGATCCACGCGCGCAGCGTTTCGGGGCGGAAGCGTCCGGGCGTCCACGGCGATGCCATATCCAGCGCCGCATACACCGCAGCATACTCGTCGGTCACTTCGGTCCACCGATTGTCCGGCAGTCCGCCGATCACAAAATAGCCGCGCTCTTTCAGCCAGCGCACCAGCTCCAGCGCGTCCTGCGCGTTCGGATAGCGCCCCGGTTCGGTGCCCGCCAGCCCCCAGATGCAAATCACCGGCTTGCCGTCGGCGTGGGCATAGGCGGGGGAGGCGATCAGCTTTTTGCCTTCCACATTATACTGCACATCCGCTTTGAACCGCTCGATCGCTTTGGCGCCGTCGTGTCCGCAGCCGGAGGTGTCGTACATCACATAAAACACGCGCCCATACCGCTCGGCGGCGGCGCGAATCGCGGTCAGATGCGACGGCTCCGGCTGGGGGGCGGTGTCGGTGGTGCCGTAAAAACGCTGGACACCCACGCCGTCGATGCCGTATTGCTGCATCCAGCGAAAATGCACATCAATGGTACCCGCGTCGTGTGCCTGATAAAAGCGCACCGGCCGCCCGTCGGGATAGGGGTCAAACCGCCCGGTGTGCATCACCTCGTCGGGATATTCCCGAAAATCCGGAAACAGCTCGGGGTGAACATTGCCGGGTTCGGGCGCGGTCTGGTGGCTCCAATGCCCCCAACCGTGATCCAAATCGTCGCTCGCGTGAAACCATGCCTGGTATCCGGCGGCGGTTTTGGTGAGCAGATCGTTTTCCGGCGTTTGGGGCGAGGGCGCAACAGCAAACTGATTCATAAGAGGAAGTCCTCCTTGTTCGTGATAGCACCGGTGGTGCAAAGCATTGTGCCGCTATTATAGCACCCCGCCTCCGGCTTGTCTATGCTTTTTTCAAAGCTGCTGCAGCACCCGCCCGATATCGGCATCGATGCAGACGGCGCGCCGCTCAATGGAGGCCGGACATGCCGCTTCACCCCGGTTGATACAGGCGTACACCGCGTCGGGATTGTCCGCTGTCATCCGCCAAAACGGAAACTTGATGATGGCGGGGGTGTTCATACCCACCCCCAGCTCCCAAAACAGCACCCGCCCGCAGCGATGACGACGCAAAAACGCCTCGTATCGCTCGGCAGCGGCATACCATCCCTCGTCCTGCACAAAGCGGTCATCGCAGCGCAGATTCATGGTCATCGCTCCGCCGCACACCGGACAGCGTGGAACAAGCGCGGTGGGTACCCGCCGGTCAGCTTGTTCCGCCACCATACGGCGCACGACCGCCTCGTTATCATAAGTCTTTTGATGACACGGCGTGGCGCATTGCCACAAACCGTAGTCGCCTTGGGTATAAAACAGGCGCTTTTTGTCGAATCCCGCTTTCTGAAAACAGTGATCCACATTGGTGGTGAGCACAAAATACTCCCGCCCCTCCACCAGCCGCCGCAGGTCGTTGTATACCGGCCGGGGGGCATCCCCATAGCGGTTGATAAGGATATACCGGCTCCAATATGCCCAGTATTCCTCCGGTGTGGCATACGGATAAAAGCCGCCGGTATACATATCGTGAAAGCCGTATTCTTTTTCAAAATCCGAGAAATGCTGCCGGAACCGCTCGCCGTTGTAGTCGAATCCGGCGGAGGTGGACAGCCCCGCGCCCGCACCGATGACGATGGCGTCGGCGGTGTCAATCTCCTTTTTCAGTTGGGTTATTTTATCCGAGAAGCTCCCGGTAGATGTCGTAGTCCATATCCTTGAAAACATTGAAAATCACCTCGATGGGGGTCTGTGCCTGAAAGGCGCGCACGGTTTTCACCGCGATTTCAGCGGCGCGTCGGTTGGGAAAATGAAATTCGCCGGTGGAAATGCAGCAAAACGCCACGCTGTGCAGTCCCTTTTCCGCTGCCAGCGCCAGACAGGCACGGTAGCAATCTGCCAGCTGCTCGTCATCCTGCGGTGTGACCGGCGCGCTGATGATGGGTCCCACTGTGTGCAGCACATAGCGGCAGGGCAGGTTGTAAGCGGGGGTGATCTTCGCTTGCCCGGTGGGTTCCGGATAGCCTTGCTGCTGCATCAGCTCGTGGCATGCCAGCCGCAGCTGCACCCCCGCAAAGGTGTGGATGCAGTTGTCGATGCAGGCATGATTGGGTGCAAAACAACCCAAAAGGCGGCTGTTGGCGGCGTTGACGATGGCGTCACACCGCAGGGTGGTGATGTCGCCCTGCCATAGATACAGCCCCGGTTCCACCGGCAACAGCTGATGTATATCCGTGACGCCTTTGTGCGTCAGCTCGGTTTGCAGATACGCATCCTGCACCGCTAAAAATTCGTCGCTGACCGGGCGGGGAAGCCGCACATTCAGCAGCGCCCGCAGCAGTCGCCGCTGCGCCGATGAATCGGCGGGAATTGCTATCGTTGCGGCATCTGCCCGCTCTTTTTGTAAATACTGTATCATGAATAACCGGCGTTCGGTTTGGTTCATGACCTATCCCTCCTTGTTATATCCGGAACGCACCGCGCGCCCTGCAAAAGGGTTGACTTTTGCAGGGCGTTGCGGTAACATCGGCAGGATTTACGCGCCCACCACGCTGATGCGCTGATACAGGTGTTGCCCGCCGACCACTTCGTCCACCATGGCGATGGCATAATCGGCGTAGCTGACGACGCTTTCGCCGTTCGCGTTCAACAGCATTTCCTCGCCACCCAGTGTGTACTGTCCGGTGCGGGCACCGTCCGCCTGAAAATCGGCAGCGGGACTGATGTACGTCCACTGGACATCCCGGCGGGGACGCAGCAGCGCCAGCGCTTCATCGTGAGCCGCCGCCAGCGGCTTAAACGCATCGGGAAAATCCGGCGCATCCGCCACGCACGCGGTGTGCTCGGGGTTGACATACAAGCTGCCCGCGCCGCCGACGATCAACAAGCGGGTGTCGGTGCCGGACAGCAGCTCGCACAGGTGCTCCACCGCGCGGGGAATGCCGCCGATGGTATCCGGTGTCCATGCGCCGAACGCATCCACCACCGCGTCGAATCCCTGCAGATCCTCTTTGGTGAGATCAAACAGATCCTTTTGCAGCACAGACGGGGCAGTCGAGGTGTTTTGGCTGCGTACCACAGCGGTCACATCCAGCCCGCGGCGAACAGCCTCGTTCACGATCAGTTTTCCTTCTCTGCCATTGGCACAAACAACAGCGATTTTCATTAGAATAGTCCTCCTTAGCGCCCCGCCGACTCGGGCAGCGGGGTGATTGAAATGTTGCAGCTTCGGAGCGGCCGTTCCCCTTGGCTTGACTTTAGTATAAGCGCCCTTTCGCCGCTTGTAAAGTACGCACAATATTGTGGTGTAGTTACCAAAAGGATACCATGGGAGTATTGCGTTTGTTTTGAAGATATGGTATATTGTGAGTGTAAGTATCTAATAGAAACCATTAGAAGGAGGAATGCGATATGCCACAGAATTCGTCGCCGGCCGAGCTGCCGGCTTGCCCGGTGGAAACCACCCTGTCACTAATCGGGGATAAATGGAAAGTGCTGATTTTGCGCGATTTGATGCCCGGCACCAAACGGTTCGGGGAACTGAAAAAATCCATCGGCAGCGTGTCACAAAAGGTGTTGACCGCGCAGCTGCGGGCGATGGAGGACAGCGGATTGGTGCACCGCGAGGTATACGCCGAGGTGCCGCCCCGGGTGGAATATTCGCTGACTGCGTTGGGGCGCAGCTTGCAGCCGATATTGACCGCCATGCAACAATGGGGCGATGATTACAAACGCCGGCAGGCGTAACAAAGCGGCAGCCGCTCTCTTATCGTTCGAGAGCGGCTGCCGCTTTGCTGTAGGGTGCTAGCTGATCAATTTTTCGCGCAGCTGGTGCAAAATCACCTTTTCCCGCCGGGATACCTGCACTTGGGTCATGCCCAGCTGGTCGGCGGTGACCTGTTGGGTCTGCCGCTTCATATACCGCAGCGTGATGAGCATTCGGTCGCGCGGCTCCAATTCGGTCAGCACCTGCCGCAGCGCCAACCGATCGGTGAGATCTTCTTCCGGCGGCGGGGTGGGAATATCCTGCACCTCGCCGTCGTCCTCGTCGCCGTGGCGGGTGAGCGACACCGGCGGCAGCGCCGCGCCCAGTGCTTCGGCGACCTGCTCGCGCGGGAGCGCCATTTGCTCCGCCAGCTCGCTTACGGTGGGCTCGTGTCCCTGTTTGCCCAAAAACGCTTCGCGTTCCCGCGCCACCCGCATGGACAGCTCTTTGAGTGTGCGCCCCACCTTGATGGCGCCGCCTTCGCGGAACAATCGCCGAATCTCGCCCAGGATCACCGGCACCGCATAGGTGGAAAACCGCAGCCCGCGCGCGGGGTCAAAACCGTCGGTCGCCTTGATCAGTCCCATGCACCCTGCCTGAAACAGGTCGTCATATTCCACCCCGCGTCCCACAAATCGCTTGCAGCAGGTGTGCACCAGCCCCATGTTGTTGCAGATGTGCTCGTCGCGATCAGTCACGGGCATCCGCCTGCCGATCCCGCAGCAGTATGTATTTTTCCAGCGTGACCACGGTGCCCTTGCCCTTGCGCGACCGCACCCGCACCTTGTCGCTGAAGCTTTCCATCACCGAAAATCCCAAGCCGGAGCGTTCCTCGCCGCCGGTGGTAAACAGCGGCTCCATCGCTTTTTCCACATCCTCGATGCCGCAGCCCTTGTCGCTGATTTTGATCACCACCCGTCCGTCCCTGTACAGCCGCACCTGCAGCGTGATGCTGCCGATCTCGCTCGGATAGGCGTGCACAATACTGTTGGTCACCGCTTCGGACACCGCTGTGCGGATATCCGCCAGCTCGTCCACTGCCGGGTCCAGCTGGGCGATAAACGCCGCCACCGCCGCCCGGGCAAAGCCCTCGTTGGCGGAACGGCTTGGAAAGGTCAATTTCATTTGGTTCAGTGCTTTTTTCATGCCGATGTTGCTCCTTTCTTCACGATTTGGTCGTGTGCGACGGCTCGTCCGGTTCCAACACGCCCAGCTTGTCCAGCCCCGCCAGCCGCATCACCTTCTTCATCCGTTCGGCGGCACCAGCCACCGTCAGCTGCCCGCCGCGCGCGGTCATCAGCCGATACCGTCCCATAATCAGCCCGATGCCGGAGCTGTCCATAAACCCGATTTCGGAAAAATCCAGCACCAGCCGCTTGACTTTGCAGCGTTCCACCGCTGCGTCGATTTGGGCGCGCAGATCCCGCGCGGCGTGATGATCCAACTCGCCCGACAGCCAAATGCACAGCCCGTCGGGGATGGATTGCATGCGCATCACCATAGTATGCCCACCTTTCTAAGGATATATACAAAAAAGCCTCTACCCATAAGGATAGAGGCTGCCGCTTGATTTTTCACGAAAATCGTGTCGTCGTTTTTTGCCGGTTTAGCCGCCGAAATGCCGCTTTTGCAGCGCGGGGCGCAGTTCGCCGCACAAATAGAAGGATCCGCCCACCAGCAGCGGCGCATCCCCTGCCAGCTGTTCCGCCTGTTCCAGCGCCGCCAGTGGCTCTGTTGCGGCGGTGGCATCGATTCCGGCGGCTTGCGCGCGCCGTGCCAGCTCGTCAGCGACCATCGCGCGGCGGTTCGGCGGGGTGGTGCAGATCATACGGCGGCAATGCGGCGCCAGTGTGCGCAGACAGGTGTCGACCTCCTTGTCCGCCAGCATCCCGAGCAGCATGGTCACGCCCTGCGGTGCGAGACGACTCAGCGTATCCGCCAGCGCGGCAATGCCCGCGGGGTTGTGTGCGCCGTCCATTACGCGCAGCGGGGCACGGCAGAGCGCCTCCTGTCGGCAGGGCATCCGCACCGCCGCCAGCCCCTGTGCCATGTGATCGGGGGAGATCGGGAACCCTTTTTCGCCGAGCAGACACGCCGCTTCGATCGCGGTGAGCGCGTTGCCCACCTGTTCCCGCCCGGTCAGCGCCAGCTCCCATTCGCGTGCGTCATAAGCGAACCGCAGATGGTTCCAATCCTCCGCCAGCACCGTGGCGGCGTGCGCACCCGGCTGGTGCACGGTCAACCCGAGCCGGGCGGCGGTTTCCCAGATAACGCCCAGCGCCTCGGGCGACTGGTCGGGGGTGGTGACGATGCCGCAAGGGGCTTTGATGATGCCGCATTTTTGACGGGCGATCGCTGCGATGGTGTTGCCCAAAATAGCTGTGTGATCGCGCGAAATGGCGGTAAGCACTGCCAAAAGCGGCGGGGGCAGCACATTGGTCGCGTCCTCGGCGCCGCCCAGCCCACATTCAATCACGCAAAAATCGGGGTGCTGCTCCGCCATCCAGCCGAAAGCGGCGGCGGTCAGCGTTTCAAATTCCGAGCAATGCCCGGCATCTCCCATCTCGCCCTGCTTGTCCCGTATCCGCGTGATCCAGCGGGCGAAATCGTCGGCGGGAATGGGCTGGTTATCCATGCAAATGGTATCCCGCACACCGGTCACAGCGGGGGAGGAAAAGAGCCCCACCCGCCATCCGGCTGCCATGCCCATGCGCTGGATCATGCGGGCGATCGAGCCTTTGCCGTTGGTGCCGGCAATGTGCACCGTGCGCAGACGGCGATGGGGATCGCCGCACAGCTGCATAATGCGCTGCATTCGTGCCAGCCCCATCGTCATCCCGCCGGCTTTGATATGTTCCAGATAAGCGATCGCCTGTTGCTCGTTCATGGTGTGTCCCCCTTGGTGTTCTGAGAGGTATTTTACCACAAATGGGGGCGGGCTTACAATCCCTCGTGCGAGGATTCGTGCTTGTATTTTTCCCGGGTGGCGACGCCGCCCCGAATATGGCGCTGCGCTTTGTTGACATCCAACACCTGCCGCACCTGTCCGTACAGCTGGGGATTGACTTTTTTCAACCGATCGACCACGTCCTTGTGCACCGTGGATTTGCTGACATGAAACTGACCCGCTGCTGCGCGCACCGTGGCGTTGTGCTCCACAATATAGGTACCCAGCTCGACGGCCCGTTCTTCCACAGCCCCTTTCAATGCGATCCCCCCTCGTTGCGTGTGCTTGATACAGAGTATGAGAGGGCGGGCACATTTATGATGGCAGCGTGTCGCTGTAGAAGGATCGTTTGCAGATTTTCCAGTTTTTTCAAAAAACCCATTGCGTTTTTGAGCAGTTTTCGCTATACTAAAAACAACCTTTTTGGAGAAATGAGGATGAGAGAATGAAGATTAAAAAAGAGGGGCAAAACCCCATTATCCAGAGCATCTACACCGCCGATCCGTCGGCGCATGTGTGGGCGGACGGACGACTGTACATCTATGCGTCGCATGACATGGACCCGCCGCAGGGCTGCGATTTTATGGATCGGTACCACATCTTCTCGACAGAGGATATGGTCAACTGGCGGGACGAGGGCGAAATTCTGCGCTCGGACGATGTGGAATGGGGTCGCCCGGAGGGCGGCTTTATGTGGGCGCCCGACGCAGCGTATCGTGACGGCACCTATTATTTTTACTATCCGCATCCCAGCGATTCCAAATGGAACGATTCCTTCAAGGTGGGCGTGGCGACCAGCGACAGCCCGCTGAAAGGCTTTGTGGATCGCGGCTATATCGAAGGTCTGGGCGGCTGGTGCATGATCGACCCGGCGGTGTTTATCGACGATGACGGCCGGGTGTATATGTACTATGGCGGCGGCGGTATGCCCAAGGGCGGCGAGATGAACGCCGATATGATGAGCATGAAAACCGAAATGTTCGACATGGAAGGCTTGGTGGATTTCCACGAGGCATCTTGGGTGTTCAAACGCAACGGCATCTACTATATGACCTATTCGGATAACCACGAGGAAAACGGTCGCGGTGCCAACCGCCTGTGCTACGCGATGAGCGACAAGCCGCTGGGTCCGTGGGAGTACAAGGGCGCGTATCTGGAGCCGACCGGCTGCGATACCAGCCACGGCTCGGTGACCGAATACAAAGGCGAGTGGTACGCGTTTTATCACAATCAGGACATTTCCGATCGGGGCAACCTGCGCTCGGTGTGTGTGGACAAACTGGAATTCAATGAGGATGGCACCATCAAAACGGTGGTGCAGACCAAACACGGCTTGCAGTCGGTGGGACCCGCGCCGGTGGAAAATCCGCTGGCGGTGACTTATGCAGCGGATGAGTGTATGCTGGATAAGGGCGCGCGGCTGGAAAACGATACCATTGTCGGGTTGGAAGCCGAAGGCGCGTTTTTCTGGTTGTCCAAGGTGGACGGCCGCAGCGGCGGACGCTACAACATCGCGATCGAATACGCCGCCGCCGAAAAACACCAGAAGCTGCGGCTGTCGGTCAACTCCGAGGATCTGTCCTTCATCAACACGGTGCCCACCGCCGGGTTGGACGATTTCAGCGGCTATGCCGACTTCACATGCCGGTTTAAGCCGGGCAAAACCAACACCATCCGCCTGACCGGCGGCAACGGTGATGTGCGGGTACGCTGCATCACCATCACCCCGCTGGACGAGTGATGACCGCTTTGTAAAAACATATGAAAACCAAAAAGGGCTCCGTCATGTTTCATGACAGAGCCCTTTTTCCGTGTTAATCAATGCCGCGCGTTTTCTTTTCGTGCGCGGCGTACGCGGTGCACCAAGCTGCACCCCAGCAGATACAGCAACCACACCGCGACCGCGGCCCCGCTGATTTGCGCGCCGGCGGAAAGGCCCGGCGTGGTGTAGGTGAAGCGGATGGACACCTTTTGTCCGGCGGGACAGCGCACTGCCATAAAGCCCACGCCGCTGCGCAGAACGGTCGTCGGCTGACCGTTCACCGTGGCGCTCCATCCGGATTCGTACGGCACGCTGAAGAACACCAGATTGTCGGTATCGGCGGAACGAACGGCGGTGAAGCCGGTGTCGGTCACGGTGAACGAGGACACCGACTGGTGCCGCCGCTCGGCACAATCCTGCCGGTAGGCGGTTTCGCTGAACGACACTTCCTCTACCGGCAGGGGAGAGAGCAGACCGCTGACGGCGGCCTCGTCCTTATCCTCTACCACCAAGGCTTTCAGCAGCGCCTTTTCCCGCCGCGAGCGGGGCAGATCGTTGTATTGGCTGCGGGTCAGATAGTAGTCGTAGGAAAAGCCCATCGGGATATAGCAGCGGTTTTCGTAGATGCGGAATCCGTTTTGTTCTCCCGCGCTGACCCATCCCGGCATTTCGGTTTCGCCGTCGGTTTCAAAAAAGTCCTTTTTGCGCAGTTGTCCGTCCGCATCGGTGTAATCGAACAGCCACCGCACCGACAAAAAGCTGCGCAGCGCGTAATGTCCTACCTCCGGGCGGCTGGCAACCGAGCGGTTAACACCGATGCTTTGGTAAAAGTCCATCACCGATCCCGGCACAATGCTGTGGAACGCCTGAATGGTCGGCATCCCCCAAAACATCGCCTGATTGTCCATCGCATGGGGAGTGTCCACCCGCGAAAAATCGGAGTTGTCCGGCAACTGAAAATTGCCGCCCTCAATGGCGGTGTCGATGACATACGAAGCGGGATAGTTGGAGGTGGATTTGGCGACCCCCAACGAAAACCACGCGGTGACCAGCGCGATAACGGCGGTGCAGCTCAGGGCGAAGCGGAAAAACTGCGCGGTCGATTGCCGCCGCATCCACACGACCAGTCCCGCCACCAGCAGTCCGATGGCGGCCAGCGCCACTGTGGCCCAAAAGCGATCGGGACGCTGCATCAATCCCAACACCCACTGACCGTCATCGTCCTTGGTCGGAGCCAGCCCCACCCCCAGCGCGAACGCGGCAGTGATGCCGCCGCTGCACCAAAAGGCGTGCTTCCAATCCACCGGCTGCTCGTCCTCGCGATCCAGTGTCATCACAGTCGCCAGCACCATCATCAGCACCATCATATAGTACCACCGCGCATAATACATCGCGTTCATCAGTTGGAACATGGCGTTCAGCCCGGGAATTACGGTGCAGACAAGGCAGAACAGCAGCATCCGCCGCAGCCAGTCGTTGTGCCGCCGGGATTGCAGGTACGCGATCACACCGGTGCAGCCGAACAACGGCAGATACGCCGACATGGACGCCCATTTGTTATCCGCATCCGGGAAAAAGTTGGGGTGCGCGGGCGGGTCCTGCGGGAAAAAGAAGCTGTGCAGAATATCGAGAAGCCGCTGCGGCTTGCTGTATACCAGCAGATCCCACCCGCTCAACAGATTGGCGGTGCGCGAGTTTTGGATCACCGCGAGATAAGAGGGAAGCAGCAAGATCGCCGCACCGGCGGTACCGACGATTGCTTCAAACGCCAGCCAAAACAGCTTGACGGGCGAGCCGCCCCATCCGCCGGACAACCGGCGGATAAACCAGTAGGCGATTAAAAAGATGGCTTGTCCGATGAAAAAATAGTAGTTGTTCAGCGCACTTAGACACACAAATACCGCAAACACGCCGCGGCGGTTTTCGGTCATAAACACCTCCATCGCCCACAGCATCAACGGGAAATAGAGCATGGCTTCGTGGAAATGGTTGAAAAAGATGTTGTACACCGAAAAGCCGGAAAATGCGTACAGCAGCCCGCCGATACACGCCAGATCCGGTTTGACAAACCGACGCAGATACGCATACGCTGCCAGCGCGCAAAACGCCAGCTTCAGTACCAGCAGCGGCGCCATCAGATACGGCACCGAATCGGTGGGAAACGCGGTGGTCAACCAGAAAAACGGGCTGCCCAGCAGATAGAACGAATACGAACCGATAAAGTTTGCTCCCAGATCGGTCGTCCAGCTCCAGCCCCATTGTCCGTTCAGCACCGCTTCATGCGCCATTTTGTAAAAGGGGATCTGCTGCACGTTAAAATCGCCGTAATAGATAAAATAGCCTTTGTCCATCAGCACAAACGGCAAAAACAGCAGCACCGCCACGCCCAGCGCCGTGACAAAGGTCACACCTGCCCGCGAGCGGGGCTTGATCAGTTGGTGGCTCATACGCGCTCCCTCCTTTTTGTCCAGTATACCAGATACCGCCCCAAAAGGGAAGTGGACATATCCGCCGCGGAATGGTATACTGATGGGCGAGGAGAAGAACGCAATGAAACCGTATGATAAATCGAATATCCCACTGGCCAAAATGTTGCGAAAACATATGACACCTTGGGAGCGAAAGCTGTGGTATGAATTTTTGCGCCAGTATCCAGTGCGCTTTGTTCGACAAAAGGCAATCGGGGCGTATATTGTAGATTTCTATTGTGCCAAAGCAAGGCTAGCAGTGGAACTCGATGGTGGGGAACATTACCAACCAGAGCAAATTGTGCGAGACGAAAAGCGGACAAAAGAGTTGCAGGCGCTGCATATACGTGTGGTCAGAATTAGTAATGCGGATGTTGATAAGAACTTCTGTGGGGTATGCGCTTATATTGATCGTACGGTGAATCAATGCATGATCCCGTGCGGATTTATTGTTACGCAGAATATAATACAAACCGCAAAGCATCATTTATACCGCTGATGAAAGACGCATAGTTGATTATGCTTATCTCGGAAGATTTTTGATTTCGGTGTAAATTTGGGCTTTTCGCAATCTCGTAAGGCTCCCTCTGACGAGGGAGCTGTCGAGCGCCAGCGAGACTGAGGGAGAGATAAGTTTTTGCCATTCCCAAAGGTCCGTGCCAATTTCTCTCTTCCTCCGTCTTTTTGCTGCGCAAAAATCCACCTCCCTCGTCAGAGGGAGGCTTGCGCCCGCCACAAAATGACCCGCCGATTTTAGCAAACACAGGAACTCCGCAAGCCTTCCCCTTGGAGAACAAGGTGGAAAAGTTTTGCCAACTGTTTTATTGAAATAATCTATAAAGGAAAGTGATTGTAATGTCGTCGTCGTTTTACGCGATGCTGTCGCGTATGAAATACATCTCCCGCTGGTCGCTGATGCGCAACACCCAGCCGGAAAATATCTGCGAACATTCCTACGAGGTGGCGGTGATCGCGCATGCGCTGGCGCTGCTAACCAATCGCCGGTTCGGCGGTCAGGTGCGGGAGGATCGCTGCGTGCTGCTGGCGCTGTATCATGACACCACCGAGATTATCACCGGTGATTTGCCCACCCCGGTAAAATATTACAATCCTGCCATTCGCGATGCCTATCGCGAGGTGGAGAATGTTGCCACCGAGAAGCTGTTGTCCATGCTGCCGGAGGATCTGCGTGATGCGTACCAGCCGGTGCTGTCGCCGCAGCCGGGCGACGAGCAGGAAGCCCGGCTTGTCAAAGCGGCGGATAAGCTGTCGGCACTCATCAAATGTGTGGAGGAATGTCGCCACGGCAACCGGGAATTTGAGAAAGCGCGGCTGTCCACCGAACAGGCGGTGCGCGATATGCATCTGCCGGCGGCCGACTGCTTTTTGGAGGAGTTCCTGCCCGCCTATGCGCTCACGCTGGACGAGCAGGAGTGATTCGCTCGACCGAATGCTGAATGTGATACGATAATAAATAGAAAATCTGCATGAAGGTGAAGCTGTTAAAAAGCAGGGACTCGAAGATCTTCGAGTCCCTGCTTTTGCGTACCGGCGACATTATTGTGCCGGCATCCAGACAACAGCGATAGTGATCAGTGAAGTCATAGTGCAGCGCAAACCGGTGCGGGATATTCGTTATTGCTGCTCGGCTTTTTCGGCGTCGGCTTTGGTTTTGTGTACCGTGCCGAAAGGGTGCTGTGGCGGAGCATAAATCGAATATAGCTTGAGCGGGGCGTTACCGGTGTTGATGATATTGTGCCAGGTGCCGGCCGGAACCAGAACCGCAAACCCACTGGTCACCTTTTGCTGATATGTCAGCGCGTTTTGGCTACGCCCCATCCGGACAACGGCACATTCGTCCTGGATGCTCAAAAACTGATCCACATCCGGATGCACCTCTAACCCAATGTCGCCGCCCACCGGAATGGACATCAGCGTTAGCTGAAAATGCTTGCCCGTCCATAAAGCGGTGCGGAAATAGGGATTGGCTTTGGTGAACCGATCCAGAGGAACGATCAGCGGTCGCCCGCCATAATCGACGGCGGAAAACGCGTTGTGCCTGCCTTTTTGCATCATATGGCCTCCTTGCGTAGTGTCATTGCAGTATATGCTGCTTTGGCGCTGTGGGTGAAGAGAAGGTGGGCTTTTTCTTGACGGTTCGCATAAAACAGAGTACACTATTCGTGTAAGTACGGGAACCGATGAAAGGAGCGCTCGGTATGAAGGAAACCAACAAATTGATTCGCGAAATCGTCAACGATATTCAGCACGATATGTCCGACGAGGAAATCTTGGCGCTGTTGGCCAGCAGCAAGGTGTCGGTCAATACCGCCAAAGAAAAATACTCACTTGGCCAGCGAGCGGCCGATCGTATTGCGAAATTTGCCGGCAGCTGGGCATTTATCTTCTCCTTCACCGGGGTGTTGCTGCTGTGGATGGTAATCAACACCATTTTGGCGCAGCGGGCGTTTGATCCCTATCCGTTTATTTTGCTGAATCTGGTGTTGTCCTGCGTGGCGGCGATTCAGGCACCGCTCATTATGATGAGCCAGAACCGGCAGGAGGAAAAGGATCGCCGCCGCGCCGAGGGAGTAAATGAACACGGAATATACGGCGTAAATGGTGAACTGCACGCCCTGCCGCTTCAGCCCGAAGAGGAACAGCGGCACGTTGAGCAGCAGCAGGATGAGCGACAGGCTGCACCAATCGGGGGTGATTTGCGCCAGCAGCATCGCCGTGCCGGAAATGCCGGAGTCATAGAGATTGACGGGATAAAGGAAAACGCTGACGCCGAACGCGTTGATTAGACCCGCAACGGTCAGCATGACGAAGCGATCCCCGCGGAGGTGGAGGTTCTTGAACTGCTGGAGGAAGGCTGACCAGTGGGAAGCGAAGAATTTGGCGGATTTGGGCAATTTTTTCATGGAGGGGTGCGCGCTCCTTTCCGGATAATATAATATGATAGAATTATAACACAGAAAAATGAACCCTGCAAGAAGATTTGCACGGGCGCATCGAAATATTTGGCGGCGGAAAATCCGTTATTCTTCGAGCAAAATTCACAAAAATCAACTGATTCGCAACATACGTCAAGCAATGATTCAACATTCACGAAACAAGCAAAAAAGGACATGGCAAAAACGTTTGTTTTTGTGTTACTATTTACATAGGCGGCGGGTGATCGAAGGGGGATCTACGCCGAATTTGGAATACAGGGGCAGCCTGTCTAATTCGCTTGGATGGGTGCTTTTGTGTTCCCCTGCTCCATTCATTTTCCGTAAAAGGAGGATATCCATGTTCAAACGTTCTTCTGTCTGGCGGGGATTGACGCTTGTGTTTTCCCTGCTGCTGGCCATCTCGCTGATGGCTGGTTCTATTCTGGAGACGTATCGTACATCCGTGGATGCGTTTTTCAACACGCGCAGTCAGCTGACGGTGACCGAAGTTGACGAAACCGGCGAGGCGTGGTCGTACGTCTCCAAGTTTAAGACGGCCAAGGAAGCCTTCGAGGGATTGAAGGAGTTTGCCATCCGCGAATCGCAGGAAACGGTTGCCCTGCTCAAGAATGACGGCAACGCGCTTCCGCTGAGCAAGGATGCGAAAATCACCATGCTGGGCGTGCGCAGCTATGCGCCCGTGTACGGCTCCTCCGGCGGCTCGATTACCGACGGCAACGCGACCGTGCAGATTTTCGACTGCTTCACCGAGCGCGGCTTCCAGCTGAACCCGTCCGTGCAGGCGGCGTATGCGAAGTATTTCGCGGATAAGACGTGGACGAAGCCCCGTTTCGGCGGCGGCATCATCCCGGAATATGCTGAGATTACCGCGTACAATGACCCGAGCGAACTGACGCTGGACGAGCTGACCGCCCTGAACGCTGATTTCCGCAAGGATTACGCGGAATACAGCGACGCGGCAATCGTCGTCGTCGGCCGCCCCGGCAGCGAAGCCGGCAATGGCTACTATCCCGGCAAGGACGGTCTGGCGGAAGGCGTCAGCACCGTCACCGGCAACATCCTCTCCCTCTCGGACGAGGAAATGGCGATGATTAACGAGGCGAAGGCGAACTTCGACAAGGTCATCGTGCTGGTCAACGCCACGAACCCGATGGAAATCGCCAACCTGAAGGACGACCCGGACATCGACGCGATCGTCTGGATCGGCTTCCCCGGCGCGTACGGCTTCTATGGCGTGGCGGACGTGCTCAACGGCACTGTCTCTCCCTCCGCGCACCTTGGCGACGTGATGGCGAAGAACAGCGCCCTCGCGCCCGCTATGGCGAACTACGGCAACATCCCGTGGACGAACGCGGCGGACTTCGCGGCGGACGCGAATGTCAACTCCTACCTGATTGAGGCGGAAGGCATCTACGCCGGCTACCGCTACTACGAAACCCGCTATGCCGATATTGTGCTGGGCAACGGCGGCGCGGAAGCCAAGGCTGGCACCTACGCCAACGCCGACGGCACCGTCGCCATCGAGGACGGCACATGGGATTACGCCAACGAAGTCGTTTATCCCTTCGGCTACGGTCTGTCCTACACCACCTTCGAGCAGACGCTGGACAGCGTGACCATTGCGGATGACAAGAAGACTGCGACCGTCACCGTGACTGTGAAGAACACCGGCGACGTGGCGGGCAAGAGCGTCGTGGAAGTGTACGCAAGCGTGCCTTACACCGACTATGACCGCCAGAACGGCGTGGAAAAGGCAGCTGTGCAGCTGATGGACTTTGAAAAGTCTTCTACGCTGCAGCCCGGCGCATCCCAGACCATCACCATGAAGGTTGATCTGGCGAATCTCGCCTCCTACGACGCCAATGGCGCCAAGACCTACATCGTCGACCCCGGCGACTACTACTTCGCCATCGGCACGGACGCGCATGACGCGCTGAACAACGTGCTTGCGGCGCAGGGCAAGACTGTCGCGGACGGCATGACCGCCGACGGCAACGCGGCAAAGACCTACAAGTGGACGTGGACGGGCGATGTGGACAAGACCACCTTCGCCGTGAGCAAGAACGGCACGGCCATCACCAACCAGCTGACCGAAGGCGACTACGCCATGGATTACAACGCCTTTGAGCCCGGCACGGTGACCTACCTGAGCCGCGCCGACTGGAACGGCACGTTCCCCAAGACCTATTCCGGTCTGACCGCGAACGCGACGGTTTCCCGCTTGCTGAACAACGACCTGTATACCCTCAAGACCGATGACGATGTGTCCGACCTTGTCTTTGGCGACACCACGTCTACGCTCACCATCAACGACATGAAGAACGCGCCTTACGATGACCCGCGCTGGGAAGAGCTGGTCAACAAGGTTACGGTCGCGGAATTCCTTGATTTCTCCGCCAATGCGTTCCATAACATTCAGGGCATCGCTTCCGTCAACATGCCGCAGAAGGCTGCGGACGACGGCCCCGGCGGCTCTGACTCCCACTACCTGAACGAAGGCGGCTATCAGGGCGTGCCCTACGCGGATGCGGCGGATTACACCTCCGGCACGCGCGTTGCGCCCTCTCCTGTGAACCTCGCCTACGCTTGGAACAAGGAACTGGCGTTTGAAAACGGCGAAATCATCCTCGGCGAATCTACCCTCGTGCTGGATCTGCCGATTATGATTGGCCCGGGCATGAACATCCACCGTCACGCGTACAACGCCCGCGGCGTGGAATACTACTCCGAAGACCCGATTCTGTCCGGCTATGTCGGCAGCGCGGTGGTGCAGGGCGCGCAGAGCAAGGGCACGCTCGTCAACATCAAGCACATGGGCTTCAACGATCAGGAAATCAACCGTTCCGGCGTCGCCGTGTTCATGAACGAACAGAAGGCGCGTGAGCTGGAGCTGCGCAACCTGCAGCAGGCGTTTGAAGGCAACGGCAAGCCCGCTTCCTTTGAGGGCGACGCGACGAAGGACAACACCTACACCTCCGGCGCGCGCGGCGTGATGACCTCCTACAACCGCCACGGCGCGGTGGCAGCAAGCGCAAACGTGGCGACGATGGTCAACATCCTGCAGGGTGAATGGGGCTTCCACGGCTACAACGTGACGGACTTCACCGGCGTTTCGCTCAAGGCTGCGCCGAAGGAATCCCTGCTGGCGGGCACGACCAACTTCTGCGGCTTCGGCGCGAGCGTCGATTACTGGAACGCGGAAGCGCTCTCCGGCGACCGTGCGATGCTGCTGGCGATTAAGAACGACATCCACAATGCCCTGTACGCGCTGGCGAACTCCGCGATGCTCAACGGCGTGAAGTCCACCACCGTTGTCAGCACGGTTGAAGTCATGACCCCGTGGCGCGTGGCGTACACCGCCTGCGAATACGCCTTTGGTGCGCTGGCGGCGCTGAGCCTCGTGTTCTGGGTCGTGAGCAAGGCAACTTCCAAGGGAGGCAAAAAGGCATGAAAAAGACGAGCATTTTCGCCACACAATTACGTTTATTATCCAAAGCTCTAACGATACTATTGAAACTATATGCTCGGTTGGTTACCCATTCCATAACTTCTTTCTGAGGAATTCGATTAGCACCCGAAATCATATATGGAAGATTGGTTCCCCACTGATATTCATCAAGCAATGGCTGGAAGTTGGAGACATAGTCGCCTAAGACATTGAAATCAACATCCAAGCCTTCGTTTTTAAGATAAGTAAGCAGCAACTCCATATTCAGGTTACCTGCACCTCTGCCCATACCCAAAGCAGTAGCATCAACAAAGTCTACACCGCATTCAATAGCAGTCAAAGTATTAATCAAGCCGAGCTGCAAGTTGTTGTGTCCATGGAATCCTACAGCGCAAGTGGTATTTGCCTTTACTTTTGTCGTAATTTCTTTTACTTCAGAAGGAGTAATACCGCCGAATGAATCTACCATACAGAACAAATCTGCAACTCCATTGATTTCTGACAGATTATCCAAGAATCCCTTATATTCTGTACTCCATTTTGACATATACATAGTATTGAATGCCACTTCAAATCCCATAGTCTTTACGGCCTTAGCCAAAACAACAGCACGCTCGAAGTTCTTTGGATCAACTGCCAGACGAACCATGTCGGCCAATCCCTTGATAGGAGTAAGAAGCTCATCCAAATCTTCTGGTAATGTGCTTTTTTCATTCAACATTACCGCAAGTTTCTTGTTAGAACTCTTACGTAACTTCTTCAATATGGAAACTGGCGTATAACCAAACTTTCCCATATACTCTTTCGTTGGTTTATTACGATAACCAACTTCCAAGTAATCTACAGGGAGTTTATTGGTTGTCTCGATATAAGTCTTGACAACATCAGAACTAAAATCCCAATTCGTATAGTAACCACCATCACGAAGGGTACAATCTAAAATCTTTGTCTTCATCAACATAATATGTATATTACCACAGTGCCCTCAGCTCAGGTAAACCGCATCAATCCAACAAGCCTTTACCTTCAATGCAAAGTTTCTTATAAATCTGTTCTGCGATATAATAGTCCAACGGAGTATCAATATCAATGGCTTCAATATCAGATGTCTCAACGAATTTCGGATGTTTACCAATGATATTATGATTGGCAATCAAATCCTCTCGTGATGTTACTGTTGCTCCAAAGTTTAGGGCTACTATATTTGGAAGGTTCTGAGAGTTTGGTGCATTCAACGGATTATAGTTAACAGGCTTACCATCAAGCCACATAAACTCTTTAATAGAACTAACCGTTGCAATGCAATCACAATCATCAGTTTTGTTGAGATAAGCTTTGATACACTGTGAAATGGTTTCTGGTTTAATAAAAGGAGATGTACATGGTGCATACACAAAGATATCGGTATCTGTCACCTCACCTAAATGCTGAAAAAACTCACTTCCAGAGCATTGAGATGAAGCATAATACTCTTCTCTACGATGCCATTTTACCCCCCCACATACTTTTTCTTTACAATCTCAATTGCTTCTTCCGAATTGGTATTCACAATAATGGAATCTAACTCAGGTACTTGAAGCAATGAATTAATCTTGTTCTCCATCAACGTAGTGTTAGCAAAAGGACGGAGGTTCTTGTCCTTTACTCGCTGTGATCCACTACGAATAGGAATTACTGCTGTAATTTTAACCATAACTAAAGATATTTTAGTTTAAACACGAGTTATATAATTTCATAATAAATCCTTAAATAGCTGATACCAAATCTCTGCTACTTTATCTTTTTCAAATCTATGAGAAGAGAGGATTGCATTTCCCGCTAAAGAGCAACGCTTGTTATCATCCAACATAAGATTCTTTAAAGATTTCACATATTGTGGTATGTCATCATTTGGGATAATGCAACCATTATATCCATCCGTAATTATATCATGCAAAGACGAATAACTATCAAAAGCTATAGGCACACAACCATTTTGTTGCGCTTCAGTAAGCGTTAATCCCCAACCCTCGCTTCTACTTGTAAGCATGAACAAAGATGATGATTTATAATAATCTTCAGGGTTCTGAATGCCAAGAAACTCCACCCTTTGTAGATGTTTTTTTGCATACCGCTGATAATCTTTCAAATCATAACCATCTCCTATAATCTTGAGCTTCCAATCTTTTAACGCATCATCCTTCTCTATTTCTTTCCATATTTTCAGTACTAATGATATTCTCTTTTGGTATTCACGCATACGTGATACTACCAATACAGTTTTTGTCTTATCTTGAATTGCTGGCTCTGGTAAGAAATTGTCAAAGGATAAGCAATTGGGAATTGCAACTAGCTTGTCTCCATTTTTCAACTTTGCAAACTTGATAAACTGTTTCTTAAACGACTCCGACAACAGAACAAATCTATCAGAATTGATATAAGACATACGAAAAGACTTCTCTACTCATTTTCGATCCCTTACGACCGGGTCAACCATCGCCCGGCTACATCACTTCTAAAGCGTCCCTGTACTTAAATCTTTCGGTGGCTACGGAATTTCAACCGTATG
>ENA-UEQL01000007-UEQL01000007.1-human-gut-metagenome-genome-assembly--contig:-NODE-7-length-84791-cov-8.653882_pt1 | contig 84791 bp, 65 predicted proteins | sample MGYA00242905_ERZ507926 | MGnify/ENA primary metagenome ERZ507926 (study PRJEB26167, sample SAMN06115531) | human gut metagenome | host: Homo sapiens | place: China:Henan | collected 2015-09-09 | study...
ATAAAGCAGGTATCAAATACACCGTCATCGACGCGGAAGATCAGAAAGACCTTACCCAAAAATACGGCGTCAAAAAATCCGCCCCTATGAAGCTCAAAAAAATCGACAGAAAATCCCCGACGCTCGGCATGCGCGCCCCGAAGGGCGCGACGGTTTTGATAGACGGAAAGTCTTTTGACGAATGGGAATCCGCCAGCGGGAAACCGATACAATGGGAAATCGTCGGCGACGGCTCCGTAAAAGTTTCCGACAAAAAGGAGCAGTGGGTCGGCATCCGCACCAAGAAAAAATTCAAAAGCCTCAGGTTGCACGTCGAATTCATGACGCCCGACGAACGATCCAAGCCGCTCGGGCAAGGAAGGGGCAACTCGGGCGTGTTTGTCGGCGGCTTCGAAGTACAGGTGCTCGACTCGTTCGGCGCGGAGGGAGTATGGAACGAATGCGGGGCGCTGTACAAATATATGCCGCCGCAGATCAACGCCTCGCTTCCGCCCGAAAAATGGCAGACTTACGACATCGAATACCGCGCGCCCGTCTTTAAAGGCGGCAAAATCGAAAAATATCCGCGCATCACGGTATTCCACAACGGCATGAAAATCCAAAGCGACATCGAGCTGCGCGAAAACACCGCCAACGGTTCCGCGTACCGCGCCCTTGCGTTGAAAGACGAGCCCGTTTCGATATCGCTGCAAAACCACCAAAACCCCGTCAGATTCCGCAACGTCTGGGTGGAGGAAATCGAATAGCCTACCTAAACGGCTTATAAAAAAACGCCAAACCGCCCGCGCGGAAATTTTACGGCGGCGCGGCAAAACATACCCGATTCTGCGGGTCGGGGAAAAAACAAACGGGCCGCGGGGCGCATCCCTCGGCCCGCCTTTCTCGGGGGATCGGCGGCGGCGCGGACTTTTGACGCAACAATTTTTCAGCGCTCGCAATCCTCACGCCGCGGAAAATTTCAGAAGAGGGTCCCCTGCTCCGCGATTCCCGAGAATTCGTCCGGGCGCAATTTTTTCAGAAAGCTCTTGCGGTGTTCCGGAGTGGGGCCGAAGAGCATGAGCGACTGCAAGTGCGCGGCCGTGCCGTAGCCCTTGTGTTTTTCAAACCCAAAGCGCGGATATTTGGGAGCAAGCGCCTCCATCAGCCTGTCGCGCGAAACCTTTGCAACCACCGACGCCGCCGCGACCGCAAGGCTCCGCGCGTCGCCTTTCACGGCGGCCATGTGGGCGTACGGAAATTTTTTCATCTCCCTGCCGTCTATGATAACCTGCGCCTTTGAAATGTCGAGCGGGGACTCTCCGAACAGGGTCGCCGCCGCGCCCGCGCGCGCCAGATTCAGACCGAGGCGGGCGTTGAGAGCTCCGGCGGCGCGCGCCATCGCAATTTGGGTTGCGGCCAATATGTTGAGCTTCTCGATTTCCGCGACTTCCGCAAACGCCGCCTCGAAGTCGAGCAGCCCAGCAGCCTTCAGTTTTTCGAGCTCGCCGTAAACGGATTCCCGGGCCTCGCGCGAAAGCTGTTTCGAATCGTTGAGGACCCGCAGGCTCGACAGCGCGGCTACGGAGGAATATAGCCCCGCAGAAACCGCGACCGCCCCCGCGCACACGGGACCCGCAAGCGCGCCGCGCCCCGCCTCGTCTATGCCCAAAACGAAACTGCGCCCGCCGAGATACTCCCTGTCGAAGTCCGCAAGCAGAACTATCCTGGCGGGATTGGACATGCTATTTGAGCTTTTCGAAATAGGGCAGCCTGTCTATCGGGACGTCGATTTTAATCGTCTGCCCGCCTTTCCAGACCTTGCCGAGATCGTCCTTCCATTCGCCCGAGGGCAGCTTCACTTCGCGCGAATCTTCGGGCGTCACGACGGGCGCGACGAGATATTTCGGCCCGAGCATAAACTGGTCTTTCGAATTTTCAAAGCCCTGGTTCGGAAATTCGTACTCCATGTGGCGGACGATGGGCTCGCCCGTCTTGGCGGCGTTGTGCGCAAGTTCCAGAATATAGGGGCCGAACTGTTTGTGCAAGTTGGCGAATTTGCGGCAGATTTCAAGGTTCTTTTTGTCGAGTATGCGCCACGGAGCCACCGAAAACTGCATCATCGGCATGAGCGCGTGAATCTGGCAGGAACGCACTATGAGCTTTTGGTCTATTTTAGAGGGGTCTATCGGCGTCATGTCCGGATTTAGGAACGAGCGGAATTCCCCGCCGCCTATCATGTCCGGACAGGTGTACGGGTGCCCGATGAGGCCCGCCGCGAGCATGTCCGGTATGAGCTGCCTTATGCCCTCCCAGGAATACGGCTTGTCCTGAAGCCTCTGAACGAGCGGCTGTAGGCCCATTTTCCAGCAGGCGCGGTATTCGTTGTACGGGAAGTCGAGCCCCATTTTAGCCCACGCCTCGCAGTAGTCGGAGGGCGTCGCGCCCTCGAAGAATTCGATTCCCTCCGAAACCGCCCCTTTGTCGCCCGCGTCGAATTTGAAGCCGTCGGCGCCGTACTTTTCGCGCATCGCCGCAAGCTTGCCTTTCAAATGCTCGCGCGCTTTGGGGTTGGTGAGGTCGTAGCAGGCGCTTATGCCGTTCCACCACTCGACCATAGCGGGATCCTTTTTGCCCTTTTCTTTCAGGAGCAAACCCGCCTTGTTGAGCTCGCGGAACTCGGGGGAGGCGGGGGAGACAAACGGGCAAATCCAGAACATCACTTTAAAGCCCTTGGCGTGGAGCCTGTCCATCATCGCCTTGGGATCTGGAAACTTGTCGGCGCGGAAGTCGAAATTTCCGTAATAATTCTGCCAGTTGTCGTCCACCATGAACACGCCGACGGGAAAGCCGTTCTTTATGACGTCGTCGGCGTACTTTTCGACATCCGCCTGGTTTTGGTTGTACATCAACTCTATCCAGGTATTGTACTGCGGCATCGAGAAAAACACGTCCTCCGGAATCGCGCCCGAGGGCTCGAAGTGGATTTTTGAGGCCGCAAGGTACGCGTCTTTCAAAGTCTTGCCGGCGGCGACGGGCTGGATTTTCTCAAACTCGCTCGTTATCGTGATGACGCCGTTTTTGGCGGAAAATTTAAACGGCTTGTCGCTCCAGACGTACCTGCCCTTAGACGATACGAAAAGCGGGGCGGACTGGTTCGAATAATTGCTCTTCGCAAGATCCTTTTCGTCGAAATTTTCGTACGGCATGTGGGAGCCGAAGAATGTGGCGGCCCCCCACCACTTCTCGCCTTCGAGCGGGGAGATAACCGACGTGTAGGTTTCGGCGAAAGCCGCCGAGGCGAACACCGCCGCAGAGATAGTCAAAAGGGATTTGGTTTTCATGATATATATCGCGTTATTTGATTTTTTCGAAGTACGGGAGGCGCTCTATGGGAGCCTCCACCTTGATTTTCGCGGGACCCTTTACGACGTTGCCGAGATCGTCCTTCCACTCGCCCGCGGGCAGCGAGACCTCGCGCTCGTCGGCTTCGGTGAGCACGGGGGCCACGAGATATTTGGAGCCGAGCATGAACTGGTCTTTTACCTCCTCGAAACCCTGGTTCGGGAACTCGTATTCCATGTAGCGGACGATGGGCTCGCCCGTCTTTGAAGCGTGCCGCGCCAGCTCCAGAATATAGGGGCCGAACTTTTTGTGCAAGTCGGCGAACTTGCGGCAGATTTCCATGTTTTCCTTGGAAAGCACCCTCCACGGCGCGACGGAAAACTGCATCATCGGCATCAGCGCGTGCGCCTGGCAGGAGCGCACTATGAGCTTTTCGTCGAGCTCCGCCCCGGGCTGGAATGAAACGTAGTCCCCGCCGCCAATCATATCGGGGCATGTATACGGATACCCCGCGAGCCCCGCGGCGAGCATGTCGGGAATTATCCGGCGAAGATCTTTCCAAGTGTGGTGCTTGTCTTGAAGCCTCAGCACAACGGGCTGCCCCGCCATTCCCGCATTCGCGCGAAATTCGTTATAGGGAAAATCCAGCGCAAACTTCGACCATTCGCGGGTGTAGTCCGCCGGAATTTGGCCGGGCTTGTGGAATTTAAAGTCGCCGACCACGAATTTGGTGTCGCCCGCGTCGAATTTAAAGCCGTCCATGCCGTACTTCTTCTGCATGTCGCGCAAGACCGCTTTGAGCGCGTCCGCGGCCTTCGGGTTGGTGAGGTCGTAGGCGGCGCTGTACCCGCTCCACCAGTGGAGAATGGCGGGAGAGTTGCGCGACTTGCGCATTGTGAGCAGCCCCCTCTTTTTGAGGTCGCGGAATTCGGCGGAGTCGGGGGACACGAACGGCGCGACCCACAGAATCGTCTTAAATCCCATGGATTTTATCTTGTCGAACATCGCCTTTGGGTCTGAGAACGCCTCGGGGCGGAATTCGTAATTGCCCTGGTACTTCTGCCAGCCGCCGTCTATCATGAACACGCCTATCGGGAATCCGTTTTTGACGATGTCGTCGGCGTATTTTTCTATGCCCTTCTGGTTCTGGTCGCGCTGGAGCTCTATCCAAGTGTTGTACTGGGGCGCGGAAAAGAATATTTCCGGAGGAATGGTTCCCGACGGGGGGAAATGCTTTTTGGCCGCCGCAAGAAACGCCTCTTTGAGCGTCTTGCCCGCCTCGACCGGCTTGAGTTCGGCGTAGTCGGAAATTATGGTAAGTTCCCCGTTTTTGACCGAAAATTTGAACGGCTTGTCGCTCCAAATATACCTGCCCTTAGAAGACACGAAAAACGGGTCCGCCTGGTTGGAATAGTTGGAGGAGGCTATGTCTTTTTCGGCGAAGTCGCCGTAGGGCATATGCTGGCCGAAGAAATTCGCCGCCCCCCACCATTTTTCGCCGTCGAGGGGTTTTATTTTTGATATGTAGGGCTGGGCGAAAGCCGCAGCCGCGAAAGTCGCGGACGCAAACGCCGCCATAATTTTAATTGTGGAGTTCGTCATAGTTCGAATCGTCATTTTTTAGCTTCCGCGACCGCCTCCGCGGCCGTCTTAAAGTGGAGTTTGGCAAACCTTTTGAGCGCGTCCGCGCCGAATTTTCTCACGATTTCCGCCGCCTGCTCTCTGACGCCCGCGCCGGAGCCCTTCAAAAGCCGCGCGCCAAATTCGTCGGAGAGTTTGCGCATCTGGTATATATAAGTGGCGCGGGCGATGATGGACGCCGCGGCGACCACAGGGTCCTCCTCGGCTTTCGTCCGCATTCTGAGCTCGAAATCCGGCTCGGACAGCTGCCTCTGCACGAGCGGCTGCTTCGTAAACTGGTCGAGCATTCCCCACGGCACATGCCGCTCCGCGAGCGCGCTCCTTATCGCCTGCGCGTGCATCCACGCCAGAAGCTTGTTGAGGTTGCGCCCGAATTTTATATAGAGGGCGTTGTACTTTTCCATGCCCGCATAGGAAACTTTGGCAACAACCCCCTTGGTCGACTTCACCATGCGCGCCATCTCGAGGGCCGCCGAGTCGCTCGCCACTTTCTTGGACTCTTTCAGACCGCCGTCGAGCCACTTTTTCACGGCGTCCCCGTCCGCCACTACGCACGCGGAAACGAGGGGGCCGAAGAGATCGCCCTTGCCGCTTTCGTCTATTCCGGCGTGCGCCTCGAACCATTCGGGGTGGTGAACGCTCTCGTAGCCCATCTCGACCACGCCCGTGATTTCGGGCTCGAGCACAAACTGCACGAAGCTCTCCGTCCCCTTGCCCTGCACCACGAGCTTTCCCGAGGAATAGGCAACCACGTTCACGTCCGGCCCCTTGTACGCGAAAACCGAGTAATCCACCTTGTAGGGCGCCCACAGGTGCTTGTCGAGCCATTCGTCGAGCTTTTTCATCTGCCGCTCCGTCAGGGGCTTCGTGTACAAAGTCCTCTTCTTGGGCTCGCAGAATTCGGTTTTTTTCTTGGCTGACATGAAAATTTCGGCGGTTTGCTAATCTTGCGCGGCGCCGCCCAAACGCGGGGCGCCGAAACTGTCCAAGATTATCGCAAATTGCGGGCGGCGACTTCAAGCCATATTTTGAACAAATCGCGCCCCGCCCCCGCGCCCAAAATCCCGCCCCGCGGCGAGCGCCGCTCCGCCGAAAATTCTTGAACTTGCGCGGGCATTCTGCGATTGTCTTGCAAATGGGGTTTAAAACGGAGGAACAGACATGAGCAAATCTTTACTTGTGGTAATTTGCGACTTTCTCGTGCTGAGCATCATAAGCATCGTGGATTTCTCGCAAACGCCGGATTCGGGCAAGGAGGAAAAAAAGCGCGAGGAAGTCGTCGTCGCGCAAAATTTCGCCGACTCCCAAATGGTCGATTTGCTGAAAATGTCGCTTGATAGCGAGCGCGAAAAGCGCGAAGCGCTCAAATCCGACGTCGAAAAGCTCTCGCAGGCCGCCAGGGAAAGCCTCGAACAGGCCGACCGCCAGCGGAAAATCATAGCCGCGCGCGAAAGGCAGCTCGAGGAAATGCGCCTCACGAAAGAATCCGTCGAGCGCGAGAAAATCGGAATACTCAAAAAGAGCCGCGAACTCGAAGAGCGCGTTTCGGCGAGCGAATCCAGAAACGCCGCCTTGCAGAGGGAAATACTGAGCGCGAGCCAAAAGCTCGAAAAATCCGCGCGAGAGAGAATCGACCTGCAAAAGCAGCTGGGCGACATGCGCGAAACCGACGCCGCGGCGCGCATGAAGCTCGAGAGCGTGCAGGCGGAACTCAAGGCCAACAAGGAAAACCTCGAGCGGCTGCGAAAGGAAAGCGAAGCCCTCAAACTTGAAAACAGGGCGATAGAGGCCGAAAAGAGCGCGCTCGCCACAAGGCTCGAGGTCGCGTCAACAAAAACCCGGATTTACGAGGAAAACCTCAAAAGGGCGCAGGCGCTCGTCGACATCGAAAAGACCGAAAAGACGAAAATCCTCGTGCACGCCGACAAGCTCGCGGCGGGGGTAAACGAGCTCGCCGCCTCCCAGAAAAAAATGGAGTCCTCACAAAAGGAAATCACGAAGGAAGTCAAAGATTTGCGCCCGCAGACGCCCTCGGAGATATTCTCCAAAATAAAGCCGTCGCTCGTTTCCATCACATTTTCGCACACGCGCAGGGGCATACTCGGGCCCTCCACGACGCAGACGCGCCTGCGCAGCGTTCCGGTCAAAATCGGCGGCAAATACTGGCTCGCGTTTGCGGCGGACTCCACCGCCCTCGCGCCAACCCCAAACCAATATTTTCCGCCCGAAAAAATGTCGGTTTCCGTGTCCGGAAATTCGTACCGGTTCGAGCCCCTCGCCGTCTATTCGCTCGCCAACGACCCGCGGCTGCTCGCAATACAGGTGCCCGCGGAATTCATAGAAAAGGAAAAAATTTCGCCCCTGCTGCCGGCAGACGGATTTTTCCGCTTTCCCGACTGCGTGGTTGTGAACTCCAAAGACCTCTATTACGGGCAGGTGCCGTTTAGGGCCGACTATAAAAACCCATCCTACGCGCGCCTCGATGTGGGGCTATTGCAGTCGGTATTCGGCACGTTTTCACCGGCCGCGGGCGACATAGTGATTTCGAGAACAGGAGAATTTCTCGGGTTCATGGCGGAAAGCGACATAGCAAGCCTGATTTCCGCGCTGAAACTCGGCCCCTCCCTCCCGATGGGCGACAAATACACTCCGGCGGGGGCAAACATCTTCGTCGGGCAAATATCCCAGCGACTGCGCGCCGTCCCGTATTCCCTCAAATAGGGCGGCAGCGGTTCCGAAAACAGCGCGGGAGGCGCCCGAACCGCAAAAAAACGTTAACGAACCTCTTATGGGAGGTTCGTTTTATATTGGATTGCATAAGAAAATAGGCGCATTGCGCAAGCAATCTCGCCGCGGGAAAGATTTGCCCTTTGACAGCCGTTGGCCTCAGCGCCCCGCAAAGGCAAACATTCTATGAGAGCGCTGCCCGCGCCGTTCCGCCCGCCATTTCAATAAAATTGAGTCCCGTACCCGCCTTCGGAGCATTGAATCCCGCAATGCTCCGAAGGCGGAAGAGGGGGAAGCTTATTATTTCGTGGTGATTTCGTCGTAGAAATCGACTATTTTACCCTTTTTGTCGGATTCGTTGAATTCCATCGCGCTCTTGGGGTGCCTGTTCAGGAAACCGGTCACCATGTAGGGATAGTCGAAGCCCCAGCCGAGGGAGGCGCGCATGGGTTCGATATGTTTTTCTATGCACTGCAACAGCGGGCGAATCCTGTACTTGGGATTGTGCAAAAAGCCTATAAGCAACTCGAGCTGGCAGTTGCCCGCGCCCCTGCCGAGACCGGCGAGGGTGCCGTCAATCATGTTTGCGCCGGCGACAATCGCCTCTATGGTGTTGGCGAAAGCCAATTGCAGGTTGTTGTGAGCGTGTATGCCGATTTCCTTGCCAAATTCGTGCGCGACCCTCATGTATTTTGCCATCATGTAGCGGATCTGCTCGCTGTAAAGCGACCCGAAGCTGTCCACGAGGTATATGGCTTCAGCCTCGCTCTGGCCGAGCATCTCCAAGCCTTCGTCGAGCTCGCTCTCGCGGACGGTGGAAACCGCCATGATGTTGACGGTCGTCTCGTAGCCCTTGTCCCTGGCGTCCTTTATCATGTCGAGCGCGAGCGGAATCTGGTGGATGTAGGTCGCGACCCTCACGAGGTCTATGGGGCTCTTTTCCTTGGGCAGGATGTCGGTTTTGTAGTCGCACTTTTCGGCGTCCGCCATGACCGACAGCTTGATGTCGCGCTTGTTGTCGCCGATTACGCGGTTTACGTCGTCCTCGTCGCAGAAGCGCCACGGGCCAAACTTGTCGGAGGAAAAAATCTTGTGGCTGTTTTTGTAGCCTATCTCCATGTAGTCTATGCCCGCGTCGGCGCAGGCGTCGTAGACGGCGCGAACCTCACCGTCGGAGAACCTGCTGGAGTTCATGAGCCCGCCGTCGCGTATCGTGCAGTCGAGCACCTTTAAGTCTTTCCTGAAACCGATCCACCTTCCGGAGGACGTCGAGGAACCGTTCATTGTCTTTTGATTCATTGTATTTCCTTTTCTGCTGAAATTTCGGGCATAAAAAAAACCGGACGCCCTTTTGCGTTCGGTTTTCCATCTTGGCAACAGGCAAAAACCGCCCAGCCGAACGCTATCTTATAACGCCGGTGTAATAAAAGTAATAAAACTTTTCGCTGCGCGGATTCATCTGTTATTGTTGCGGATTAGACCTTCTTTTTTTTCCGTTGCAAGAAAAAAAATCCTCCTTCTACGAATTTTTTTCAACAAACTTGTAGAAGTCCGCAAAAAGCCCGTCGGCGTCGTTGGGGCCCGGGGCGGCCTCGGGATGGTACTGCACCGAAAACACGGGGTAATCTTTGTGGCGCAGCCCCTCGACGGTGTTGTCGTTGAGGTTGATTTCCGTGACAATCCCGCCGCATTTTTCGACGCTTTCGGCGTCCGCCGCAAACCCGTGGTTTTGGGAGGTTATGGAGACCTTTCCGGTTTCGAGGTTCTTCACCGGCTGGTTGCCGCCCCTGTGCCCGAATTTGAGCTTGTAGGTTTTGGCGCCGATAGCGTGCGTTATGACCTGGTGGCCGAAGCATATCCCGAATGTCGGAATTTCCTTTATCAGCCTTGCGACCGCCTTGTGGGCATAGCCCACTGCGGCGGGATCGCCGGGGCCGTTGGAGAGAAAAAGCCCACGGGGGGCGAATTCCAAAATCTCCTCGGCGGGAGTCGAAGCCGGAAATACCGTCACGTCGAAACCGTGGAAGCTCAGTCGGCGGAAAATGGAAGTCTTGGCGCCGTAATCAATGGCGGCGCATTTGAACAGCGGCTTTGTCCTCTCGAAATTGTAAAGGCTCGTCCCGCTGACGGTAAAGGGCTTTAGCTCCTCTTCGGTCTTTGAAAAGCGGTAGGGCTTTTTGCAGGAAACTTCGCGCACATAGTCGACCCCGACGAGCCCCTCCCACCCGCGGGCGCGTGCGACGGCCTCCTCCGGGGAAATTCCCTCTGTGGAAAGGCAGGCTTTCAAGGCGCCGGCGTCGCGTATCTTGCGCGTAATGGCGCGCGTGTCCACGCCGCTTATTCCGGGGATTCCTCCGTTTTTCAAATATTCCTGGAGCGGCATCTCGCTCCTCCAGCTGCTCGGGATCGGGCTTATTTCGCGCACTACAAATCCGGCGACCTTTATGCCGTCGGATTCCTCGTCGGCTTTGTTGACGCCGTAGTTGCCGATTTCCACCGCCGTCATGGTCACTATCTGCCCGAAATACGACGGGTCGGTAAGAACTTCCTGATAGCCCGTCATGGAGGTATTGAAAACTGCCTCCCCTACGACTGTCTTTTCGGCGCCGAACGCGCGCCCCTTGAAGACGCTGCCGTCCTCCAATGCGAATATTGCCGTGGCGTTTTGACTCATAATTGCGATTTCTACGGGACAATGGAATATTTCAGAGCTTTTACAAGCCAAATTTGGCAAACGCTTTTGTCGGGGGCGCGCGCCTGCCGCGGATACTCCGTTTTGAAAGAATCCGCAGCCGGCCGCGCGCTTGCGCCCCCGCCGGCAACCCCTTTAAAACAGGGCGCCATCGGCAGGCGCGCTACCCCCGCGACAAAAACATCGCCAAATTACTTGGTGGCCTCGTCGAGGAGATCCCCGAGGGACGTCAAATCCTGGTCCTTGCGGATTTTCTCGAAGGCGGCGACTTCCTCGGCGAGCTTGTCGGCGTCGTACTGGGCCGCCTTGATAGAGAGGCCTATGCGGCGCTCGTCGCGGTCGATCTTGACGACGCGCGCTTTGACTTCGTCGCCCACTTTGAGGTGGTCCTTGATCTTTTCGACGTGGTCTTCGCTGATCTGGCTGATGTGGACGAGCCCGTCGATGTCGTTCTGGAGCTCGACGAACGCGCCGTAATTGGTGATCTTGCTGACCTTGCCGGTGACGAGGTCGCCGACCTTGAATATGGAGTCTATTTCCTCCCACGGGTCGACGGAGAGCTGCTTCATGCCGAGCGAAATGCGCTGGTTTTCGGGATCTACGAGCAGGACGATGGCGTCCACTTCGTCGCCCTTTTTGAGCACTTCCGAGGGGTGGTTGATCTTGCGCGTCCAGCTCATGTCGGAGACGTGAACCATGCCGTCGATGCCCTCTTCGAGCTCGACGAACGCGCCGTAGGTCGTCAGATTGCGAACCTTGCCGCGCACGTGCGCGCCCACGGGATAGTTGTGGACTGCCATTTCCCACGGATTTTCCTCGAGCTGGCGCAGGCCGAGAGAGATCTTCTGCTCTTCCTTGTTGATGTTGAGGACAACCGCCTCGACTTCGTCGCCGACCTTGAGAACCTCGGAGGGCTTGGTTATGCGCTTCGTCCAGGAGAATTCGGTGATGTGGACGAGCCCTTCGACGCCCTCTTCAAGCTCGATGAACGCGCCGTAGTTGACGAGGTTTACGACCTTGCCGCGCACGTGCGCGCCCACGGGATACTTGCGCTCTATGTTTTCCCACGGATTGGAGGTGGTCTGTTTGAGGCCGAGGGAAACGCGCTCGCGCTCGGTGTCGACTTCGATTATCATCACGGAGATTTCTTCGCCCACCTTGAGCATTTCGCTCGGGTGCGAGATTCTTCCCCAGCTCATGTCGGTGATGTGCAGGAGGCCGTCGAGGCCGTCGAGGTCGATGAACGCGCCGTAGTCTGTGATGTTCTTCACAACGCCCCTGCGTATGTCGCCGGGCTTGACTTCGGCGAGCAGGTTGCGGCGCTTTTCGGCGCGCTGCTCTTCGATGAGCTCGCGGCGGGACACGACGATGTTCTTGCGCTCCGCGTTGATCTTGACAACTTTGAAATCGTAGGTCTGGCCGACGTACTGGTCGAGGTTCTTGGGGGGCTGCACGTCGATCTGGGAAGCGGGCAGGAAGGAATCCACGCCGATGCTGACGATGAGCCCGCCCTTGACTTTGCTCTTGACTCTGCCCGAGAGCACCGCGCCTTCCTTGCAGTTGGCGAGGATTTCCTCCCAGTTCTTTTTCTGCTGGGCTTTGTCGTAGGATATTACGGGATTGCCTTCGCGGTCCTCGAGCTTTTCGAGAAGAACCTCGATTTCCTGCCCGATCTGCACGTCGTTGATGTCCGGAAATTCGCTCACCGGCACGACGCCTTCGGATTTTCCGCCTATGTCGACTACGACTTCGTTTTGGCGGATTTCTATGATTTTGCCCTTTACAATAGAGCCCTGTTTGAGTTCGGCAAAGCTGCTGTTGGCCAGCAGTTCTTCCATTACGTTGTTCATTTATGTCCTTGATGATGCCGTCTCCGCAAGCGGAAACGGGTTGATTGTTTCAGTTTTGCCCCTCCGCGCAAGAGCGCGAAGGGCGTTGAGTTAAAGATTGAATATTCCCACACAGCACAGCCGCTTGCAAGCGTTTTTTGCGTATTTATAAAATATGCGTGTTGAAAGCCATCCTCCCTGGCTCCAACGCCTGCCTTGCGCGCCAAAAATCCGCGCCGAAGTCAAAAATACGGGCTCCATACCGCAGCGCAAGCCCCGATCCCCCGCTGCGGTTTGAAAACAAAACGGCGTCAAGACTCTGCTGAAAGGGCGAATTCCCGCGCCAAGCTCTCAATGGAATCGGGACTTCCCATGCACAAAAACCTGTCGCCCGCAGAAAACGGCGTTTTAGGATCCGGCCGCGACGGGGACTTGGCGCCGGCGCGCATTATCTCGACGAGCTTCACCCCGTATTTTCCGGGCAGCCGCAAATCCGCGAGAGTCTTCCCCGCCATCGGGGAATTTTCGGCGACGGACAACACCTTTAAAAGCATTTTTCCCGCGTCGGCGGACTCGCCGGAAGAATCGGAAGGCTCCGCCAGAAGCGCCTCGGCCGCGGCGATCTCGCTCTCCGAAGCGCACAATATTACGATGTCGTCGGGAAAGAGGCGGGTGTCCGAGCCTATGTCGTAAATCGAAAACGCCCCGCGCCTGATTGCGGCGACCTCGGCGCCCGTCTTTTCGCGTATGGCAAGCTCCCCCACAGTCTTTCCGGCGGCGCGGGAAAATTCGCCTATCTCCACCTCCGAGACGCCCTTCGCCCAAGTCCTGCTCGCGCGCACGCTGTCCATCAGCTCTCCGCGCCGCGAGGATTCCGAATTTTCCAGATGCCGCCTAACGACCGAGGAAAACCTTCCCTCAAGGGAATGGCGCAAATTGGAAAAAATCCTCCTGAAAAACAGCGCCATGAACACAATGCTTGCGGCAAGTATGATAAACGCGTCGCCGACCGGAAGGATATGAAACACGAACACGAGATACACCGCCGCAAACCCGAGCATTATAAAGGCCGAAAACACCCCGCGCAAAAAGGCGTGGAGCTTTCCGCCCGCCCGCGAGGTCAGCCCGTAGCTTGACTCTATTCCGTCAACCAGCTTGTGTACGCACGTTCCCGAGGCGCGCAGCGCTCCGGAAAGCATGGGCATGGAAAGTACCGCGGCGACCGCCCAAAATCCGAGCGCCAGCCAGTCCGGATACGGGGTCGATTCGCTCTTTATATAATTTGTTATGCCCGTCGCGGCGAACATCACCCCGCAGAACATCAGCGTGTAGATGAGGAGCGCCGCAAGGTGCGGCAGAAAATCCCTCAGCTTGCCGTTGTCCGCGAGCGACTGCGAAATCGACCCGACCGCGCGCCTGTAAACGTCGAGGGCGTCGAGAATTTTCCCGGGCGTCATCCGGCGCGCGAGCCCCATTACCGCCTCGGAGCGCGCGGAAATGATCGGGTTTACAAACACCGTCAGGAAAGAGACCCCCATCGCTATCGCCATCACCGACGGGTCCATAACCCCGCTTGAAATTCCGAGACCCGCTATGACAAAGCTGAATTCGCCGATCTGCGCCTTGTTGACGGCGGCAAGATACGCGTCGCGGCACGCGACCCCGCCCAGGACAATGCCCATAAAGCACGCCAGCGACTGGAACGCTATGACGCCCGCCGATATCAGAATTATCGGCAGCCACAGTTCCCACAGCATTGCGGGATTTATCTGCGTGCCCACCGAGACGAAAAAGAGGGCGACAAACAGGTTTCTGAAAGGGTCCGTTATGTGTTCCACCCTTCTCGAAACGTCGGAGCCCGATATTATCGACCCCGCCATAAACGCCCCTAGCGACAGTGAGAGATTCGAGACGGCGGCCAATTCGCCGAGCCCCATTATGAGGCAGAAGATCATCATTATGAGCTCCTGCCTGTTTCCCGATAGCGCAAACCTGCGCAGCAGGCGGGGGATAACCAGCTTGCCCGCCACGAAAATCGTTATCATGAAACTCAAAATCGCGAGCGTTGAGGCGAACAGCTCCGACGCCCCCGGAAGCTTTCCCGACGACAGCCCCGAGAGCACGACCAGCAGGAAGACCGCGAATATGTCCTCTATGATCAATATGCCTATCGCTATCTGCGCGTAGAGCTTCGAGAGATCCCTGCGCTGGGCGAATATCTCCACTATGACGATCGTGGAACTCATAGCCAGGACGCCGCCGAGGAAAATTCCGTCGATTTTCGACAGACCCATGAGGCCGGCGGACGCCATTCCCAAAATCCCCATCGAGACTATCTGGAACGTTATGCCCAGAAAACTGGGCACAAACACCTTTTTTAGGCGCTCGAGATTGAATTCCATCCCGACGAAAAACATCATGAACATCACCCCGAGCTCGCCGAGCGCCGCGATGTTTTCGGACGAGCCGACAACGCCCGCAACCGGAGAGAGCAAAATCCCGACGATGATGAACCCCAGCAGCTGCGGAAGCTTCAGCATTGAAAAAATCCGCATGGAAACGGTCGCGGCTACGATAATTATTGCGATATCCCTTATGAGAAGCTCTGTGGAATGGCTGTCCATACGTTCCGAATTCGCCGGCGCGCGCCGTCCGCCGCGCAAGCGTTTTTTAATCTAATCCCCCCTAACCCCGCGGAAGCCGCCGCAATCCGAAAGGCGGCGCGCAAACGCCGCCGCCCCTGCGCAAAACGGCGTTTAAATTGCGCAATATCCTCGCCGGAACGCCCTGTTTGTCAATATAATTCAGGAACTGGCGGCGGGCGGAACCCCGCCCCAAAACTCTGCGGCAAACGTCCGCCGCAGGATTGCGCGCGCCGGTCTCGCCGCAACCGGCGGGGCGGCGGAGAGCGCAAAACGCCTGTCCGCGCCCGAAAAATTTTAGGCTTCAAATCGGGAGGGAAATGTCCATACTCGCTTTCCTGATTATGATACCGGACGTTTTGGCAGAGAGGTACGCTTCTAAGGCGATGAGGCAAATTTGGAGCGCGGAGGGGAAAATACTCCTCGAGCGCGACCTTTGGATAGCGGTTATGAAGGCCCAAAAGGAACTCGGGCTCGACATTCCGCAGGAGGCGATAGACGCCTACGAGCGCGTAAAGGGCGAAATCAGAATCGGCGAAATCAACAGGCGCGAGAAAATCACGCGCCACGACGTGAAGGCGAGGATAGAGGAATTTTGCGAGCTCGCCGGCTTCGAGCACATACACAAGGGCATGACGAGCCGCGACCTCACCGAGTGCGTCGAACAGCTGCAATGCCACAGGGCGCTCGGGCTCGTCCGGACAAAGGCGGTTGCCGCCCTTGCCCTGCTCTCGCAAAAGGCGCGCGCCTACAAGGGCGAAATCCTCGCCGCGCGCACGCACAACGTCATAGCGCAGCTGACGACTTTCGGCAAGCGGCTCGCGGAATTCGGGGAGGACTTTCTGCGCGCGGTGGAAAATATCCAGTCGCTTCTGGACACCTACCCCGTGCGCGGGATAAAGGGCGCCGTCGGGACCCAGCTCGACCAGCTGACGCTCTTTGACGGCGACGCCTCCAAAGCCCGCGCGCTCGACGAAAAGATAAGAAAATTTCTCGGAATCCCCCACTGCTTCGGCGCGACCGGGCAGGTCTACCCGCGCGCGCTCGACTTCGAGGTCGCAAGCCGCCTATTCCAGCTCGCGTCGGGGCCGTCGTCGTTCGCAAAGACCCTGCGCATAATGGCGGGCGCGGAGCTGGCGAGCGAGGGGTTCGCAAAGGGGCAGACGGGGTCGTCCGCCATGCCCCACAAGATGAACTCGCGCAGCTGCGAGCGCATAAACGGCTTCCAGGCGATACTGCGCGGATTCATGGAGATGGGCTCGGCGCTCGCGGGAGACCAGTGGAACGAGGGCGACGTGTCGTGCTCCGTAGTGCGGCGCGTGATGCTGCCCGGGGCGTTCTTCGCAATAGACGGGCTGCTCGAAACGTTCATAACCGTTCTCGGGCAGATGAGGGTAAACTCCGCCGTCATAGAGGCCGAGCGGCGCAAATACATGCCCTTCCTGCTGACGACAACCGTCATGATGAAGGCGGTCAAAAAGGGCATGGGGCGCGAGGACGCCCACGAGGTTATCAAAGAGCACGCCGTGGCGGCCGCAAACGACATGCGCGCCGGCAAAATTTCCGAAAACGACCTGCTCGCGCGCCTCGCCGCCGACCCTCGCATGCCGCTCGACGCCGCCGAACTCGGGGAAATCCTCAAAGAGGGCTCGTCCGCCACGGGGCTTGCGGAGGCGCAGACGGAAGATTTCTGCGACCGCGCCGACGCGTGGGCCGAGCGCTTCCCCGAAGCCAAAGGCTACGCGCCGGAACCGATTCTCTGACGCGCGGCATGCAATTCTGCGACGCAAAATGCGAAAAATTTTCACTCTAAAAAAAGTTTCCGAAAAATCCGGAGCGCGGCGCGGCGAACTGCTGACTGCCCACGGAGCGGTGCAGACGCCAGTGTTCATGCCGGTCGGTACCCAGGCGGCGGTAAAGTCTCTGACGCCGCTCCAGGTCTGGGAAACCGGAGCGCAAATAATACTCGCAAACACCTACCATCTGAATATACGCCCGACCTCGGAGCTCGTCGCGCGCTTCGGGGGGCTCCACAAATTCATGGGCTGGGAGGGGCCGATTCTCACGGACAGCGGCGGATTTCAGGCGTTCAGCCTGTCGAAGCTCCGCAAAATCTCCGAGGACGGAATTTCGTTCTCCTCGCATCTCGACGGCGCAAAGCTTTTCATCTCCCCCGAATCGTGCATGGGAATCCAGAAAAATCTGGGCTCCGACATCTGCATGGTTTTGGACGAATGCATACCCTACCCCTGCGAAAGGCGGAAAGTGGAACAGTCCGTCGAAAGGACGCTGAGATGGGCAAAGAGGTGCAAAAGCGAGTATGACAAACTGGGGCTCCCGCAAACCGGAGTCCTCGCATTCGGGATAGTCCAGGGCGGATGCTATTCGGACATAAGGGCCGGCTGCGCCCGAAGGCTCGCGGAGCTCGACTTCCCCGGGTACGCGATAGGCGGGGTGAGCGTCGGCGAGCCCGAGCCGCAAATGCTCGAACAGGTCGAGGCGTCGGAGGCGGGCCTGCCGCGCGAAAAGCCGCGCTACGTCATGGGCGTCGGAACGCCCCCGCAGCTTCTGAAAATGATAGCCCTCGGCGCCGACATGTTCGACTGCGTGATGCCCACGCGCCTCGCCCGCCACGCTGTGGCATTTACACCCGACGGGCCGATAAACCTCAAAAACGCGAAATTCGCGGAGGACGATTCGCCGCTCGACGCAGAGACGGGCGGATATTCGGCGGAATTTTCGCGCGCGTACATAAGGCATCTTGTAAAGGCAAATGAAATGCTTGCCTGCACGCTGCTTTCGATGCACAATATACGCTTCTTCCAAAACCTCATGGCCGGCGCGCGGGCGCACATAGAGCTCGGCGACTACGAAGAGTGGAGCCTCGGCAAAATCGCGCGCTACGAGTCCGCCGCAAACGACAGATGAAAATACGCCTATTAAAACATTTCGACCGCACCGCCCTCGCCGGCGACGGCTTCGACTACTCCTATGCCGACGCGCTCGCGCGCTCGGACGCAGCGTTTGAAAAGTTCGCGAAATCCTCCCCCGAAAGGGTCGCGATATTCGCCGAAAATTCTCCGGAATGGGTTTTCGCGCTCTACGGGGCGTGGAAGGCCGGGGCGGCGGCAATCCCGATAGACGCGAAGTCCTCCGCGGAAGAGGCGGCTTTCATCCTGTCCGACGCCGCCCCCCAGATACTATGCTGCGACCGCTCCACGCTCGAAACCGCGCGCAAAGCCGCAGAGGGCCTTGCCGTCGAAATTTTCGTACTGGAAGACATGTTTGCGGACATTCCCGCGGTCGGGCGCGACTGCGGGGAAATCCGGCGCGAGGGCGCGGACCTGGCGTTCATCGTATACACTTCGGGCACGACCGGCAGCCCCAAGGGGGTGATGCTGACTTTCGCGAACATGTACGCGAACATGAAGGCCGTGGAGGAGGCGAAATACTATTTCGACGGAATACGCGTGCTGATAATGCTGCCGTTCCACCACATACTTCCGCTCATGGGGACGCTCGTCATGCCGCTCTACGTCGGGGGGCAAATGGTGTTCCCGAAGTCTATTTCGCCGGCGGACATTTCGGGGATACTGCAAAAGCGCCCCGTCGACATGGTTATAAGCGTGCCGCGCTTCTACGAGCTTCTGCACACGAACATAATGGCAAAGATAAACCGCTCGGCGGTTTTGAAAGCCCTCTTTTCTCTCGCCCGCGCGCTCGGCAGCCGCAAATTTTCGCTCGCGCTGTTTTCGTCCATACACAAGAGGTTCGGCGGGGAAATCAAATTCTGGATTTCGGGCGGCGCCGCGCTCGACCGCAAGGTGTGGGCGGATCTCGACGCGCTCGGTTTCGCCCTGCGCGAGGGCTACGGCATGACGGAGTGCGCGCCAATAATAGCTTTTCCGAGAATCGGCAGGATTAAAATCGGCTCTCCCGGGGAACCGCTGCCGGGCGTGCAGATAAGGATAGCGGACGGCGAAATCGCCGTGCGCGGCGAAAACGTCACGCAGGGCTACTACAACCGACCCGAAGAGACGAAAGCCGCCATACGAAACGGATGGCTCTTTACCGGAGACCTCGGCTACGTCGACGACGAAGGCTTTCTCTTTATCACGGGCAGGCGCAAGGAAATCATAGTGCTGCCCAACGGCAAAAACATAAACCCCGCCGAAATGGAGGCGCAGATAGCGGCGCAGTCGCCGGAAATTCTCGAAGTCGGGGTTTTGATGCACGAGAATATTTTGCAGGCGATAGTGCGCGTGAGGCCGGAATTCGTGGCGGAATCCGGCGGCGAAGAAGCCGCGGAAGCCGCCATCCGCGACACCGCCATACTGCCTTACAACCGCTCGACCGCCACCTACCGGCGCATAATAAGAATCGCCCTTACAACCGGCGAACTGCCGCGCACGAGGGTCGGCAAGCTCAAGAGGCACCACCTGTCCGCCTACCTCGAAGACATATCGCGCCGCAAGCCAGAAACCCGCCTGCCCGAGCCCGACTCGCGAACCTATGCGGAGCTCAAAGACGTGCTCTCCGGGCAAATTTCGCTGCCGGTCTCCCCCGACGCGCACATGGAAATGGACCTCGGGCTCGACTCGCTCGGGAAAATATCTATACAGTGCTACGTCAGGGAAAACTGCGGCGCGGAGGTCTCCGAGCGCGACTTTGAAAAATACCCCACCCTCAGAAAATTCTCCGAATTCGTCGAAAAAAACCGCAATTCGTCGTTCGAGCCGCAGACGAAAAACGTCACGTGGTCGAATATAATAAACGCGCTTCCGCTCCCGAAGCTCAAAAAGCCGCACTTCTTCCACTTCGCCACGATCTCCGCGTTCAGGGCGGCGTTGAAGCTCGCGTACAGGCTCAGATACCGCGGGCTGGAAAATATCGAATCCTCCGAGCCGCTCATCATAGCCCCCAACCACCAAAGCTACCTCGACGGGGCGTTCGCTGTCGGCCCGTTCTCAAAGACCCAAATCTACAAGACTTACTTTTTCGCCAAACTGCGCAGCATCATCAAAAAAGGCTTTATACGCAAATTCGCCGAGCGCAGCAACGTTGTCATAATGGATATCAACGACAATGTGAGCGAGTCCATACGCAAGCTCGCTCAGGCGCTCAGGGAGGGCGACAGGGTCGTAATATTCCCGGAGGGCACGCGCACGAAAGACGGACGCATATCGGAATTTCGCCACACCTTCGCGATTCTCGCAAAGGAAATGGGCGTCAAGGTTGTTCCCGTTGCGATAAGGGGCGCGTATGAAGCGCTCAAACCCGGGGCGACCTTCCCGAAGCCCGGCGCGGAAATATGCGTGAGCTACCTGCCCCCGATGTCCGCCGGCGAAAACGAGTCATACGAGGACTTTTCCCGAAGGGTGCGCGAGCGCGTCGAGGGCGAGTGGGAAGCCATGGGCGACGCGCGCCGATAGGCTCCGGGCGGGGACAAGCGGCCGGCGGTTTTGCCGCAATCCCCTAATTGCGCGCGCGGTAAAAGCGCGGCTTTTCGCCCCTTGGCTTTTCCGGAGCGTCCGGTTGAGAATTTCCGGAAAGTTCCGGCGGCGGCGCAACTTCCCCGCGCGAAAGCTTTTCGGCGGCGAGAACGACGTCTTTCGGCAGCCTGTCGGCGGAAACCGGAAGCCAGAAATTGGTCTGCCCGAAAATCAGCAGCTCTCCGCGCACCGCGAGCTTTTTGGAGGGCGCGTCGTACCACACCTCGCACTTGAACACGTGCCCTGAATCGGGGTTTATGACTTTCCCCGCATACCTCCCGCCCGATTCGGGCTTCAAATCCCAAATGAAGTCCAGCCCGCATATATGCGGGTGCGAGCTTATCCCCTTTGCGCGCTCCCTCGGGGCGAGAAAAGTTTCGGCGATCTTTCCGGTGTCCTCGTCGTATATCAAAACCATGCGCGCGGCGCAGATTCCGCCGCTCTCATAAAAATAGGCCACGCTTTCCGGCTTCCCCGTGTCGGAATCGGGAATTACCCAAAAACCCGCTATGGGGTTTTCAGCCGCGAAAGCTGAAATCCACGAAAACATTGCGGCCAGTATCAGTCTTCTCATCAACGGCAAGCCCCTTTCATGTAAAATGATGCCCGAAACGCGCGGGATAATCAAGCCATAAGAGCGCGGTTTTTGAGGATAAAAAGGCGAAAAAGCGGAATATGCCCGCAGAGAACGCGCGCGGCGGCGAAATCCGCCAAGCCCCGCGCGCGCCTTCCGCGCCCGCGCAAAAAAATCTCTTATTTTTGTTGATTTCCCGATGCGAATGGTATTTGTTTATTTAATTATATGCGCGATTGCGCGCGCATTCCATCGAAAATTTTAACGGCAAAACATACGCTCGAACAGATTACAAAACCATAGAAAGGAAGCATTGTGGCAAACTTAAAGAAGAAAAGACGCCTCAAGATGAACAAGCACAAGCGCTCCAAGCGCTCCAAGGCGAACCGTCACAAGAAGCGCACTTGGGACTGCTAAGGCGCCGATTCGCGCCGCCCCCGAAGGGGGGGGATTGCGTCCGGAAAAGTTTTCCCGACTTTTCGCGCCGGAAAAAAACGTTTCCAAAAATCCTTTCAAGCCGTTCGCAGTGCGAACGGCGTTTTTTTGTCCGCACAGCGCCGTTTACGCCCGCGGCGCCGCTCGGGTTTCGCACCGCATTCGAGAATAAATCCCTCCCTTAGCGGGGGATTGCCCCGCCAAGGCGATCCCGCGGAAGCCCGACCTGCGCCGACGAAGCGCCCGACAGAATCCGGAGCATTGCAGTAAACCATATTTTCCCCTTTACTTCTCCACGTCCCGCCTTAAAGTCGGCACAGATTTGCCCCCAATAAAGAATATTCATACAGTTATGATTACCGTCACCTCATACTCCGCCGCAATTGTAATGTGCTTTATCACGATGCTCTGCTGGGGATCGTGGGCAAACACCCAAAAAATGGTCAAGGGCAACTGGCCGTTCCCCCTGTTCTACTGGGACTATTCCATAGGGGTGCTCGCGTTTTCGCTGCTGCTCGCGCTGACGGCGGGCTCTTTCGGCTCCGGCGGGCGCCCATTCTTGCAGGATCTCGGGCAGGCGGAATGGAAGTGGCTCGGCTCGGCGTTCATCGGCGGCGCCGTATTCAACCTCGCAAACATCCTGCTCGTGGCGGCAATCGAAATTGCGGGGCTCGCAGTGGCGTTCCCCGTCGGGATAGGGCTCGCGCTCGCGCTCGGGGTTGTCACGACATACCTTGCAACCGGCGAGGGCAACGTTCCCATGCTCGCGGCGGGGGTCGCCCTCATATGCGCCGCCATAGTCCTCGACGCGGTGGCGTACGGCAGGCTCGGAGGCAAAAAATCCTCCACTGCCAAAGGGGTGCTGATTTCGGTTGCGGCGGGCGTACTGATGGGCTTCTTTTACAGTTTTGTCGCAAAGTCAATGGCCGCCGCCGAACCTTCGGGCGCGCTGGAAAGCGGGAAACTAACGCCCTATACGGCGGTCGTGATGTTCTCCATGGGCCTCATACTTTCCAACTTTATATTCAACATATTCATGATGCGCAAACCCCTCTCCGGCAGGCCCTCCACATTCTCCGAGTACTTCGGCGGGAGCGCCAAAACGCACGCGATAGGGATTCTCGGCGGCATGATTTGGAGCTGCGGCATGAACTTCAACATCCTCGCCGCCCCCGCCGCCGACCCCGCGCTCGCCTACGGCCTCGGACAGGGCGCGACCATGGTATCCGCCCTGTGGGGCGTGTTCGTGTGGAAGGAGTTCGCGGGTGCCCCGAAGGGTACGAACAAGCTGATTGCGCTCATGTTCGCGTTTTTTGCCGCGGGGCTCGGCGTGCTCGTGGCGTCCAAACTTTAATGCGAAAGGCCTTTAATATGGAAGACAGGGGAATTTTGGTCGTCGGCAGCATGAATGTCGACATGGTTGTCAAGACTTCGCGCATACCGAGCCCGGGGGAAACGCTGCTCGGCGGCGTGTTCCAAAAGTTCGAGGGCGGAAAGGGCGCGAACCAGGCGGTTGCTGCAAACGCGATATGCCGCGGCGCGCACTTCTGCGCCGGAATCGGCGACGACTCCTTCGGGCGCGAATACCTATCCTACCTGCGCGGGCGCGGGATAGACGTAAGCCTTGTAAAAACTTTCTCCGACTGCGCTACGGGCGTCGCGCTGATAACGGTGGCGGCCGACGGGCAAAACGCCATCACCGTCGCCCCGGGCGCCAACATGATGCTTTCGGAATCCGACATGGAAGGGATAGACTTCTCAAAGTTCTCGCACGCGCTCTTCCAGCTCGAAAACGACCTCTCGACAGTCGCGCGCGGGTTGAAACTCGCCCGCAAGGCGGGGTGCGAAACTGTGCTGACGCCCGCGCCCGCAAAAATCCTTCCGGAAGAAATGCTGCCCGACATAGACTACATCGTCCCGAACGAAATAGAGATTTTACAGATAGTACCCGAATGTTCCGACGCCGAGTCCGCCGCGCAAAAGCTGATTTCAAGCGGCGTAAGAAATGTGATAGTGACCCTCGGCAAGCGCGGGTGCGACCTCTACAACGGCGGGGGCAAAAAACATTTCCCGACTTACGAAAAGATACGCCCCGTAGACACTGTGGGCGCGGGAGACTGCTTTACGGGCTCGTTCGCCGCGGGGCTCAAGGTTTGCAGAAGCCTAGAAGGTGCCATAGAGCTCGCCACTGCCGCCGCGTCGCTCAAAGTCTCAAAGATGGGCGCGCAGTCCGTAGCCAGCCTCGAGGAAGTGCGGCTGCTCATGTCGCAAAAATAGGTTCGGCGCGAAAAAAAGATCCGGAGCCGCCCGATTTGCGGTTCCGGATTTTTTATTCTCCGGCACGCCGCCGGAGATTACATCGAATACTTTCCGGATTCCCTGCGCATGGCGGACGCCGTTTTCACAAGGGTGTCGCAAATCTCGCGCGCGGATTCTATCAGCTTGGACTCCTCCTCCACCGCCCTTTTGAGCTCCCGCGCGCGGGAGCTTATCTCCTCGCTCTCGCCGCTCTGCGCGCGTATGCCGTCGAGCAGCAGAACGAGCCTCGGCGGAATGCCCTGCACTTTTTGAATAATGTCGGCGAGCCCCTCGCCGACGCTCTTCGCCTGGGCGGCGGCGTCGGAAAACTTCGCGTCGAATTCGCGCACCTTTCCGGCGCCCGAATCGGAAAGCGACGAAATGGACTTCACCATGCTCTCGATTTCGAGCGTGGAAGTCGAAGTTTGGTCGGCTAACTTCCGGAGCCTGTCGGCAACCACCGCGAACCCCGAGCCCGACTCTCCCGCCTTCTTCGCCTCAATTGAGGCGTTGAGCGAAAGCAGGTTCGCCCTGTCCGCAAGCTGCGTCATCGAATCCGCGATCTCGCCTATCTTTCGCCCCGCCTCGAAAATCTCGGCGAGCGCTCCGCTGAAATCCGCCGCGCACTCGCCGAGGCCCGACATCAGCCTGTCCATCTTTTCTATTCCGCCGAGCGCCGCCTCAGCCTGCCTCACGGAAATCTCGGAAACCCCGTCAACCTGCTCCACGCTGTGCTCGAGGTTGACTGACACGTCGGAAATTTTGCGCGAGTGCAGTATTATTTTGTCGGAAAACGCCTCTATGCGCCTGCTCAACTCAGAGCGCCGCGACGCGTCGGAGGACAGCCGCTCCGACGCCGCGAGGACTTCCGACGCGCCCGCGTAGGACTTCGACGCGATGTCGTCCACCGCGTCCCTCATTGCGTCTATGGAGGCGGCGAGCATCCGCGACTCCGACTTCGGGGCCTCCCATAGGCCGTCCGCGGCCGCGAATCCAGACACCCTTTTCAGAAGCGACGACAGCGGCGAGGCGAAAATCTTCGCGAACACCGCGCACGCGCAAAGCGAGAGCGGCAAAATGATCAAAAACAGCAGGGCCACCCTGTGCCCGAGGCTTTGGATTCCGGACAAAACCTCCGCGAGGTCGGTTTTCATAATGACATACCAGTCGAGCTGGGGGAGGTAGTCCCACGCGGCCACCACCTTGTTGCCCTTGTAGTCCCGCGCGAGCGAATATCCGGAATCCTTGTAGTCCGGCGAGATTTTCGCGCCCTCTATGGTCTTTGCCAAAATCCCCATGAATGCGGGCTCCATCGCCCCGTCGGCGTTCGCGCCCGCGATTATGAACGGCGCCCCGCCGACGTACGCGCAAATGAAGAGCTCCGAAGTCCTGAAATTTTTCGACTCCGCCGCAACCGCCTCCTGAAGCCTCGCCAGATCGACGTATAGCATCGCGACCGCCGCCGTCTTGCCGCCCTTGCTTTTTACGGGAACGGCAAAGTTCATTCCGCGCCTTCCCGACGGGGTGTCGAGCGAGAGCTCCGAGGCGGCGAACTGAGCCCCTCCCATCACCCTCTCGAAAGTCGCCCCCGCCGCGCAAGCCCGCCACTGCCCGCGCCTGAAAAAGTCGTAAGTCGCCATGTCCGCCGCCGCCAGAAGCTTTCCGTCAGCCCCAAGAATCGCCCCGCCCTGAAAACCGTTGCGCGAAAGCCGTTCGGAGAGCTGCTGCGGAAAATTTTCGTAGGACGCAAGCCCGATGAAATCCGCCGCCGCCTGCGACTCCGCAAACCTCGTGGCGTACGACTTGAGCTCCTCGAGGCGGGTTGAGACGGAACCGAGGCGCAGCCTGGAAATCTGCTTCATGTCGTATACCTTTTCGTCGATTATCTCGCGGCGCGCCTCCAAATACGAAAAGTATCCGATCACGGCGGCGGGGACGAGCGCGAGGGAGGCCATGCACAAAAAGAGCCTGAGCGCCACGGCCGCGCGGCGCGCGCGCCCAAAATCTGCGTCAAATTTCATTCGTCAAACCCTATAGAAATTCGGGGGCGCGCGCAAGCACGCTTTTGCGAAACCCGCCGCGAAATCCCCTATTTACCGCGCAATTAAAAGGCGCGCCACGGCCGCGGGCAAGCCTAATCGAGCCTCCCGTTTTGTAAAATTATGGTTGCGAAAATCGCGGCGCGCTTTTTTATTTGACGGAAAACTTTTTCAAAGGAAATCAAAATGAACGGAGTAAGAAGACCTGTAATATTGGTAATCAGAGACGGCTGGGGCGAAAACCACGACGCCTCGCTCGACAAATACAACGCTGTGAAGCTGGCCAACGACCCGTTTTGCAAGAGCCTTTCCGCCAACTGGCCGCGCACGGAAATCCTCGCGCACGGGCTTGAAGTGGGCCTCCCCGAGGGCATCATGGGCAACAGCGAAGTCGGGCACCAGAACATAGGCGCCGGCCGCGTCGTGGACCAGGAAATCGTGAGAATCGACAAGGGGTTCGCCACGGGCTCCGTCCTCGAAAGCCCCGTTCTCAAAAGCGTGTTCGAAAAGCTCGACAACGGCGGCGCCCTGCACCTCTTCGGACTATGCAGCGACGCCGGAGTGCACTCCATGCTCCGCCACCTCTATTCGCTCCTGAAAATCTGCGCCGATAAAAAGTACGAAAAAGTCTACCTGCACGCCTTCACCGACGGCCGCGACACCCCGCCAACGAGCGGGCTCGGATTCATCCGCGAAGTCGAGGCAAAGATGGCCGAATGCGGGGTCGGCAAAGTCGCCTCCGTAATAGGGCGCTTCTGGGCCATGGACAGGGACAAGCGGTGGGACAGGGTCGAAAAGGCATACGACTGCCTCGTCGGAACCAAGGCCGAAGCCGCCGTCGAAAAGGCTGAAGACGCCTTCACGCGCTACTACGACAACCCCGCGCAGGCGAACATGGCCGGCGACGAATTCATCGTCCCGACGTGGGTCGTAGAAAACGGCAAGCCGATAGGCAGGGTTGGGGACGGAGACGCAGTAATATTTTTCAACTTCCGCGGCGACCGCCCGCGCGAGATGACGAGCGCGTTCGTGGACAAGGATTTCGACGGCTTCAAACGCTCCGCGTGGCCGCAGGTGTTCTTTGTCACAATGACCGAGTACAAAGTCGGGCTCTGCCCCAATGTCCTCTTCCCCAAGCCCCCGAAGATGGTCAACATCCTCGGCGACTACATAAGCTCAAAGGGACTCGCCCAGCTGCGCTGCGCGGAGACGGAAAAATTCGCCCATGTGACGTTCTTCTTCAACGACTACCGCGAAGAGCCCTTCCGCGGAGAAGACCGCATTCTGATAGACTCCCCGCGCGACGTGCAGACCTACGACCAAAAGCCCGAAATGAGCGCGCCCGCCGTTGCCGACGCGGTGGCAAAAGCCGTCCTCGAAGACAAATACGCGCTGATTGTCGTCAATTTTGCAAACGGCGACATGGTGGGGCACACGGGCAACCAGGCCGCGGCGGTTAAGGCGATAGAAGCCGTGGACGCGGGCGTCAGGAAGATTGCGGAAGCCGCCGACAAGACCGGCGCGGCGATGGTGGTCACCGCCGACCACGGCAACAGCGACCAGATGTTCGAGCCGTCTATAAACGAGCCGCACACGCGCCACACGATGAACCCCGTGGAGGTCGTGATATACGGCAGGGGGCTCGAAGGGCTGAAACTCAGAAGCGGCGGAAACCTCGGAGACATAGCGCCCACGGTTTTGCAGCTGATGGGCCTCAAAAAACCCGAAGAAATGACGGGAACCTCGCTCATAGCCCAATAATTTGGCGAATGCTTTCGGCGCGGGGCGCGAGCCTTCCGCTGACGCTTCGTTCTTTTTAAGAGCCCGCCGTTGGTCGCGCGCCATAATATACGCTTCCGCCGGCGGACTCTTTTTATTGAATTGAACTCGCCCGCACGGCGGCGCCCGTCGCCCAACGCCCCGCCGTCATTTTCTATGAAAACAGCATTGCCGCCAATTTTTCTGCATTGGAAAAGTCGGGGATTGCTGCGTCGCAGAGCGGCAGTATTTCCGATTCCGGAAATGTCGTAAGCAGGCCCACCGTGAACATTCCCGCCGCCCCGCCCGCTTTGAGCCCCGCTACGGAGTCTTCGAACACCGCGCACCGCCGCGGCTCGGAGCCGAGCTTGGCGGCGGCCGCCAGATAGCACATGGGGTCGGGCTTCCCCCTCTCTATGTCCTCCGCCGTCACGAGCGCGTCAAAGAGTTTTCCGTAGCCGGTAGACGCGAACGCCCTGCGCATTTTCTCCGCTCCTGAACTCGTGACGAGCGCCGTCTTGTAGCCGCGTCCCCTCGCCGCGGATATGAATTCGACCGCGCCCTTTACCGGCTCGAAGGAAAGGCGTTTTTCAAACTCCGAAAGGCTTTCCGAAATCTCCGCAAGGCAGTCTGCGCCCAAATGCGCGAACCGCTCCGCTAATATTCTTTTGAGCGGAGTCCCCTTTATGCGCAGGGCGAAATCCCCGCCGCCGGCCGCCCCGTACCTTTCGGCGACCCCGTTCCAAAAGCGCGTGTACTGGCTCTCGGTGTCCGCCACGACGCCGTCGAAATCGAATAGAAGCGCGTCCAATTTTTCCATAGGCCGCCGAATAATGGCGGGAAGGGGCGGCATGGCAAGCATTTTGAGAATATTGGCTTTACAGAAGCCCCGAGTCGGGTTTAGCGTCTTGTGCAGACTATTTCATTTCAAAAACGATATTTGCAATGTTCAATCCGCCAACCGACAGAATCGCCGGCAAAAGCGTGGACTTTATGGCCACCTGCCTGTGCGATTCGATTTTCCCCGACGCCGCAAAAAACGCGGTTCAAATTTTGAGGCATTTCGGGGCGGCAGTCGCCCTGCCCAAAGACCAGACGTGCTGCGGCCAACCCGCCTTCAACAGCGGAGACTTCGCGTCCGCCAGAAAGGTTCTGCGCAGCGCAATGCGGGCGTTTTCCGCCAGCGCAAACCCGATAGTGGTGCCCAGCGCCTCGTGCGCGGCAATGCTGTACCATTCGTCAAAAATCGCCTTTCGCGGCTCCGATGAAGCCGAACGCGCGGCGGTCGACGCATTCGCCGGAAGGGTCTGGGAGTTTTGCGACTACCTCGCCAACGCGCTCGGCGTCGAGAAAATTCCGGGCAGGCTCGACGCGAAAATCGCCGTCCACAATTCCTGCCACGGCAAGGGAAGCGGGACGCCCGCCGCGCTCGGAAGGCTGCTCGGCTCCATAGACGGAGTGGAGCTCGCCGAATTCGACGGCTCTGCGGACTGCTGCGGGTTCGGAGGGACGTTTTCAGTGGTATTTCCGCAGCTCTCGTCGGAGATGGGGGAAAAGAAGGTGCGCGCGATAGCCGCCGCCAACCCCGACATCGTGTGCGCCGCGGACACCTCGTGCCTGATGCACCAGCGCGGGATAGCGAACAGGCTCGGCATAAAATACAAAACCATGCACGCGGCGGAAGTGTTCTTTGCCGCGATGAAAAACGGGGGGATTTTCAAATGAGCCTACAGACGATAGACGAATTCGCCAAAAACCTTTCGCCCTCCGTCAAAAAGGCGCTGACCGACGCGAGCGTTGCGAGCACCGAAGGGCGCAAAAAGTGCCTCGCCGCAGCCTACCCGGAAGACGGCAGGGTTATGCACCTGCGCGAGCTCGCCAACGCCATAAAGTCGCTGCCGCTTTCGGGGCTCGTGGAGCGCGCGGCGGACAGCCTTGAAAAGAACGGCGCGAAAGTCCTGTTCGCGTCTGACGCCGCGGAGGCGCGCGAAACCATACTCGGAATACTCGAAGCCAAAGGCGCAAAAAACGTCCTCAAAATAAAGAGCATGACCACCGAGGAAATAGGGCTAAACGAATTTCTCGGAGAGCGCGGCATAGACGCCGTCGAGACCGACCTCGGCGAGCTCATAATCCAGCTGGAACACGAAAAGCCGTCGCACATCGTAAAGCCCGCAATCCACCGCACGCGCCGCGACATCGCCAAATCCTTTGAAAGCCACGGGATCGCCGAATACGACGAGGACCCGCAGCACATCACGCTCGCCGCGCGCAAATATCTGCGCAAAAAATATTTTTCCGCGGACGCAGTGGTGTCGGGCGCAAACTATGTGCTCGCGAAAGAGGGGGCGCTCGTGCTCGCCACAAACGAGGGCAACGCGCGCTTTTCAATGGCGGGCGCAAAGACGCACATCGCCCTCGTCGGATTCGAAAAGGTAATACCTTCCGCGCGCGAGCTCGCGGTGTTCCTCAACCTGCTCGGGCGCAGCGCGACGGCGCAGAACAGCACGGTGTACACCGACTTCGTAGCCGGCCCCGGGAAGGCGAAAAACAGCCCCGAAGAAATGTACGTCGTCTTTCTCGACAACGGCAGAAGCCGCATTTTGGGGAGCGAATTTTCGGACATACTCAAATGCATAAGGTGCGGGGCGTGCATGAACCGCTGCCCCGTGTTCAGGCTCGTGGGCGGGCACGGATACAGGGCGGTCTACCCCGGGCCGCTCGGGATAGTGCTGTCGCCGCTGCTTGCGGGCGACAAAATCGGGGAGTATGCCGATCTCCCCAAGGCGTGCTCGCTCTGCGGCGGATGCGCCGAGGAATGCCCCTCAAAAATCCCCCTCCCCGACCTGATTCTGAAAATGCGCGACCTCGTTAAAACCAAGTCGCTGAAAGTCGCAAACGACATCGGATTCAAGCCGTGGAGCGCCGTTGCGTCCTCGCCGAAAGTCTGGCGTGCCGCGGTTCCGCTCAATAGGCTCGCGAATCTGCTGCCGATAGACTCCCTTAGAATCGGGCCGCTCGGCAGGTGGCTGAAAACCCGCACGCTCCCGAAATTCAGGGGCGGCGAATTTAGAAAATGGTTCAAAAAAAATGGATAGGAAAGACTTTTTGGAGAGGATAAGGGCGGCGGAAAAATCGCGCGCAGGAAACGCGCTTCCCGCTTTCGACGATTCGGAAACGGTATCTTTCGCCGCGCTCGGCGACGGAACCGCGCGGGAAATTTTCGAGAGGAATTTTTCCCGCAACCGCGCCGACGTCATAAGCTCGCCCGAAAAACTCGCGGACTTTCTGAAATCCAAGGGCTGCAAAAAGGGCGTCGTCGACGCGGCGCTCGGCACGGCTTTCGGGCTCGAAAAGCATTTTGAAATATCGCGCGATTTCGACCGGAATGACCCCGACTCCTTCGATTTCGGGATAACCCGCGCCGCCTTTGCGATAGCCGAAAGCGGGGCCGTCGTGCTGAAGGATTCTTCGACCTCCGACAGGCTCGCGAGCATCGCCCCGTGGGTGCACGTCGCAGTCGTCGAGGAAAAATCCATCGTCAAAACAATTCCCGAGGGGCTTGCAAAAATGGCGGACTGCCCGTACGCGATAGCAATTTCCGGCCCGTCAAAAACCACGGACGTGGAGGGCGTGCTCGTCGAGGGCGTCCACGGGCCTGGCGTGCAGGCCTGCCTCGTGGTCTGCCCCCCCCTCCGGCGCGCGTGAACGCCGGAGCTGCTTTGTGTTGACGCGCGGAATTTATTGTGAATTATTTTCCCAATGCAAAACACCGGCAATACGATAGCGGAGAAGTTCGGAAAGGGCCGAACGGTGTTCTCCGTGGAGTTTTTCCCTCCGAAAACCGAAGAGGGCGCGCGCCAAATTCTGAGGACCGCCAACAGGCTGAAAAAAGTCCGCCCAGACTTCGTATCAATAACCTACGGAGCGGGCGGCTCGAGCCGCGAGCGCACGCTCGAGTACGGCGAACTGCTCGGGGAAATTTTCGGGTTCGAGGTGATGCCGCACCTCGCCTGCTACGGGCATTCCAAATCCGAAATAGCCTCCATACTTGAAAGGTTTGACTCCGCGGGGTTCCGCAATGTCATGGCGCTGCGCGGCGACAAGCCCAAAGACGGCTCAGTGTCCGCCCATCCTGACGGCTTCGCGCACGCGGACGAGCTGGTGGGGTTTGTCCGCGAAAAATTTCCGCATTTCGGGATAGGATGCGCGGGATACCCCGAGAAACACCCGGAAGCCCCCGACATGCGCGCGGACATCGCTAACTTAAAGCGCAAAGTGGACGCCGGAGCGGACTTCGTCACGACGCAGCTATTTTTCGACAACTCCCACTATTTCAGGTTTGTCGAAATGTGCCGCGGGGCGGGAATCGACAAGCCGATTGTAGCGGGGCTTCTGCCCGCGCTCTCCCTCAAACAGCTCGTCAACTTCAAGGCGATGTGTTCCACGGACGTTCCGCGCGCCCTCTCGGAACGGCTTGAAGCCGCCGGAGAAAGCCCCGACGCCCAAGCCGCCGCTGGCCTCGAATGGGCGCGGGAGCAAATAGACGAGCTTCTGGAGGCGAAAGTTCCGGGCATACACCTCTATATATTAAACCGCGCCGAATCCGCCCTCAAACTCTCCGAAAAATTCGGAGGGCGCGGGGAGAGGTAAGGCGGAATATTTCGGCGCCCGCCGGAGCCGCAAACGCGCGCAAAATTCGCCCCCGCGCCGGCCATCCGGCGCTGTTTTTGCGGGCGTCATTTGAACACGCGCCCGACCCTCTTGGGGATCGCAACCATGGTCTCCCACGGAATCCTGCGCGTCCAGCGGCTGTAATCGACGAGCGAAATTTCCAGCCCGTCCTGCTCGCCTATAAAAGTCACGGGATCCCCCACTTTGACGTCGCCCGCCCCGTCCACGCATATTGCCGTTTCGTCAAGGCCGACATTGCCGAGTATTGGGCATTTCGCGCCGCCCGCTATCGCCCGCGCCTTGTCCGTAAACCCCGACGGAACCCCGTCGGCGTATCCAGCGGCGACCGTCGCTATCCTCCTCGGCCCGCGCGACGAAACCGCGAGAATCCTCGACTTGAACGAAAGCACAGACTCCAGCCGTATCCCCGCGTATTCCCCATCCGAAAACGGGTTTATTCCGTACTGCAAGAGCCCCATCCTCACGGCGTTAAACGGAGGCTCTACTTTGACGTACCGCAGGGCCGCGCTGTTGTGCAGGTGCACGAGCATTCCCGAGAGATCGAAATGCGAGACCGTCCGGCGGAAGATGTCGAACTGGCCGCGCGTATATTCCTCGTCCTCGTCCGCGCTCGAGAGGTGCGAAAATATGCCGGCCACCCTTATTCCGCCGAGCCCCAGAATCTTCCGGATCTCCCCGACGGCGCGCTCGTGCCATATCCCCGCGCGCCCCATTCCCGTGTCGAGCTTTATGTGGACGTCCAGAACTTTTCCGCGCGCCAATGCGAGCTCCGAAAACGCCGCCGCCTCCGCAAAGGAAGACACGGCGGGAGTCGCGCCGTAGTCGAAAACCAGCTCCCTCTCCGCGGCGAGCACGGGGCTTAGCACCAAAACGGGCTTGTCGGGAATTATCTCCCTTACGCGCGAAGCCTCGTAGAGATTTGCAACGGCGAAAATGTCCGCTCCCCCGCGCGCGAAGCGCACGAGCGCGTGCGGCATACAGTGCCCGTAGGCGTCCGCCTTGACGACGCATACGTACTTGACGCCCGCCGGCAGCGCGGACTTTATGCTGCGCACATTCGACTCCAAACGCTGGAAGTCGATTTCTATCCAGGATCTCAAAGGCAATTGGCGGTTCACCGCGGTCAAAATGGTTATTGCCGAAATTTCCGACGGGCGCGGGCAAAAGTCAAAGGTAAAATCCGCCCGCGCGCCGGAGCCTGAAAAACTTTTTAAGCCTTGACCTCCCCGAAGACGGCGCGCTATTATAAAAAAATGTTATTCGACGGCTTTTTCAGGGCCATATTCTCGGCCAAGCCTTTCGCAAAAGCCGCCGGCGACAGGGGCGAGGAGGCCGCGGTCCGGTTTCTGAAAAAGCGCGGAATGAAAATCGCCGCGCGCAACTTCAGGAGCGGGCGATACGAGGCCGACATCGTCGCATTCGACGGCGACTGCGCGGTTTTCGTGGAAGTCAAAACGCGCTCCGACAGCGCGCTCGTGGACGGATACTACGCCGCCGTTTCAAAAACCAAAAGGCGCGGTATACGCATCTGCGCCAACCGCTATCTCTCGCGGCTGCACCCCCGCCCTCCCTCATGGAGGTACGACGTTGTTGACGTGAGAATCGGCGGCGGCATGAAAATTTCGCAAATACGCCATTTTGAAAACGTGCCGCTTTAACCGTTTAAATAAATAAAGAGCAATGAAGAAAAAAATATCAACCATTCTGTCGGCGTTCGCGGCGGCATGCCTCTGCGCCCAGCAATTCGGAAACTTTGAAATCGACGACGGGGAGCTGTCCCTCGGGACGCAAGCCGTCAGATTCACATATTTCGACGCGAATTGGCACTCAAAATCTCTCAAAAATACCGCCTCGCCCGCGGCGGGCTTTCCGAAGTCGGAAAAGGGCAAATCCTACGCTGCGGAAGCTTCGATAACCGTAAACGGGAAAAACGCGGGAACCCTGTTTCAAAAGTTTTCCTTTGCATCTGCGAGCTCGTGCCGCTTGGAATCCTCCTTCAAGCCCTCGGGCGAGGAAAAGTTCAACGAGATCTCATACTCTTTTTCATTTCCGATAAAGGGGTCGGAACTCTCCCTCAACGGCGCCGTCATAAACCTCGAAAGCTCCAAAAAAGTCCAAACGGTTTTTTATGTGGACAAAGTTTCGGTGACAACTCCGCAGGGGCTTGCGAAATTCACGGGAAATCTGGAAGTTCTGCTGCAAGACGGGCGGCTGTTCGGCTCGCAAACGTTTTCTTTGAGGTTCAAGCCGAAAAATTCCGGCGGCGTCTTGAAGTGGAACATGGGAATATCCTATGAAAAAGTAAAGGGCATAACCGCCGCCCTGCCCGAATCCTCCGATCTGGAGATTCCCGCGCTGCCGGCCGGCTGGATTAAGCTCGGCGGCGTGGATTTCAATTTCTCCCGCCCCGCCGGAAAAGGGCTGATAGCGGAGGACGGCAAAGAGAAAAAAATCGCCCTCAAAGGCGGCGGAAAGCACCTTTACATAATAGGCGCCTTCGACTCCGGAAGCGCCCTGCCCGAAGGCGACTGCGCGGAAATCGAGGCGGTTTTTGCGGACGGGAAAACCCAGACGGTGAAAATACCGGCGGAAAACGTGGGGCCTATGCGCCACTCAAAAAGCTCCGACAGCCCCAACGCGGTTTGGACGTCCAAAGTAGGCGCAAAAACCTACAATCTCTTCGCTACAAAAGTCGATTTCGACCGCCCGGACCTGAAATCCGTTACGATAAGAAACCTCTCCAAGCCCGACTGGAAAATTGCCGCCGCGTCTCTATCTCCGGTGTCCGTGCCGGTTGAAAGGCTCAAGGGGGCGTTCATAACGCAGTCCAGAGACTACGCGCCTTTCGTGCCCTCCAAAACGATAGCCAAAGGCAGCGCGCTCGACTTCTCCTGGCTGCTGGACGCGCCTGCGGGCAAATACGGCTTCGCATACGCCAAAGACGGGGAAATATTTTTTGAAAACAACCCCGGCAAGCCCGCGCGCTTTTACGGCAACAACCTGTGCTTCCAGGCCAATTATCCCGACAAGGAAAACGCTGAAAAGCTCGCCGACCTCTTTGCGGCGACCGGCTACAACATCCTGCGCATACACCATTACGACGACCCGCTTATCGACAAGTCCTCTCCCGACCGGCTGTCGTTCGACGCCGAAAAGCTCGACAGGCTCGACTACCTCGTGGCGGCCATGAAAAAGCGCGGCATATACATAACCACCGACCTCTTCGTCTCGCGCAAGCTCGCCAAAGACGCCGTTGAGGAGGGGCTCGGATGGGACGGGCAGATGAGGTCCAACAAGGCGGCGTTCTTCGTGTCCAAAAAGGCGTCCGACAATTTCCGCGCGTTCGCCAAAAAGCTGCTCGAACACGTAAACCCCTATACGGGACTCGCGTGGAAGGACGAGCCGGCCCTCGTCTCGCTGAGCCTCGTCAACGAAAACACGATATTCGGAACCTATTCGGCAATGCGCCCGCATTTCGAAAAGCTCTTCAACGAGTGGCTCGCAAAGAACTCGCTGTCGGCCGGCTCCGAAAATACCGAATCCCTCCGCAGGCGCTTCCTCGCGGAATTGTACGGAAAGTTTTTCGACGAACAGAAGGAATTTTTGCGCTCCCTCGGCGTGCGCGCGATGCTTACCGACCAAAACTTCTGGACGGGCTACTCCGTGACGCTCACGCGCAAAAATTACGACATAATAGACACCCACTCCTACTTCGGCCACCCGACTTTCATAGAAAAGCCGTGGCAGCTCCCCTCGAAGATGAGAACCGAGAGCGCGATATCCAAATACGGCGGCTGCATAGAGCTTAGCGACAGCCAGATGGCGGGCAAGCCCTTCTCCATAACGGAATGGAACTATGTCAACAACAACGACCATTCCGCCGAGGGGGCGTTCCTGATGGGCGCGTACGGCGCGCTGCACAAGTGGGATCTGCTATGCAGGTTCGCGTACTCGCACGGCGAGATCGATTTCGGCAGGCCCGTCGGGCTCGTCGGCTACTTCGACACCTCCACAAATCCGGTCGCCGCCATATCAGAGCGCGCGGGCGCGCTGTTCTTCCTGCGCGGCGACGTCAGGGCGTCGGACTTTTCCATACCCGTGCTGCTGCCCGAAGACTACCCGACGCGCAAAAACCGCCAGGACTACGCCTCACTCTTGAAGCGCGCCGGCCTCTACGCCGCCACGGAAATCGAGCTGAACCCGACGCCCGCGGGCTTCAAAATCCCCGCCGAAGCGCCCTTTGCCATAGCCGCGGAAAAAGCGGTGACAGAGCAAAACAAATTCGACAAGCCCGTGGTGCTCGATTCCATCTCCGCCCTTCCGGAACTGCAAAAGCTCACCTCGGGCAAAATAGACGTCAAAAACGAAGTCTACGAATCCTCCACTTCCGAAATGGTTTTGGACAAGAAAAACGAGACGTGGAAGCTCGTCACGGCGCGCAGCGAGGCGTTCATCGCCCCCAAGGGGCATTCTTTCAAAGGGAATTTCGCCAATGTCAGAAATTCGCGCGGGTGGAGCTCTACGCTGATTGCGAGCATCGACAAAAACCCGCTTAAAGAGAGCTCGCGCATTCTCATCCTCCACCTGAGCGACGTGAAGAACACCAACATGCGCTTCGACGACCCCGAGATGACGATACTGCGCTCTTACGGGACGCTTCCGCACCTCGCGCGCCGCGCCGAGAGCGTCGTCACCTTCAACGACTCCCTCGACGGCTGGAAGCTTTACGCGCTAAAACAGGACGGGTCGCGCGGCGAAGAAGTCGCTATCGAGCGCTCCGACGGCAAAGCCTCCGCAAAGCTCTCCACGATAAGGGGCAAATCGGCGGTATTCGCCTACGAGCTCGTAAAAGAATAGCCCGCGCGGGCATCAATATTGCGGAAAGCAGGCGCAAAAGGCGGGAGCCCGCAGAAAACGGGCTCCCGCCGCCGTTTTGCGGCAAAAGTTCGCGCGCCCGCTACTCTATCTCAAACCTGAGCGGCGGAATTTTGTCCACCAGGAACATCCCGCGCCAATGCTTGCCGAGCAGGTTTACGACAAACGCCCCCCTGCGGGGCTTGGCGTCTTGGGCGCACGAGATTTCGAGGACAAGCCTGCCGCCGCGGAGAAAGAACCTCTTTATGGAGAGCCCGTCGGGCGCCTCCTGAAATTCGGCTTTCGGCATGTTTTTGAACTTCGAGGGCCCCTTTCCCAAATCTATTGAAACGCTCCCTCCCCTTTTGAATTTTATCGGGGATTCGAGTTTCGACACATCGGGCCGGATGGCGTCGTACCCGCGCCCGAAAATATTCCACGAATTGACGCTGCCCCACATTCCGAGCGACGGGACGTAGTGGCGGTAATAAAACGCCTGCATCATGTCCTCGCACGGGACGGATTTTTTTACCATCGGCCCTTCTGGGAATTCGGCGCGGCCCTCTACCGACATTTCAAACACTTTTTTTGCGGAGTTTTTCGGAATCCAAACTCCCACGTCGGCGTAGGGCTCGCCCGCCGGAATTTCCGCCCCGAAAATTTTTGCGCCCTCCGGCAGCCCCGAGACTTTAAGGCGTATGGGGTAATCCTCGATTCCGTCGGCGCGGAACGCGTACACCCTGAAAACCGAAGTCCGCCCGGGCAGGAAGTTCAGCGAACTCGGGACGGTTCTGAGCTCGAACGACGGGCGCGGCCTGCGTATTTCGAGCCGGTAGGCGTGCGCGGGCGAAAACGCGCCTGTGAGCTCCTCCACGCGCGCGTAAAACGTGCCCGTAAACGGAGGCGTGAAGATCAGCCGCGAATCCGCATGCGCCGTGACGAAGCCGCAGGAGGGATCTTCGAAGTCGTCGGCTCGCGCGAGGACTTTGCCGGACGAGTCCGAAACCGTAATGTACGTGTCCGCCGGAGAGCCGAGCCTGCGCGCGAATGTCTCCAATACGACTTTCGCGCCCTGGGCGGCGTCGAAGCGGTATGCGTCGCGCGAGCCCGCCGCCTCAAACCTGCCGTCGGCGGACTCGGGCGGCGTGAGCGGAACCGACGGCAAAATCTCCGCCGGCCTTCCCGACAATTTTACGGACTCCGCCGGCGAGAGTTTTGAATTTTCAGGCGAGGATTTTATTTTCAAATCGCAGGCGGCGGGAAACCCGAAGTCCGGAGCGAAATCCCCCTCCGCTTTCGGCGCGGAAATTTTCATTTTTTTTGACGGGAGGTTCGGTCCGCCTATCTCGAACTCCGCGTCGGTTCCGGAACGCGCGCCGAGCGGGAAAACATACTCGACAAACGGGCCGGCAGAAATCGACATCCTGTAAACGAAGTCCTCGCGGCTCCTGTAAATCGCGTCGAAAATCTCGGCGCGGTAAACTCCGCTCTCGGGGACCTTGAATGACAAATGCGGGTCGGGCCTGTGGAAGAAGTCGTCGCAATACGCCGCCTCGCGCCCGTCCGGGCCGGTCACGCGCACTACCGGCTGGAACCACCCCGGGACGGCGTCGGATATGTACGGAAGAAGCCTCCTGCCCGCCACGTCTATCACAACCGTCTCGCCCGCTTTCGCGTAAAACGAATAGGCGTCGGTCTTTGCCTCCACTATCTGGCCGTTTGCGATTATCGGGAGCTCGACAAAAAATTCGTTGCCGCCCTCAGGGTAAGCTATCGGATCCTTCCACGTCCTGATTCCCTCCCTTCCCCAGTTTTTCGGCAGCTTTATGCGCTCGCGCGCGGCGTCGCGCAGGGAGGGCTTGACAAATTCGTCCGTTCCCGAGACGAAAAACCTCGCGGGGTTGGAAAGCCCCTTGCGCGACCTCACCAAAATGTTGCGCTCGCCCTTTGCGGCGTCCGGAGACAGGGTGAGCTCGAACTCGACGGTTTCCGCCATCGGGTCGGAGGAGACTTTCCGCAGATAGACCGAAGCGTCCGCGGCGGCGAGCTTCTTCATGATACCCTCGTCCGCGTTTACGAGCTTGCGCAGGTACGCCTGCCCGCCGTCCTCGAACTTTTTCATCTCCTCGACTACCTCCGGATGCTCCTTGACGTATTGCTCCTCGAGCTTGTTTCTCAGCCCGAAATAATTTCCGGATTTCAGGGGAACCGTGACGGTACAGACACCCGCGCGCGCTCCGCCGCCGGTGATATAGACGTCAGCAACCCCGTCGAAATTCCGCCCGCCGAGGGTTATCTTGACGGTTTCGCCCGCCTTCGCGCCGGCGGGATAGACATAGGCGATGTTCGGGGCGTCGCTCTCCTGCGCGGCGGCGGAAAGCGCAAATAGGCATGCGGCGCATGCCGAAAAAATCTTCGGGGCGTTCAGCATCCGAGCTCCCTCAGTATTCCGTCGCCCTTCATGTCGCCCTCGTTTTCCTCGAGCAGCCCGACGGTCTCGCCCTGCGGCGTCCGCAGCACGGCGTCGGAGGGTATGCCGAGGCGCGCGTATATCGAGCCGATGAGGTCGCAGGGCGACACCGGGCGCTCGACGACCTTTTCCGCCCTTTCGTCGGTTTTGCCGACCACCTTGCCGCCCTCGAATCCGCCGCCCGAAAGCATCATGGAAAACGCGTCGCCCCAGTGCCCGCGCCCGCCCGAATACGGGGCCTCCCACTGTATGCGCGGAGTGCGCCCGAACTCGCCGCTCCACCAGATTATAGTGGAGTCGAACAGCCCGCGCTCGCGCAGGTCGGCGATGAGCGCCGACACCGCCCTGTCGGTCTGCGGCATCAGTTTGCGCATTTCCTGAAAATGGCTCTTGTGCGTGTCCCAGCCCGGGTAGTTTATGGTGACGTACGGGACTCCGCTCTCCACGAGCTTTCTGGCTACGAGGCACGAGCACCCGAATTTGTTGCGCCCGTAGGCGTCGCGTACTTTGTCGCTCTCCGTGGCGACGTCGAAGATTTTGCCCGCGTCGCCGAGAATCAAATTGTACGCCTGCTCTACCGCAAGCTCCGACTGTTTGAGGTACCCGCTGGAAGCAAGCGCCTTTTTGAACGTCCCGAGGTCTTCGAGCAGCGCGCGGCGGGACTCCTGCCGCGCGCGCGTTATGCCCCGCGCCACGATCCCCTCGACCTCGAACGGCACGGACGCCGGATTGCCGCCGGTCGCAAACGGCTTGTATTTGGAGCCGAGAAACCCCGCCTCGGAAAACCTGCCCTGCGGCTCGGTCAGGACGATGTACGGAGGAACCACGCCCTTGTAGCCAGCGTCCGCGCCCCTGAATTTGGAGACCACCGCCCCCGCGCAAGGAAAGACGTACCTGCCCGGCAGGCGGCCCGTCTGCACGAGGTACGAACCCGTCTCGTGCGCGTTTTGGAAATGGCGGACGGAGCGTATCACGGAATATGCGTCGGCGCATTTGGCGAGGTTTGGCATGAGCTCGCATATTTTCAAGCCGTCCACGTTCGTGTCGATGGGCGCCGCGAGCTGCCCGCAGTAGTCGTACCCAGCCGCCGGCTTGGGATCCCACGTCTCAATCTGCGACGGGCCTCCCCAAAACCATATTTGTATCACCGATTTCGCAAACGGCTTTTTCGGGGCGGGCGCTGGCTTTGCCGCCTCCGCCGAAAATCCGCGCGCGCCGAACCCGAAGAGCGCCCCGAGCGCGCCCGCCGACTTCAAAAAATCCCTTCTTCCCAATGTCCCGTGCATAAACCCTCCTAATGCCTGTTGGAAAATTCGTCCGAGTTGAAAAGCGCCCACATCGCGTCCGTCATTGCATGCCACTGGTTGAACTTCCGGCCCCCGGGCTTGTACGCCTCGAACGCCTTGAGCTCGGCGCGCGTGGGGCGGCGCGAAAGCATTTTGACGTAAAGGCAATACAGCCCCCTGCGGTACGGCATTGTAAAAAACTTTCTGTTGAATTTCGACGACGATATCTTGCGCAGAATCTGCGACGAATTCAGCATGTGCAGCTTTTGCGACGAAGACGGCAGCCCCGCCCTCTCGTCGGCGTATCCCGTGTCGCGCGGGGGCTTTCCGAAGAGCTCGAGAAACGGGGTAGTCACGCTCCCGTCGGGCAAATCCACGGAGGCGGTGGAGTCCGGCATAGTGGTGTACGGCTCGGGGGTTGTGCTCGAATAGGTCTCCGAAGTGCCCGTCACGGAGCACACCGAATCTATCAGGATTTCGGCGTCGAGCCGCCGCACGGGGTAGACCGCGAAATTTTCGCGGGCGGAGGCGGGGTCGTTGGAGGGGTCGGGAATGAACGACTGCGAATACGCCGCGGAGGTTGCGATCAGGCGCGCGAGAGCCCTTATGTCGAAATTGGAGCGCTCGAAACGCGAAGCGAGAACGTCCAAAAGGCGCGCCGACACCGGAGGGTTTTGCGAAAAAAACATGTCGTCCACGGGCGAGACTATCGGGGAGCCGAAAAACCACGCCCACATCCGGTTGGCGAACGCCTTTGCAAAATACGGATTGCCCTTGCGGGCGAGCCAGTCAGCAAAGGCCGCGCGCGGCGACACGCCCGCCGGAAAAGACGCCGCCGTCCCGTCCGGGAATACCCCCACAAAAGGCGCGCGGCGCGCGGGGTCGTCAAAAACTATCTCCTCTTTCCACTCCTTTGTCGGCTTGTACCCTACGCGCGAAAAGAACGACGCGAACGCCTTGCGACGCTCCTCCGGAATCTTGTCGAAGCGCGCGCACATGAACGTCAGGGCGGCGCACGAGGCGACGGACTCGGGAGTCCGCGACTGCATCGCGCGCATGAAATTCACCTCCCCCACGCGGAAATTGCTGCCGCTTGACGAGAGCATTTTTTTCGCCATATCGTCCCATCCAGAGCCGTCGGAGAGCGACTTTCTGACAAACCGCGTGTACGCCTGCGCCGCGTTGGGCCAGAGGTTTATCGGAAATTCCGCCTTTATCCTCAAAATGTCTCCGAGCCTAAGCGACATGTACTCGACGAAATCCTCCGACGCCAACAGAGAATCAACCAGAACCTCGCGCTTGCGGGGCGATTTGTCGTCGAGGAACTTTTCAACCTCCTCCGCCGTCGGGATTCTGCCGGCGATGTCGAGCGTTGCCCTGCGGATGAAAACGGCGTCCGAACACCTCTTTGCGGGCTTCAGCCCCCGAGATTTCAAATGGTCGGCGACGGCGGCGTCTATCGGGTTTTTGGACGCCGAAAAATCCGTCTCACCGTCCTCGTATGGATTGGATGGGGAAAATTTTATGTCGGGGCGCGCCTTTTTTCGGGCGGGGGCGGATTTTTTTGCGGGAAGCGCGGGCTTTTGAACAGCCCTTTCATTTGCGGAGGACGGCTGCGCGGGAGCGGGCTTTTGCGCGGCGCCAAACGCCGGATGCGCGGCAAAAACCAGAAAAAAAACTCCGAAAGCCCGAAAAAATATATTTCCAGCGTCCATATGTTCCGATTGCGCCCTTATGGTTAACCGAAAATTTTGGGCGCGGCAAGATTTTTTTGTGTCGCATTCGGGCGGATTTGCCGTATAGCGTTTTTGGTGCAACCTTGCAATTAACCGCAACAGACTCCAAAAAATGAGCCTATTTGAAAGAGAACTTTTAAAGCGCCTCGACTCCTACAAAGCGGAGGGGCTGATAGACGCCCGCAGCGAATCCAACCTTAGAAAAGCCCTTGAAGCCAAGGCCGGAGCGTCCGCGCGCGCGTCGCGGGAGGCGCTCTACATCGTGGGGGCGATACTGGTTTTTACGGCGTTCGCCGTTTGGGTATGCCACAATTGGGCGGCGTTCGGAGAAAGGCTCCAAGAGGCCCTCGCGTTTGTTCCTCTGGCGATATCCGCGGTTCTGGGCGTGTTTGCAATAAAAAAAGATCTGCCGCAGGCGTGGAAGGAGGCCGCCGCATTCCTGAACGTCGCGGGAGTGGCGGCCATGATATACGCAATAAGCCGCATATACAACATTCAGGGGGATACCGCCCGCTTCTGCCTCGCCGTAATCTGCCTGTCCGCGCCGGCGGCTCTCATATTCCGCTCGGGCGCGGCAATTGCCGCCATATGCGTCCTAAACGCCGCGTTTTCGGCCGCATGCCCCGAGCCGGAACTGGCGCTCGGAATCGGCATATACGCGGCGGCGGCGCTCATCGCGTATTCCCATCTGAAAACCGGCGGAGTTTTCAGAAACGCGGTAATGGTATTCGTCTGCCTGTGCTCGACGGTCTCGATTTCCTACGCCGCCTCGTACGAGGGGCGCGGGACGGTTCTCGCGGCGGGATTTGCCGGAGTGTTCCTCGCGGCGTCGGCCACAAAGCGGCTTTCGCAATCGCCGCTTTCAGGCAACCCGTTCGCGCTTTCGGGATTCCTGATTTTGCTGTGGGCGGTGTACATGGGCGCGTCGAGATACGCTTTGGAAAGCCTCTCCGAGCCCGCGGCGGCGGAGGCGCCCGCGGCTTTTTATCCGGCATTCTGGACGCTCTGCGCGCTCTACCTGTTTTCACTCTTCCGCGCGTTCCGCAACCAGCGCAGGGTGAACGCGCTGCTAGCGGCGAGCGCGGTCTTTCCGGCGTTTGCGGCCGCGATGTTTTCCGGAAGCTTTTGGATATCGGCAGCCGTCGTAAACGCCGCCGCGTTCTTCGGGGCGGCCGCGATGTTCGCCGGCGGAATATCCGCCAACAGCCGCATTCTCTCCAACGCGGGCGTGGCGGTCATATTGCTTCAATGCGCGGCGAGGGCGTTTGAATCCCAAGCGGACGCCGGCATAAGGGCGGCCGCATTCGCCGCCGCGGGGCTGCTTTTGATGGCGTTTAATTTTTATCTGAACAGGAGGAAATCCGATGCGCGCTAAAAAAATTTTTCGCGACAGCGCGAACCTGTGGTTCGTCGGGCTGTTGACCGTCCAATTCTGCGCGGGGCTCGTTTACGCGCTCGACGCCGAGAGAGTGCACGACTCCGGCGAGGAGATAAGGGTGAAAGCCGATTCGATCTGGGCCTTCCACCGTGACGATTCCGCCGTGCAAATAAACATGCCGGCGGTAAATTCGCCGCATTCGGAGGGCGCATGCCCCGAAGCCGACGCAGTATTCAAAAGCAAAAGCGAATACGTTCCATATTGGAAGAAGGCCGAATGCCCCGTGGAGTTCCGCAAAGGCGGCGACGGATTTTGGCGCGCCGCAGCCTACGGAAAAAACGCAAATCCGGAAACCGGATTCGTCCTCGACTTGAAGCTTCTCGGAGTGAACAAGACGCGCTACGACGAAATGCTGAAAAAGAGGGTTCCGCTCCAGCCCCCGCAGGCGGCTTTCAAATTTGAAATCCGCAAATATTATACGAGCAGGCACGACGGCAAAAAGCTATCGGAATTTATAGAAAAGGCGCAAAAGGAGAAATTGCCGGTAACGGTAGTCCTGCGCCGCGCTCACGGGGTATTGGCAATCGGCGGGCTGTACATAGGCGAAAGCCCGATAGAGGAAATCATCGAAAAACTTTCCACCCCCACGCCCCCTCCGCAAGGCGCAACTTCAAACGGCAAAAATTCCGCAAAATAAAATTCCCGACTAAGCGGCAGAACCAAAAAAACGCCCGGCCGAAGCCGCCCTCCGCGAAGCCTGCGAGTTTTTCAGTCTTTGGAGGCTTTTGAGAGCCGCCTTTTAAGCGCAAAAAACGTTTTCAGAAGCTCCGCGCATTCGGCTTCGAGCGCGCCGCTTTCGACAGCGAGCGAGTGGTTGAGCGTCGGGAGGTCGTGGAACTTCATCGCCCCACCCAAAAAGCCCATCTTTGGGTCGGAGACGGCGTAAACTACGCGCTTCAGGCGGCTCATGACGCACGCGCCCGCGCACATGGGGCACGGCTCCTTGGTGGCGTAGAGAGTCGCGCCGGCAAGCCGCCAGTCGCCGAGTTTTGCGGCGGCCTGGGTTATCGCCAAAACCTCCGCGTGCGCCGTGGGGTCGCGCGAGCCCTCCACGGAGTTATGCGCCTGCGCTATGACCTCTCCGCCGAACTCTATCACCGCCCCCACCGGGACCTCCCCGCAATTCCACGCCTTCAACGCCTGGTTGTAGGCGAGCTTCATAAAAAACTCGTCCCCGCGCGAGAGATACGACGGATGCAGCGGGGAGAACGGGCACGGCGGAAAATCCTTGCGCGCCGAAAATCCGCCGCCCTCCCTTTCTGCGGGGAAGTCCGGACGGCCGCGCGCGCCTCTGTTTTCGCCGTGTTCCATTATTTTAATATTGACTAATAGAAACGTATAAGCAGAAATTGTCAACTTTCATACAGCAAAAACAAACAAAGCATGTCAGATTCCGTAGAAGTAGAGGGGAAAGTCGTAGCCGTACTGCCTGGGACAATGTTCCGGGTGGAAATACTCAACGGGCACCAGGTGCTCGCCCACATATCGGGCAAGCTCCGCAAGAACTTCATAAAGCTAACGGTGGGCGACAGGGTCAAGATGGAAATGACCCCGCAGGACATCGAGAAGGCCCGCATAGTTTACAGGCTCAAAAACAACGACGCCCCAAGGCCGATCCCCAGAAGGAGCTTCGGCCCCCGCCGCTGAGCGGCAAACCGCCATGTCACCGAAAACCGGAAAAGTCGCGCTGATTTCGGCTTTTCTGGTTTTGTCGTTTTTGCTGTCGGCCGCAATTTCGCTCTCGTGCGGCGCGGGGGGAATAGACTTTGCCGGCCTGTGGGCGGCTGTCTCGGGAGGCGCGGACGAATCCGCGCGCCTGATAATCGGGCAAATCCGCCTGCCGCGCCTCGCCGCCGGAATACTCGCCGGAGCGAGCCTGTCGCTCGCGGGAGGAGCGATGCAAAGCCTTTTCAGAAACCCCCTCGCCGACCCGTCCATACTCGGCGTCTCCTCCGGCGCCGCGCTCGGGGCGGTGGCCGCAATGACGGTTTTTGCCGGGGTATTCGCGACGGAAATTTGCGCGCTCGCCGGCGGGCTCGCCGCGGCGTTTGCGGTCTACAAGCTCGGGGCGTTCGGGGGGAGAGCCTCGGCGTTTTCGACGCTTCTTGCGGGAATAGCCGTAAACGCGTTTTGCGGGGCGCTCGTAGGATTTTTCATGTACTCGGCGCGCGACGTCGGCCTGCGCGGATACGTATTCTGGTCGCTCGGCTCGCTCGACAGATGCGGCTGGGCGGACATACTTGCCGCGGCCGCTGCGGCCGTCCCGTCGTGGATTGCGATACTGCTTTGCGCGCGCCCGCTCAACCTGATGCTCCTCGGGCGGCAGCAGGCGTTCCATTCGGGCGTAAACGTCGGGCTCGTATGGGTTCTCGTAGGCTCCGCCGCGGCCCTCGCGACTTCCGCGAGCGTCGCGATATGCGGGATAATCGGCTTCGTCGGGCTCGTCGTGCCGCACATGGTCAGAACCGTCTCGGGGCCCGACAACCGCGTCCTTCTGCCGCTCTCCGCCGTAGGAGGCGCCACAATCCTCGCGCTCGCCGACGCCGCCGCCCGCCTATGGTCGCCGTCCGATCCCGTTCCGATAGGGGTTGTCACAGCTCTCCTGGGGGCTCCGTTTTTTCTCGCGCTCTTGAAGCGCGCGGGGGATTCCGCCGATGATTGAGGCGAGGAACATATCGTTCGGATACGGGCGGCGGAAAGTTCTGTCCGGCGTGTCGGCGAAATTTGAAGACGGGGTTTTTGCCGCGGTTCTCGGCGCGAACGGCGCGGGCAAATCCACGCTGCTCAAAATTCTGAGCGGGTGGCTCAAACCGGACGGGGGAGAAGTCCTGTACGCGGGCGCGAATGCGGCGTCCCTCGGCGCGCGGGAGCTCGCTAAATCCCGCGCGGTTCTCGAGCAGGAGTGCAGGCTCGACTTCGCCTGCCCCGTCGGGCAGATAGTCAGAATGTCGGGATTCTCCGCGGGCGCGCTGGGCGCGGAGGCCGATGCGGATGAGGCGGAAGCCGCCCTCGCCGCCGCCGGGCTTTCAGGATTTTCCGACAGGATTTACACGGAGCTCTCCGGCGGCGAAAAGCGCAGGGTACACCTCGCGCGCGCCCTGTGCCAGCTCGGGAAAAATCCGGAGGGGAAAGCCCTGCTGCTCGACGAGCCCGCCGCGTCGCTCGACCCCGCCGCCGCGCACGCCGCCATGAGTGCTGCAAAATCCGCGGCCCGAAACGGCGCGTGCGTCGTAGCCGTCCTACACGACCCGAATCTGGCCTTCGACTACTGCGACTTCTCCCTGCTGCTCAAAGGCGGAAAAATCGCCGCCCGCGGCAACACCCGCGAAACCCTCACGCGCGAAAACCTGTCATTTGCGTACTCCCACCCGTGCGGGGTATTCCCCTCCCCGTTCGGCGCGACAGCGCGCTTCCCCAAATCCGGCGGAGATTCAAACAGTTGACAAAGGCGGGCCGATGTGGTCTTTTTTGGGCGTGAATAATATGCAGAGGCTACACTCATATTGGCGCATGCCGTACATAGAAGCCCCGAAGCCGCGCGACGACTCGGGGGAAAAGGGCGGCAACCCATTTCTCGAAATGGCCGCATCCGACGATTTTGAAAAGTTCCATATCCTCTGGAAGGGGAAATACTCGTTCATAGTCATGAACAAGTTCCCGTACAATTGCGGGCACCTTCTCGTCCTTCCCCTGCGCGAAATCGGAGACATCGAGCTGCTCGACGGCGGGGAAAAGATTGAATTTTTCGACGCCGTAATACGCGCCAAGAGGATTTTGCGCAGGGCGCTCAATCCCGACGCCTTTAACGTGGGCTTCAACCTCGGCTCGAAGGCGGGCGCGGGAATCCCCCAGCACCTGCACTGCCATGTCGTCCCCCGCTGGGACGGCGACACCAACTTCATGCCCGTAATATCCGACACCCGCGTGCTGCCCCAGTCGCTCGACGCGCTCTGGCAAAAGCTCGTAAAGTTCGCCGACGAAGAATAGCCCATGCCGTCCGTCGAAAAAACCCTGACTTTTGAGAGCGCCCAGAGACTCGCCGAGACGTACGGCAACCGCCCCGAAAACCTCGAGCTCGCGGAGGAAAAGCTGTCGGTAAAAATAGTCTCGCGCGACGGCTGGATGAAAATAGAGGGGCCCGAGAAGCGCGTGGACGCCGCCTTTGAGTTTTTCAGAATCCTCGGCTCCGCGCGGGCGCAGGGAATAAGGATAAGCCCGTTCGATTTCAGAAACATGCTCGCGCGGGCGGCCGGCGGCAAACTCTCCGAAATCGCCGAGGTCTTTGAAAACCCCGTCGTGGTCAACCTCAGGCGCAAGAGCATAGTGCCCAAAAATGTAGCCCAAAAAAAATACCTCGACCTCTTCAAGCGCTCCGAAATCGTATTCGGCATAGGCCCCGCGGGCACGGGAAAGACGTATCTGGCGACCGCGCACGCGCTGAAAATGCTGCAAGACAAAAAAGTCGAGCGCATAGTCCTCACGCGGCCCGCGGTGGAGGCGGGAGAGGAGCTCGGATTCCTGCCGGGCGATTTGCAGGAAAAGCTCCTGCCGTACCTGCGCCCGCTCTACGACGCCATCTACGACATGCTCGGCGCGGAGGAGGCGCAAAAGCTCACGGAGCGCGGGATAATAGAGATTGCGCCGCTCGCCTACATGCGCGGCAGGACTCTCCAGAACGCATTCGCGATTCTCGACGAGGCCCAAAACGCCACGCCGGAACAGATGATGATGTTCCTCACGCGCCTCGGAGAGGGCTCCAAGATGGCGGTGACCGGCGACGTCACCCAGACCGACCTCCCCCGCCGCAAGAAATCCGGGCTGCGCGAGGCCGTCAAAATCCTGAGGGATATTCCGGGCATAGCGCATTTTCGCTTCGAGGCCTCCGACGTGGTGAGGCACCCGCTCGTGACAAAGATAGTCGACGCCTACGAGGCCGACCGAAGAGAGGCAGAAGATGTTCAACCGCATTAAAAAATACAGAACCGAGCGCGCGAGGAGAAAGCTCGAAGAACCCGACAGGATCTCCGGCGGACGGAAGAAATGGAAGCTTGCGGCCACCGTTGCCGCGGTGTTTGCGATGTCGTTTGCCGTGTACGCGATATGCTTCGCATACAAGGCGCCCATAGTCCCGCAGGTGTTTTCCAACAAGGTAGCCCAGGTCCATCTCGTCTCCCCCTTTGAATTTTCCTACACGAGCGACCTCCAGACGCAGGCAAAGCGCAACCAGATAGCGGAGAGAATACCGCCGCTCTACAAGATCGACCCCGCGTCCGTGGAACAGTCGCAAGGCGCGGTGAAGATTCTCGCGTCGATGCTCTCCGAAAACCGCGCCGAGTACGACGGCGCGCCGGAATCGGAGCGCGCCGAAATCTGCGAGGACCTGTCCGCAAGGCTCAGAAACGCCGCGCGGCTGGCCGTAAACCCCGACGACATCGAAACGTTCTTCAAAAACACCGACGACAAAAACTGCGAAAACGTTTTCAACCATGTCGCGTTCGCCCTCAAAATAATACTGCGCCAGGGGGTCTACGCCGACGGCGACAAAATTTTCTCGGGGGGAAGCGGCGGCGACATGCCGCGCGCGGACATAGAGGGGGTCTCCGCCCTTCACGACGCCAAGGCGCTAAGCGAAACCGCGGCGCGGGCGGAGCTGCTTGACAAGCTCAAAAACATGGGCGTTTCGGAAGCTATGGCGCTGGCGATATACCGCTCCGTTGTCCAGGAGGTCCGCCCCAACATCGCATTCGACGAGCAGAAGACGAAAACCCTGCGCGAAAGGGCGCGGAATACGATTCCGCCCGTAGTCGTCAAAGTCCGCGAGGGCGAAACCCTCCTCGACGCCTCGTCGACGCCCACGCCAATAATGCAGGAAAAGCTGCGCGCGTACAAAAACGAGCTCGCCAAGCGCCGCGAGCTCGGCAAATACACAAACGCCTTCCGGTACATCGACTATATAGTTTCCTTGCTGCTCGTCTCGGCGGCGGCGCTGTTTTTCGTAATCAGCAAGACGCAAAAAAACAAGAGGCCGCGCACGGTTCTCATATTCTCCGCCCTGCTCATTTTAAACCTCGCGATGGAGAGGTTCATAATACACCTGAGCAACGCCGAGTACTTTGACACCAACACGACGTTCCTCCAGATTTTCGCCTACGGCACGCCGATTATGCTCGGGCCCATCATACAGGTTTTGCTTTTCGGCTCTTACACGGGGTTCGTGATGGCGATTCTAATCGCGGCCCTGACCACGATGATGATAGGCGAAAGCATCGTGATATTCGTGCTGTTCCTGGCGGCGGCGCTCGTGGCAATATATTTCTGCGACGGGGCAAGCAGCCGCTCCCGCGTGATACTCGGCGGCGTCATATACGGAATGTTTTTGGCGTTCTTCTCCTTCGTGATTAGCACCGCCAGCGGAGTGCCGATAAGCATCGCGTGGAGGCAGTCGCTGCTCGCCGTCATAGCCGGCAGCCTGACGGGCATATTCGCAACGGTGATTCTGCCGATAGTCGAAAAGATTTTCGGCAGGTACTCCAATATCGCGCTGATAGAGTACACCGACTTCAACAACCCGCTATTGCGCAGGCTGCAAATCGAGGCGCCGGGCTCATACCACCACAGCGTGATGGTCTCCTTCCTCGCCGAGCACGCGGCGGTCGCCGTTTCCGCAAACCCGATGGTCTGCCGAATCGGCGCGCTCTACCACGACATAGGCAAAATCATCAAGCCGGAATTTTTCTCCGAAAACCAGGGCGGCGGCAAAAACCCCCACGACGACCAAAACCCTTCGATGAGCGCGCTCATCATAAAAAACCACATAAAGGAGGGCGTTGAGCTCGCGAGAATCGCAAAAATGCCCGCGCAAGTGATAGACGCCATAAAACAGCACCACGGAACCGCCATAATATCGTATTTTTACAACAAGGCGGTGAAGCTCGCCGAGGCGCAAAACGCAAACGTCTCCGACCCCATGCAGGCGCTGCGCGACGCGGGAATCGACGAGAGCACCTACCGCCACGAGGGCGTGAAGCCGCAGACGGTCGAAAACGCCATAATAATGCTGGCAGACTCCTGCGAGGCGGCGTCGAGATCGCTCAAAAAGGTAACGCAGCACGGGATAACGGAGCTCGTAAACGCAATCGTAAAAATCAAGGTGGACGACGGCCAGCTCGACGAGTGCCCCATAACCATAAAGCAGATTTCAAAAATCAAGCAGAGCTTCGTGTTCACCATGATGAACATGCTGCACACGAGGGTCGAGTACAACAACGCAAAGAAATAGCATGAAATATCCCCTTAAGGAAATCGTAAAACTTTTCGACAATCCGGAAGTTTCGGGCGACGACGGCGTAGAGCTCTCGGCGATAGCCGCCATAGACCGCGCCAAGCCCTCCGACCTGACTTTTCTGGGCAACAAAAAATACGCCCACCTCGTGCCCTCAACGGGCGCCGGAGCCATTCTCCTGCCCCGCGACTACGCCGGAGAGCTCCCAAAAAATTCAACAGTAGTGAGGGTTGACAACCCGTCGGCGGAACTCGCAAAAATCGGCGCCATAATTGAAAAGGCACTGTGGCCCGAAATCAAGCCGTCGACGCACCCGACGGCGGCAATAGACCCCTCCGCGAAAATCGGCAAAAACGTGTTCATAGGCCCCAACGTCTCGGTTTGCGAGGGCGCGGAAATCGCCGACGGGGCTGTATTGCAGGGCAACAACTATGTTGGGAGGTTCGCAAGAATCGGCGAAAAGGCGTTTCTCATGCCCAATTCGGTGGTGATGGACTATTGCGAGGTGGGCAAAAATTCGCGCCTCCAGCCCGGCGCCGTAATCGGCTCCGACGGGTACGGGTACGAATTTGTAAACGGCGTGCATGTCAAAATTCCGCAGGTCGGCAAAGTTGTTGTGGAAGACGATGTGGAAATTGGCGCCAACACCTGCATAGACAGGGCGCGCTTCGACAAAACCATAGTCGGCGCAGGCACGAAAGTTGACAACCTCGTCCAAATAGCGCACAACGTGGAAATCGGCAAGGGGGCTCTGCTTGTATCGCAGGTGGGAATTTCCGGAAGCACAAAGATAGGCAACTACGCCGTTCTCGGCGGACAGGTCGGGGTCGCGGGGCACCTGCACATAGGCGACGGCGCGATGATAGGCGGCCAAAGCGGAGTAAACGGAGATATTCCGCCAAAATCCTACATGCGCGGCACCCCGCCCCGCCCCTACCTGAAAGCGCACAAGATAGAAATCCTAATAGGCCACCTCTCCGAGCTCTTTGACCGCGTAAAAGACTTGGAAAAGCGTCTTGGCATATCCAAAAAAACTTTCGGCTCAACCCGCGGCAGCCATTAGGGGGCAAAGCGCGTTAGACGGCAACGCCGCTTCCACAAAAAAAGGCGCACAGAAATGGGGGCGGCAGTACCGCTCCCATAGAAGGGGGCGGCAGTGCCACTTCCATTGAAGGGGGGCGGCAGGACCGCTTCCATTGAAGGGGGCGGCAGGACCGCTTCCATTGAAGGGGGCGGCAGTGCCGCTTCCATTGAAGGGGCATAGCCCCTTACGAAGATTGGCTTCGCCAATGCTTCTATCCCCTCCCCGTTCCCCACAAAAAACGAACCTCCCATAAGAGGTTCGTTAATACTTCCGGAGTTCGTTCTGAAAAACCGCGGGTTCCCGATTTGGCGCAATGAAAACGAAAGCTTATTTTATCCGAAGCGCAGCGAGGCTATAAAATAAGGCTTTCGGGAAGGATAAAATGCGCTAGCATTTTACCCCGCAGGGAATCAAACTTACTATCGGAAGTTTCGGGGGCAGGCGCATTGGCTTTGCCAATCGCCGCAGGGGGCTTGCCCCCTCTGCGGCAGGCGCGCCCCGCGCCCGCCCAGCGCAATCCCGCTCGGAATCATATTCCGCGCTGCTGAATTGCCGGCGCACCCGAAAACCGCAAAATTATTTTGCGGAAACATTGCAGCCGGCAGCAATTCAGCTATCCATATCGCCGAAAAAAACGCGCCGAAAGGGCTATTCTTCCGAATCGTTTGACAAAACTATTGTCGAGAGCGGCGGAAGCACGAGGTCGCAGCCGTAGGGGCGAAAGTTCGCGGCCTTCCGCTTTTGCGCAAAAACCCTGCCCATATTTCCCCTGCCGCCTCCCCCGTAGCAGGCGGCGTCGGTGTTCAAAACCTCTTTCCACTCTCCGCCGCGCGGAAGGCCGAGCCGGTAGGAGCGCAATTCCACGGGCGTAAAATTGCTTGCCACGGCGTAGCGCTTTTTGCCGTCGCTGCCAAAGCGCAAAAAAGAAAAAACGCTGTTGTCGCCGTCGTCGGCGTTTATCCACTCGAATCCTATCGGATTGAAATCGTTTTCGGCGAGCTTCGGGTCTTCGAGATACAGTTTTGCCGCGTCCGATACGACCCTGCGCACGCCCTCGTGCTGAATGTATTTCAGCAGCGACCATTCGAGAGACTCGTCATACCGCCATTCGTGCCCCTGCGCGATCTCGTCGCCCATGAAAAGGGTTTTCTTTCCGGGCCACATCCACATGTAGGCGTAGAGGGCGCGGAGGGTCGCTATTTTGTCGTCCCAGTAGCCAGAGCCCATCTTGCCGACCATCGGGCTCTTGCCGTGCACCACTTCGTCGTGGGAATAGACGAGCATAAACTTTTCCGTGAATTGGAACATCGACGGGAAAGTCATCTTGTTGTGGTGGTACTTCCGGTTTATCGGATCCTCTTTAAGATAGTCGAGCGTGTCGTGCATCCAGCCGAGATTCCACTTGAAGTCGAACCCGAGCCCGCCCTCGGCTACCGGCTTCGTGACGCCCGCAAAAGTCGTGCTCTCTTCGGCGACGGTAATCGCGCCGGCGTGCTCCGAGTGGACGATTTCGTTGACGCGCTTCAGAAATTCTATCGCCTCTATGTTTTCGCTCCCGCCGTATTTGTTGGGAATCCAGCTCTCGCGCGAGAAGTTCAGATACAGCATCGAGGCCACGGCGTCGAAGCGCAGCCCGTCTATGTGGAAGCGGTCGAGCCACGCGAGCGCGCTGCCCAACAGGAAGTTTGCGACTTCGTTGCGTCCGTAGTTGAAGCAGAGCGTCCCCCAGTCGGGATTCGCCCCGAGCCGCGGGTCTTCGTGCTCGTAGAGGCACGATCCGTCAAATCCCGCGAGCGCGAACGCGTCGCGCGGGAAGTGCGCGGGCACCCAGTCCATTATCACGCCGATTCCGTTCCGGTGGAGAATGTCCACCATACGCATAAATTCGCGCGGCGTGCCGTACCTGTGGGTGGGCGCGTAAAAGCCCGTCACTTGGTATCCCCACGACCCCTCGAACGGGTATTCGGAAAGCGGCATAAACTCCACGTGTGTGAAGTGCATTTCGCGGCAGTACTCCGCGAGCTGTTCGCCGATTTCGACGTACGTGAGAGGGCGGAAGCCGTCCTCGGGCACGCGCTTCCACGAGCCCAAGTGAACCTCGTAGACGGAGACCGGGCGCTTTGACCAGTCGGTTTCTGCGCGGCGGCGCATCCATTCGCCGTCCCCCCATTCGTAGCCGGAGAGGTCGCATACCACCGAGGCGTTGTTCGGAGGCGGCTCGAAGCGCGCGGCGTAGGGGTCGGATTTCAGAAAGGGCGCGCCGCCTTTTGCGGCGAGGATTTCGTACTTATACTTCGCGCCGTCGCCGAGCCCGGGAATGAATATCTCCCAGACGCCCGACGAGCCGAGCGGCCGCATCTGAAAGTATCTGCCGTCCCATTCGCAGAAGTCGCCTACTACGCTCACGCGGCGCGCGGTTGGCGCCCATACCGCAAACGCCGCGCCGCGCACTCCGCCTATTTCGAGAATGCGGGAGCCGAGGTGCTCGTAAACCTTTCTGTCGTCGCCCTTGCCGAAAAGGTAGAGCTCGTCTTCGGACAGGGTCGGAGGAAACGAATAGGGATCGGCGAACTCGTCTATCCTTCCGTCGTACCGCTCGACTCTGAACCGGTACGGGAACGGCTTGCGCGCGCCCTTTATGAAGAGCTCGAAAAATCCCGACGGGTCGAGCTTTTCCATTTCCGCCGGCGCGGCGGAAGGCTTGCGCAAATCGACGAGCTTGCAGCTTCTGGCGTTTACTACGTAGGCGCGGACGACGATTCCGCCCCTGCACTTGTGCATTCCGAGCAGGTCGTGCGGCAGTCCGCAGCGCGCGGAGGTTATGAGTTTGAGTTCTCCCTTTGATATCACCATGCCGACAGCCTTTCGTCCCGCGGCCTCAGCGCGAGAGGTTTTGAGATTATTTCGGAGAGAACGAACGCTTTGCGCAGGTCTTCGCCGCCTTCGAGCCGCACGCCGAACGCGGCGCGGGCTCCGGAATCGTCCCGCCCGAAATCTCCGCCAACTTCAAAGTATTCCTCTCCGCCGAAATCCCGCCTCGGCTTCGCAAAATGCGCCGGAACTTTCATCTTGTAGGCGTCGGACTCCTCTACTTCCCTAAGCCTTTCGCGGTAGTCCGCATAGGGCGCGGAATCGGCGCCGCCGAAACCGCCGGAAGATTCGGAGGGAACCGCGGCATGCGCGCGCGCGGATTCCGCGGGCTCGCCAAATTCCTCCTCAAAAATTTCGGCTTCCTCCCCGTCGGGGCTTTCGTCGGGCTCGAAAACGAGCGACCCGCCGCCGCCCCGCGCGTGCCTTTTGAGCTCTTCAACCATCCGGCGCGCGGCGTCGAAATCCTCGTCCTCTTTTCCGGAACCCGCGCGCCCGAAATCGCGCGGGTTCGGAGCGGCGTCGTCCTGTTTGGAAGAGCGCACGAAATTGACCACCGCTAACAGCAGGAACAGCAGAACCGGCAGGAGCTCGAAAAGCGTGTCCATCGGCGGCTACTTCCTGGGCTTGTCGGAGGATATGTTTTCGCGCATGGCGGTGTCGGCCTGAATGTTTTTCATCTTGTAGTAGTCCATGAAGCCCATGTTGCCGCTGCGCAGCGATTCTGCGAGCGCCAGCGGAACCTGAGCTTCCGCCTCCACGACTTTCGCCCTCATGTCCACGACCTTCGCGCGCATCTCCTGCTCGGCGGCGACCGCCGCCGCCCTGCGGATTTCCGCCTGCGCCTGCGCCATGTTCTTGTTGGCGATTGCCTGCGCCTCCTGCAACTTGGCGCCGATGTTCTCGCCCACGTCGACGTCGGCGATGTCTATCGAGAGGATTTCGTACGCGGTGCCGGAGTCCAAGCCGCGCTCGAGGACTACCTTTGAAATTCTGTCGGGATGTTCGAGGACGAACTTGTAGGTGTCCGCCGACCCGATGGTCGTGACTATGCCCTCGCCGACGCGCGCGATGATGGTTTCCTCCTGCGCGCCGCCCACGAACCTTTCGAGGTTTGTGCGCACCGTCACGCGCGCGCGAACCTTGACCTGTATGCCGTCCTTTGCGACGCCGTCTATGGACTTGCGCCCCGAATTGGGGTTGGGGCAGTCGATGACTTTCGGGTTGATGGAGGTTCTCACCGCCTCCACCACCGTCTTGCCCGTCCCTTTTGTCGCGAGGTCTATGGCGCACGCCTGCTTCCAGGTCAAGTCCATGCCCGCCTTTTCGGCGGCGATGAGCGCCTGTATTGTCGGTATCAGGGAACCCTCCGCAAGGTAATGCTCTTCGAGCTGGTTTATCGTGAGATCCAGCCCCGCCTTCACCGCCATTATGCGCGAATCCACTATCATTCCGTAGGGGACACCCCGAAGCCGCATTGCGATGAGCGTCAGCATGCTAACGGGCGCCCCCGCAAGCAGGGCTTTAAGCCATGTGTTAATAAACGACAACACCACGAAAAACGCGATTATCGCCGCGATTATCACAACTATCATTATTATGGTCATTATGGACATATTCATAAATCTTTTCGGATTTTTCTGACTTTGAGGCCGAACGGCGAGGAGGACGCCACGCAAACTTTTTCGCCAACCTCGCAATGCCCGTCTTCGCACGAGGCGTCGAACAGCCCGCCGCCCACTTCGACAACCCCCGACGGACAGAGGGGGGTTTTAGCCAATCCCTCGCGCCCGACGAGCCCCGCGGTGTCGCGCGCGGGAGACTTGCCGCTCTCGGAGGATTTCAAATAGATTTCGCGCGAAAAGCGCGTATTTGGGATTATCTTTGACCAAAATACCAGCGCGAGCGCGCACGACAACAGAAACGCGGCGCCAACGCCCGCCGAAGCCCACGCGCCGAATTCGAAAAACGCCACGGCCGCAGCCCCCGCAAACGCGAGCGCGCCCGCCGCGAAGAACGCCCCGCACATCGCCAGTGTCTCGGCGAAAATCAGGAGGACGCCCGCGATTGTCAAAATGGCAATGGCCGTCATTTGGTTCCAGAATATTTTTTCACCGTTAAATTGAAATCTTTTTTTGATACTATTTCGACTTTCACGCCGCGGGCGATCGAGCCGAAATCCGCGCGCACGTCGGTTATAGTCCCGCCGAAGTCCGCCCTGCCCGACGGGGAGAGGTCGGTGAGGCACACCCCGACGTCGCCGACTTGCAGGGCGCGCATTGCGGAGCGCGCGGAGCCCGCCGCCCCGCGCGAATCGGCGTTGCCGTCGGCGCACGGTTTCAGCACGAGCCTCCCGAAGAGCGGAGCCCTTTCAAAATACCTGCCCAATGCCGCGGCGCACAGAGCCGCCACGCACACGCTTATCCCGAGCCGCGTTATCCCCGCGAAAATGCCCGCGGCGGCGGCCTCCTTCCACTTTTCCCAGCCGACTTCCCCCGAGGGGATTTCCCCGAACATCCAGACGGCGGCGGCCAGAATCGCCGCGGCCCCCAAAACGGAAGGAATCAAAGCCCCGGGAAAAAACGCGGCTTCGAGCGCGATCAGCGCAGCGCCCGCCGCGAAAATCAAAATGCCCTCGTATCCCGCAAGCCCCGACATATTCATTCCCAGAAACGCGCAGACCGCTATGCCGAATCCGACCGCCGCCAAAACGCCGATTCCCCCTCCCTTCAAATCCATTACGACGAGAAAAATCGCTATCCCGAAGAGCAGCGGCGCAATCGACGACACGAATATCGCGGAGGAATCCGCCCACGTCCTTTCAATTATTTCCATTTCAAACGGCGCGCCGCCGGAAATTTTTTTCGCCACGGCTTCGAGGGAAGCCTCCGTTCCGTCGGAAAGCAGCGGCGCGCCGCCTATTTCCTCCGCCGCCTCCGAAGCCGTCAGGGTCAGCAGCTCGCCCTTCTTTTTTATAATCCGCCCGCCGATTTCGAGCTCGAAATCGGGGTCGTTCATAGCGCGCTGCACGGCCGCGCGGCGCGGATTTCCGGACGGCTCTACGGCGCGCACCTTCGCGCCTATGAAAGACGTCACCTTGCGCTTCATAGACTCCTGGATGTCGCCGCCGCCCGCCCCGACCGCCTCGGCGGCGCCCATGACGCCCTTGGGGGAAAAGAAAATTTTGTCGCACGCTATGGCGATGAACGAACCCGCGCTTATGGCGTCGGGGTTGACGTAGCAGACGGTCAGCCCGCCGAAACCCGATAGGGTCTCCATGATTTCGAGGGTCGAGCCCAGATCTCCGCCAGGGGTGTTCATATCCACTATCAGCGCGTCGGCCCCCTTTGCGGACGCCGCGGCAGCCGCCCGCGCGACAAACTCCGCCTGCGGCTTCGAGACCGCGCCCTCCAATTTGAACGCGCACACCAGATACGCTTTCCCCGCCGGCTCTCTCCCGCCGCGCTGCCAGCGCGAACCTTTTGAGTCCGGAGGCGCGGAAAAGAATCCGCCCGACTTCGCGCCGCCGGACTTTTCCGCAGCCGCGCCGTTTCCGCCGCCCGCCTGCCAACGCGACCCTCCGGATTTCGGGGCGGCGGTTTTCGGATTTTGGCGGGCTTCTTCCGCGCCGCCCGCGGCGCCCCGCGGGGAATTTACCGAATCCGCCCTCTGCCAACGCGAGCCCTCCGAGCCCCGCGGGGCCTCGAACGCCGAAGAAAACGCGCCGCCGGACGCCGCCAGCGCCGCCGACGCGGCAAAAAACGCCAAAGCTCCCCAAAAATTTCTCATGCCGAAATTATACCGACACGCCTACCGAATAAAAGTTTTTTCGGGCGGCGAAAAACGGGCGGTCGCCTAAGCGAACAGCCTTCCGAGCCACTTTTCAACGAGCTCCCTGTCTGAAATCCTTTCAAAGCTCGTCTCCGCAAAGCCGCGCACAATGAGCGACTCCGCGTCGCCGAGCCCGAGCCCGCGCTGCATCATGTAAAACATCTGCTCGTCCGAAGGCTTCGACACCGTGCAGCCGTGCGAGCACGCGACGTCGTTGCACGATATTTCGAGTATCGGGGAAGCCTGCGACTTCGCCGTGTCCGAGAGCATCAGCGACCTGCACGACTGGTACGAGCGCGTCTTGACCGCCCTCTCCCCCACCCTTATCAGCCCCGTGAACGCGAGCCCCGCCAGCCCTCCGAGGGCGGCGCGCACTTCGACATTGCTCTGCGCGCCGGGCTCGGCGTGGATTTGCGACGTGCGGATGTCGCGGACGGCGTCCGATTCGGCGAGCGCGAATATGCGAGAATCAGCCCGGGCGTTTTGGGCGAGGGCAAAATTGCGCTCCTGGCGCGAGTGCCCCTCCGCCGCGAGCGCGACGGCGTCCGCGACATCTGCGCCCGCGCCCAAATCGAAATCCTCCCTCTCGTAGCAGAGCGCGTATTTGCTCGAATATTTGAGCGAGGCGAGTTCGAGCTTCGAGCCCTCCGCGAGAAAATAGCCGCATTTGAGAGCCGAAAAGCTCCCTCCGAACGCGAGGTTCGTCTTGCGCAGCGCGAGCCGCGAGCCCCTGCCGAGCAGAACGCAGACGCCCGCTATCGAAACCGGCAGCTTGGAAATTATTTTGAGGTTCAGCTCCGCCGACTCCCCGTCGCCCACGCGGATCAAAATGCCCGCGTCGGGTCGCGTGGAATTGAGCGCGTCGAACTTCCCGCCGCGCATCGAGTGGAACTTTTCGACGGCCTCCGGAAATTTCTCCGCCGCCGCCCCCGCCGAATAAATTTCCGCGCCGCGCGGAACGTCGGCGTCCACAAGCTGCCCGTCGAAAAGCGTCGCGAATCCGCCGCCGCCCCCCTCGTCAAACTCAAGATCCTCGAACGCCCCGTTGCAGCCCTCCTCGGTAGGCCTGCCCGCAAAATACGGCAGCAGGGAATCTACCGACCACGCCTCGAGGTCGGCAAACCGCCAATATTCGTCCTTGCGCGACGGAAAGGGAATGTCCTGAAACTTCGCCTTTGCCGCGTCGGAAATTCTTTTCAAAAGCCCTTCGCTCATCCCACCGAGCCCTCCATTTCAAGTTCGATGAGCCGCCTGAGCTCCACGGAGTACTCGAGCGGGAACTCCTTTACGAGGTCGTTGACAAACCCGTTGACCGACAGGCTGACGGCCTCGGCCTCTCCCAGGCCGCGCTGGCGCATGTAGAAAATCTGCTCCTCGTCGAGCTTTGAGACGCTCGCCTCGTGCTGGACGCTGTTGGTCGAGCCGGAGCACACTATCGCCGGATACGTGTCTGTGCGCGAGTTTGAATTTATCAGGAGCGCGTCGCACTCCGTCTTGTTGCGGCAGTTCTTCGCCGAGCCCGACATGTGCACCAGCCCCCTGTACGACGCCCTGCCGTCGGAGACGCTAACAGACTTCGAGAGAATGTTTGAGGTCGTGCCGTCGGCCAGATGTATCATTTTGGCGCCCGTGTCCTGGTGCTGCCCCGAATTGGCGAGGGCGATGGAAATGACCTCGCCCCTCGCGCGCTCGCCGCGCAGAACCACCGCGGGGTACTTCATCGTGATTCCGCTTCCGATATTGCAGTCGACCCACCTTATCTGCGCGTCCTCCTCCGCCATTCCGCGCTTGGTGACGAGGTTGAAAACGTTGTCCGACCAGTTCTGAACCGTCACATACTGTATCTTCGCGCCCCTGAGCGCAACGAGCTCCACTACCGCCGAATGTAGCGTGCCGGTCTCGAAGCGCGGGGCGGTGCAGCCTTCCATATACATGAGCTCCGCGCCCTCGTCGGCTATTATCAGGGTGCGCTCGAACTGCCCGAAACTCTCGGCGTTGATTCTGAAATACGCCTGCAACGGCTGTTTGACCTTGACGCCCTTCGGGACGTAGATGAAGCTCCCGCCCGAAAACACCGCGGAGTTGAGCGCGCTGTACTTGTTGTCGGTAATCGGGATTATCTTTCCGAAATACTTTCTGAAAATCTCGGGGTATTTCTTCAGCCCCTCGGTGGAGTCGACAAAAATCACGCCGTCCTTTTCGAGGTGCGCCTTCATGTTGGAATACGCCGACTCCGAATCAAACTGCGCCTCCACCCCCGCCAGAAACGCCCTCTCCTGCTCCGGCACTCCGAGCCGCTCGAAAGTCATCTTGACGTCCTCGGGGACTTCGTCCCACGACTTGCGCCGCTTTTCGCCCTTGGCGAGGTAGTACCTGATTTTTGAAAAGTCGAGCTCGTCGAGCTTCTTCGACGCCCAGTGCGTCGGATTTTTCATCTTTTCAAACTGTTCGAGGGCTTTCAGGCGAAATTCGAGAAGCCACGGCTCCTCGCCCTTGACTTTCGAAATGTAGCGCACCACGTCGGCGTTCAGGCCCACGCCCGCGTCGTACGCGTAGTCCTCGGCGTAATGGAAGTCTCCGGAAGACCTGTCGAGGTTCAGGTCCCCGCGGTTTGCCGCGCCACCGCTCATCGCCCGAGCCCCTTGATCCAGTCGTACCCTTTTTGCTCGAGCTCCACGGCGAGCTCCGGCCCGCCGCTGCGCACTATCTTCCCGCCGCTCATGACGTGCACGGCGTCGGGCTTTATGTATTCGAGCAGCCGGTGGTAGTGGGTGATAAGCAGCATTCCGCGCTCCGGCGAGCGCGCGGAATTAACGCCTTCGGAGACTATTTTCAGCGCGTCGATGTCGAGCCCGCTGTCGGTTTCGTCGAGTATGGCAAACTTGGGCTCGAGCATCAGCATCTGGAGGATGTCGCACCTCTTTTTCTCGCCGCCGCTGAATCCGTCGTTGACGCTGCGCGTCGTAAATCCCCTGTCCATTTTGAGCTCGTCCATCTTGGCGTGCAGCCGCTTGTAGTACTCGACAGGATTGAGGGTCTCGCCCTCGGGCAGGCGCGCCGAAAGGCAGGCGCGGATGAAGTTCGCTATGCTTACCCCGGGGATTTCCACGGGGTATTGGAAGCCCAGAAAAAAGCCCTTGCGGGCGATTTCGTCGGGCGGAAGCCCGACGATGTTTTCGCCGTCGAGCAAAACCTCCCCCTCCGTTATCCTGTATTCGGGATGGCCGGCGACCGCCTTGGAAAGGCTGCTCTTGCCCGTCCCGTTGGGGCCCATTATCGCGTGGACTTCGCCGGAAGGCACCGATAGGCTCATGCCGTCCACAACCCTCTTTCCGGCGACTTCTACCGTGAGATTTTTTATTTCCAATCCGCGCATGTCAAATTTTCCTTTTTTGCGGCAAAAACGGCGCCGCGAAAGCCTCCTTGAAATCGTACCCGTCGGCGAAATCCTCGAGCCTGTCCTCATCCGTCTTGGTGAGCGCCCGCGCGTCAACGAGATTGAATACTATCTGCCCGAAGTCGAGGCACGAGCGCACCCCCCACTCCTCGAAGAGCGGCAGCGCCATCGGCCCGAACGTCTCGAGCGCGAACAGCCTTATGCCCTCCAAAAGCTCCTTTGAGGACACGTGCCTTTCCTTGCGCGACGGGTTCATCGAGCACAGCCGCTTTACGGTGAAGTCGAGCGCCATGCGGACAAACACGTAGGCGCCCGCGGCGTACCGCGAATCGTCCCTCAAAATCGATTCGAGAGTCTTCTGAAATTTTCTCGCATTCATTCCGTTAACTTATCGGCGCGGCGGCGGCTCCCGTAAGGGGGCGCGGCAAAATCCGCGCTAAATGTCCCCGAGCGCGGCGCGCTTTTTGCGCATTATCTCGCCGTACTCCTGCAAGCTCTTGACGTTCAGTGGCTGCCCTTTGAGCGCCTTTATTCCCTGTATGGCCGCGTACGCGCCCATGATGGTGGTTATCATGCAGACGCGCCCGAGCAGCGCCTCTTCGCGGATCCTGTTTTCGTCGAGGCGCGGATTCATTCCGGAGGGGGTGTTGACTATTATCTGCATCTGCCCGTTCTTTATCATGTCCACGACGTTCGGGCGCGCGCCCTCGCTCAGCTTGAAGGTCTTGGTGACGGGAATGCCCTTCGAGGCGAGGAACGCCGCGGTTCCGGCGGTGGAGAAAATCTTGAAGCCGAGCTCGTGGAAAGATTTTGCGACGGACGCGCCCGCCTCCTTGTCGTGGTCTTTGACGGAGATGAAGACGTTGCCGGAAGTCGGCAGGCCCGGCTGCGCCGCCATCTGGCTCTTGGCGAACGCCATGCCAAGCGACGTGTCGAGCCCCATGACCTCGCCCGTGGAGCGCATTTCGGGGGTGAGCATTATCTGCGAGCCCAGAAAGCGCACGAACGGGAATACGCTCTCCTTCACCGCGATGTAATCGGGCACTACTTCTTTGGTGAACCCCAAATCCTTCAGCTTCTCGCCCGCCATGACGCGCGCGGCGAGCTTTGCGAGCGGCACGCCTATTACCTTTGATATGAATGGAATCGTGCGCGACGCCCTCGGGTTGACCTCTATGAGGTAGAGCTCGCCGCCCTTTATGGCGTACTGGACGTTCATCAGCCCTACGACTTTCAGCTCCTTCGCGAGCGCGTACGTCGCGCTTCTCACCTCTTCGAGAATGTTCTTTTGGAGAGTGTGCGGCGGAATCACCATAGCCGCGTCGCCGGAGTGGACGCCCGCGTATTCGATGTGCTCCAACATTCCGCCGATTACGGTGGTCTCGCCGTCGCTTATGGCGTCCACGTCGAGCTCTATGGCGTCTTCGAGGAACTTGTCGAGCAGCACTGGCTTGCCCGGGGCGGCGTCGAACGCCTCGCGTATGACGCGCTTCATCTCCTCCATCTCGTAGACGATGAACATTCCCCTGCCGCCGAGCACGAAGCTCGGGCGCAAAAGTATCGGGAAGCCGATCTGCCCCGCGAGCTCGTACGCCTCCTCGGGGGTGGTGGCGGTGGCGTTGACGGGCTGCTTCAATCCGAGCTTTTCGAGAATCCTCTTGAAAATCTGACGGTCTTCCGCGGCGTCTATGGACTCAGGGGAAGTTCCGATTATGTTCACGCCGTTGGCTTTGAGCTCCGACGCGAGGTTGAGCGGCGTCTGCCCGCCGAACTGCACTATCGCCCCCCAGCACTTCTCCTGGTTGTAGACCTCCAAAACGTCCTCGAGCGTGAGCGGCTCGAAGTACAGCCTGTCGGAGGTGTCGTAGTCGGTGGAGACGGTCTCGGGGTTGGAATTTATCATGAGCGTCTCGTAGCCGGCTTCGCGCAGGGCGAAAGCCGCGTGCACGCAGCAGTAGTCGAACTCTATCCCCTGCCCAATCCTGTTGGGGCCGCCGCCGATTATCATAACCTTCTTCTTGTCCGAGGGCATTATTTCGCCCTCGACCCCGTAGGTCGAATAGTAGTAGGGGGTGAGCGCCTTGAACTCCGCGGCGCAGGTGTCCACGAGCCGGTAGACCGTGTTTATGCCGAACTCCTTGCGAAGCTGCTTTATGTTGCGGATTTTCGTGCCGCAGATTTCCGAAATCTGGAGGTCGGTGAAGCCGGCCTCCTTCGCGCGGCGCAAAAGGTCCTCGTCGAGGTTAAGAAGCCCCTTCTTTGAAAGCTCCTTTTCTATTTCAACAATCCCTCGCAGCTGGCGCAGGAACCAGATGTCTATGCACGTGTACTCGCGGATTTCCTCGTCCGTCATGCCGGAAAGCATCGCGTAGCGTATGTAGAACACGCGCTCGGCAGTCGGGCGGACGAGCCCCTTGCGGATTTTATCTACGCCCGGGCACTGGCTTCCGCCAAACTTCCCGCCGCCGCCGAAGCCGCGGCAGCCGATTTCAAGCGACCTCAGCGCCTTCTGGAAAGACTCCTTGAAAGTCCTGCCGATTGCCATTGCCTCGCCGACGCTCTTCATGGAGGACGTCAGGGTGTTGTCGCTGCCGGCGAATTTCTCAAAGGTAAAGCGCGGGACTTTTGTGACGATGTAGTCGATGGTGGGCTCGAAGCTCGCGGGGGTCTCGCGGGTGATGTCGTTGCGCAGCTCGTCGAGCGAATAGCCCACTGCGAGCTTCGCCGCGATTTTCGCAATCGGAAAGCCCGTCGCCTTCGACGCAAGCGCGGAGCTGCGCGAAACGCGCGGGTTCATCTCGATGACTATCATTCGCCCCGTCTTGGGATCCACCGCAAACTGTATGTTGGAGCCCCCTGTCTCCACCCCGATTTCCCTGATGACCGCAAAGCTCGCGTCGCGCATAAGCTGGTATTCGCGGTCTGTGAGCGTCAGGGCGGGCGCTATCGTTATGGAGTCGCCCGTGTGGACGCCCATCGGGTCGAAATTTTCTATGGAGCAGATCACCACGCACTGGTCTTTGCGGTCGCGCATGACCTCCATCTCAAATTCCTTCCAGCCGAGCAGGCACTCCTCGACGAGCACCTCCGTTGCGGGGGACGCGCTCAGCCCGAAAGACACCATGTTTTCGTATTCCTCGCGGTTGTAGGCAATTCCCCCGCCCGTTCCCCCGAGAGTGTAGCTCGGGCGGATGATGACCGGAAATTTGCCCCACTTCTCTATCCAGTCCGTAGCCTCCTTTATGTCGTGGACCACTATGCTCTGCGGAATGTCGAGCCCTATTTTGAGCATCGCCTTTCTGAATTTTTCGCGGTCCTCGCCCTTCTCTATGGCCTCCTCCTTGGCGCCTATGAGCTCCACGCCGTACTTTTTGAGAATCCCGAGCTTTGAAAGCCTGAGCGAAAGGTTCAGCCCCGTCTGCCCCCCGAGCGTCGGCAAAAGGGCGTCGGGGCGCTCCTTGGCGATGATTTTTTCGAGAACCTCGGGCGTCAGGGGCTCGATATAGGTGACGTCCGCCGACTCGGGGTCAGTCATAATCGTCGCGGGATTGGAATTCACCAGCACCACCCTGTACCCCTCCTCTTTGAGGGCCTTGCACGCCTGCGTTCCGGAGTAGTCGAACTCGCAAGCCTGCCCGATTACAATCGGGCCCGAACCGATAATCAATATCGTTTTTAAATCTGTGCGTTTTGGCATGGTATGCGGAATAGATTTAGCGGCGTCGCCCGCCGACGGCTATATTTATATAAAAATCCCGAAGACAATAGAAACTTCTCCACCCGACCGCAACTTTTTTCTTACGGGGCGGGGATTTTTCGCCTGCGCGAGGCGGGCGCGGAACGCACCGGACGCGAAAGGGCTGGCGTCGCCCACGCGCATCGGTTTATCCGGAACGCGGAAAATTCCCCCTTGCGGCGATTGTCCGCGGGAATTTCCGCATTCCGGAGAAATCGCCGCCCCGCCGACGCGCCGACAAAAAAACGAACCCCGCAAGAGGTTCGTTTTCGGCAGGCGAAGGCGTGTATTGCCAATATCCGCAAGAAAGCCTTGCCGACCCGATGGAAGCGGATCTGCCGCCACTTAAACCAGGCGGTACTCGCCGGGGAGCGGAATCGGGTCTATGGGCTTCTTGCCGAATTTCCATTCCCGCGGGGCCCACGACTGCTTCGAGCGGCTGACTATCCACTCGTACTTGAAGTTGCGGCCCGCGTAGGCGCTCTCCCTACCCGCGATTGCCAGCCTCGTGGACTTCACCATTTCGCGCAGCAGATTTTGCGGCTTGTTGTTGAGCACGCAGTCTATCAAAACCCTGTGCTCTTCCACCATCGCCTGCGGGTAGTCGCCATCCGCCTTCCACGGCTTCTGGCCGAGTATGCGCATGCGGTTGCCGTCGAGATTGGTTTCGAGAACGCCCTTTGTGCCTATGAAGCGCTCGCACACTATGTCGGAAGACTTGTTTTCGCGGCGGCTGTAGCTCGCGCAGTGCAGGCCTTCGCCGAAGTCGAAATCAACCCCGAAGTGGCTGAAACGGTCGCCGTACTTGGGGAATTCGATATCCCACCTTCTGCCGCCTATGCCGCAGACTTCCTTCGGGTCTTTGCCGAGCCCCCAGAGGATGACGTCGAGGTTGTGGACGTGCTGCTCCACGTAGCAGTCGCCCGAAGTCCATCTGAAAATGAACCAGTTGCGGATCTGGTATTCCATTTCCTCCGGATCGGGATTCTGGAGGCGGAGCACTCCGTTGTCCTGAATGAAGAAGCGCGAGTTGAGCCAGTACGCCTGGGCGCCGAGTATTTCGCCGATCTGCCCGTCCTGCATGCGCTTGATGGCCTCCTGGTAGCCTGGGTGGAAGCGGCGCTGTATGCCCGGGATTATCGTCAGGTTCTTCTTGTCCGCCAGATCCGCGATTTCGAGCATCTCGCGGCACTGCACTGGGTCGACGCACGCGGGCTTTTCGACAAACAGGTGCTTGCCGGCGTTGACAAATTCCCTGATGTGCAGGGGCCTGAACACGGGGGGAGTGGCGTGTATTATTATGTCTATGTCCTCGCCGAGAATCTGCTTGTAGGCGTCCCAACCCGCGAATCGGCGGCTTTCGGGCACGTCTATGGCGTCCTTGCCGAACTTCTTGGCGTATCTTTCAAAAGCCTTTATCGCAAGGTCGTTTCTGTCGGCGAACAAATCGGCTATTGCGACGATTTTCACCGCCCCTTTCGCCGCCGTCAGCATGTCCGAAACGGCCCCTATGCCGCGGCCGCTGCATCCGACCAACCCGACTTTGAGCTGGCTTTTCTTACCCACCTCCGCCGCCGAGAATTTCGGCAGCGCCGCGGCTGCCGAGGCAACCGCGATGGACTTCATTGCGTCTCTTCTATCCATAATGTTTCCCCTTGTATGCGTTAAACTTGCGCGTCGAACGCGCGGTATGTTTTGAGAATTTCGGCGTCCTTTTCCGGCGTCTTGACGGTCTGCCCGTGCTCGAGCCCTATGAAGCCGCGGTATCCCTTATCCCAAATTTTCTTGAATACGCCAGCGTAGTCGATTTCGCCGGAGCCGGGCTCGTTTCTGCCGGGGGCGTCGGCGACGTGGAAGGAAACTATCGACTTCCAGACGTTCGGGTCGTCGAGCGACGACAGATTGCCCGCCTGCATGTATTCGTGGTAAATGTCGTAGAGTATGCCGCACGCGGGGCTGTCCACGTCGCGCGCGATCCTCGCGGCGAGCGTGTTGTTGACGCAAAACACCCCGGGGTGGTCCTTGACGGTGTTGAGCGCCTCGATTTCCATCACAAACCCGCGCTTTTTGCAGATGCCGGCGCAAAACGACATGTTTTCTATCACGTTGTCGTACTGTTTGCGCCAGTCGAGCTTGCGGTCGAGCGCCCCGGGGCCGATGATCAGAATTTTGGAACCCACGCGCTCGAGAACCCCGAAAGTGGTTTCGAGCTGCCCTTCGAGCATCGCGCGCAGGGCGGGCTTGTCCTCGACTATGGAGCCGTCCGCGCGCCTGACTTTGTTTGCGGTCATGGTGGGCACGTCCTTCTCGTTCATCGACGAAAGCGAACCCACTTCAAGCCCGAGCTCGCGCGCCTTTTCGCCGATCTGGATCTGCTTTTCGATTTCCGCGGGCGAAAATTTCTTGGAATGGTTTATCGGGCAGACGCCCTCGACCGCAAGCAGGCCGCAACCCTTGAAATACTCCATCAATTTTATCGGGTCCCTGCCGGCAGTGGGGACTCCGAAGGAAAATCCGAGCCTCGGGGAGAATTTCATTTTAAATTTTTTCGCATCCGCTCCGAATGAGGGCGCGGCGAAAAAGCCGGCGCACGCGGCGGCGGAAAGGGCCTTTATGAAGTCGCGTCTATGCATGTCGGTTTTAAATTTGAAAAAAGGAGGGCGAAACGCGCCGTCTCAAACGTTTGACTTGAATTTGAATGACAAATTCGGGCGTGTCAAACACAAATTCGCAAAAAAGCTTCTGCGCGGGCATTGCGTTTTGTGATACCGCCGGAATTTGCCGGACCGTTCAAACTCCGCCGCAAATATTTTCGGCGCGCCAAATTGCGCGGGCGGCGGGCGCGGCGCGGGCTGGGAAAGTTTCGCGCGGAAACGGAAGAAGCCGCCTCCGGAAAAATCGCTTGCGAAACTTCCGGCGGCCGGTAGCGTTTAACTCCGCAATGAAGACCGCCATTTCTGCAATACTTGCTTTGTCCGCCGCCGCGCTACTGTGCTCGTGCGAGAGCATGGGGTTCAGCTGCGGCGCCGTAGGCCCCGCCCTCACCCCCGACGTCGACGCGACTACAACCGAGAGGACGTGGGAAAAGGCTCCGGACTCCAACCGCGAAATTCCCTCGGAAAGGGAAGCCGAAAACCCTCCCGCGTACAGATAACCGGAGGAAAATTCCGCGCTACCCGCTTTGGCGCCGCCTTTTAAGAGGAGGCGAGGCGGGAAAATGCGCCCCGCACGTCCGCGCTTGCAACTGGCGGCGAAAAAAAGGCGTTTTGGGGCGCGCCAATGTAAGTTTCTCCCAAAAAAGGCGGGATTGGGCAGATTTTTGAAAGCAATGCATATTTACACGCCGCCGGATTTGCCGTAAAATCGCCTTCGCAAAACCGATTAAAACAAAGGGAAATATGAAGACGAGAAAATTGCGCGACATTGAAGTTTCCGCCATAGGAATGGGCTGCATGGGCTTTACCCACGGCTACGGGGCGGCTCCGTCCGAGGGAGAATCCATAAGGCTGATGCGAAAGGCGTTCGATTTGGGGTGCACGCTCTACGACACCGCCGAAGTCTATTCCTCCTACGCCAACGAGGAGCTCGTGGGCAAGGCTCTCAAACCGATAAGGGACAAGGTTGCGCTTTCGAGCAAAGTCCACCCCGCATTTCTGCCCGGGCAGGAAATTCCCGAGGGCAAATTGAGCCGCAGGGGCATACGGGCGGCGTTGGAAGGCTCGCTGCGCCGCCTGCAAACCGACCGGCTCGACCTGTACTACGTGCACCGCATTCCAGATGGAACCGACATGGAGGCGCTTGCTGAAATCTTCGCGGAGCTCGCAAAAGAGGGGAAAATCCTCGCTTGGGGGCTTTCGGAGGCGACGGCGGAGCAGATACGCAAAGCCCACGCGGCCTTCCCGCTCTCGGCGGTCCAAAGCGAATATTCGATGATGGAGCGCAAGTGGGAGAGGGAGGTCATACCCCTCTGCGGCGAGCTGCGCATAGGGTTTGTGGCGTATTCGCCCGTTGCGGGCGGATTTTTGAGCGGAAAATACGGCAGCGACGCCGTGTACGAAGGCGACGACGTGCGCAGGGTGATTTCCCGCTACGCAAAAGAGAACGTCGAGGCCAACGCGCCGCTGCTCGGCCTCCTGAAAAAGTACGCCGGCGAAAAGAACGCAACCCCCGCGCAAATCGCCCTCGCGTGGATATTGCGCAAGGGCGGCTTCATAGTCCCCATTCCCGGGATGAGGTCCGACGGGCGCATAGCCGAAAACCTCGGCGCGGCCGGAGTTGAGCTTGGCGATGAAGAGTTCGCCGCCCTCGAATCGGAGCTCGGCAAGATAAAAATCCACGGGGACCGCAGGGACGAAGACATCGCAAAATTGGGAACGATAGGCGGCAATGCGGGCGGCAAGTAGCCCATGCTCCGAAGCGCGGACGCCCGAATGCGCGGGCGGCGCGCGCGGGCTGGAATCAAGCTCCTGCCGCCCCGCGCGCCCGCGGCGGATTTTTGCGAAAGCGCCCGCGGGCGCGGTTTCGCAAAGCGCCCGCTACCGCGCCAAACCCCAATCTGCCGTACAAATTTCCCGCCCAAAATTGCGGAAAAAAAGTTTGCGCGCCCTCCGGATCTTTGGGAATATCGCCCCGAAATGGACTGCTTTTTGATAGACGGCTTCAACCTCGGGTTCCGCTGCTTTTACGCGATGCCCGACCTCTCCCGCTCGGACGGCTTCCCGACGGGCGCGCTGCACGCGTTTTTCCAGAGCCTCCTGAGGCTTTCCGCTATGGACGCCCCGCATGCGGGCGCGGTTTTCTTCGACAAGGGGGGGTCTGCAAGGCACCGCGAGATATTTCCCGAATACAAGGCAAACCGCGAGGAAACTCCGGAGAGCTTCAAGCGGCAGCTGCCCGCCATACGCGACCTGTGCGGGCTGTTCGGGTACGAAACCGTATCGCAGGAGGGCGTCGAGGCCGACGACCTGCTCGCCAGCACCGTCGAGAAGCTCAAGCCGCTCGGCGGAACAATAACCGTCGTGAGCGCCGACAAGGATTTCGCGCAGCTCGTCTGCCCGCGCGTGAGGCAGCTGCTGCCGCCCAATTCGCGCGACAAAAACTGGACGCCCCTCGACCCGATAGGGGTGAAGTCGAAATTCGGCGTCCCGCCCGCGCAGATCCCCGCGTTTTTGGCGATTGTAGGGGACTCGGCGGACAATATCCCGGGAATCCCCGGGGCGGGGCCCAAGACCGCCGCCAAATGGCTTAAAGACTACGGGGACATCGACGCCATAATCCGCAGGCACGACTGGCTAAAACCCGAAAAATTCAGGGCAGTAATCAGGGAGAGCGAGGCGCTTCTGCGCAGGAATCTCGAGCTCGTGACGCTGAAAACGGACTTCGAGGTCGAACTGCCCTCGCAGAAGGCTCCGGACTTCCCCGAGCTCGTAAAATTTCTCGAGGAAATGGAGATGAAGAAGTCGCTCGTCAACCTCCGCAAATTCGCAAAAGATTTTTACAAAATCGACCTCTGACGGCGCGCCGCGCGCATTTCCGGCGTTCAAGCTAAATTGCGGCGGGCTTTGAAAAACGCCGCTTGAAAAAATGCGAAACTCCCGCCGCCGGCGGGAGCGGGCGCAAACCGGATCGCCTTACATTGCGGATTCCGCGCCCCGCGCCCGCTATTTATTGCGCGTTTTCGGAGGCGTTCCCGCGATTTCCAAAAGTTCCGCGACCGCCGATTTTGCGCCGCGCGGCTTTTCATTTTATGGAGAACCTCCAAATTGCCGAAACATTCCGGCCGGCAAATTCAACAAAACGGCGCGCCGCGCGCCGGCGGAACTTTTTGCGAAAGTTTTAAAGCCGTCGCATTGCCGCAAGGCCGCATTCCGCCGGATCTCCGGCAAAAAATTTTCGGGATTTTCCGGTTACGAGTCGAGGCCTATGTCTATCCACTTGCTCGAATGCACGGGGGCCGCCGTCGAGACGAAATCCGCGCCGAGCTTCCCGAGCTCCCCGACGCTCTCGAGCGTCACGCCTCCGGAAATCTCCGTCCACGCCCCGCCGCCGACGAGCCTTACGCCCTCGGCGATGTCGGCGTTTGAAAAGTTGTCGAACATTATGACGTCGGCGCCCGCCTCGAGCACGGGCGGAATCTGGTCGAGCGCGTCTACTTCCACCTCTATCGCAAACCCCGCGTTCTTTTCCCGCGCGATTCTCACGGCGCCGGCGAGTGCGTCGCCCTTCGAGGCGCCCGCCGCCGCGAGGTGGTTGTCTTTGAGCATCACGCGGTCGAACAGCCCTATCCTGTGGTTGTATCCGCCGCCGCACGCGAAGGCGTATTTTTCGAGAACGCGCAGCCCCGGCGTCGTCTTGCGCGTGTCGAGAAGCTTTGTGGGCGAGTCCCCGAGGGCGGCAACATACTTCGCCGTTTCCGTGGCCACCCCCGAGAGCCTCTGGAGAAAGTTGAGCATCACGCGCTCGGCCTGCAATATCACGCGCGCCGGGCCCTCTATCGTCCCGAGCGTCCCGCCCGCGGGAACCCTGTCGCCGTCCTTGGCCAGCGCCGTAAGCCTGCACCCGAAGTCGCCGGAGGCTTCCCCGTAGACTTTGAGCGCGATTCTCGCAAGCTCCATTCCGCAGACTGTCATGTCGCGGCGGGCGCGCAGGCTCGCCTTCGTCCTAATCGACGGGGTGAGCGAGCGCGTCGTGATGTCGGCGGCGATTTTCGGGAGAACGGCGAGCCCCGCCCCCTCGATGTCCTCGGCGCGCGCCGCCTTTACGAGCCCCTCGACGTATTTTTCGTCGAGGTCTTCCCATTTGAGCCTGCGGACGAGATGGGATTCGTACTGCGGATTCTTCATGGCCTACTCCGTGAAAAACTCCCTGCCCGCGGCCGCCTGTATCGAGACGCACAGCGGCTTGCCCTCAATTCCCAGAAACTCCAGCTCGCACTCGCCGCCGGCGGACTCCATCAAAGAAAGCCCCGCCGCGACGTCCCACAGGTAGAGGCGGCTCTCCTTGTAGGCGTCCGCCCTTCCGGAGGCGACCCACGCCATCGCGAGAGCCGCGCTGCCGCACATGCGCACCTTTTTGAATTTTTGGAGCGACATTATGAAATGTCTGAGGTTTTTTTCGGAATAGTCCGTCGCGCTCGGGAAACCCGTCATGAGAACCGCCTGCGAGATTTCCCGCGCCCACGCCGGCCTTATCTCCGAGCCGTTGAGCGAAAGCGGAAGCCCCGCGCCGCCCGCGTAGAGTTCGCCGCGGGTGAAGTCGTTTATGGCGCCGACTATCGGCTTGCGCCCCTTCATCAGGGCTACGCTCACGCACACGCCCGGGATTCCGCGCAGATAGTTGTACGTTCCGTCGATGGGGTCCACTATCCAGTAGTAGGAGTCCGAAAACGCGAGCGAGGCGTCGCCGCCGTTTTCCTCGCCTATCACCGGAATGCCGGTGGGCTCGAGCTTCTCGCGTATGAACATTTCGCTCTCGACGTCCTCCTGCAATTTGACGTCGTTGCCCGCGTCGGAGTTGACGCGGCGATCGCGTATTGCGGAGAGCCTGTCGCCTGCGGCCTTCGCCACGGAGGAGGCTATTTTTAAAAATGCGGGTTTTTCCGACGCTTCCATATCGTTTCCTTCCGGCTTGAAAAAATGGGCGGCGCGCAATCCGGCGCGCCTAAACGGAGGATTCCTCCGCGGCGCAGAGTTTCCTGATTTTTCCGAGGTCGAGCTTTCCGGAGCTCAACAGCGGTATCGAGTCGATTCTCACGAGGTACTTGGGGATCCAGAGGTTCGGGAGCCCCGCCTCGGTAAGCAGCCGCCTGAGCTTGGACATCTCGACGTCGAAAGCGGAGAGAAGCACGAGCGCCTCCCCTTTCGCCGCGTCGAGGCGTGAACCCACGGCTATAAGCGGAACTTCGGAATCCTGTATGCCGAGCGCCTTGACTATCGACTCTTCGACGCTCATGTGCGGCACCATCTCGCCGCCGATTTTCGAGAAGCGCGAAATCCTGCCCTTTATGAATATGAAGCCGTCGTCGTCGAGCATGGCCAAATCCCCCGTGTTCAGCCAGCCGTCGCGCAGCTTTTTCCTGTTTTCGTCGGGCTGGTTGAGGTATCCGCCGAATATGCTCGCTCCTTTGAGGCACAGCAGGCCCGTCGACCCTATGGGAAGAAATTCGCCCGTCTCGGGGTCTGCGACGGCCGCCATCATTCCGGGGAAGAGCTCGCCCACGGATTCCGGCTTCGTCCGGCTCGGCTGGGGGCAAAGGCCGCCGCGTTTGAGGTTCGGCGGCAGGTTCACCGCCACCACCGGAGACGCCTCCGTGAGCCCGTAGCCCTCCCAGTAATAGACGTCCGGAAATTTCCGCCGCCACATTTCAATGAAGCCCTCCGGAGTCTTTTCCGCGCCGCCTATCACGCCGTGCATTTTCGGGAAATCCTCCGGCTTGCCCTTTTTGTAGTAAGAGCGCAGGAATGTCGGCGTGCTTATCATTATGGTCGAGCCCCCCTTGCGCGACGCGTCGAGGTTGGCCTGGACTTCAAGCGGGCTCTGCACCGCCACCGACTGCATTCCGTATACGGAAGTCATCCACACCTGTATCGTCTGCCCGAAGCTGTGGAAAAGCGGCAGATTCGCGTGCAGGCGCGTGTCGGCGTTTATTATGCCGATGTTCCACATCTGCGTGCAGTTTGCCATTATGTTGCGGTGCGTCAAAACCGCCGCCTTGGGCATTCCCTCGGAGCCGCTCGTAAATATTATGGAGGCCTCGCGGTCGCCCCCATCGCGCGGAATTTTGTACATGCGCGACAATATCCAAAACGGCAGCAGCCGCACCGCCAGCAGCTTCATAGCGATGCGCCTCTTCCCGATTTCCTTCAAAATTTTTCCGATGTCGTAAAAATTGTCCGTCCACGGATAGTCGGGCGAGTGCGAGTCCACCTTTTCGCGGACTTTGTCGGAACCTATCACCATGCGGACGTCCGCGCGCTCGAGGCACGCCTTTTCCGCCTCCGCGCCCATGGTGAAATTCAGGTTTACGCTGACTTTGCCCGCCATCTGGACCGCGAGGTTTACGGCGATTCCGGGCAGGCACGACGGCAGGGCGATTCCGATCCTGTCGTACTGCGCGAAGTTTTTTTGTATGTACTCTTTGAGGGCGAGCGCCATTGCGAGCATAGTCCCCCTGTCGACCCTCCTGCCGAGCGAATAGTCGTAGACGCATTCGCGGCGCGTGCGGGAACTGAGCGTGCGCATCGCGGCGTATCCGAGATTGAGCTTCAATATGCCGAGCCCGTTAAAATTTTCAAAGCCGCTGTCGACAATCCTGGAATCTATAATCTTCATCTTCCCGTGGTGGTAAAAATCGCGCCGGTTGTGCGAAACAAACGCGCGCTTAACATGTTTAAAAATTCTCCGCGCGCGTCAAGAAGCGATTTGCCGTTTTTGCGCCGCGGGAGGCGCAAGGCGCAAAAAATGCTTGTGCGGCGCGCAAGTTTGGCAAAATATACGCAAATGCGCGCCAATGCGCGAAGCAAAATTTTAACAGACTAACACGACCATGGCAGTTCCCCCATTCAAATACCAAAAGATGTTTCCGCTCGGCAAGGACGACACCCAGTACCGCCTGCTGACCAAAGACTACGTTTCGACCTCCGAATTTGAGGGCCGCAAGATTCTCAAAATCGACCCCGAGGGCCTCGCGGTTCTCGCCAGAAACGCCATGCGCGACGTTTCCTTCATGCTGAGGCCCGCGCACCTGAAAATGGTCGCCGCCATTCTCGAAGACCCGCAGGCGTCCGACAACGATAGGAGCGTGGCGCTGACAATGCTGCGCAACGCCGAAGTCGCCGCAAAGGGGAAGCTGCCGTTCTGCCAGGACACCGGAACGGCAACCATAATCGGCAAAAAGGGCCAGTCGGTCTGGACGAACGCCTGCGACGAGGAATACCTCTCCAAGGGCGTCTACGACTGCTACACACAGGAGAACCTCCGCTACTCGCAAAACGCGCCGCTCAACATGTGGGACGAGGTCAACACGGGCTGCAACCTCCCCGCGCAGATAGACCTCTACGCCACCGATTCCGACAAGTACGAATTTCTCTTCGTCGCCAAGGGCGGAGGCTCGGCAAACAAAACCTACCTCTATCAGGAGACGAAAGCCATCATCACCCCCGAAAAGCTGATTCCCTTCATGGTCGAAAAGATGAAGGGCCTGGGGACCGCGGCGTGCCCGCCCTACCACATCGCGTGGGTCGTCGGCGGAACGAGCGCGGAAGCCTGCCTGAAAACCGTGAAGCTCGCGTCCGTAAAATATCTCGACGCCCTCCCGACAGAGGGCAACAAGCTCGGCCACGCCTTCCGCGACGTAGAGCTCGAAAAGCGGCTCTTGGAGGAAACCCGCAAGCTCGGGATCGGCGCGCAGTTCGGCGGGGCGAACTTCGCCCTCGACGTGCGCGTGATCCGCATGCCGCGCCACGGCGCGAGCTGCCCGATAGGCCTCGGCGTATCGTGCTCCGCCGACAGAAACATGAAGGCGAAAATCGACGAGAACGGCATTTGGCTCGAACAGCTCGAACCCGACCCGGGCAGGTTCATTCCCGAAAAGTACCGCTCGGTCGACACCGGCGACGGGGCGGTGGACATCGACCTCAACCGCCCGATGCCCGAGATCCTCGCGGAGCTCTCAAAATATCCCGTCAAGACGCGCCTGAAACTGCGCGGCACAATCATAGTCGCGCGCGACATCGCCCACGCGAAGCTCGCCGCGCGCCTGAAATCGGGCGAGCCGCTGCCGCAGTATTTCAAGGACCACCCCGTCTACTACGCCGGCCCCGCCAAGACGCCCGCCGGAATGCCATCCGGCTCCTTCGGGCCCACGACCGCCGGCCGCATGGACCCCTATGTCGACCTCTTCCAGTCGCACGGCGGCAGCATGGTGATGATCGCCAAGGGCAACCGCTCGCAGGCGGTCACCGACTCCTGCAAGAAGCACGGCGGCTTCTATCTCGGCTCCATAGGCGGCCCCGCCGCGATCCTCGCGCAGGACAACATCAAGAAAGTCGAGCTCGTCGAATATCCCGAACTCGGAATGGAGGCCGTCTGGAAAATAGAAGTGGTAAACTTCCCCGCCTTCATCCTCGTGGACGACAAGGGCAACGACTTCTTCAAACAGCTCTGACGGGCGCGCGGCGATACGCGCCGCAACCCATCTGAGACAATCGGAAAGGCAATCCGCCCGCCCCGACAAAAAACGAACCCCCTTTTGGGTGTTCGTTTTTTTGCTGGGAATGTAGGGGCAGGCGCATTGCGAAACGGCCTCCGCAAAAAGGCGCCCTTCAACGGCCGGCGCACGCCGCGCCCGCAACGGGCTTGCCCAATGCCTTTTCCGCGCCCCGCTTGGCGAACGGGACCGCCGCTTTGTTCCGCGCGCTGCCGCCAGGCACGCCCGTCGGCAGGATGAAAAAGCCGCAATCCGTCGGGATTGCGGCTTTTATCCAGGCGTGGGTCGGAATCGAACCGACGGTCAAGCTTTTGCAGAGCCATGCCTTACCACTTGGCTACCACGCCGTAAATAAAGTTTTATTAAGCGGAAAAATTTTTGCCATTGCAAGCTTTTTTATTCCGCCTCCGGCAAACTGCTGAAACCGCGGCAGCCGGCGCGGAAATATTCGCGACATACCGCCGCCGCGGGCCGGCGAAAATCGGCGGGATTTGAAAAGGGCAGGCTACTTTGCGCTTTTCGCAAACACCGCAAAGCGCGCGCGCCGCGAGGCGTCCCGAAAAACTTCCGCGTCCGCGAATCCGGCGTCCGCGCGCATTTCGGCGAGCTTTTCGGCGTGGCCGAGCCCGCATTCGAGCGCGAGAATCCCGCCTGGCTTCAGCCGGTCCGCCGCGCCGAACAGAATTTTCTTCAAGTCCGCCATTCCGCCGTCGGGCGAAACGAGCGCGCATATTGGGTCGTGCGCGCGCACTTCGGGCTCCGCCGCGGCGACCTCCTCCTCCGTGAGGTACGGCGGGTTGGAAACTACCAGGTCGTAGCCCTCCCCCGCCCTTTCAAACCAGTCGGACTCCGCAAACTCGACGCGCGCGCCGTTCAAAGCCGCGTTTTCGCGTGCGAGGGCGAGGGCGTCCGCGCTCTTGTCCACAGCCTCCACGCGGGCGTTCGGGTAGCGCAGCGCAAGGGAGACGGCTATCGCGCCGCCGCCCGTCCCGAGGTCGAGAATTTCGAGCGGCGCGGCGCCGTCCGGAAAAAATTTTTCCGATATTATTTCGCAAAGCTCCTCGGTTTCGGGGCGCGGAATCAGCGCGCGCGAGTCGCACTTTATCGAGGCTCCGAAAAACTCCTGCGTGCCCAGTATGTGCTGCAAGGGTTCGCGCCTGCCCCTCCTGCGCACGAGTTCGCGGACTTTCGCCAGCCTATCTTCCGAGAGCGGCTCGTCGAAGCGCAAAAAGAGCTCGAGCCTCTTGCATTCGAGCGCGTGCGCGAGCAGCAGCTGCGCGTCGGTCTTTGGCGACGGCACGCCCTTTTGGGCGAAAAACGCCTCCGTTTTTGAGAGTATTTCAAGTACTGTCTGCACTTACTTTCCGTCGCCCTCGACAAGCTCGCGAATGCGCTGGGAGTAGTCTGCGTCCTCGAGGGCGCGCACCATCTCCTCGATTTCCCCGTCCATGAACTGCGGGAGGGAATGGACGGTAAGCCCTATGCGGTGGTCGGTGATTCTGCTCTGCGGATAGTTGTAGGTGCGTATGCGCTCGGAGCGGTCGCCCGAGCCTATCTGCTGGCGGCGGCTCTGCGCGTACTTTTCGTGCTCCTCCTTCTGCTTGAGCTCGAGCAGGCGGGAGCGCAGCACTTTCAGCGCCTTCGTCTTGTTTTTGAGCTGCGAGCGCTCGTCGGCGCATTTGACTATCATGCCGGTTGGCTTGTGGAGAATCTGGACGGCGGAATCGGTGGTGTTGACCCCCTGCCCGCCCGGGCCGCTCGCGCGGGCGATAGAAATCTCTATGTCCTGCGGAGGGATTTGGATGTCGACTTCCTCGGCCTCGGGGAGGACGGCGACGGTCGCCGCAGACGTGTGGATTCTGCCGCTCGCCTCGGTGACGGGAACGCGCTGCACGCGGTGCGTGCCGCTCTCGTATTTCATCGACCGGTAGACGTCCTCGCCGGAGAGAAGAAAGCATATTTCCTTGAAGCCGCCCGCGGGGGACTCGCTTGAACTCAAATTTTCGACCTTCCAGCCCTTCGAGTCGGCGTACCTGCAATACATTCTGTACAGGTCTGCGGCAAACAGAGATGCCTCGTCGCCGCCCGTGCCCGCGCGGATCTCAACCACCGTGTTGCGCGAATCCGTCGGATTCGGCGGAATCATCATCCGCAGGATTTCGTTTTTCAGCGGCTCCACGGACGCCGAGAGCGACTCCATGTCCTCGCGCGCCATTTCGGCGAGCTCGGGGTCGGAATTGTCCTCGACGATTTTGCGGTTTTCCGCTATTTGGGAAAAAACGTTTTCGAGTTTTTTGTAGGCGTCGCGGAGCTTGGACAGGTGCTGGTGCTCGCGCGACACGGCGCTCGCGGCGCGCTGGTCGCTGTAAAAATCCGGCTCCCCCATCTTTTTCGTGAGGGTGTCGAGGCGGATCAAAAAGGGTTCTATCGGCGGAATACCTTCCATTCGGACAATGATTGGAATAATCCGCGCGTATGCAATTTAAAATTTGCCGCGCCGCCGACAATTTTCCAGGCGGCGCGCACGCTACATCGGGAAAAACAGCCCCCTGTTTACGGACGCGAAGGACACGTCGAGCTCGGCGATTTTCCTGCCGCCCAAAAACACCTCCCGCGTCATCGGGAACTTGTACACGCCGTCCGCGTCGCCGTAGTCGGAAAAGGTGACCCGCATCTCCGATCCGTTCGCGGGAAAGGAGATTCCCGAGAGCAGGCCCGATTCCGCGTCGAAAAAGAAAGTAGTCCTGTCGCCGCCCTCGAAAACCGCCTCCGCAGCCTCGGCCTTTTTGCCTAAAAATTCTCGGCCGCCGAGAAACTTGAACTCCGGCTTCCCCCTCCCCTCCGAAATGTCGGAGGCAAACGCGGACGGGAAGATTGCCTCGTCCCATTCGGTCAGGGCGCGCAAAAGGGCGGCCTTTTCGGAATCTACGGCGGTTTTCCGCCCGCCGGTTCTGCCCTCTTCAAGCAGGAACGCCCCGCCGCCCGCGGGCAGCAGATAGGTATTTTCTTCGTCTCCGGATCCTATTTTAAGGAATGCTCCGGAATCGTACCTTTTTATGCAGTAGAAATTTTTCGGCTGGCCGCCGGGCATGGTTATCGAGCCCGTTATGATTATGTCGCGCAAATTTTCCAGCGTGAGCGGGTTCGACAATTTGGAATAAAACTTTTTCGCCGCCTCCGTCATTTCGTCGGAGGAAAAGCGCAAAATCATTTCCGCCGATTCGCTCGGGCGGCCGGCGGCGCCCTCGCGGGAGAAAATCGACACAGCGTAGGGATTGCTCTTGAAGGCGTAGAAAATCCCCACGCACAGCCCCGCAAACACTGCGGCGGCAAGCGCAAACCGAACGTACTTCGGCGCGTCCGCGCCGCCGGAACGCCTGTCCGCGGCAGGGATTTTCGCCTGAGCCGCGCGCTTGAAGCCCGCGGCTTTTGTGAAAGGCTTCGGCCTGGGCGGCTTCGCCGCGGGGCGGATTTCCGCGCGCATAGGCGGCGAAGCGGGAACTTCCGATTCGGCTTCGGAGCCGGATTGCCCCGAGCCCGCGGGATCCTCCTCGACTTCCTCTATGATTTCCTCCTCTATTACAAACCCCGGAGGCGGAGGCGCGAAACGCCCGAACGGCGGCCTTGGCGCGCCGCTCGGCGGAAACGGCGGACGGACGATTTCCTCGTACACGATTTCCTCGTCTTGCCCGCCGCCGGATTTGCCGGACTGCGGAGAATCTTTCATATGCGGTCGAGATATTCTTTCGACGCCCAAAGAGATGTCAATATATTCCGCAATGCTTTATCGGCGCAAATAAAAATGCATAAATACTAAAAATTTCAACCGGCAAAGGCGCGAAACTCCGCCGCCGCGAAGCCGGTTCGCAAAGCCGCGCCCTTTCGGGGCGCGGGAGGGAATGGGCCGCCCGTCCGGAGCGGATTGCGTTAAAAAAATTCCGCGCCGGCGCAAAGGCAAAATCCCCGCAAAAAAAACGAACCCGCCACGCGGGTCCGCCTTTGTCCGCGCCGGCGGCGCTTTTTACGGCCGGCGCGCCTCGCGCGCACCGCCCGGGGTCAATGCGTTCGGAGATAGTCCACGCACGCTTTTATCGTGGGCAGCGGGTCGGAGGGGATATTTTCGTTCTCGAGCGTGAGAAAGCCGTCGAACCCCTGCCTGTCCAACTCCGCGAGGATGCCCTTCATGTCGAAAGCCCCCGTGCCGAGGACTACGCACTGGTTTTTGGGAACTCCGAATTCCTTCTGGTCCTTGAAGTGCAGCGACGCGAATTTGCCCTCGAGCTTTTTCAGCGCCCCGATTGGCTCTATGGCGCATAGCGACCAGTGTCCGATGTCGGGGTTGGCGCTGACGTTTTCATATCCTGCCGAATATTTCGCGAGGGTGTCGGGATCCCAGTACTGGTTGCGGCTCGTCATCGAATGGTGGTGCACGCACATCTTAATGCCGCGCTTTTTCCCGACCCTGTCCCATATCGGGAAGCGCGCGACGGGATTTTCCGTTAGCACCCTCTCGGCGCCCATCTCTTTGGCGAATTCGCAGACCGCCTCTATGTCCTTTTCGGTCTTGGTGGAGTCGTTGCCGACGACTCCGAAGGCGACCATTTTCAGACCCGAGTCCGCGAAGAGCTTTTTCATATACTCGCGCGCCTCCTTTGGCATTCCGGGGCCCACCTTTACGTTCGGGAACTTGTCGCTGAGCGTCTGCCCGGGATAGCACTCCACACCGTCTATGGGAAGCGTTTTGAGCATGTCGAGGGTCTTCTCGAGCGTGAAATTGCGGAACGTGTAGGTCTGCACCGCTATTTTGCGGTGTTTTTGCGCCGCCGGCGCGGCGAGCGGCATGACGAGCGCAGCCGCTAACGAAAGCAATATGGCAAGTTTTTTCATGTCTTTAAAAAGGTTGTATTTTGAAGCCCATCAGTGCGAGCGCAGGTATTCGACGCACTTTTTTATTTGCGGGAGATTGTTGTCCCAGTCGGCCTCGTACTCTATCACGAGAAAGCCGCCGTAGCCCTGCCTGTCGAGCTCCGCAAGCATCCTGCCGACCCCGAGTTTCCCATCGCCGAGCGGCACGCACTGGTTGCGCGGGTTGCCGAACTCCTTCTGGTCTTTGAAGTGGATGGAGCCTATTTCGCCCTCGAGGATTTTCAGATTCCCGACGGGGTCGATTCCGCAGCGGCTCAAATGCCCGACGTCCGGATTCGCCTTCACGTTGTCGTAGCGCGAGGCGTACCTCTTAACGAGGTCGGCGTCGTAGTACTGGTTCGCGCTGTCTTTGGCGTGGTGGTGGACGCACATCGTCACCCCGTACTTTTTGCCGACCCTGTCCCATATCTCCCACGAGGCGACCGGATCTTCGGTGAGCACGCGGGTTATGCCCAACTCTTTGGCAAATTTGCAGACGGCCTCTATGTTCTTTTCGCTCCCCCCGCCGGTGACGCCAAAGCTCACGGGCTTTATCCCCGCGTCTTTGAGGATTTGTTTGAGGTACGCCATCTGTTCGGCGTTCAGCGACGGGCCGACCTTGGCGTCCGGATACTTGCCGCCAAGCTTTTGCCCTGGAAACAGCTCTATGCCGTCGATGCCCGCGCCCTTGAGCTTTTCGAGCGTCTGGACGAGCGTAATCTTGTGCATCGAATACGCCTGAACCGCCACGTTGCGGTGTTTGGGGCGCGCGCCGTCGCCGCCCTCCGAAAGCGCGCACCCGCCGAGGGCGAGCGCCGCGAAAACCGATAAAATTATACGCTTCATAAAAGACATATATCCGCCGATTCCGCCCCTATGCAAGCAAATTCGCGGGCATTCCCGCCGTCGCCGCCGCCGAAAACCCGCGCGCCGCGTCAAAAAAAAAAATTGCATTGCGGGGCAAAATGGGAGATACTCGGATTTTAAACAACCAATCCAAACGCAATTATACATATTATGAACAGAAGAGATTTCACCAAGACCGCTTTCGCCGCCGTCTGCGGAGCGGCCGCAGCCCCCGCCGCAACCTTCGCCCAGTCGGGAGGAAAGGATCCCGCGTTCAAGTGCAAATTCGCCCCGAACCTCGGGCAAATGCGCGAAACTTGCAAGGGTATGTCGCCCGAAGACAAAATCCGCTATTTCTACGACAGGGGGTTCAGGGCGCTCGAAGACAACGGAATGCCCGGTCGCCCGCGGGAAGTCCAGGACGCCATCGCCAAGACAATGGAAAAGCTCGGCATGGAGATGGGGGTGTTCGTCGCCCACGCCGAATGGGGCAACGCCTCAATGACAGGCAACCGCATCGACATGAAAAAGCGCCAGCGCGACCCCCAGGCCTGCCGCGAATACTGGGCCGACAAAATGAAAAACGTCTGCGAGCTCGCAAAGAGGGTCAACGCAAAGTGGTGCACGGTGGTTCCCGGGCTCGAAGACCCGAGCCTCGAATACGAATACCAGTTCGCCAATGTCGCCGACCACTTGAAGCGCATCTGCGAAGTTCTCGAAAAGAACAACGGGCCGACGATAGTCCTCGAACCCCTTAACATAAAGAACCACCCGAGCCTCTGGCTGAAACGCATTCCATTAACAATAAAAGTAAAGCCTCTGTAAGAATCAAATTTAATAATGATACGGAAATTTATAGGGAAGCAAAAACTGAATACGACGAAAAACATGAACGAATTAAATTCGTTGTTTTCCCTAAAGCTCCACATCCAGAATTTTCCATTTGTCCTGTAATCTTAAGAAGAAATGATATATTGTCTTATACAACTGCTACAGAATTGCAAAAGCAAGTATATCTTATGAAATGCATTTACAACTTAGGCTCAAATGTGAGAGTCGATTCAGATCCCGAAATAATAAAGATGCAGGAAAATTATGCTTTTCTAAAGCAAAAAAGAAGAGAAATAATGCAAGAAATAGCGTTTATTATGGATGTGAATTTGGAGGAAATACAAAAAAGGACAAATGAATTAGAGGGATATGTTCGAAATCGCATTAAACCTTTCTCGGACAGACGTTACTACAATAAAAAGAAGAATCAATTTATAAAGAGAGTGCCACAGAAGGTTTACAATCGACTCATAGACCTAGTTGAGAAATTTAAGGAGTATACTACCGAGATAAAGAATATACAATCAGCAATCAAGACGTTAACAAACTCCTCTAATGAAAATGAATCCAAATTTATAAGCCTAAAAAAACTTTTACTTGAAGCTGAAAAATATCTGTATAATGCATTTACCCAAGTTTCTAATGTTGATTATGTAAATAATATTGAATTGGAAATTGGGCATAAATCAGATGTGTCTTTGGAAATTGTTATTGAACTAAACACTGGACATAGGACATCACCTCAAAGAATATTTAGTGAAGCTAATTACGATCTTGTTATTCTACTTTTGCACATATCATTATTTCGTGCTTGTTCTGTTTCAAGACAAGGTAAAGTTCTTATTCTTGATTTTATTCTTTGAGTTGATGTATTATTG
>ENA-UEQL01000009-UEQL01000009.1-human-gut-metagenome-genome-assembly--contig:-NODE-9-length-83002-cov-9.316406_pt1 | contig 83002 bp, 66 predicted proteins | sample MGYA00242905_ERZ507926 | MGnify/ENA primary metagenome ERZ507926 (study PRJEB26167, sample SAMN06115531) | human gut metagenome | host: Homo sapiens | place: China:Henan | collected 2015-09-09 | study...
ATGATAGAGGGTTGTTTAGACATCTGGTTAATCCCAATGTTTATGTTGTGACATTGCATCAAGTTTATATGAGCAGTAATTACCATGATGACGGGTATTTGTTTTTGTTGTGGGATTTTTCCAACGAGGAAGCCCCCAAAATTTATGTTCGAACATGGCAACCGGATTCTTTTGATGGAAAACGCTTACCAAAAGAAAAAATCTTTTCTTTCTCAGATTTTGAAGATGAATAATTTTTTTGTTGTATGAGACATAATATCTTAGGTATATTCGTTTTGTTATTTATTTGCTCTCTTGAAGAAGTTTATGCTCAATCAGATTCCGAAAATAATGCAATGCGCGTTGTTGAGTTTTCTGTAAATGATCAGAGTTATGCTGCTCAGAAAGATAATGTCCGGGATATAAACAATGAGTTATGTGCCTTATTGAAGATTGAAATTCAAAAGTATAGGAATTTCTATTTTGCAGGGAGTTTTGTTATGCCCAATAATACTAAAGAAATTATTGGTGGTTATAAGGTATATTTAGCACCCGGTGCGAAAAGAATTATCATTAAGCACAATGATTTTGGAGAATTATCATATTCGTTTCCGGAACCATTGAGAAGTGGCGTAACCTATAGTATGAAAATAAGATTACCGGAGGCAACCAACAATGGTGTAGTTTATAAATTGACAACGAATGTCGTGGGGGCTACTGTTCAATTTGATTCGCAGTCTTCTTATACTACAGATGAGAATGCGCAATGTAAAATTGTTACCCAATCCGGAGAGCATACTATAAAGGTATATACAGCAAATAGTGAGTTTATAGGTCAGGAGAAAGTCTTTAAGTTGTTAGATGGTGAACTTTTAGTTGAAGATACAATTTATTTGAGGGCAACGAAACATTATAATTTAGAGTTGATATCTGATAATGGTGCACAATTCATACTTGATGGACAGTTGCAACAAGGAAAAACTAGAATCTCAGTGGAGGTAGATGGCGGAATGCATACTGTACAGGCTTTTTTAGGCTCAGAAATGCAATGGCGTTCTGAACAAAAGAGAATACTGCTAAACAAGGATATGAATACTTCTCTTTTTGTAAAGGGAAGTTTACGGGTAACATATCCGATAAATGCTGAGTGTGTAATAGAACCAATTGGAGATGCCTTGCCGCCATCCAAAAATAAAATTAACACGAATGAAACCAGTATGTTGTTAGGGAAATATAATCTCAAAATACACAAGGATGGTTATGAGGATAAGAGCGTAGTTGTTGATATAGTTCCTATGCAACATATTGAGAATTTCCGAGTAGAGGGAATGCGTAGTATAGGTGATATTTATTATGATAGAGGAGATTTTGCCAAAGCGTATGGTGAGTACGCAAAATTATCAAAAGATTTCAGTGATGATCAAGCATTATATTCATTAGGCGTTTGCTTTTCTTCTGGAAAAGGTTGTGAGAAAAATGAAACTGTAGCGGAAATGTGTTGGAATATTGCCGCAAGATTAGGTAATATAAATGCTTTGAAACAACTAGTATCTTTAACCACATCAGAAACAAAGCGATTTGACTTGTTTTTAAGTGCCGCTCAGACCGGTGATGCTAAATCTGAATATGAACTTGCAGAGAGGTATTTATATGGATTGGGCGTTGATACAAATTATAAAAGTGCAGGATATTGGTACTCATTGTCCGCAGAACAAATGTATCCTCAAGCATATAGAGGCTTAGGCGATTTGTATATGTATGGTTTAGGTGTTCCTAAGAATGTGGCAGAGGCACAGAAGTATTATGAATTAAGTAGTTTTTATGGTGATGAATTATCTAATGAACGCTTGGCCGATTTAGATTTCCTAAATGGAGAAAAAGAAAAGGCTATCCGTACATATATGTCTTTATCTCATCCATCGGCTAATGCACAAATTCGAATTGCTAAGTACTATGTAGAAAATAAGGATTACCTTAGTGCTGCAAATATATACACAAAATTAGATACTGCTGATATACGAAATAGTGTATGGAAAGATATTGAATTAGTTGCAAATAAGATATATGAACAAAAGACTAATCTCAGTATGGCAATTAATTTATATGAGATTCTATTTCAGACTATGCATAGTGCAAATGAATTTTCAAATCCTATAGTATATTTCCGATTGGGGAAGTATTATTATGACAATAGTGAAGATTCTACTAAATCATTGCTCTATTTGGAATATGGATCTAATAAACAAGTAGGAGAAGCTTCTTGTTTGTTAGGTAAGATTTATTACAATGGTAGATTAGTAAAGAAAGATACTCAAATGGCTCTACAGTACTTTTATAAAGCAATACAGCAGGGATATGATCTTGCAAACTACGATATAGGTAACTATTATAGGACAGAATTGGATGATCGTGAAACTGCGATTAAGTATTATCAACTAGCTGCTTGCGCGGGTTCAAAAGCAGCCCAAAAGGTATTGAACCAACTAGATAGGACATATAAATGTGATAACTTATAAATGTAACAGTTATGAAAAAGATATTTTGGATAGTAGTAGTTCTTGCAATAGTTTGTATTTGTATAGATTATTGTACAAATAATGATTCTAAGACAAAACAAACAAGTGTACAAAAAACAGAACATAAAGCTGGTGCGAAAAAAAGCACTAAGCCAAAGAGTATCAATTTTGAAGATGTTGAATTTCAAGATGAAGAGGTCCTCGAAACATCATCAACCAACGATGATCTCTTCAATGGCGTTGATTTTGATGATGAAGAAGTTACTGAGTAAAAAACGGCTTATGAAATACTTATTGCAAACTTTTATTTTTTTGTTCTGTACAAATGCGCTTGTGGCTCAATCTGTAGAACTTCAGGGAAGGTTAAGAGTCTATACCGAAAGTAATGTTTGGGTTTATGTTGATGACGATTTTATAGGATATGGTTCCCAATCTAAAGATGTTGCTGTAGGAAAGCACACTGCAATGGTTAAGTATAAGGTAGGTGAACAATGGTTAAGTAGGAAAGAAATAGTTTTTGTTAATCAAAATGGTGCTAATGTGTTTTTGCATACATTGGGGCAGTTGACTATTAAAAATGGACAGTATTCTTTATGGGAAGTAAAGATATCACTAACCCCTTTGCCATCTAAGGAGACTTCTGTTATGGCGCGAGAAACGATTTACATAAATGATGTTGTTACTTATGGGTTGTATGGTAACTACCGGTTGGATGTGTCGAAAAATGGGCATATAATTGCAAGTGTGCCTTTTTCGTTTTCTGATGGAGACATTCAAGAGTATACTATAGAATATTCAAAAAATAAAAAGTCGAATTCTTCTCCGCCAAGGTCTTCTGTGGCGTATTCGGCTGAAGAAAAGAAAAGCAACCAAACAGGCAGTTATGCACAAAAGGCTGTAACACAACCAGATGCGGCGTATCAAACACAAACGCAAACGCAGAAGTCTGCATATCAAACACAAAAACAAAAATCAACATATCAAGTATCGTCTGAAAAATCAGATTTCCCGTCGCATGTCTTTGTTGAATATCAGTATGCTCCCAAAGCCAATACTGGAGTTATGTTAGGATGGTGTAAGCGTGTAGGTGTATACGCAGCGTTTAGGATGAATATATTCCGTACAGATAGTGAGAAATCTACATCACAATCTGACCGGACAAAAACAAACTATGCTATGGGGTATGAGGGCTATTCTGCTACAGGTGGTATTATGATTGGTTGCTCGCAATGGATGTATTTACATGCGGGAATAGGATATGGCAAGCAGAAATGTGATGGAAGTGTTTCTCCTTTTTCATCTGTCTTAGATTCTAAGGGCTTAGCAGCAGAGGTAGGCGTATTGTTTCGAGTATCATATTTTAATTTTTCAGTAGGCTATAACACATTGTGTGATGCAGAATATAAACTGAATCCGCTAGGTAATGTTATGTTGGGGATCGGTTTTAATTTATAATCTGTAGTTCAGTTCAATACTTATGACTTTTACTGTCCGAGATAAAAGTTCTTCGAGTTTGTAAAAGTTGAGCGTAGAAATCGAGGGTCCTATTGCACGAATCTGTCGTTTGTCGTAGTTTTTGCTAGCAAAGAACTAACAATGAGGATTTTACAAATAGCGCCGCAATACCTTCAGATACTAAAACCCAAATCGGTCATTAGAGGATAGCAGCACCTAACTTTCTAATGACCGCCATTAGAAAAAGTCGATTGTCTATTGCTGATTACGAATTATTTAGTCGTTCCTTAAAAATCCGCCATATTCATATTGCAGCGATATAGAGCCTCTTCGTATGCAGTCAAGCAATTGCGCAAAAAAAAGCACAAAGATGCTTGAGTTCCCTCATCATATTCTTCAAATTCCACGCAGCAGCCGCCCACATCGCATTCATAGTCGATGAAGCAGCACCATAAAGGTAATTCACCTGCATACGGCAGTCGGACTTCAAGTGCCCAAAGATAGTTTCTATACCGGCTCTTCGTCTAAACGGATATCGCTTTTGGGAGCGTTCACGAGCACTATCAGTCTCCTAAGGTTTACCTGGTGTTAGTATCTCCACACCCTCCTTTCGTGAATGTTTCGTGTGCGAGAAAAGATAATGCCCCGCAAAACTTGTCCATGGTACGCAAGATGGTTATCGCAAATCGTTAAGAATCGCCAAGATAAGAGAAGTGCTCGGAAACGAATGTTTCGGGCTACACTTGACCAAAAACTACTTTCCGGACTTAATCAACAATGCCCAATTTTAATGCAGTTGTATAGGCTAAAAGGTGGTGGGTGTACCACCTTTAGAGGAGTTTATTGTCTATTGAAGTGCTCTCGGTTGCGGAGTTGGGTGCTGGAGATGTCGAAGTAAGGGGCGGAATGGAGAAATATGATGCCTTTGGCAGCGGGGAAAGTGTTTGTGGTGATTGGTGTTAGGTTGCTTGTAGCCGTGTTTGTGTTTGTTAGTCTATCTGCTTGACTGTTGGGTGTGGGTATTGTGGTGTCGGTGGCTGTTTGGTGTCTGGGATAGACAAAGAGACGGAAAGTGGTGAGGATATACTGCCAATCGTACCAGCGGGTGAAGATACGGAGGTTGTCCTCGCCGATGATGAGCGTGAACTCATAGTCGGGGTAGGCGGCTTGCAAAGCACGAAGGGTAGAGGCGGTATAGTTAGGGCGGGGGAGAGAGAACTCAAAATCGGAGACGCGTACATGAGGGATGCCGGCAACGGCTTGTTGCACCTGTCTGAGGCGCGTCTGCTCGTCCGCCAGTGTGCCGGCGTCCTTGAGTGGGTTGTTGGGGCTGACGAGCATCCATACCTCGTCTAAGTCGGTATGCTCCGATACCCACTTGACCAACCCTATATGCCCGAAATGCACCGGGTTGAACGAGCCTCCGTATATGCCGATTTTCTTTGTCATCTTGTGTCGCTCTCTCCATTAGTGGACATATAAGAACATTATAATTAGACACTAATTATATCCTCGATTCTACATATAAATGCCATTAAAGAGCCATTAAAAGCCCCCTCACGACTATGGTTAAGTGAGGCTGTTAGGGTAGGAAGGTGGAGACTTCGCGGTCGAGTTGTGCCTTGGCTTGGTCGAGATTGTCGTTGACGATGATACAGTCGAAGTGAGGTGCGTCCTGCATCTCGGTTGCGGCTTTGGCTACCCGTTCCTCTATCTTCTCGGGGCTGTCGGTTGCGCGACCGATAAGGCGTTTGCGCAGTTCGTCCACTGAGGGCGGAGCCACAAAGAACGACTTGGCACGGTTGCCAAAGATACGCTTGAGGTTGATACCGCCTTTGACATCGACATCGAAGACGACATGATGTCCGGCGTTCTCAATGCGTTCTATCTCGCTCTTGAGAGTGCCATAGTAGGTGCCGGAATAGACTTGCTCCCATTCGACCAGTTTGTCTTCGGCAATGAGTTGCTCGAACTCGGGGTTGGTGATGAAATAGTACTCTCTGCCGTTCTGCTCTTGTCCGCGTGGTGCGCGGGTGGTAGCAGAGATAGAGAACTCGAGGTCGTTTCGCTTTGAGAGCAGGTAGTTGACCAAAGTGGACTTACCTGCACCGCTGGGGGCACTGAAGATGAGAATCATAATAATTATGAATTAAGAATGAGACCTCCACAAGTCCCTCCAAAGGAGGGGGTGTACGGAGAGGGCAAGACAATGCATCATGTTAGTGAAGGGTTTCGAGAGCGGTGCGGACGCGGCGGAGTGTCTCGTCTTTGCCGAGGATGTCGGTGATAGCCCAGATATGCGGTCCGCGTGCAGCACCTACGAGGCAGATACGGAAAGCATTCATTACGATACCTACGCCATAGCCTTGTTGCTCAATCCACGGCATGACGAGGGCGTCGAGGGCTTCTGCCGACCAGTCGGTTTGCGGCTGGAGCAGGGCAAGCAACTCTTGCATGTGGCGGGGGCTATCTTCTTTCCAGCGTTTCTTAAGCGACTTCTCGTCGTACTCGGTGGGGGCAACAAAGAAGAAATTGGTTTGTTCCCACAGTTCGGGTACAAAGTTCACACGGTCTTTGGTAAGCCCTATCACTTTTGCCACAACGGCTTTGTCGGCATGCACGCCGTGTTGCTCGAGAACGGGCATAAAGAGGTCTGCCAACTCCTCGTTGCTCTTGAGTTGGAGGTATTGGTGGTTGAACCATTTGCCTTTCTCGTAGTCGAATTTCGCGCCCGACTTGCTGACGCGGTCGAGGGAGAACTGCTCGATGAGTTGATCCATCGTGAACATCTCTTGGTCGCCTGTGTTGTGCCAGCCGAGCAGGGCGAGGAAGTTGATTACCGCCTCGGGGAAGTAACCGCTCTCGCGATAGCCGGAAGAGACAGTGCCGTCTTTTTGATTGTGGAACTCAAGCGGGAAGACGGGGAAACCGAGTCGGTCGCCGTCGCGCTTGCTGAGTTTGCCGTTGCCATCGGGCTTGAGGAGTAGGGGCAGGTGAGCAAACTGCGGCATGGTATCTGCCCAACCGAAAGCACGATAGAGCAGCACATGGAGCGGGGCAGAAGGCAGCCATTCCTCACCGCGGATGACATGGGTAATCTCCATGAGGTGGTCATCGACGATGTTTGCCAAGTGGTAGGTAGGCAGGTCATCGGCTGACTTGTATAGCACCTTATCATCGAGGATATTGGAGTTGATAACCACCTCACCGCGAATGAGGTCGTGTACATGCACATCCTCGTTGGGTTCTACCAAGAAACGCACTACATATTTCTCGCCGGCAGCGATACGCGCATCGACATCCTCTTTGCTGAGCGTGAGGGAGTTGACCATCTGCATTCGAGTGCGGGCATCGTATTGGAAATTAGGTATCTCAGCGCGTTTGGCTTCGAGTTGCTCGGGGGTGTCGAAAGCGATGTAGGCATGCCCCGAATCGAGCAGTTGGCGGACATATTGGTGGTATATCTCGCGTCGTTCGCTTTGGCGATAAGGACCATGAGGACCTTTGCCGTTGGGGGCGTCTTTGCAGATACCCTCATCAATCTTGATACCGAGCCAGTCGAGGGCTTCGATGATGTACTCTTCAGCCCCGGGAACGAAGCGTGTAGAGTCGGTATCCTCGATACGGAGGAGCATGACACCGTTGTGCTGACGGGCAAAGAGGTAGTTGTACAAAGCAGTGCGCACACCGCCGATATGCAGTGCACCCGTGGGACTGGGCGCAAAACGAACACGAATCATAGTTGTTTGATTTTTAATTAGCGCACAAAGGTACAACAATTTTCTCAGATACGCAAAAATAAAAACAATATGGGCGGGGAACCGGGAGAAATTACTATGGTGGGGGCTATTGGATGGGCTGGGGATTCCGGGCGGTCTATGTGGTCTAAGGCGTAGCAGGAGATGTGGGCGTTGCAAAAGTGTTACAATACCCGACCATACTTTGAGCATACCCATACCATAACCACCGATACATTTTGTCTATTGTCTTTCGTCCATTAGCATAGCGGTCTTTCATCCATTGTCCATTAGCGTAGCGGTCTTTCGTCCATTGTCCATTAGCGTAGCGGTCTTTCGTCCATCGTCCATTAGCGTAGCGGTCCATGTTCCATATTCCATTAGCTTAGCGGTCCAAGTTCCATTGTCCATTAGCGTAGCGGTCTTTCGTCCATTGTCCATTAGCATAGCGGTCCATGTTCCATTGTCCATTAGCATAGCGGTCTTTCATCCATAGTCTAACTTTCATCAGCGCGAGCGGTCTAAACAGGGCAACCGCATCAAATCTGGAATGCTTTATTTCTTATCCCCATTCTCTATCTTGTTTCTATCTTATTTTGTCTTATTTTTATCTTTCTAGTCCATAGTTTGCGCCCTGTTTGGCTACTATATGCCCCCTTACCGTACTAGGTAATTAGTATGTGATTAGTATGTGATTAGTATGTTATTAAGCGAACCCGATAATACCCTGACACTACCCTCGTAATACTCTTAGTAGTGTTAAAAAAGGTTTCTGATTTCCCATACCCTTTCTTTCTTCCGTCTAACGGAGAAACATGGCATACCATACATAGAACTGCGATGTGCAATTTTGCGGATTGCCCTGCGGTCTAAATAAAAAATTTGTGTATGTCATTTTTTTTGTGTACCTTTGCGCGTCTTTTTGTGTGGTGTATTGCTAAATGCTGTCCTTACACCGCTCAGACACATCAATAGAAAACTAAATACTAATCAATACAAACGAAGATGAATATCAAAGTAAGTAATGTAAACCAACCTCAGTGGAAGGAAGTGAATGTACACGCCAACCTGCCTGAGAACCTCAACAAACTGCAGGAAATCGCCTACAACATGTGGTGGGTATGGAATTCTGATGCAAAGAATATCTTCCGCTACATCGACAACGATGCTTGGCACCGTGCGCAGTCCAACCCTATCGTACTGCTCAATATCATTAGTTACGAGCGTATGGTCGAACTGAGCAACGACAAGAAGTTCATGAAGCAACTCGATCAGATCTACGCTGATTTCCGTGCATATATGGACGCTCCCAAGGACAAAAACAAGCCCTCCGTTGCCTATTTCTCTATGGAGTATGGTCTGAGCCACATCCTCAAAATCTACTCCGGTGGTCTCGGTATCCTTGCCGGCGACTACCTCAAAGAGGCTTCCGACTGCAATGTCGATATGACCGCCATCGGTTTCCTCTATCGCTATGGTTATTTTACACAAACCCTCTCTCCCGAAGGACAACAGATTGCCAACTATGAGGCGCAGAACTTCAGCAACCTGCCTATCACGCAGGTCAAGAATGCCGACGGCACTCCGTTCATCGTTGAAGTACCTTACCCGGGACGCACCGTTAATGCATACCTCTGGAAAGTGGCTGTAGGCCGTATCAACCTCTACCTCCTCGATACCGACAACGAACTCAATTCCGAGTGGGATCGTTCGATTACTCACCAACTCTATGGTGGCGACTGGGAGAACCGTATCAAACAAGAGATCCTTCTGGGTATCGGTGGTGTCCTCGCCCTCAAGAAACTCGGTATCAAGAAAGATGTGTACCATTGCAACGAGGGACACGCTGCCCTTATGGGTTTGCAACGCCTTGTGGACTTGGTACAAGAAGACGGACTCTCTTTCAACCAAGCCAAAGAGGTTGTTCGCGCTAGCGGTCTCTATACCTGCCATACCCCCGTTCCTGCCGGACACGACTACTTCGAGGAAGGCCTCTTCTATAAGTATATGAACGAGTATGCTGGCAAACTCGGGATCGAATGGCACGACCTCATCGGTATGGGACGACAGAACCCTGATGACAACAATGAGAAGTTCTCTATGTCTGTCTTCGCACTCAATACCTGCCAAGAGGCCAACGGGGTTAGTTGGCTCCATGGTGAGGTTAGCAAGAAGATGTTTGCTCCTGTTTGGCCAGGCTACTTCCCCGAAGAACTCCATGTGGACTATGTTACCAACGGTGTACACATGCCTACTTGGGCTGCCAGCGAGTGGAAATCTATCTATAAGCAGTACTTCCCACTCGAGTGGTGGACCGACCAGTCTAACCCCGAGATGTGGAAAGCATACAACGACATTCCCGATGACATCATCTGGGCTACTCGTATGAGCCTAAAAAACAAACTCATCGATTATATCAAAGAGAAGTTCCGCGAGGATTGGATGAAGACCCAAGGAGACCCCGCGCGTATCGTTCGTGCGCTCAACGAGATGAACCCTAACAACCTTATCATCGGCTTCGGTCGTCGTTTCGCTACCTACAAACGCGCACACCTACTTTTTACCGATCTCGAACGCCTCGATAAATTGGTCAACAACCCCAACTATCCTGTGCAGTTCCTCTTCACCGGTAAGGCACACCCCGCTGACGGAGCAGGACAAGACCTCATCCGCCGTATCATTGAGATTAGCCGTATGCCGCAGTTTTTGGGTAAGATTATCTTCTTGGAGAACTACGATATGCGCCTCGCTAAACGCCTCATCAGTGGCGTCGATATCTGGCTCAATACGCCTACCCGTCCGCTCGAGGCTTCCGGTACTTCCGGCGAGAAAGCACAGATGAATGGCGTACTCAATTTCTCCGTGCTCGATGGTTGGTGGTACGAAGGATATGTCAAAGGTGCAGGATGGGCACTCACCGAGAAACGCACCTACGAGAATCAGTCCCACCAAGACCAACTCGATGCTGCTACTATCTATCAGATGCTCGAGGACGAGATTATCCCGCTCTACTATGCTAAGAACTCCAAAGGCTACTCGCCCGAGTGGATTCAGACTATCAAGAACTCGGTTACCAAGATTACGCCGCATTTCACTACCAAGCGTATGATGGACGACTACTTCGCTAAGTTCTACAATAAGTTGGCTAAACGCCACAATCTCCTCGTGGCTGACAACTACAAAGTAGCCAAAGACATCGCTGCTTGGAAAGAGAATATGGTGGCTCACTGGGACGAGATTGAGACTGTCAAAGTTGATATGCCTGACCTCAATACACCTAATGTCGGCGAGAAAGTGCGTGTTGCTGTCGAACTTGATACCCACAACCTCAACGACCATGGCTTGGGCGTAGAGTTGGTGGCTATCTGCACCTCTACTCACAACAACGACAAACTATATGAGGTAGAACCGCTCAAACTCGTTAAGGTAGAAGGCTCGCACATGTTCTTCGAGACTACCTACCAATTCGACTATGCCGGCGGTATGAAGTTCGGTCTGCGTATGTATCCGCAAAACGACCTTCTGCCCCATCGTATGGACTTCTGCTATGTCCGCTGGCTCTAATAGCCACTTGGCAAAATAAGAAAAGAGAGGGTGTCCGCGCTTTGTCGGACACCCTCTTTTGTTTTCTACTCTAGATAATCTTCTATATCTTCTAGATTCTCTATATCTTCTATATTTCCTAGATCCTCTAGTTCTCCTCTCCATCCTCCTTGTTCCTTGCTCGCCGTGCTAATTAAAGAATAGCGATAGTCCTATTGATAGTACAATCGGGCCGGAGGGGGCTTTGATTTGTCCTTGCTCTATCGCGGCCTGCTCTATCACCGTCGGTGTAAGGTGTTGTATATAAGCCACTTCTGCAAACACGCCGAAATTATGCACAATAAACCACTCTACGCCCGCTGCAAAACGCAAGGTCGGCACTGCGCTGAGTTGGTCTTGTAGTTGATAAGTAAGGTTGTTTCCCTCGCTTGAGCCACTTGTGCCAAGGCTGCTTGCCTCGCTTGGATTACTCCCACTAAGGTTACCGCTTTCGCCTATACCGCTTGTGCTGAGGTCGCTGCCATCGCCCAATCCGCTTGTGCTAAGATTGCTATTGTCGTAAGGCACTACATTCTTTACTTTCGGGATCGACACACCCGGCTCTATCGATACAAAGAAGTCCCAATGATTGAAGTAGGGTTTCTCGTAGAAAGTGCGAATATCTTTTACGAGTGGTATCCTGTACCCCAATCCCATTCCTATCTCGTTGTACCATACCTCGCCCGAACGCACATTCGTACCGCCTACCGACAGCGATTCATAAGTGTTGCTATGCGTATCGTATGAGATAAATACAAACACGCTGTAACTCTTATGATGCCGCCAACCAAGCCGCATAGATGAGTTGAAAGTAGCCCCCTCTATGCCGTTCGGCGTTACGCCTACACCCAGTACCGTAGGCAAATCCAATGCGTCAAAGAAATCTCCAAAGGTGTATCTTTTCTTTTCCTGTATGGTTGTGCTATCCGCTACTTCCCCGCTTATGCTGTCCGCTATGCTCACGCCTATACCGTTGGTGATAAGAGTGCTACTGTCATCCGCTATGCTCACGCCTGTCCCGTTGCCTGCCGCTGCATCGTTATGGGCAGCAAAAAGCCCTATGCTCAGCAGAGAGCATAGGGCAGTAGTTGCAAAGTATCTCATCGCATTTTCTTGGCTTGTGCTTTAGCGTTCTCGCGAGCCATGCGCTGTTGCTCGCGTTGCATCTTCTCTAAGCGTTCCATAAATCCGGACTTCTTTTGCCCGTTGCCTTTCTTCTTCGCATTGGCTTCCATCTGTGTAAGCAGTTTCTTATCGTTGATAGTCCAGCGGAAGATCATCGTTTGTAGAATAGTGAAGAGCAATGACAGCAGATAGTAGTAACTCAGACCGGCGGCATAGTCGTTGAAGACAAATAGGAACATCAGCGGCATCAGGTACATCATCCACTTCATAAACTTCATACTCGGGTCGGTGGACTGAGTCTGCATCGTGATATAGGTGTAGAGGAAGTTGACAATGGTCATCAATAGACAAAAGAGACTCAGGTGGTCGCCCAAAAGCGGGATATTCGTGCCCCACGAAATCAGAGTATCGTAGGTCGAGAGGTCGTCTGCCCATAGGAATGATTTACCGCGCAATTCGATAGCCGTCGGGAAAAACCAGAACATCGCCATGACGATCGGGAACTGAAACAGCATCGGCAGACAGCCGGACATCGGACTTACGCCCGCACGCTGATAGAGTGCCATAGTGGCTTGCTGACGCTCCTGCATTTTCTCGGGCGGATACTTGGCGTTGATCTCATCCAACTGCGGTTTCAATACACGCATCTTGGCGCTCGACTTGTACGAAGCAAACACAAACGGCAGAATAATCAACTTGATTACCAGTGTCATCAGCAGAATGACCAAACCGATATGCAGTCCCCACGAGGTGAAGAGGTCGAACATCGGGATGACCAATATCTTGTCGATCCAACTCACTATTTTCCAGCCCAATGGTACTAATTCGTTGAGGTGCAGACGCTCCTCCTTGGGCAGATCCTCATCGTAAGCCTTGAGCGTGTTGTAGTGGTTAGGCCCGAAGAAATAGCGGAACGATGTCTCTTTCTGTCCCGTAATATCGAATGCTACACCCGTGTGCGTAGTGTATTCCTTGATATAGCGGCTGTACTTGTCCTGCGGAGCAGACTCGAAAGTTGAGGAGGTGAACGCATCATCGGCTATCATCACTGTCGAGAAGAACTGGTCTTTGTAGCCGATCCAGCGTACACGCGCATTCTCTTTCTTGCTGTCGTATTTGCTTTCGGATAGTTTCTCCATATCGCCGTCCACGAGCATGTATTGCAGTTGTGCATATCGCTCCTCGAACTTGCGCCCTCGCTCTTGCTGCGGGATGAGTTGCTGCCAGTGCATCTCCAGCGAGTTGACATTCTGTGCCAATACCTGCTGCATGTTGTGCGCCTCGATAGCCATGCGCACCATATAATCGTTCTCTGCGATGGTATATACAAAATCGAGGTACGCATCTTCTTGGTCGGTATGCAGACGCATGATGAGTGTGCCTACCTCGGGTTGTATCGGCTCGAAATAGAGGTTGTCGGTTTTCAGAATACGGTTGTTGGCCGTGATGAGCGTAAAGCCTTGTTTGGCTTCGTCGGCACGGAAGAGACACAGCGGATTCACGCTGTCGCCGTAGGCTTTGTACTCTTTCAGTTCCGCACGCCCGATACGCCCGCCTTTACTATCGATATAGAGGCGTATCTTCTCGTTCTCCAATACAGTGGCGTTGTTCTCGCCCTGTGCCGAAACGGCAAACGCACCATAAGTGGCTTGCAGTTGCTGTTGCAGGTTCTCGCTTAGCGTTGCCTCGTGCTCACGCACAGAATCGGCACGCAGTTCCGCCGTGATTTGGTCGGAGATAAACTGCGCCTCCTGCTCCATTTGTTGTGCTAATGCAATGCTGTCGTGTATGCGCTGACGCTCTGCCAACTCCTCCTTAGAGGGGCGACCAATCCACGAAAACCCGATGATAATCAAGGCTATCAATAGAAAGCCAATCCAAGTATTCTTATCCATTTATTATAATATGTATATTTAATTTTCTCAGTTTAAGTATGCAAGTGTTTGCTCGGTTGATACGGCGTGTATCTCCCTTATGCATATTTCTTTTTTGTGTGTCGGAGCAGCCTTTGGGGTACTGCGCAAGTCGTTCGGCAGTAGCGGGCATTTCCTTTTTTGTTTGTCCGACTTCCCTTCTTGTTTGTCGGACTCCCCTTTTTTTGTTTGTCCGGATTACCTCTTTAGGTGTCCGAACATAAAGCCGACATACAGTCTTGGTCCGCTCGGTGCCACATAGTTGCGCCATGTTATCGTAGTGTGCTGTCCGCTGTCGCTCAGTTGCGAACCTTTCTTTCCAAATGGCAGCACCCAATCGACCCGCATTAGCAGTGAGATATGGTTGTTTAGTCCGATCTCCAAACCTATGTAGGGGTCGAGCATAAAGAACGGTGTCTTTGTATAAGAGGCGTTGTACACCGTAGGTATATCATTTTCCTTGTTGTCTTCGCCTTCTACTGTCTCTGCGTTGTAAGGCACATACAGTCTGCTCGTGCTGCCGCCGCCTATGGTCATTCCTATCACTGGGCGCACACGCTTACCCCAATTGGCGTAGTAGTCACATAGTATGCCACCGTATCCCGTGCGTATTTGACTACCTGTTTTCATCAGTGGCATGGTGCTTACAAAGCCCTCGCTGCCGATGTGTATGTGGTTGAGCAAATGGATACGCAATGCTCCGCCGATACCCATTGTAGCCCCGCCCTTGGGCAGAGTATTGTCGGTCATTAGCGACGGATTGCGAAACAACTCATCGGGCGATTGCGAGAAGGCGTAACCCAAGTGTAACATCATTCCGCCCGAGAACCCGCTGAATAGGTGGTTGCGTGAACCGTTTTTCTCGCCTTTGTCGGTGTTGGCCGACGATGTGGCGGTCTGATACTCAGTCTGTTGCCCTTGCGCCGAAAGCAGCAAGGGCAACAGAACCAAGAGTGTCAAGGCTGCTTTACGAATCATATCAGCGAGAAAGCCACATCCATCATGTGGGTGAAGTTGTTCTGTCGTTCCTCGGCAGTAGTAACCTCGCCGGTGATGAGGTGGTCGCTGATAGTGCAGATAACCAATGCTTTATTTCCACTGCGTGCTGCATTCATATAGAGCGCAGGTGCCTCCATCTCTACGCACAGCACGCCCATATTGATCCACTTATCGTTGTGGGCATTCTCTGTATAGAAAGTATCCGATGAGAAGACATTGCCCACTTTGTAGTGGTAGCCAAATTTCTCGCACGCCTCTGCGGCACGACGGCAGAGGTCGAAGTCTGCAATCGGTGCAAAAGTGCCGGGCAACTCATACTGTGCAGCATAGTTGGAGTTGGTGCAAGCACCCATAGCAATTGCTAAGTCGCCGAGTTGCAAGTCCTTGCGCAGACTGCCCGCCGAACCGACGCGGATAATGGTTTTTACGCCATAGAAATTGTATAACTCATAACTATAGATGCCTATCGAGGGAATACCCATGCCGTGTCCCATCACGCTTACACGCTTGCCCTGATGCGTACCTGTGAAGGCAAGCATTCCGCGTACATTATTTACTTGCACGGCATTCTCCAAGTATTTCTCTGCCATTAACTTGGCACGCAACGGGTCGCCTGCCATAATCACTGTTTCGGCAAAATCGCCGAACTTTGCCCCGATATGGGGAGTAGGTGTGTTGTTCATACTCGTCTGTTTTTCAGAAGGTTTATACTATACTAAATAATCTCGTTGTTTCAGAAACTCTATGGCTCTTTCGAGGTCGGCGGGTGTATCTATACCCACGGTCTCGGTATTGCAAACGGCTACGCGGATACGGTATCCGTTCTCCAACCAACGCAGTTGCTCCAGGCTTTCTGCCAACTCGGCTTGCGACTGGGGCAGGCGTGTGATTTTCTCCAGTATGTCGGCACGGTAAGCATACATCCCGATATGTTTGTAGTGCTTGCCTTGTGCTAGCCAGTCTTGTTTGTCCACGCCGCGCAGATAGGGTATTACGCTGCGTGAGAAGAGCAGTGCTTCGCCCGTTTGCTGTGAGAATACCACCTTAGGTGTGTTGGGGTTCTCAAGGTCGGCAAGCGTATCTTGGGCAGAGAACGGCTTGACGAGTGTAGCAATCTCGGTATGGCAAATGCCTTCGTTGTCGGGGGAGAAGCAGCCCATGATAGCTTCTATCTGCTCGGGCTGAATAAAGGGTTCGTCGCCTTGGATATTGATTACCACTGTCTCGCGGTCGTTCTGCTCTCGGTAGAGCGGGTTGGTAATCGCTTGGTAGGCTTCTAAGCATCGGTCTGTGCCGCAGCGGTGGTCCGCATGCGTCATTACCACCTTACCGCCAAAGTCGCTCACATGGTCGTATATCCGATCATCATCTGTAGCAACAAGCACCGTATCCAATACCTTGGCCGCCTGCTCATATACGCGGCGAATCATCGTTTTACCGCATATCTCTGCCAATGGTTTACCCGGAAAGCGTGTCGAGGCAAAGCGTGCCGGTATGATCCCTATATATCTCATAGATGTTTTTGTTCTGTTGTTGTATGCGTATGCACATACTCAGTTGAGCCCACAAAGGTACGATTTTTTTCTGATATGTGCAATACTTTGTCGAAAATAGCCTTTTCTCAGCCGTGTAATGACAGGTTCTCCGCTAATTCCCGGTAAAATATAGAACGCACGACCTCTCCAAGCCCCTTCAAAGGCGGGGATGTGCTGAGTGAGAGTAAAATGCGTAATTCAATGCATAATGCATGATGATGAATGCATAATGCATAGTATTTATGCCCTTTTTTCGTCCTTTTGGGGTCTTTGCTTGTTCGGAGGTGATTCGAAGAATGCCTTACTTATTTGTACTTTAAGAATGGTTGACTGAACCAATGCTTTGGGGAGAGCGGGGTGCCGTCGGGGAGGGTAGGGTGTTTAAGTATCTGTACCCAGTCTGGGCGACCTTGACTGTGGTCTTGCGATCGGTATTCGTAACTGTTGGGGCAGGCTTTTCCTTTGGTCAGACCCGTATGCCAGCCTTCGGGGTTAATACACCCTTTTTCCCAGCGGGTGTATGCCCATACCGTCTCCCCCCACCAACGCCACGGGCGTGCCAAGTAAGCTGGGGTATTGCCCGGATGTGCCAACTCGTCTTGGGTGGCAAATCGGATATAGCACTTGTAGAAAAGCATTCCACGCGGTTGCGGTTTGGGCTGAGGCTCACCATACTTGCCCTGTCCCTCGTGGGTACCGTCGGGGTCATTGCGCGAGGCGGATATATAGCACTTATCCCCTTTCTCATCGCTTACATTCACTACGATAACCGATTTATTTACAGCCAGTTGCATACCGCCAAACAGAAAATCGACACCACCTTGCAGTATGCACTTATTGCACAAGACAGACGCCCCTTGGTCGCCATAGACTACATCCTGATGACCCACGCAGCGACAGTGGCAGAGGGTGGCATGCGTGGCATGAGCAGTGAAAGAGATGGCGGCTGCACGCTCGATAAATCGCTTTTGTTGCACCTCGGTAGAACCTGCCCGGCGAGGCCGAACAGGCATCTGCTTTCCGTTGCTTTCCGTGATAATCGTCAGAGAATCTGCTGCTTCTGCCTCTGATACATATTGGTTAAAAGAGTTTTCAAAGATGATGTGCTCCGCATAGAAATCGGGCGCATCCACTAGTACCGAGGCATTCCAACAGCGGCTGCGTTTGCCCCCATAGTTGATACGCTCGCCCATAGAGCGATATTGATAGCCGTGCCCATAGTACCAAGTAATGCGAACGGCTTGCTTATCGATATGTAACCCGCTGTCTTTGAGCGCAATAGATGGATGCCGAGCCGCATTGATAAGGCGTATACCGGGTATATCGATGGTCAGTTCTTCCGTGTAATTTCCCGGGGCAATATAGATGGTGGTAGTCTCGCCGTTGGCAGCATAGACACTGCGTGCCGAATCGAGTGCTGCACCGATACGCTCCCCTTGTCCTACATAGAGTATCAATGCCAAAAGGCAACCAAATAGTTGATTCATAGTGCGTTATATCTTACTGATGAGCATTTGACAATTCTTGCAGTCGAAGGTAAGTTGCACAATCGTATTGTTGCGCAAGCGCAGGTATTTCGGTTCGTTGCGCAATGGCGATTGTTTGCGGCAATGTCCCAACTCATTGAGCAGACAGTATCGGCAGGTCATCAGTGGGTGGTCGGTATTGTGTTGCTCGGCCTGCATTGTGTGGAGCCAATCGGCATCGGTATCGGTGGGGGTAGGACGCACTGCGGGAGCGGGTGCATTGGCAGATATGCGGTGTGCCATCAGGTCTTGGCAGACCTCACGCCGCCACTCATTGAGTTGGCTGATAGGGATGAAATAGGGCGTACAATCTACCTCTACTCGGTTAGCCACAAAGGGCGTATCACCTAATTTGGTAATCTGAGCCAAGATAGTTTGGGCTGCGCGTTCAGTATTCTTGGCCGGTTCGTGCGGATAGCAGAAGGTCTTTTCTTCCTCTCCGATACGCAGTGTGAAACCTTGTTCGCATTCGCGGAAAGCAATATCTACAGGTATCGTTCGTTCGCTATGCAAAGCGCGGATAAACTCGTTATCTTGGTTGCGATAAAGTGAGGTGGTGCGGCTCTCGCGGAGTAAGGATAGGATGGTAGTGTTGTTGGGGTAGAGCAGGTCGCCCTCTATTCTGTTGATAGCAAAGCCTTGGTCGCCAAAGCATAGTCCGTCGCCGTTGTGGAGGGTAATGCCTTGGGCTAAACGGATACGGAGCGCATTATGGCGCACTTCTACCGCCTCTCCGACATACTCGCCTGTGGACTTAGGAGTGAGCCAATTAGCCATCTTATTGGTACGACCATGCAAGAAATAGTCGATTCCGCCACGGTGGAAAGTCTTGTCGGGCGAAGGATTGAAAGTGCGGGTATAGCGGTGGGCATTAGGTTGTGCGTCGGGATATAGGCGGTCGAGTATCTGCCGATAATAGGCTGTGAGGTTGGTTACATAGTCCTCATCTTTGAGCCGCCCTTCTATCTTAAAGGTGGTTACTCCCGCATTGACCAACTCGGCCATATATGCTGAGCGGTCCATATCTTGTAGTGAGAGCAGGTAGCGTTGGTGTATCGGTGTGCCTTGGTCATCGCATATCTCTTGCATATCTGCATCGAGCAAGTCATATTGCATTCGGCACATCTGTGCGCAGCAACCTCTATTGGCACTACGGCCGAGCAACTCCTCGCTCATATAGCAGCGTCCCGAATAGGACACACACAAGGCACCATGTACAAAGGCTTCCAACTCGATAGGCTCTTCGCCTTGGGCTGCGGAGTAGTCTGCCACGGCATCGTGTATGGCGCGTATCTCGTTGATAGTCAGTTCTCGGGCAAGTACAACCCGCTTAAAACCTAACTGCTGCAAGCGGATGACCTGTTCGGGGGTGCGGTTATCACATTGGGTAGAGGCATGGAGGCGGATAGGAGGAAGAGAGTAGTCCAAGAGGTGCAGGTCTTGAATGATGAGAGCGTCCACCCCAATCTCGTAGAGTTGGTGTGCCAATGCTGCCGCAGCGGGGTATTCGTCCTCATGGAGCAGGGTGTTGAGAGTAACGAGTACTCTGACCCCATAGAGATGAGCATACTGCACCAGCGATTGAAGGTCTGTGAGCGAGTTACCTGCCGCTTGGCGTGCTCCGAACTGCGGTGCACCTATATATACAGCATCTGCGCCCGCCTGAATAGCAGCCTTAGCCACCGTCAAGTCGCGCGCAGGAGAGAGTAGGGTAAGTTTCATCGTAAGCGTTTTTTCTTACAACCTCTAAATTATTAGTAAATAAATAAATCTAATGTCTAACATCCAACAGCCCGCAGGGCGTTCCTGTTTCTAACTTCCAACAGCGCAAGCGTTCCAACTTCTAACTTCTATTTCTGATACTTACCGATATGCTTCATTACAAAGAATATCAGCCAATCGGGGGTATGTTTGAGCAGGGGAGTGCAGAGGTGGTTGATGACGCCCGGCATATCGGCTTTTTTGCCTCGGAACATACTGCGCAATGCGCGTTTTACCAATTTCTCTGGCGGAATAGACACAGTCAGATTGACTGCCAACTTACGCAGATTGGGGGCTAACCCGAAGAGTGCGGTATCTACTGCCCCCGGGGTCATCACGGTGATATTCACGCCTTTAGGCTTCAACTCATACCACAACGATTTGGAGAAATTGTAGATAAATGCTTTGGTGGCATTGTAGGTCTGAATACCCGGCATAGCCATCCAAGCCGACATCGATGACATATTGAGGATATAGCCTTTCTTGCGCGGTTTACCGCAGAAAGTCTGTGCTTGCTCTTCCTCTGTGAGTTGGCGGGCAATCATATCCTCACCAAACAAGCGGCAGAGTTTTGCCATCGTAATGGTGTGCAGGTTGAGCATCAGCGAGATACGCTTCATAGCCGTCTCGCAATAGGGGTTGAAGAAGAACACACCCGCATCGTTGATGAGGATGTCCACCACCAAGTTATTGGCATGGCAGTAGGCATATAGGTCCTCCGCAGCGTCCTGCTTGCTGAGGTCTGCATAGTGGGGGATGGCGCGAACATGATACTTATCGGCTATGTCTTCTGCCACCTTGCGCAGTTCTTTCTCCTGGTTGGAAACCAACAGCAGGTCGGTATGATAATCGCGTGCCAACTGGGTAGCGTATTGCAATCCGATACCGCTACTTGCACCCGTAACTAAAGATAACAAAGCCATAAATGATTGATTATGGGTTAACTATTTCTGACTGCTTATTCGCGCTTGCTCCTCCAACTTGGCAATTTCTTTTTTGAGGCAGGCAGGTATCTTCTCACCATCCCGCTCCACGCACTCATGGCATTTCATATCGAGCGTGTACATACGCCCGACGCAGTAGTTGGAGCGACCACAACCGGCGTGGTAGTGAGGATTAGCCTCCACATGTTTCACAAAATCGGGGTCTTTGATCAGCACATGGGCTATCTGGAAGAGGTCGAAGCCCTCGTCCATAATCGTTTGGCAGTTATCGCCCGATTGCACACCGCCCACATAGATTAGTTTGGTATCGCCCAACTCGTCTTTCAACTCTTGTTGGAAACGCTTTGCCTGCTCCATGAAATACAGTTCCCGGAATGGTACGGTAGGAATCATCATCGCCCCGCCGCCACAGAGCAGAGCGGCTTTGAGCCACCAAAAACTCTTCATCGGCATATAGTGGGCAAGCGTCTTGATAGGCATAGCACCGCCTAAGATACGCATAGGCGAAGCGCTGACCGTACCGCCCGACAGCACGATGCCGTGCACTTTGTGCTTGAGTATCTCACGAGCCACACGCAGCCCTTCTTCCATATCGGTACCACGGCGGCAAGCGTCCCACATATTGGTCTTTACCACTACCGCCATATCATCTTTGGCATGGAGCATCACCTCATCGAGCACCTCATTCATAAAGCGCACACGGTTCTCGAAACTGCCTCCGTACTCATCGTGGCGATGGTTGGTGCGACGGCTGATGAACTGTGAAATCAGGTAGGCATGTCCGGCGTGTATCTCTACACAGTCGAACCCTGCTTCACGGCAGAAGTCCACAGCCTCGCCGAACTTCTTGACCAACTGTTTGATCTCGCTCACTTTCAGTCGGCGGTGGATAGTCGGTGAATAGAGGTTGAAACCGTTGTCGGCACTCACAGGCATACAATGGCAGGTGTAGAAGTGGGTCATATTACCGCAATGCCCCAACTGGATGCTGGCTTTGGCGCCCTCGGCATGGATGGCATCGGTCAGTTTTTTCAGTCCGGGCAGTGCCTCGGGGCGCACATAGAGTTGCCCGTCGAAACTGACACCGCTCATGTCCACTGCGCAGTATGCTACGGTGGTCATTGCCACACCTCCGTGCGCCACGCTGACATGGTAGTCGTGCAGTTCTTGCGAGGGGGTGTTGTTGTGGCACATATTCTCAAAGGCAGCCGAACGAATGAAGCGGTTGCGCAGAGTAATCGGTCCTAATTGGAAGGGGGTAAAGAGTTTAGATTCCATAATTATGAATTAAAAATTAAGAACGAAGAATGGCAAGCCTATGCGGGACAGGTATGCCATTCTTTATCGTTTTAATTAGTAAATAAACGGAATAATTCGTTTTAGTCTTTTGCGGTTGAACTCGTCGGGGAACTCTTCCTCGTACTTGTGGTAAATCGAGTTGGCACGCGGTACGAGGTTGCAGCAACTGAACCAGAAGAACAGCAGTCCGGCAGCCGACCAAGTGAGTATGGCAAAGCCGAGCCATTCGGTAATCTCACCGAAATAGTTGGCACTGGTAACATATTTGTAAAGACCTTTCTTGGGCAGGTAGTGTTTGGTATCACTGGGTTTGCGCAAGTGGCGGATGACATAATCGGAATGGAGATTGATAATCATACCGATGAAGAAGATGCAGGTACCGATAATGAAACGCGGGTCTTTTACCCAATCGGCAGTGTACAACTCGGGCTGATACTGCGGAGCGATATGGAAGAGCCAATAGCCTTGGATATAGCCGTTGATTAAGTTCCAAATAACGGACAAACCCATGATTACGAGCGGCATCTTGCTCTTGCCCTTCATAATAAAGGGGAAAATGAATGAGCGCTGGAAATAGTGCAACTCGAAAAGCAACAAGAAAACCCAATAGGGCGCATTGCGGGTAACACCGTCATAGAGATTAAGCGAGCGTGAGTAGAGGAACAAAACCACGATAAACACGGGGGCTTCCATCAGACACCAGCCTACCTTGTTGTTGATAGCAGGACCCCATTTCTCGGTGCGCATTTTGCCATATCCGGCATCTACAAAATAGAGCGCAATGAAAACTACGAGCCCTATGAGAGCCATTATAAAAAGGAGATTGTTGAAGAACTCAAGTGTGTAGATATGTTCCATAAAGTGTTGTTTTTGTAGCACAATGCTATGCTAATGGGCACAGAACTGCGCAAATTAGACTGCAAAGTTACAAAGAATATCTGAGATAGGCAAACTAAACTTGTTTTTTGCCAATCTTTTTATTGATTTGGCATACAAAAAGTCCGATGATGATGAAGAGGATGCCTACCCATTTTGCCCACGGCAGTTGCTCGCCAAAGAAGAGGAGCATCCAAATAGCGGTGAAGGCGGGGCGCACATTGTTGAAAGCGTTGGTGCGTGTAACGCCGATGACGCGCACGGTGTAGCAAAAGCAGATGAAAGCGATGACTGAGGCACCTACTGCCAGGTAGGCTACGGCACCGAGGGCGCGGCAGAGCAGGTCGGGCGAGGTTTGTGTCAAGCGGGTGAAACCGCTGAAACCGTCGGTGCAGGCGCAGAGGAGAACGAACAGCACCAATGCGGAGAGTTGCACATAGAAAACCACAGATAGCGGATTGTAGCGAGAGGGAATACGGCGCAGGACAATGGTGTAGAGTACGGCGGTGGAGACGGCTGCAAAAGCAAAGGCGATACCCCACGGATTGCCGATACTGAAATCGGACGCACCTACCAAGACCAGCAACAGCATACCCACCGTAGAGATGAGGATACCCAATATATTGAATATGGAGATATGCTCTCGCAACAGTACTGCGGCAAAGAAAGGTGCTAAGACGGGGCTGGTAGAAAGCAGGGCTTCGGCGATAGTGGGCGAGGAGAGGGCGTCGTAACTATAGGTCTCTAAGATATAGTAGAGAAACGGCTGGAAGATACCGCCCAAGATAAACAACGGCAGGTCTTTCTTGCTCGGTTTTTGGAGGGAAAACATCGAGTTTCGCGGTGCACATAAGCCGATGAGCAACATCAGCAATATGGCGAGCGAAAAGCGCAAGACAATCATCGTCATCGGCGGTAAGACGACCAATGCCTCTTTGATAGCAATGCCGGAAGCCGACCAAATAAGCATAGCCGTGAGTACGGCAAGGTAGGGGAGAAAGCGTTTCATTGAGCGCATGTGTTGTGCGGGTGTATCGTATTTTTGTGCGGGATAGTCCTTACTATTTTTTTGGGGGGGATTATTTTGTTTTGAGCAGTCGGTCCTGTTCGGGGAGTTAGTCCTGCTCGGGCTTTATGGGCCAACTATTGTGGGTGATACCAGCCATGCGCTCCATGGTATGGTGCGCCTCTTCGCGCAGTCGCTCCACCTCTTGTCCGCGAGTGGCGGTACGGTCGGGGATGATAGGTGCGCCTATCTCCACTTGGAGCAGAGGCAGCGATTTTTTGCCAAACAGGCGATAGATACCGGTGCGCTCACGATAGGTGATAACGCAAGGCAGGAGCGGCATATTGTACTTGTAGGACATCGAGAAAGCACCCTTTTGGAAAGGTCGGAGCGGTTTGTAGAAATCCCATCGTGCGGCTTCGGGGAAGATATGGAACCAGTAACCGCGGCGGTGGAACTCATCGAACGCCTCGTTGAATTTTTTGATTGCCGTGATGCCTGCCTCTCTCGGGGGAATGGGTACACCGCCGACTACATTGAGGAAGAAATTGTCCTTGGTGGAGAAATTGGGTGCAAACATCGGGATACGCGTGGTGTGCTTGGCTTTGACGGCAAGCAAGACGCACGGGCAGTCGAGGCGATACATGTGGTTGGCAATAGTGATGGCTCCGCCGCTGAGTACATCTTTGTATTTCTTGAGGTTCTCACGCCCTTTGAAACGCAGTCCCATCTGTATGCGCAGTTTGAGTCCGAGTCCGAACTTAAGCAGCAAATTCCACATCGACCAGTTGAAGAAACGATATTTCAGACTGTTGTTGAGGTACGGATAGTTGGCATCTACAACCACATTACGGTCATAAACAGGTTTGTATAGGCGTGCATACGGGTCGTCCTCGGGGTAATCAATGCCCACATCGGGGATATAGACATTCTTTTCGGTTGCTAAATCTTGATAGCGTTTATTCATAATGTTTGCTATATTTTGCGGTTTGTTAATAAAACTCGATTGGGATTAAGGCGACCTTAGGTCTCGATTAGGTCTCGACAAGACTTCGACTAAATGTCGACAAGGTTGACTTAATGGCGTTTAGATATATTAATGTTTTTTTGCGCTTATCCGATGCGCTCGGTGGCTACCTGCTGCGATTGGTGGCTACCCGACGAGGTAGAACTTAGCACCGATTGCCTTTGCGCTTGCGCCATCGGTGTCGGTGCGGTCGCCGATGAAGAGGCAGTTCTCGGGGCGTGTATTGAGGCGTTCTGCCACCTGTATGGCACATTCGTGTGCGGGCTTGAGGCCGCCTAAAGCGGGGGCGGAGACCACAAAATCGAACATATCGGCGTGCAGACCGATGGCGTACAACTTGCGCTCCACAAAGCCATAGTCGGAATAGACCACCACTTTGAGGTGTCGGTTTCGGCAATCGGCAAGGAAACGACTGACCCACGGGCGCGGGCGGTAGTGGCGCAAAGCACGCACCATAGAGGGCATATACTTGCCGAAATACCATGCTCGTGCTATGCGGGGGGAGAAGAGATGTCCCTTAGCCATCTGCTCGAAGAAGGCTTGGTAGAACTGCTCTTCAGAACCAAAGAACTGCCCGCGCAGGGCTTTGCGCGTTTTTTGCTCGACAGCCAATAGGCTGAGCGACAACAGGTTACGCAATACAAGACGCAGCGGCAAATGGTGTTTGTCGTAGAGCGTTCCGTCGAGATCGAGTACTACGGCTTGGATGTCGCCTGTGAGCCAATCACTTGTCGGTTGTGCCATGATTATGCTTTGCTTTTCGGCGGTTCTGACGCTCTTGGCGACGGTTTTGGCGTGCATTGGCACGCTCTTCGCGCTCTGCCCGGCGTTGCTGCATACGGTCGTCGATGTTGTTGGCTTGCTCCATGATGGTGTTTGCCATACGCTCCATACCCGTCTCGATACGCTCGATGAGGCTGAACTTATTGCGGCGTTTCTCGTCCTGCATGAGGAGGTTGAACTTGAACTGCCCGTCGCGGAAACCATCACGCAAGCAGGCTGCCTTGAAACGGGCGTAGGCGTTGTTGAGCAAGATATGTGCCTGCGGGTCGTGCAAACGGAAAGAAGCGCGCTTCGATTCGTATTCGATATTGATGGCTTGCAGGTGCTTATCCACCACTCGGGTGAACTCGTCTGCCTCCTTCTGACCGATGCGCTCGTCCTCAAACTCATAGTAGAAATGGTAGAGCGACTCTTTGACATCGGCAAAACCGACGAAGAACTTGGTCTTGATTCCTGTCTCCTGCTCAGCCTCGTGGACGGCTTGGATAAACTGCGGTTCGTAGAGTTTCTCACCCGTCATCGAGACGATACCATTGACCTTCGATACCATGTGGATGGTGGGGGTGTTGTAGTACTTGCCGCCTACCTCTACGAGGTCGTTCATGTTGTAGCGGAACAGGCCCGAGTAGGTGGTTACATACGCACAATAGCGTTTGCCTTGCTCGAGTTGGTCTATCTGGAGGAAGTGCTTGTTGGGGCTGTCTAGTTCGTCCTCGGAAACAAACTCATAGTAGTGGAATTGCGGGAAGAGAACCGACTCGTTGGTGTCATCGAGAGAGAAACCGAAGCGGCACTCGGTAGCGATATAGCCCAACTCTTGATAGTAGGTCTTGTTCCAATCGAAAGCGTCCATATACTTCTCCATATAGACGCGCGTATTGCCGCACTTCCATGTACTCAGATACTGCAACCATGGCCAGTAGTCTTTGGGCAGCAACTGCCCCTTCTCGCGCAAGATAGTGCGCAGTTCCTCCGCACGCTCGGGCTTAGGCGACATAAACGGTTGCAGTTCCTCACGGATATGGGAGGAGATGTCGAAATCGTAACTCAGCGATCCGCGCTCGATGTCCTCGATCAGTTCGTTGGCGTGCTCGTTGACGGTACGCATCAGTTCCAAGATAGTGGAGGGGTTGGCGGTGGACCAGAGAGTAACATCGCGGTGCTGCATAGCAAGGCGCATGAGGGTGTAGTTGCGGGCGTTGTAGTCGGCAATCGACATCACCGAGGCGGGGGCTACATAGTGTTTCTTGATAATGGAAGGAATGTCGCGCACCAGCACACCGCTTACCGAGCCATAAAGCGTGCCATCGGGGGCGTATCCTTCCACCTCTTTGCCTACGATAGGAAAGATATGTCCGGCGAATATGTGGTTGCGGTGTTTGACAAAGTTCCATGTCCAGATATGCGACATCTTGCCATAGACATCCTTCAGATACTTGTGGGTCATCGGAATCCACTTGGGTTCGCTGGTCGTTCCGGAGGTGGTGGCGTACATATCCGGCTTGCCAGGGAAAAGCACATTCTCCTCACCATGTTTGTGGCGCTCCACATAGGGGCGGAGCGTTTCAAAACTATTGTTGACCGGCACATACTGTTGGTACAAGCGGAACAAATCGTCGGCATTGGTAGCGGAGAGTATCACATCAAAATGGTGCTCTTTGCCATACACTGTGTCGCGCGAGATATTGAGGATGTCGCGCAGCGTTTTCTCGGCAGCGTGGTGCGGATGTCTGCTCCAAAAACGCAGGCGGATAGTCTGCGTACCTCCCACAAGGCACAACGCTGTGTTGATTAACCAAGGGTAGGGCAGTGCCTTACCTTGATTGTCGATATACGGTTTATTTTTCATAACGGCTTGGTTGTTAGTACAATATACGGTTCTAAGTATCGTGATATTGTTGTTGACATAGTCATAGCGCGGAACAAACATGGCCTGTTTCGCAACGATTCAATATAGTTTGGGCAGAGATTGCCAACGACGGCAATGAGACTCGCACTCGGGATGCGATTGATTATTTCATAGTTTGGTTGTGCATTAGGGTATGCACTTTCCGTTTTGATAGCATACCTATTTCCGGCGTTAGCGGTTGTAGGTTTGCATAAATGGACTATTTGTTTTGCCATTGTGTGATAATTTTTTTCGGCTCGCCCAATCATCTCCTTTTAGTACCTATATTGTACTTTTCTCCTCTGCTATCAATCGCCCCCTAAAATATCCCCATGCAGCGTGCCTGTATGCTAAATTGTACCTATTCCCATTGTTGGTCATCGTTTTGCCGATAGCCAAGATCGTCCCTTATCGTGAGAAAATAAATAGTCTGTTCTTCTAATATAGATGCACTATTTTTTTTCAAAAACGGTGCAAAGTTACACATTTTTTGCGATATACGCAAATATAAAAAGCGAAATCGCCCGTCCGACATAGCAGACAGGCGATTTTTATGTGTGGTCAACCTTGCGGTTGAATGATGCGAATTAATAGGAGGTGCGTTGTGTAGCAGCGTAACTGATCTTGAGCGCATAAGCGCGGCGGAGTTCTTGTTTGATGTCGGCAATGACACCCATACGCGTCTCTTTGTCGGCCTTGATAGAAACGGTCATCAGACCTTGCTCCTGCTCTTTCATAGACGAACGCTCGTTGACGATATACTCGCCGATCTCTTTGGTCTCAGCAAAAGCGTCATCCAACTGGATACGCGTTTCTGCACCATACTGTTTGCGGAATTCGGCAGTAGGAGTACCTACATAGATGTAACGCACAAGCGATTTCTTCTCGAGTTTGGTCAACTCTGTGGCACTTGGTACCGAGAACTGAACCTTGTAGGAAACCTCTTTCATCGAGGTAACGGACATAAAGAAGAAAAGGAGCATAAAGATGATATCGGGGAGTGACGATGTATTGAGCGCCGGCATCTCTCGTTTTTCATTTCTGCGTATCTTAGCCATGATTATTGTCCTCCGTAGTTTTTAGGTTCAGCCTCCGAAATCTTTTGGGGATATACTTTCTGCACTTGCTTCTGCTGATCCTCTGTGAGTTCGTTGTAGGATGTATGGAAATACTTTTGCGCACACTCGTTACGCAACTCGTTGTATGCAGCCACGAGTTCGTTCTGAACATCCAAATAAGCCTGATACTGTGTATCCACATCGTTTTGGACGGAGATGACATGGTCTTTGGTGTACTTTTGTACTCCGATAGGCTCGCCAAAGTCCTCCTCCACGAGTTTAGGCAAGTTCGGCTCATCGTTTTCGTTCTTGATGAACTCTTTGGCAGTCTCTCTCAGTTGCTTGACATCCATCAGTTGCCCCTGTACCATCAACTGGTTAGCCGAGTTGATCTTTACGACCATCAGGTTACGCTTGTTGATATCGGTATCCTCCACTTTCTGATCGGGTGGAATAGGAGCCGGCAGACGGCGAGCCAAGCCTTGGTTGACATCCATACTGGTAGTTACCAGGAAGAATATCAGCAGCAAGAAAGAGATATCCGCCATTGAACTGGCATTTATCTGTGGGATTTTCTTAGCCATAGTTAGTTTGACAATTTTGCAATGTTACCGATTGGCCATCATTTTTGGAGGCAAATCGTGTATACTTGCGTGTAACTGCTTATTTGAGTCGTTTGGTGTAGATAACACCCCAAATCAAGGTAATGATTGTAGCGGCAAAGAGGGTATAGCAGAGATAGATGATAGCATCACTCATCTGCGCCATTGCGCCCACATTGTCCGTTCCTTCATAACCGATGATGTCGATTTTCTCAGGGCTACCCAGAAACCAGCAAACTACGACCAAGGCAACAAACCCGATAACGACAGCCGATGTCTTGACGGCTTTGCGTTTGTCATATTTGCAGTTCTTTGCAAACTCAGTGATGACAACACCGAGAGTAACCAAGATAACGATACCCAAGAGGATATAGCACCAAACGAGAAATAAGTCGGTGAAACGAGGTATATTCAGGAAGTCTCCTGCTACCTCAAGCGTACCTTCTGAGCCTCCTACGAAGAACATCACCGTAGCGACGATGCCTAGCAGAAGAAGTACCCAAAGGGTAATCTTAGGTAATAACTTATAGTTTTTCATATTGCTCAAATTATTAAAGTGTTGGTTTGTAACGAGAATACAATGCTGCTACAAACGGATTACTTATTCTTCTGAGCAGCGTCGTATTCTACTACGAGGTCGAGCAGGCTGATAGAACTATCTTCCATCTCGTTTACAAGACCTTCGATGAGGCTGAGGATATAGTTGTAGAACAACTGAAGAACAATAGCGATAATCAAACCGAGGAGGGTAGTCAACAAGGCCACCTTGATACCACCGGCAACAACCGTAGCCGAAATATCACCTACTTGCTGAATCTTATCGAATGCCTCGATCATACCGATGATGGTTCCCAAGAATCCCAACGACGGAGCGATGGAGATAAAGAGCGAAATCCAAGAGAGGTTTTTCTCGAGCAAGCCGAGTTGAACACCACCGTAGGAAGAAACGGTCTTCTCAACTACATCGATACCTTCGTCGTAACGGCTCAGACCCTGGTAGAAAATACTTGCTACAGGTCCGCGTGTATTACGGCAAACCTCGAGAGCAGCCTCGATACCGCCATTCTTAAGAGCCTCTTCAATCTTAGCGAGGAGAACTTTCGTATTGGTTTTAGAGAGCGACAGATAGATGATACGCTCGATGCAAAGAGCCAAACCGAAAACCAAGCAGAGGAGGGTTGCTGCCATAAAGCCTGCACCACCTTCGATAAATTTGGTCTTGAGAGTCTTGTGGAGAGCAACGATACCATTCTCGCTTTCGTCAGCCACGGGAGCAGCCTCTTCGTCAAGACCGGTAGTTACCACTTCCTCTTGTTGCTCAACTTGTTCAGTTGCCTCTGCCTGAGCGGCAACAGTGTCCTCTTGTGCCATAACAGCAACGCTACCAAAAGTCAGCATTGCCAACACTGTAAGGGTTGCAAATACTTTTTTCATGAGAGTAATAGTTTATTTTATTTATTGTTTTTCTAAATGGTGCAAGCGGCTGTTGTGCCGCTATTGTTCATCCGAACGCTTGTCCAAACCTATTTGGGCAAGACCGTTCTAATTATTTTGCGGAGAGACGGGGATTCGAACCCCGGAAACCCTTTTGGAGTTTACACGCTTTCCAGGCGTGCCTCTTCAACCACTCGAGCATCTCTCCTTAGTTGTTTCTCTGTTGATTTGTGCTTGCTCTATCGGTACTACGCACAAAGACGGTGCAAAATTACAAAAAAAAATCGATACTACAATAATTTGGAGTCATTTTTTTTGTTTTTTCCTCTTTTTTGAGTGAAACGCCTTGAGCCTATTTCCGAAAACGGGTGCAAATAATGCCTTACCCTTTGTTGCATATACCAAATAATGTATGATTTATAGGCAGAATAAGGTTCGGGCGTTGGTGGTGGTGATGCGGAAGATGTCTTCCTCTGACACCTTATATATATCGGCTAATCGTTCGGCAACAAAGCGCATCCAACGGCTTTCGTTGCGTTCGCCTCGGTGCGGAACGGGTGCCATATAGGGTGCATCGGTCTCCAAGAGAAGGCGATCGAGCGGTGCTACCGACAGGTGTTCTGCCAGTTTGCAGTTTTTGAAGGTCAGTACTCCGCCGATACCTAAGTAGTAGCCCATTTGCAGTATTTGCTGTGCTACCTCTCGGCTTCCGCTGAAACAATGGAACACGCCTTTTATATTTGGAAACTCACGCAGGATAGCCAGCGTGTCTTCGGTGGCATCACGGCTATGAATCATCACGGGCAAGTGCAGTTGTTCCGCCCATTGCATCTGTGTGCGCAAAACGATATGTTGCTGCTCTTTGTAGGTGGTGTCCCAATGATAATCGAGACCGATTTCGCCTATTGCGATGTAGCGTCGGTGCGGAGCAAATAGTTCTGAACGAATCTGCTCCAACTGTTGCTGCCAATCGTCGTGAATATTCTCGGGGTGCAGCCCCAACGCCGGAAACAGATAATCGGGGTAAGCGTCTGCCAATCGTCCAATAGACTCAATCGATGAGGCATCGATGCCCGGCACTAGCATAGCCTCTACTCCGTGGGCTTGCTGCAGGGCAAGAAAATCGGGCAGACCATCGGCATACTGCGGGTCGTCTATGTGGCAATGGGTGTCTATCATTGGAGGTTATTGTTGGTCTCGCCGAAACAGAATACTGCTATCGCCATAACTAAGGAAACGGAAGTCGTGTGCAAGTGCATAGTCGTAGATCGTGTGCCAATCGCCTCCTACGAACGCACTCACCAACAAGAGCAGCGTTGATTTGGGCTGGTGAAAATTGGTAATCAACTGATCTACTATATGAAATGTGTAGCCGGGCTCAATCATTATCTGCGTTTCGGCATGCAGTGTGTCTTGGTGCGTGCTGTCTAAGTAGTGCAGTATCGCCTGCAAAGCCTCTTGCGCGGTGTAGGTGAAGTGGGCGGTATAAGGGATGAACTGCGGTACATGAAAATCGAAGTCAGGCTCTGTAAGTAGCATACAACCAATAAAATAGAGGCTCTCCAAGGTGCGCATACTCGTGGTGCCTACGGCTACGATATGCCCGATGTTCGCCTCGATGTCTGCTATCGATTGCCGAGGTACGGCGATAATCTCCGTATGCATCGTGTGTTGGTTGGCATCATCGGTCTTGACGGGCTGAAAAGTGCCGGCACCGACATGAAGCGTAACCTCAGTAGTCTGTATTCCGCGTTGGCGCAGGTCATCAAGGACAGCGTTGGTAAAGTGCAGTCCGGCAGTGGGGGCAGCCACTGAACCTTTGATACGCGAATAGACGGTTTGGTAGGTTGTCTTGTCGCTCTCTTCGGTCTTGCGATTGAGGTAGGGCGGAATAGGCAGTTCGCCTACGGCATCGAGTATCTCGGCAAACGAGACATCATCGGCATCCCACGAGAAACGCACGGCAAAGGTGTTGCCTGTCTGCTCGCCTTTGGTTGCCCGTAGCGTGATTTGTTCGCCTGTCTTAGGCAGCAAGACGCTCATCTCTACATACTTATCTCGGAATTTCTTAGCGTTGCCAATCATACACTTCCACACGCACCCCTCGGTACTGCCGAGCGACAACTGGTAGTCATGCGGACTGAGTGGCTCCAGGCAGAACACCTCGATACGCGCACCGCTGGTCTTGTGGAAAACCAGGCGAGCCTGAATGACACGCGTGTTGTTGTACACGAGCAACGAGTGCGCAGGGATATAATCGCCGATGTGGTAGAACACATCCTCCGACACTTGCCCGTTGCGATAGACCAGCAGTTTGGAGTGGTCGCGTTGCGGGAGCGGATACTTGGCGATGCGCTCGTCGGGTAGGGGATAGTTATAGTCGGCTATCAGTATGGGATCCATAGTTGTGTCGTGGTTTGAAACTTGGTTTATCTCTTTCTCTGCGTGGCTTGAATCCTCGCTTGTCGTCTTCTTTGTGGCGTTTGGGCTTGTCTGCAGTTGACTTATGCTCGCTTTTCGGGTGTGTCTTTTTCCACTCTTTGTGTTCGCCTTGGAATAACTCATATTGGTTGAAGAAACAGTCTAACTCGCCATTGAGCAGGTGCATTTTTCGGGTCGGCTTCAGTCCGATACACTTCAGTGCTTCCTCGTTGGACGAAATAATCCACGCTGTAGCACCTGCAAATTGGAACTTGAGTGCCTTGCCCATATCCTCGTAGAGGCGCAGTATATCCTTATCTTGTGCCAATCGCTCGCCGTAAGGCGGGTTGATCATCACCAATGCACCTTCCGTACTCGGTGCGCCTTCCACTCCGGCATAGCGAATCTCTTCTATACGGATTTGCTTCACATCGATAAAGCGTTGCATTCCGGCGCTCTTGATGTTTTTGAGTGCAGTCTGCACGGCGTAGTAACCGGCGTCTGAACCATAGATATGGTGCGTAAACTCACGCTCGCGGGAGTCGTCGTTGTACACCATCTCAAACAAGTCTTTGTCGAAATCGCGCCATTTCTCAAAGGCAAAACCTTGTCGGAACACTCCGGGTGCGATGTTCTGCGCTATGAGTGCTGCCTCAATGAGCAGTGTACCCGAGCCACACATCGGGTCGAAGAAGTTAGACTGCCCATGCCAACCGGCAGTGAGCAACATACCGGCAGCAAGTGCCTCATTGATAGGCGCTTCTGTGTTGGCAACACGATACCCGCGTTTATGCAGGCTCTCGCCCGAACTATCCAAAGAGATAGTTACCGTCTCGGCGGCAATATGCACATTAATATATAGGTCCGGGGTGGTTAGTTTTACATTCGGGCGTTTGTTCTCGCGTTCGGTCCACCAATCGGCGATGGCGTCTTTTACGCGATAGGTAACATATTTCGAGTGGCGGAAAGTCTCCGAATAGACGGTTGCGTCGATAGAGAAACCGGTCTGCAAAGTCATATAGGTTGCCCAATCGATTTGCTTGGCTTGAGCATAGACCTCATCCGCATCTTTGGCTGTAAAAGTAGCAATCGGTACCAGCACGCGCGAGGCGGTGCGCAGGCAAAAATTAGCCCGATAGAGTATCTCCTTGTTGCCGGTAAAAGACACGGCACGACGCTCTTTTTGCACATTGTTAGCACCCAGTTCTATCAGTTCTTGTGCCAACACATCTTCCAAGCCCTTGAAGGTCTTGGCTACCATCTTAAATTCTTCGTTGTTGTTCATATCTCTAAAAATCTCGCAAAGGTACTGCTTTTTTTCAATATGTGCAATAGCAATGCCAACTTATCCGCGAATGGGCTCTCCGTAAAACGCCATATAAATAGCCACAAAAACTATTTTTATCCTCCGTTAATTGCGGTTAATTGACGATTAAACATGTAATTATGCATTATGCATTCTTCATTATGCATTGTATATAGCTTTTTTGCTATCATTTTGCTACTTAGGCTTTGCCGAGTTTTTATCGAGACTTTGTCGAGACCTTATCGAGATCTAAGGATTAGTTTGTGAATAATCATTTTGCTACTAAATTGTATAAATAGTAAGCAAAATGTCAAATTGATATGGGTAGGTTGGCGAGTAGGTTAGATTTTCTGCACATTGCTCACCCCGTTGCACTTACCTATCCTATATCCGCCCAGCACTTTCCCGTCGCGCACGAGTGCGTCCCAATAGAGCGGTTCGCCCGCTGCAAACACTCGGCAGCGGAACTTGTCGCCCACGCGGAGTGTGCGCGAATGTTCCACACGCACGATGCAGAACTCCCCCTCGCCCAAATACTCAACCACGCACTCTCTGTCGGGCAGCCATGTGAGCAGCACTTGGTCGCCCGGTTGCAAGTCGTCGGCAGTAATCTGATGTGTATGCGGATTGAGTTCGGACTCGATTTGTGCTTGTTGCTGATAGGCTGCAACGAATGACTGCCAATCTTTCGCACCGATATACTCGCACAGGATATCGAGTGTAGCGGGACGAATCGACCGATAGCCGTCTTTGCGGAGCCCCCATAGGCGACGGATAGTATCTTCGTTGAGGCGATTCTGTATTGTCCCGATAAAGTCCCATATATTGTTTTGTTGGCGCAGACTCTTGCCAAATTTCTGCTCTACTGCCTCTCTAAGCGCAGGCAGAACGGGATGGGTAGAGGGTATTCCGGTAGGCATAGTGGGTAGATGATTAGTTATGATAATTGTGGTGCTATAGTTTTATTCGTCTAACAAGCGTTGTTGTAGTGCCTCTCGTCTTGCATCTGCTTCTTTTTGTGCTTGATAACTTCTTTCGTATGCTTGAAAAAGTTGAAGATGGTCTAAGAATTCTTCTTCAGTGATAATAGAATCTACATGTTGTCGATATACTCTTAAGGAGTCGTTTAATTGCGAGATATGGTTCGCAAAATCGCTATCTATCGTTTCGTGCAGGTCGCTGAAAGACTCCCTTTTATCTGTTTCCCAAGTTATGTATTGGTGTATTGCAGTACTATATGCTCCTGACATTATTTCGCATACTTCGGGATCGTATTGCGGATAAATCTCAAGAGTTTTAGCAACTAACAAACGGAAGTTTAATTTGTAGAATTCTGCAAAGATTTGGGCAACTTCATAGTATTGTCCATAAGGGTCGTTTTTTAGATCGTTTTGGTACATGAAATGGAGAGTGTCGGCATGGGGTTGGAACCATTTCTCGGACAATTCTAACTGCTCTGCCAGTTGTTTTTGATAGCGTGCTTTTTCTGCTGCTTTTTGCCTTTGGTATGCAATAGAATCCATAATGAACACCGTGTCGTGCTGAATAACCGTGGTTTTTGCGATAGAGTCGGCTACTCTTTGTATGATGGTGTCTCGTCTTATGATAGGCTGAGCAAGAGATGTGTTTTCTTGTTGCATCGGAATAAATACGGTGTCCGGTGTTGATATGAATACTGTGTCCGCTGTGGTCGCTTCTATGGTGTCCGACGCCAACGCTTCTGCTGTGTCCGATGAACCCATTTTGGGGGTAAATAGCAATATAAGACTGCCTATCAGCAGTAGCACCAAGCATAGTATTCCGCCAATTCTTTTGCCGATGGAGGTGGCGTGCATCGCCTGTTGTATGTCGGCAATCGAGGCATATCGCTTTTGAGGGTTGGTGCGCATACACCGACGCACTACCAATCGATAGTCGTGCGGGAAAAGCAGACGGATTAGGGCACCTATGGCGTAGATGTCGGTGCGGCTGTCAGTGGTGCCGCCCTTTATCTGCTCGGGGGCAGCATAAGTGGGGGTGTAACCGATATTGCTCTGTGTGAACTCATCTTTGTCGGAGAAACCTACATCTAAGAGTTTCATATGGTTGCCCGCCACGAGGATATTTTGCGGTTTGAGGTCGCTATGTACAATCTCCTTATTGTGCAGGTATTGTATTGCTTCGAGCAACTCGCTGAGTATCTGTTGCTTCTGCGCTTTGGTGGGCTTGGTCTTGAGCCATTTATCCAACTGCAACCCGTCCACATACTCCATCACGATAGCCGGACCTACTTTCGGGTCGTTGCGCAGTTTCCACACACGCACGATATAGGGGCATTCCAACTGCGACAGCAGGGTATACTCGCGCTTGAGCAGGCTCTCTTGCCGGCGCAAATCGCCTGCCGAAGGCTTGATGGCTTTGAGGATATACCGCCGCCCCTCGCCTACAATGCTGTATATCTGATGATAAGCGGTGGTGTAAAGCAACTGATAGTCGGCTTTTGGTTGCTCTGCTACAGGGGCGGTTTCTTCTATCAATCCCGAATCTGCAATTAACCCCGAGTCGGAAATCAATCCCGAATCGGGAATCTGACTATTTTCGCTGCGCTCATCGTCTTGCTTTGCTTCCTCGCCTATGTTTGCTTCCTCGCCCCTTATCTTGCTCGGTGTGCTATCGGATATATCGCCATTCATTTGACTCGGCGTACTATCGGAGGCATCGCCGTGCATCTGGCTTGGCGTACTATCGGATACATCGCCATTCATTTGGCTCGGTGTGCTATCGGAGGCGTTGCCATTCATTTGGCTTGGCGTATTGTCAGAAGGAAGGTCTTGTGGGTTGTCGTTGTTGTGCATGTTGGTTGTATGGTGTAAAAAAGATTTATGAATGTGTCGGCGTAGCATTAAATTCGCTGCAAAGTTACAAAAACTATTGCAATTACGCAAGCAATTCAATGCATAATCAGAGCAACCGCACCAAAATTGTACATCGCGCCTCCATGTATATTATGGTTCTCCGCTAATTGCCACTGAAGACACTATGTTTCTCCGTTGCGGTTAATTTGACCGTTAATTGCGCATTATGCATTCATCATTATGTGTAATGCATAATTCGTAGTGCATAACCTTGTGGCGTGGAATTTATGCACCATACAAAACAGTGCAATCCGTTCAGATTATCTGTCTGAAATTTTGTAGTTCGCAAAAAAAATCGTACCTTTGCAGCGTGATTTACAGTAAATTACGAATTATAGAGTAGAACTATAATCTTGGAGAACTATAATTTTGTATGCCTGCTAAAATAGGTGTGTTTTTGCGGTGTATTTCAGAAAAATGCCCATAGCGGCAAAAATATTCAATAGGTGATGTTGTTTAGACATCGAGAGTATTATCTAATTTCTTGTGCGTTATAATGGTGTTGTGTATTAGGGATGTATAACGGTGAAACCATCCCCATTGAAAATATACTATTTCTTGTTTTGCTCAATAACACAATATTAGTACACAATGTTTTTTAGTTTCTTTCTGATGATTTGGTAGTCTGGATTTTCAACCAAGGTCTTTATTGTAAAACGCAGTTTTTCTTCTTTCTGTTTATCTATGATATGGAGCATATAGTATGTAATTTTTAAGATTCCGCTTATATTAGAGTCTTCATCTTCTAATAATTTTGCCGGCCCTTCGTAGATACCTTTACGGAGTTTGACATCATACACATTATGACCATGCGCACATAAATTGCGAACAACACGCAAGGTTTCTGAATAGGAGGTAAAGACTTTTTCGTACCTTATCTCATAGCGTTGCATTATTGTCTTACGAACATCTGCATCCTTGATTGCGTGGTACAAGGTCAATACATTGCCGAATGTAAAAAACTCTATTGTTTTCCAAGCAGGTGCGTATTTGTCGTTGTGATATTTATTGTCGTGAGCCTTTATGACCTCATTTTTTACGGTATCTGCGTATATGTTTGGCAATCCGTCTATAAAAGTCTGTTTTACATACTTGGAATTAGCGAACCATGTCGGGTCATTCTTGTATTTATTTGAAACAGTATATGTTAGGAAGGTGCGTATATCTGTTTCTATGACTTGCAGATACGAAGATAATATGCCACGGAACGTATCATCAAAATTATACAATGCTTCCACTTTTTCCCATGTTGTGTTCCGTGCAAAATGGTGTGTCCTATCACCAATGGGTGTGTGAATTTCATACGGATACCAATAGAAACCTAATCTATAATAACCGATACTCAACAGCATATTGGTAACATGCCGTTTGTCGGATATAATCATTCCTCGTTGCTTTAATAGTGCAATCTGTTCTGTTGTCGTTGTTGCCGTTTTCATAATATATAAATAAAAAGAGACCTCAGAAAGAGGTCTCGGTTACCTTTTAGCGTGCCCCTACACAAGTAAAATTGTGAACAGCACGATTCCTCGTGTTAGGAGGTTGTCATAGAATGACGCTGCAAAGATACGACATTTTTTTGACACTGCCAAATGTTGCAATCTTTTTCTGCAAAAAAATAATTATTTACCTTATATGCATGTATGTACTTTATCCTTTACATCTTTGGTGTAATACCATAAAAGCGGTGGGCTGTTTGGTAGGTGAGGCGGGTATAGTCGGAGGGGGATAGGGTGGTTTGGAGTTGCGAGAGGAGGGCATTATAGTACGCAGGAAAGTCGTACTCGGCGATGTCTTTTCCTTGCAAGAAGCCATAGTAGTAGCCCATTAGCGGCAGGTCGGTTCCCCACATCATCCGGTCTATCAGTCCGGCTTGTACCATTTGGAGAATATCTGCTATCGGCGTGAACGCCGTGTCTGCCCATGCGTTGGGACAGGCTTGCATAATGCGGATAGTCTGTTCTACAGGGCGGCTATGGGCTAAGATGAAGGTCTGCTCGGGGTGCGATTGTATGAGCGGGGCATAGTCGTCCGGGTAACAATTCTCGTTGCCTGTATGGAAGAGAATAGGCAGGTGCAACTCTTGCGCTAAGGCTACCACTTGCAGCATTAGCGGACCCGTAGATTCACCCCATTGCCCGCGCTGTAGGTAGTTGTGCACTTTGATGCACTGCCACTTGATTCCGCTATCGATAAACGGTTGTACTGCCCCTGTCTGCAGCATGTGCGGCGTAAGCCACAGGACGGGTACGATGTGTACCTCGTCTTGCGACAGGAGTTGCTGTATCTCAGATAGCACTTTGGCGTAGTCTTCCGTTGCCACCGTGGTGGAGGATACAGCAATGCCGGTAATACCTATCTGCTTGCAGGTGCGGAGTACCAATTCGGGGCTGAAATAGATACCGTTATGAAATTGCCCTATATGGACATGTGAATCAAACAGCATAAGAGGAGGGATTATTGTCGGTGAGTAGCGAGGTACTCCTCTACTATTTTCTTGTTGAGGAAAGCGACATCGCAGAAGTGTTTGTTGATTTTGAACATATCGCCGTTGCTCTCGTTGAAGTTGCGCACCAGGCACATTGCGCAATAGTTGCGTGCTTCGCAGTGGAGGCATTGCGGAAAATCGCCTTGGGTAACGGCACGCACTCGCTTGAGTTGCTCGGAGTGTTCCCAAATCTCTTGGAGCGATTGCTGATAGACATTACCCACTACCATGGCTTGCCAGCCGGCGCAGGGATAGACATCGCCGCTCTCGGTGATACAGCAGTCGTTGATACCGGCTCCGCACAAGGGCTGCTTGGCAAAACGCTCCTCGCTGATAGAGATAGCGTCGGAGACAGGGCGTTGCTTGAGGGTGTGGTCTTTGTAGTCGCGGTCGAAGGTGATGATGTCGCGCAAGAGGTGTTCGGTCTCTTCCAACGACAGGCGGTTAGCAAGATTGCTTGTATCGAAATTGGCTTCCGCCATCATAATAAAGTCGGTTTGTGCTTTGCAGCGTAGCGACTGAGCGTATTTCAGCACCTCGCCATAGCCTTTGTAGTTGGCTTTCATCACGGGGCAAGAGATCTGCACGGGTATGTCGGCTGCCACCAGTTTCTCGATAGCCGCTTTGGTCTTGGCAAACGAACCCGGGACGGTAGTGATAAAATCGTGGATGGCGGGATCCATACTATAGAGCGATACCTGGAGCAAGGAGATATTGGCTGCTTTGATGAAGGGTATCTGCACATCATGCAGCGCAATGAGGTTGGAGAGAATAGATATCTGCATATCTTTCTTGCGGCAGTACTGTATGATAGGTATGATGTCTTTGTGCATAAACACCTCGCCACCCGATAGGGTGATATGCAATCCGCCTAAGGCTGCAAACTCGTCGATGATACTCTTCACTTTTTCGATAGGCATATCCGCACCATCGTTTTTCTTTTGGTTGGGGATATAGCAATGGATACAACGCTCGTTGCAGCGGGAGGTCAGTTCAAACTGGATGCCGTTGAGGCGAGGTTTGCGCTGTGTGGCTTCGAGAACGAAGTCTTGGGTATAATTGAGTACGGAGGGGGTGTCCTCTTGTGTAAAATCATCGACTAAGGTCTTGGGGTTCTCCATAGAATAGGAGAAATCGAGGTCTTTTTGGTTCAGTTCCTCTTCGGTCTCGCCGGTAACGAGAAAGAGGTGCGCAGCCAGGTCGTTGACGAAAGCAAGGAAATCCGTGCGCAGTTGGTCGGCAGACACGCTATCACCGTAGAGGGCTTGCAGACGCACGAGTATATCTTCTACCGATTGCGGTTGGCGACTTATCTCGTGTAGGAAGTCAGCACCCGTCTCGTTGTACATACGATCGTGGCGCGTCATCTGATTGGTGACATATCCGCATCCGTCCCAAAAACGGACGAAGGTGTTTTTTGATTGACGAAGAAGCATAGGATATTGGGTAATTAGTTGATTAGTTGTTTGTTATAAAAACTCCCCACTACCCATTCGATAGTGGGGAGCAAAATAATTAGTTGGCAATCTCACATACAGCACAATCGCTTGTTAGATGACCCGATGCGTCCTCTATTGCTCCGCTCCACGAGCGGTGATGAGTAGGACAACCTGCGGCATAAGCGCCAACTGGAGCGTTCTTTGCGAACAACTCTACATTTTTGTAACTTTTCATAAGAGTAAAAGTTTTAATTGTTTTGTGTACTAATGGGCACTCATACACGCAGAATGAAGTTAATAGTAACACATTTTGCCCACAATGTGTTTGGAATGCGAGTTAATTGCTATGTTCGCAATTTTTGCAATCTGGGTCTGAGTTGTCTGTAATCATTTTTACAGGACAACCTGCGGCATAAGAACCGGCAGGAGCATTCTTTGCGAACATCTCTACATTTTTGTAACTTTTCATAACAGTGAAAGTCTTATTGTTAGCGTACTATGGGCACTCGTACACAATAGTAAAGTTAATTGTAACACACCTTGCCCACGAAGTGGTAAAGAATCATGCTTTTTCCCAGATTACAACATTACCAGACATTGCTGATTTTTTGAAGTGATGTTGCCCGTCATTGTCTTCATAAATGATTTTTTCCGGTGCATTTTGGGCATCTTCTGCATTTTTAAATTCCTTGCGGATAGTGGTAACACCTTGTGCAACGATAATCATAACATAGTCATCGCATTTGATATTAATATCTGCTCCTCGAAGGGTTGTTTGATTTGTTGAGGCATTCGGAGCGACCTCATGTAATGGTGAAAATAACATATCTTTAAATATTTGTGTGCTATGGGTACTTGCACATTTGTAATATGGTAGTTAGTAACACACCTTGCCCACGATGTGGTATCGTTTTTATTTGTTTTGTTCTGAAAGCATGCATCCGGTGGGGAGGTCGGGGCAGTCGGATGACCGGCTATAACAACACACAGATGCTGATGTGCATCGGGTGGCAGATGGTTTTAGATTTTGTGTCATAACAAAAAAAAGTTTTTATTGGTTGTGTTGTTATGGTTGTCTTGCGGCGTTATATTTTGTGCTTTTGTCTTGACTTATATGCATAAAAAAGTACTACTTCTGCATATCTCTGTGGAGGCTGTAGCATTGCCTATAACGAAAATATGCAAAAGTAGCACGAATGAACGCGCTAACAACTGCCAATTGTTCGTTATCGGGGTAAACTGCTACATTTCCACAGACGAAATTGGTGTGTCAGTACTTATAGTACAAAATATGTATAGTGGTTTCTGCTATGCCCTAAGTTTAAGTCGGACAAAAACGCACTATGGACTATCCGCTGACAATCCGACCGCAAAAATACAACAAAATTTTCAGACTGCAAAACAATCAGTACATTTTTTGTATTTTTATCTGCCTATATTTGTAGTACTTTGCAGAATCTTGACTATGCATACTACTTTTGCATATCGAGCGCAAAGGTAGAGAAAAAATGGGAGGTGGGCAAGGGCTTATTTAGGCTTGTTTGTCTTTGGTTTCTCCGTATGATAGCGGGGAAGGCTCCATTTAATGCCATGTAAAAAGCCGTTAAAGACCTCCCCAAGCCCCTCCAAGGAGGGGATGTGCACAGCGGGAACAAGAGCAACATATAATTGCCATGTAATTGGACATTAATTTCTTGTTTTGATTTTTCTCCATTGCCATTAAAACGGGGTGGCTCTATCCTCCGTTAACGGTTAATTGACGATTAAACATATAATTGCCATATAATTAGGCATTAATTTCTTGCTTACATCTTGGGGTGGTAATGAGAGGATATGAAGAATGCCCGCCAACATTGCGTTAGCGGGCATTCGTAGATAGTAGGCTGATTTATAGCAGCGTGGTTTACTTAACGGTTGCGCCGAGTACATTGTAAACGGTACCGTCTGCCATGATCAGTTGCAGTTGACCGTCTGCGCCAATTACTTTCTTGGCTACTTGAGCCGCCTTTACTTCGTCGATAGCCATCTCAGGGTCGCCCGTCAAACAGTCAAGTGCTTGTACCATACATTTCTGATCCTTATTGGTAGCGTCGAAGCCGGTAATCTGATAGCAAGCATCACCTTCGATGTTGTTGATATTTTCTGTCTGACCATAATTGCCTTTGTAGCCTGCTTCTTCTTTCCAGTCAGTAACTTTACCTGCCAAGAAGATAGCGTTGAATTTCTTGAGTTTATCCACTTGGAGAACATAGTATGCACCCGATTTGGACATAGCGATGAACTGAGGCTCAACGCCGTCTGCCCAAATATAGCCGGTCATGTTGATGCCGGCTTTGATACCGCCCTTGCCATCGCTTACACCGGTGTTCCATACAGCGGTAGAGTCGAGTTCTTCGTTTGCAGGGATTTTAGCGCGGAGGAAGATAGGTGCGTCGGAGCAGTCTTGCTCTACCAAGTATTTGGTATCGGTAAGCACTACATCCTCGTAGTTTTGGGTCTCACCGTTCTTATCCACATAGTTCTTGCTACCGAGAGCGGTAACCTCTACTTTGGTCTCCGAGAAACCGAAACCGCAAGCCATCATCTTAGAACCTGCAGTACCGATGATATAGTTCTCTGCATCAGCATAAACAGGCACACAGAGCACACCGATACCATTGATGGTATAGTTGCCGCCGAGTACCGTACAAGGCATAGCGGGAGGAGCCAACAACTCGTTTTCTTCGCCCTTACCCTTATACTCTACGCAGATACCACCGTCGGGGTTACCAAAGGCCTTACCCGTATTCTTCGACATCGAGAGATATTGGAAACCTACCATTGTGCCGGCTACTACACCGTTGTTCTCCACTACACCCTCGAAGACGAACTGTTGCTTGTTAGGAGTCGATTTAACGGCAACATACAGATAACCGTCTTTCTTTACGCTTACCTTGAAGCAAGCACCTGCGTTTGGGCACTTCATATCGATTACAGGGTTAGCACCACCTGCAGTCGGGTTGTCCTGACCTTGAATACGCTGAATAGTGTAATCTACCGTTACATCACCGATTTTGAGATGGCTGTATGCCGTATCCTGCATCATACCTACTGCTTTGTAGGTGGTTTTGTAGGCATTGTAAACGGTAAAGTTGGCACCTTCGGCGAGTTTCTCACCGGCAGCCACTTCTACTTTGTTCTTGCCGTCAAATTCAATACCTGCTGCGTTCTTGTCTCCGGCTGTAGGCAGATACTGAAAATCTACCTGCGCCATCATGCTCATGCTTACTGCTACTGCAGAAGCCAAAAAGAAAAACTTCTTCATGATAATTGTTTTTGTTAGTTAGTAAAATAAATATGAGATATACTCATGTGGTTTATCAAATACATTTCTTGTTGGGGGCAATATACTCTCACTTTGTTGCTGACAGGTTCTTACCATAGTGATAAGACATCCTCGTTTTGTGTGAGAGATATACTTTCCCAATCGGTTTCAAGTCGGCATTATTCGCGTTGCTTTTTTTGCTATTCGCGTTTTTTGCCCTGGAAACTATTGTTGAAAATCACCGTCTTGCGCCCCTCTCTACCAGTAGTAGAGAACGACATTGTAGCGGTGCCGTCTGCGCTCAGTCGTCCATAGAACTGTGCACCAAGCCCATTGTTTGCCGGCTTATCGTTGTTGAAGACGATGTCATCACCTGCGTGCGATACATTGGTCAGTCCGCGCAGGTTCCAACCTGCTTCCTCAGAGCGGATATACACCAGACATTGGTTGGCGAGCGAGTCTTTGAATACTTGAAACTCAATCGTGCCGTTGTAGAGGGTCTCTGCTCCAGAGAGCGACGAAATGCTGCTCCATGTACCTTCGTAGATACCCGCAGCGTCTTGCGCTGCCGTATGCTCATAGACGCGCATTTCGTCGGTCGGCTTGCAGGCAGCCATACATATTGCAGCCGCTGCCACTATCATATAGATTGCTTTTTTCATACTTAGCATTGTTTATTGGTTATTACCTCGGTAGATAGACACCGTTATCTTGTGATATGAGTACCGATACCGGGGTAGATAAGTGGTAGTATCGATTAGTATCCTTTGTTTTGGTCTGCCTCTGTGAGGGCATTGTTGGCATTGATCTCGGCTTGCGGGATGGGCTTATACCACTTGATGTCTCCGCTAGCGTTGCTCATACGGCTCAGTGCGCTACCTGCCAGGTCGTAGTTGAACAGGTTGTTGTAGCGTACCAACTGGCGGGTACGGCGCAAGTCCATCCAACGGTGTCCTTCGGCATACAACTCACGCGCACGCTCGTCTAAGATGAGGTCGATAGGCGTGTTGCTAAACGACGGATATATGGAGGAGTAGGGTGAGGTGTATGACGCAAAATCGGTAGCAGCCACACCGGCGCGAGTGCGTACATCGTTGATGTACCCTTCTGCCGTGCTCTGATCTCCCGACATCAACGCAGCCTCGGCGGCTACCAGATAGATATCCGACAGGTGGAGCACTACAATATCACGATATCCGTTGGTCTTATTGACGGCAATAGCCGATGAATTGGGGTCATCAAACTTCTTGACCACCGGAGCGGAGAACATACCGGGGTTGTCCTTGAGATAGGTAACATAGTCGTACTCCGTGCCGTTAACCCACATCTTAGGGTAACTCATTACGATGACTGCGGGTTCGTTTACGCAGTCGCCTTTCTCCAAGCGTTTGGCATTGGCCGCCTTGTAAGCGGTAGCCTCTGAAGTGCCGGCCGTACCGGGGAAGATGCGCAGCAGAACAGGCATAGTATCTTGTGCGGCAGCATCCGCATTGTAGTACGCATAATAGCCCTCGGTGCCCCAACCGCCCTTGGTGGAGTTGTACATCGTGGTCATAAAAGTAGCATCGTAACGCTTGTCGTCTGCTGACCAGAGATAACTTGACTTGGGGTTGGAAGCATGCATACCGTCCACATATTTCTCGCCCGTGGAAGTACAATCGCCGTAGTAACTGCCGAAGGTGTTTTGCAGGCCGTGTCCGCCTGTCTTTAGTTCACCCGGCCAGCCTGCGCGGTCGTACTGCACCGCAAAAATCACCTCTGCATTGCCTTCGTTGGCAGGGCTCCACTTCTCCTCGAAAGGCATACTGAGCGTTTGGCTGTTGATAGCGGCTTGCGCCCAGCGTAGAGCCTCACGGAAATAGGTGTCGTCTTGGATAGTGTATGTACCTTGCGCGGCATCGGTAACGGTAGTACCCAGATCCCACCCGGCAGCCAAGCAGACTTTAGCCAGCAGTGCTTTAACAGCACGCTGCGAGGCGCTTCCAGTGGTGTTCTCTGCGGGCAGGGAAGCGTCGTCTGCTATAGAGGTAAGGTCTTCTATCAGGCTCTTGTAGAGGGTAGCCAAGTCGGTACGCGGATAACTGCGCTCGCTATCGTTGATATAGGTTGTGCTATATGGCACACCGCCAAACTCCTGACTGAGGATATAGTAGCAATAACTGCGGAGGAAAATCATCTCTGCTTTGTACTTGCCATCGGTATCATACGAGATGACGGCGTTAGCCATATTGATACAAGCGTACAGATTGGCGTAGAGCGATTTGACATCGTCGTTCTCCGGGGTGATGGTGTACTGGTCGAACTGTGTGCCCGACTTCTTGTTGCTGGGCATATAGAGGTCCACTCCCTCTTCGTACACATCTACTCGCGCAGCCACAGGCTTGAGCAGCGAATAGGCATAGACGCGCAGTGTAGCGGGGTCTTGATCGAAATACTTGCCTGCAGTCTGCCCGCCTGCGGTCTTGTTGTTGGGAGTAAGGAAACTATTGCAACCCGTGAGCAACAGTCCGCCTAAGAGCAAAGCAGATACGAGTATGTTCCGTGCGGCGAACTTGCTGCCGGCTGCCGACATATTCTGATTGATGAATCTATTATTCTTCTTCATGATGTTTCCTAATTAAGCGTTAGAATTTAAGGCTCAAACCGATTTGCGTATTGATTGAAGCCGGTGCATCGCTCTGCAGGGGCGAACTAGCCCACTCGGGGTCGAAACCTTGGTACTTGGTAAAGCAGAACGGGTTGGTTACTGTGCAATAGATACGCAGTTTCTGTATATGCAGTTTATCCAAGGCTTTCTTCTGCAGGCTGTATGCCAGCGTGATGTATTTGACCTTGAGGAAACTTGCATCGGTTATCTTGTTGCAGCCGTCTAACCAATAGGAGTTGCCTATACCGGAGTTGCTTGCCGCATTGTTGGGGAAAGGATATGCTCCGTAGTGGGTAGTCTCTTGATAGACAGGATTGATGAATGTACCATTGTCGCTGATACCATCGCAATCGATGAGCGTACCGGCGGGGATATAGTAGTCCATATTCATACGCATACGCCCGCGGTCAGCGTAGTTGAGGTATTCTCCGTAGAACTCCGATTGTACGGTCTGCCCATATTTGCCGTAGAGCGAAAAGGCGAACTCTATACCTTTCCATGTGAGGGTAGAGTTGAGCGAGCCTGTTACTTTGGGGTCGGATGAATAGACCTTCTTATCTACATCGGAGAACTTACCGTCGCCATTGACATCTTTGATGACGGGCTGTCCTTCCGTCCAGCCATAGCATGCGTAGTAGTAATCGGCCTCTTTGATTTCCGCACCAGGGGTAAGACCTTTCTGCTTAGCGATGTCGTTGTCGGGGACAGTCATCATCTTGTCGCTAACGATACCATCCCATTGGTAGCCATATACATTGTTTATCGATTTGCCGATGAAGAGTCCGTCGTTAGGCAGGTCGGTACCCGAGCCGTTGATTTCGAGTACTTCGTTGTGGTTGTGTGCGATAGTGAATGCTGTTTCCCAACGCCATCCGTTGATGTCCACATTAACTGTCTTTAAGCCAATCTCGATACCTCGGTTTAGCACAGAGCCGACATTGGTAACCACTGTTTGTCCACCGGCTTCGAGGGGCAACTCAACCGAATAGAGCAGGTCGCTCGATACTTTGTCGTAGAAATCGAATGTACCGGTGATACGGTCGCGCACAAAACCGAAGTCCACACCCGCATTCCACTCGCTGCTGGTTTCCCAAGTGAGATTAGGATCGACTATCGCATTGGGATAGTAGCCCACGGCGTAGGAGTTGCCAAACGGATAATAGATAGGTCCTGCTACGCTCTGTTGTGTTGCGTAGTTGCCTATACCGGAGTTGTTACCTGTGATACCGTAACTAAGGCGCCACTTTAGGTTGGTGAGCCAAGTAGCATCTTGCATCCAACTCTCTTCGGACATACGCCACGCCACGGCGGCAGAGGGAAACCAGCCCCATTTGTGTCCGTCGGCAAACTTGCTGGAGCCATCTGCGCGCACGGTAGCCGTAACCATATACTTGCCTGCGTAGGAGTAGTTGGCACGGAGGGCAAACGACATCATGGAGTTCTCGGTATAGTTGGTCGTGCTATTGCCTGCATCGTAAGTGCCGGAAGCCAGATTATACCATAAGGTGCCGTCCATGACGCCCGTATATTTGAGGTAGTTGTAGTTGGTCTGATATTTCGCCATAGAGAACAAGCCCATCAGGTTGACGCTATGTTTCTCGGCGAAGGTGTTGTTGTAAGAAATCGTATTATCCCAAGTATAGGAGAAGTTTTGGTTCTTGGTGAGTTGTGCGATGTTCTTATCGTAGTCGGTTACCAAGGTATTGTCGAACTGGCCGAGCGTATAATTGTCGTAGTTGGGCGCAAAGAGGGTCTTTATTTGCAGTCCTTTGACAGGGGTGATTTGCAGATATATATTGCCCAATGCTCGCCAAGTATCTTTTTGTTTGGTACGGTTCTGCATATAGAGCAGCGGGGTAACCTGGTCGGAGAACTGGTTTTTGCTGATAGACCCCATAGCCTCGTAGTTGCCGGGCTTCTCGTTGATATTACCATCCTTATCATAAGCCTGCATAAACGGGTTCATACGGTAAGCAATCTTGATAGCATCATCGTTGGCGTACTCATTTCCGAGCCACGAGAGATTGAAGTTGATACCGGCTTGCACATACTTGTTGATTGATGCATCGATAGAGCCCTTCATGTTGATACGCTTCTGCTCGTCGCCTACATAGATGCCTTTATCTTGGTTGAAGCCGACGCCGAAGTGGTAAGACACATGCTCGCTGCTACCGTTGACCGCCACATAATGGTTCTGCTGGAATCCTGTGCGGGTAACCATTTTCATCCAGTCGGTACTGCCGCCCTCCTTAATAATTGTCTTGAGGCGATACTGCCCTGCGAAATCTGCGGTAGAGGCGGTGTTGCCGTCGTTGTAGAGTGCCATCTGCTCGTAGCCTGTCATGGTGTAAACCGGTTGTCCGCTCGAAGCGATACTGCTACCGCCTGCATAGCCTAAGAACTTGAGGAAGCGGTAATTATAGAACTGCTGCGCATCCATGAACATTCCCATTCGTGTAGGGCTGACTGCGCCGACATACATATCGTAACTGATGCTTGGTTTCTTCTCTTTCTTTCCCTCGCTTGTACCCGATTTTGTGCTGACCTGGATTACACCGGCGGTAGCACGCGAACCGTAGATAGCGGTGCTGGACGCATCTTTGAGGACATCGATGCGCGCGATGTCTTGCGGGTTGAGCCAGTCGATATCATCACAGATGATACCATCTACCACATAGATAGGTTTGGTATCGGAGTTGGTGGACGACTTACCACGAATCTCGATGTCGAAACTGCCTCCGACGCGCCCTGTGGCTTGGGAGATATTGACGCCTGCCACTGCGCCTTGCAGGGCTTCTACGACGCCTGTTGTACCCTTAGCGGTGATGGCTTCGTTGCTGACCGACGAAACGGAACCCGTGAGGTCGTTCTTCTTCATCTGTCCGTAACCTACGACCACTACTTCGTCCAGTTTCTTGGTATCTTCGGCAAGCACGACCCGTATGGTCTGCTGACTACCGACGGTAACCTCTTTGGTACCATAGCCGATGTAGGAAAAGACGAGTACATCTTTCGCATTGACGCCCGATAGGGTAAAGTTGCCGTCAAAATCGGTGATTGACCCGTTGGTAGTGCCTTTTACTAAGATACTGACACCTATCAGGGGTTCGCCTGCCTCATCTACGACTACGCCGCCAATCGTCTGTTGTGCATACGCAAAAAGGGAGGATATTGCCATAAAGAGCAACATCAGACCTTTTTTGAATGGAGTAGATTTGTCCATAGCGGAAAAAGTGTTTTGGTTAGTATTAGTAGTTGTATTGTAGTAATTGCTGACACCCATAATCGTGCGGCGATGTGCAGTGTTTTTAGGCAAAAATACGATTTTTACACATTGTCGATACGATTTTTACACATTTGCGCTTGTTCCGCTTATTCATGCCCCCATTTTGTCAAAGCGCACTACAAAGGTATGTATTTTTTTTGAAATCTGCAAGGGCGAACCTAAATTTGTTTATGTTTTTTGGATGGTGTTTTGGGTGATTGTAGAGTGTTTTTGGGAATGCATAATGTATGATGCATAATGTATAAGAGGTGGTGATAGAGGGAATGTAGAGTGTTTGTGGAAATGCATAATGCATGCGAGGTGGTGATAGGGGGCTTGAAAATGGTGACTAAAAATGCTCGACATAAATAGGCAATGTATAGTATTCCCTTCCTCATTCCCCTAGGTAACCGCACCAAAATTATACATTGCGGTTTCGTGTATGCTATGAGTTTCCGTTATAATGGCCATTTGAAGATACTATGGTTCTCCGTTAGTGATTATTTGTTCGTTAAAAACAGCGAGGGAAGAAAAAGGTCGAGAAATTAGCAACCTTTTTTAACACTTCAATGAGTATTACGAAAGTAGCGCTAGGGTATTATCGGGTTCGCTTAATAACATACTAATAACATACTAATCACATACTAATTACATAGTACTATTGGTGGGCATACAGCAGCAAAACAGGGCGCAAATTATGGAATGAAAAGATAAAAATAAGACAAAAAAGACGCAAGAAGGCCGTTGAATGCCATATAAAGAATTCGTTAAAACAAAGTGGGGACAAAAGGGAACATTAATTGCCATGTAATTAGACATATAATTATGCATATTGCTTCTATACATTTCTCTATACAAAAACATTCAATAATGTGTTCAAAAAGCCATGCAGACCTCCACAAGAGACCTCTACAAGAGACCTCCCCAAGCCCCTCCAGGGGAGGGGGTGTTGCACAGTAGGGGGACTAGAGATGGTATAGGGATATTATCTAGACGGTCTAGATATTCTAGATGTTCTATGGATTGTAGATGGTATAGGTGGGGATAGAAGCAGAGGGGGGCGCGGTAATCATTCCATAAAAATTTGTGTAATTCGACGAAAAGTACTAACTTTGCAGCAGGTTTTATTGCTTTGCACTGATTGGTCATTGCTTTGCAGCAGGTTTTATTGCTTTGCACTGACTGATCATTGCTTTGCAGCAGGTTTTATTTCTGTCTTTTATTGTTCTCTCTATGGAAAAACATGCACCCGAGATTATTGCACTCTGCCACGACTTAGAACGCGAGGCAAAGCGCCGTATTCGCACGCCTTACGACTTTGAGTATCTTGCGACGCTTATTGCACAGCGCAACCGCGAATATATCTCGCCTACCACACTGAAACGCCTTTGGGGTTATATCTCGGGTTCTCGGACCATGCGCCAAACCACACTGCGCATACTGGTTCAGTTTCTCGGTTATGGCGATTGGGACGACTATATAGAAGCCCTCGCTACACGCTCCGAAATAGAGAGTAACGCTTTCTTGGGAGAGGGGGTTCGCACTGAACAACTCACTCCGGGAGATATGGTAGAGGCATGCTGGTTGCCTAACCGCTCCTGCTTGTTTCGCTACGAAGGAGATAACCATTTCCAAGTGTGCGCCGTTGAAAACTCTAAACTACAAGTGGGGGACCGATGTGATACACTCTGCTTTATCGTAGGACAACCCCTATTCTTGGACAACCTGCGCCGAGCAGATAATCCGCCCGTATCATACATAGCCGGCAAAAAGTGCGGGCTGGTATTCGCTCGCATCGTACCATCTGAAAATAAAGACCTCCCCAAATAGACCTCCCCAAAAGCGACCTCCCCAAGCCCCTCTAGAGGAGGGGATGTTGTATAGTAGGGAATAGAGATGGTCTAGGGATACTATGGATTCTAGATGGTCTAGGTGGTCTAGAGATTCTAGGTGGTCTAGAGATTCTAGATGGTATAGAATGCGGTCGTTATTCCATAAAAAAACATTCCGAATTTGGTGCGATTGTTCTGAACTAATTCGCTGAGAATTTGTAAAAATGCGTTTTTTGTTGTATCTTTGCAAGCCAAAAGGGAATCCCCCCTTTCGCTAACTAATTTTTCTCTTGGAAGACAGCAGCAAAATAGAAGTTATCGGCGCACGGGTGCACAACCTAAAGAATATCAGCGTCTCTATCCCCCGCAACCAACTGACGGTGATTACCGGTTTGTCGGGCAGTGGAAAATCGTCGCTTGCCTTTGATACCATCTTTGCAGAAGGGCAGCGTCGATATATCGATACTTTCTCATCCTACGCTCGGGGCTATATCGGCAATATGCAACGCCCCGATGTGGATAAGATAACAGGCCTGAGTCCGGTTATCTCTATCGACCAGAAAACGACGGGCAAGAACCCTCGCTCCACAGTAGGTACCATCACCGAGATATACGATTTTCTCCGCCTCCTCTATGCACGAGCAGGCGAGGCTTATTCTTATCTGACGGGTGAGAAAATGGTGCATTACACCGATGAGCAGATAGTGAACCTTATCCTGCGCGACTATGCCGGCAAGAAGATTCTCCTGCTTGCGCCGATGGTCAATAACCGCAAGGGACACTATAAAGAACTCTTCGAGACCATCCGCCGCAAAGGTTATATGTATGTGCGCGTAGATGGTGAGGTGCAAGAGGTAGTGCGCGGAATGAAGGTGGATAGGTATAAAAACCATAGTATAGAAGTGGTTATCGACCGTTTGGCCGTGCGTGTATTGCAAGACAACGCTGAGAGTGCCGATGACCTAAGACGCCTGCGCCAGTCGGTTGATAAGGCTATGACGCAAGGTAATGGTGTGATGATGATAGCCGAGTGGCAAAGAGAACCTGCACAAGGGGCTACACCGTCGGTGCGCTATTTCTCACGCAACCTGATGTGCCCGACTACGGGGCTCAGTTATACCGACCCGGCACCGCATACTTTCTCTTTTAATAGTCCGCAAGGCTGGTGCCCTCGTTGCAAAGGGCTTGGCAAAATATCGGCTGCACAAAGCACCGACAATGCGCAACTCGATGATATAGTGCATGATGATTCCGACTGGTACCGGCGTATGCTTGCCTACCTGCAAGAGCAGGACGAGCAGAAAGAGAGCGACGACGAACAACTCTTGGTTTGCCCCGACTGCGGAGGCAAGCGACTCAATAGAGAGGCACTCAGTTATAAGATAGCCGGCAAGAGTATTGCAGACCTCTCCGAGATGGAGATAGATAAGTTGCTTGAGTTTCTGACATCGCTCTATGCCGAAAGCCGTACCGATACGCCTGCTGCCGAAAGCAATGATAATACCCATACCGACATCTTTGCGCATCTCTCGGCGCAACAACGCGCCATAGCCGAACCGATACTCAAAGAGATATGTGTTCGTTTGCGCTTTATGCAGAGTGTCGGACTTACTTATCTCAGTCTTGGTCGAGGTGCAGACAGCCTGTCGGGAGGAGAGAGCCAGCGTATCCGTTTGGCCACACAGATAGGTTCACGCCTGGTGAATGTACTATATATCTTAGATGAACCGAGTATCGGTTTGCATCAGCGGGACAATGAGCGTCTGCTCCGTTCCCTAAAAGAACTGCGCGATATGGGCAACTCCGTCATCGTGGTGGAGCATGATGAGCAGATGATGCGCGAGGCAGATTATGTGGTGGACATAGGTCCGAAGGCCGGTCGATTGGGTGGGGAAGTGATGTTTGCCGGAACGCCCGAGCAGATGCTGCATGGCGATACCCTTACGGCAAAGTATCTCCGTGGTGAGTTGCAGGTCATGCCTGCCGACCAACCTAAAATGCTCATCGACGATTCTACCCGTTGGCTCACCTTGCGCGGCTGCAAAGGAAACAACCTGAGAGATGTAACCGTAAGTATTCCTTTGGGTAAGATGGTATGCGTTACAGGCGTGAGCGGAAGCGGCAAATCGACCCTTATCAATCAGACGCTGTATCCCATCCTCTCGCAGAAGTTCTATCGGAGCCTACAGAAACCCTTGCCCTACGATTCTATCGAGGGTGTCGAGTTTATCGATAAGGTGATTGCCGTTGACCAGTCTCCCATCGGGCGTACACCTCGTTCTAACCCCGCCACATACACCAATGTCTTTACCGACATTCGCGACCTCTTTGCCCAACTGCCCGAATCGAAGATACGCGCTTGGAAAGCCACACGATTTAGTTTTAATACCAAAGGCGGCCGCTGCGAAGAGTGCTCCGGCAACGGATATAAGACTATCCAAATGCACTTTATGCCCGATGTGTATGTGCCGTGTGAGGTATGCGGAGGACAACGCTACAACAAAGAGACACTCGAAGTGCGCTTCAAAGGTAAAAACATTGCCGATGTGCTTGATATGACGGTTAATCAGGCAGTAGAGTTCTTTGAAAGCCAGCCATATATCCTCCGTAAGATAAAGACGATACAAGATGTAGGATTGGGGTATATCAAACTGGGACAGTCCTCTACATCGCTCTCCGGCGGAGAAAGCCAGCGTATCAAACTGGCCACCGAACTGGCTCGCCCCTCTACGGGGAAGACCTTATATATATTAGATGAACCCACCACGGGGCTACACTTTGAGGACATCAGAGTGCTCTTGGGGGTATTGCGCAAACTGGTGGATAAAGGCAACACTGTGCTTATCATAGAGCATAACTTAGATGTCATCCGCAGTTGCGACTACCTCATCGATATGGGTCCCGAAGGCGGTCGTGGAGGAGGACAACTGGTTTGCCAAGGCACAATCGACGAGGTCAAACACTGCCCGCAGAGTATTACGGGACGATTCTTATAAGCCTTCATTTCCGCCGATGCTCATTTGTGAATAACAGCAAAACGATACTCTCTAACCCCTACACAACCCACCTGCTCGCAACATGATTACCAACTCGTTAGCCATAATGTCGATTGTACTCGGGGTAATCCTCGTGGTGCCTCCGCTATGCAGAAAGATACACATACCGAGTATTGTGGGGTTTATCTTGGTGGGAATTGCCATCGGTCCGTATGGGCTGAGTATCTTCGCCGAGAGTGAGACGATTCGTGTCTTGGGTAAGATGGGTATGCTCTATATCATGCTCCAAGCGGGTATAGAGATTGATATGAATGATTTTAGCCAATACAAGCGCAGTGCGTTGGTCTTTGGTTTGTATAGTTTTCTTATTCCTTTCCTTTTGGGTATAGCCACGAGCCGACTGATGGGTTTCGGTTGGGCTACTTGTGCGCTATTGGGGGCAATGTATGGAAGCCATACACTGATGACTTACCCCATAGTCAGCCGCTACGGAATACAGAAAAACGCCGCCGTTAATATCGTTGTCGGGGGTACTATGGTGGCCATTACCCTCTCTCTGCTGGTCTTAGCAGGTCTGAAAAGCCACCTCACAGGCAATGAGAGCCCGCTCTTTTGGTGGACACTCGCAGGCAAGATAGCCTTGTTTGCCGTGGCTACACTCGGGCTGTTCCCTTGGTTGGTACAAAAAGCCTTCAAGCGTTGGCAAGACCCCGTCTTCTGTTTTATGCTGGTGATGTTTGTGCTGATGCTCTCTTCTTTCCTTGCCGATTGGGCAGGGCTGGAGAGTATTCTCGGTGCTTTCGTCTGTGGTGTATCGCTCAATCGACTGGTGCCTAACCGCTCATCGCTGATGAACCGTATTAATTTCGTCGGCAATAGTATCTTTGTTCCTCTCTTTCTGTTGGATGTAGGTATGATGATTGATATATCGCTGTGTTGGCATGGCTGGACTACCATCACGATTGCTGCCGTGATGATTGCTACCAAGTTGGCAGGTAAGTGGCTTGCCGCATGGGCAGCACAAGGTTCTTTCCGGCTGACATCGCTCGAACGACAACTCATCTTCGGCCTCACCCATGCTACGGCAGCAGGTACGCTCGCTATCGTTACTATCGGTTATCAGGTGGGGCTTTTCAGCTCAGAGATACTCAATGGGGCAGTGCTGATGATACTCGTGCTATGCACTATCTCCTCTTTCGTTACCGAGCATGCAGCCAAGCGCATAGCCCTACAAGAAGAGGCACGCTTAGAGAGCGACCGCACCGAGGATGAGTGGCTCGTGATGTCTGTAGGGGAAGACTTGCACGAACCGCTTAAAGAACTCACTCACCTCAGCAGTTTGCCCAACGCCGAGTATGTGCGCAGTGCCGATTGGGCTGACGCACAACAGATTATCGAGCAGCGAGGTAAGTCCACCGTGGTTTACCATGAGGTGCAACCCCTCAATACGATTAATCGCTTGCTTGTGGCTGTGCCCCGCTATGCGGAAAAAGAGTACGATTTTATTTCCTGCTTCGGTCAGATACGCCGACTGAGCAGTCAAATTGGGGCAAAAGTGGTTTTCTTTGCCAACGAGGACACGCAGCGTGTCTTGCAAGCCATGAGTCGCCGCAAAGGCAAGTTCCTAAGAGCCTCCTATCGCGAGATGGGCGACTGGGAAGAGGTGCTGATGATGGCCAAAGAGGCGGGTAAAGATGATATGATAGTGATGGTTTCTTCTCGGCACGCCACTGCCAGTTATAACCCTCTCTTTGAGCAGATACCCGCTATGCTCCAACGCTTCTTCTCTGCGCATAACTATTTGATTATCTATCCCGAACAGCAGATGGGAGGTGAGGTGCGTGATGTGTTCCTCACCGATATTCCGCAGCCCAACCGCACCTGGCGTGTCCTTACCAAGACCAAGCAATGGTTCCTACGCCTCTTGCGCCGACACCAAATCCGAACGAATGCATAATTGAAGAATGCATAATGTCCATAGACCACCTAGAATACCTAGACTATATATAGGCTACTCAGTAGAAAATTATTTGCCTATATGGATAATTTGTAGTAACTTTGCACTCGTTTTTGTGATATGGATACTTTACTGCAAATAAGAAAACCCGTAGAGAGTGCCTTCCGTGAATATGAGCAACTCTTCGATGATAGCCTCCGTAGCAACAACCCCTTGCTCCAGCAGGTGCTGACTTATGTATCAGCCAAGCGTGGGAAACAACTTCGCCCGCTGTTGGTGTTGCTTGCAGCCAATATATGCAATGGCGTTACCGACAAGACCCTCCGCACCGCAGTGGCATTAGAGTTGCTCCATACAGCCTCGCTGATGCACGATGATGTGGTGGATGCTTCGCCTACACGCCGTGGGATGGAGTCGGTGAATCACCACTGGAACAATAAAGTGGCAGTGCTGGGGGGCGACTATATGCTCTCTCGTACTATCTCGCTCATAGCCGACATTCGCAACAGTCGTATCTTGGAGATAGTTTCTTTGTTAGGTCGTTCGTTGGCTTCAGGCGAGTTGCTACAACTCCACGCCAACGAAACCATGTGGATATCTGAGGAGAAGTACTACCAAGTAATAGAGCAGAAGACCGCCAAACTATTTGAGGCTTGTATGGAGGCAGGCGCAGAATCTGCCGGTTGCACTATGCGTCAGCGCAATGCGCTCAAAGAGTACGGACGCCTCTTCGGGCTATGCTTCCAGATAAAAGATGATATATTTGATTATTCGGATAGTGAGGAATTAGGCAAGCCCACTATGAGCGACATCCAAGACGGCAAGGTTACGCTGCCGCTCATCATTGCGCTCCAACGCGCGCCTCAAGAGGAAAGCACCCATATTCGCTTCTTGGCTGAGGCACTATCTAACCACGACGAGCATGTTAATATCAGTAAAGCAGAGCAAGAAATCAAGTCGTTCGTGATGTGCTACCAAGGTGTGCAATATGCTAACAATCAGATGTATAGCCTAAAAAAGAAAGCCGCGGAACAACTATCTGTCTTCCGCGACTCTGCTACCAAAGAAAGTCTCCTTCTGCTATTCGACTATGCCATCAATCGCCTGCATTAGTGCTTCGCGTTGCGCCTCGTCAGATATAGTTTCCAATACATCTTTCATAAACGCCCCTATCAGCAGTCGGCGGGCAGTATCTTTGCCCAAGCACCGCTGTTGCATATAGAAGAGTGCACTCTCGTCCAACTGACCTGTGGTGGCTCCGTGTGTGGCTTTTACATCATCGGCATATATCTCTAATTGGGGTCTTGTGCGCATAGTGGCTGTCTCGCTCAATAGCAGGTTGCGATTGGTTTGGTGTGCCTCTGTCTTCTGTGCATCGGGCGCAATCTTCAGTTCGCCAAAGAACTCGCCTTTGGCATTGCCGTCCAATACAAACTTCAGCAACTGTCGGCTCTCTCCGCCACCCACATTATGGTGCACATGCGTGGAGGTGCTTACTTGCTCCTCTCCGCTCAGATAAGCCAGGGAATATATCTCCGTGGTACATCCTTTTCCTTCCTGCTCCACATAGATGCGTTGGTTCACTGCCTCTCGGGGGCTTTCGTTGCCTATCGCCGAGTATAGGTTGAGTATATGCAACCGCAGATACGACCCCGCCTCTTGCACAAAATGCCACTCCATAGACGGGCGATTGAGCCATACCAACTCGACATGCTCACCCGATGAGATGATGGTCTTGTTTTCTATTGCTTCTGCCATAATTACTTCATGTTTTCAAGCCATTCGTACCCTTTCTCCTCCAGTTCCAGAGCCAACTCCTTTGTGCCGGTCTTGACTATACGCCCATCGGCAAGCACATGTACAAAGTCGGGCACGATATAATCGAGCAAACGCTGATAGTGGGTGATGACTATCTGTGCATTCTCTTTCGTTTTCAGTTTATTGACCCCCTCTGCCACAATGCGCAGGGCATCTATATCCAAACCCGAGTCGGTCTCATCTAATATCGATAGGCACGGCTCCAGCATGGCCATTTGGAAGATTTCGTTCTTTTTCTTCTCGCCTCCGGAGAACCCTTCGTTCACCGAGCGGTTGTTCAGTTTATCCGGCATCTCCAATAGTCGGCGTTTCTCTCGCATGAGGTTTAGGAACTCTTTTGCACTGAGGGCAGGTTTTCTCTCATGTTTGCGTTTCTCGTTCACAGCCGTCCGCATAAAGTTCACCATGCTCACTCCGGGTATCTCCACGGGATACTGAAAACTCAGGAACACCCCTTCACGCGCCCGCTCTTCCGGCGACATCGTCAGCAGGTTCTTGCCATTGAGCCACACCTCACCGCTTGTAACCTCGTAGGCAGGATTGCCCGTCAGTACGGCACTCAGAGTAGATTTACCCGCACCATTCGGACCCATGATGGCATGTACTTCACCCGCCCGGATGGTGAGGTTGACGCCCTTCAGTATCTCTTTGCCTGCTATATTCGCATGCAAGTCTTTGATTTCTAATAATGCACTCATATTCATTTTTGCCTATACAGCCTAATTTATTCACGCTGCAAAGTTACTGCTTTTTACCCAATTATGCAAGTAAACACACAATTTCTGCAAACTATCATTTTGACACTTCCCCCTCAAGCCGACTTTGTCGGGACCTTGTCGAGACCTAACCGAGTTCTAAAACAAATTTTAGCATTTGCAAAGTGTTAGTGAAAACATAGTAGTATTGAGCAAAATGATACCAAATACCCGCTTTTGCTATCTGCTCGGCTTACAGGTAGCACCGCACTTAGAATCGCATAGCCAAACCTACATCGCTTGGCGAGGCGAAGAAACTGACTTGCAGTCGTGCATCGACATGGTCGTTGAAAATATCGATCGAGTGTTCGTACCGCCCAAGCGAACCACACAACAGACCTACCCCCACGCATGACACCACCAATCCGCCGCCGGCAACGCCCAATCCTGCCCCTACGCTGGCGGGGATACAGCATAGACCAATCAACGCAATGCCGCCGCCCACCGATGTGGCAACAATGCCGCCCGTATAGAGCCGATGGGCACGCTGCCACGAGTCGTATGCCAGAGCATCGGTTTGCAGGACGCGCCCCACCTCTTTCTCCGAGATATAGTGGTCGTTGTAGATATATTCATTTTTGTCGCGGTAGATGCGCCCGGGCAGTTTATCTCCGGATGAGGATGTCGGGGCTGCTTTCGTTGTTTTGGCAGTATGAGCAGGCTCGGCGGTCGATGTGGTTGTGGCTGTCGAACGGGCGATAGGCGTTTCTGTCGAGCGGGCGACAGTCGATGCCGTGGCTGTCACGGTGTCGATGGTTGCGGGAGCGGAAACCGCCGATATTTGCTCGATGGTGCCATCCCGATACACAATGGCGTACACTTGGCGGAGTGGGGTAGAGAAAGTAATCGTTTGCGGGCGGTCGGTGCGTGTGTAACGAATGGCTACATCGCTGATTTCCAGAATAGTACAAGGGATACGAGCACGATCCGTAGTGATGATTAGGTCGTGCTCCTCGGCGGCTAATGAGGCAACCGATAGCAGGCACAACAGCCCTAAAAAGAATGATTTTTTCATAAGATAATTGTTTTGGGTTAGACACTGCAAAAGTACTGCTTATCCCAAACATAGCCAACAATTATCTCGTTTATAAGGTTACCGAAAAACGCTGTTTATGGTTACCTTTTGCCTTTTTCTGTTGCGTATCTCGCTAATTTATAGTACTTTTGCCCTCGATATGAAAACCGACTCACCCACTATACAAGCGTGCTTAGTCATCACCTACGCTCAAGCCGTCAGCGGTATCAGCGAAGTGATGCTCAATGACGATGTGCGGCAAACCAACCTGCAAGTGGCACATCGTATCCTCCAAATCATCGAAGAAGCAAGTCAAGACGGCACTATCGAGATTATCTTTGCCGATGACATCCGCAAGTATATCGACCTTTTGCAGCAAGAGGGGTTCAGTCCGCTTGTCATCGATTCGGCTCTGCAAATCCGCCTGCCGTTGTACGAACTGATTTTAGAGTTGCCGCCGCTGGCAAAAGCCCTCTACTTGCTCTATGTGCGCCATCCCGAGGGCTTGTATCGCAAGCAAATAGCCGACTGCAAGGAAGAACTGGAAACACTCTATGCACAGACCTCCCAATGCACCGACAGTGCGAAAATCAAGCGCACCATCAACCTGCTCACCGACTTCTCCCGCAAAAACCTCGACAAGCAGATGTCGCTCATCAACCGCACTTTCCGCCGAGCCTTAGGCGACAAAGCCGTCCATTATCTTCCCTCTGGCGGCCGCGGCCAACTGCGCCAACTCGATTTCACCCGCGTTTCCTTCCACCTCCCCGCCTCTCTGTCGGGTACGCTTTCCAATAACTTCTCTACTCCTATCTCAAGTCTCCTCTCCACCCAACTCTCCAACACACTCTCCGCTCCCATGTTAGGTTCGATTCCCGTTTTTACATCAAGTTCACTCTCCGCCGATTGCAGCAGTACTGATAAACAGAAAATATCTAAACATAACAAATAAAGACTGCCCGACATTGTGTGTCGGGCAGCACTTCTTTATTCATTCTATTGGGACGACAATAGATCGTTCAATCATTCTTTTCCGTCAGTTACTATAGAGTATAGTATGTCCCCATCATAGTCGGCATGTATGGTAATATACATTTGTTTGGCAGTACCTACCTCATATATGTCTGTTTTGCATTGACTTTTAGAACCATTGTATTTACTATGATATGTCAGTTGGATAGATCCATTGTATGGAACTAAGTAATCACCAACATAGCCACCGACACCAACTTTGACTTCCTTGTCGTTGTAAATACAGATACTATCCAAAACGGCGTAATCGTTATGAGAATACATATAAACCGTCACCGTAGTACTTTGGTCGGGATCGATTTTTGGTGTTACATTGGTAACATCTTTATCGGCATCAGGCAATGGTTCGTTCTGATTACAACCTGCGAATGCAATCATCATGGCACTCATAGCCAATAAAACTAACTTTTTCATAATCAGCATTGTTTAATCTATAAAATGGATGTTTTCAGGATTCACACGATAGATTTTACCATTGGCAGTATCTTCAACAATACCGCAGGAAATCATATTCCCATCAGTAGTTTGAGGTTGCAACTCAAAACCCCAAGTGTGGAATCGTCCAATCCGCTCTCGTGTGGTTTCCTCTCTTTCTTGGTTGTTGGCATAGTCAAACATACCCGGTTGAGCATGCCCCAATAGGTTGTGTCCCTCTAAGGTAAATGTACAAGGGCGCAAGTCTTCTTTTTTAATTGTACACATAAATCAAAAATTTTATTCCCCATTCTCCCAATGAAGAGTTTATACACAAAATAAGCGTGGGAGATTGTATTTTCACCTGAGGTATCGCCAAACACCTATCTTCGATATACAACTACCCACGCACAACTCATATCTCCACTAATGGAGATACAAGTCATACGGGCGTCCGAGTTGTTCCTTCGAAGAATTAGAAAATTGGCGATTTTCAAGTGAAGGATCTATACAAACGCTTCTTATATGTCATCGACATTTATCCTATCTTATCGTGTAGGACAAATATCTGCAATCTGCTCAGCGCAATGATGTAACTACACCACGCAAAACTCTCTTGCGCTGCAAAGATACAACAATTAATTGTCTATGCAAATGTTTTTCAAGAAAAATTATAGTATATCTTTGTGTCTTATAAAACTATCTTATAAAACTACACTAATGAAGAAAGTGTGATAGCAAGTGTTATGCTTTTCGTGCTGCATAGTCAATGACTGTTCACCTATAGATACAAAAAGTGCCGTACAGCAACTTGTCGAGAAAACTCCTAATGATAGGATTTGGAGTGTACCTTTCCTTTGTAATCCGACTACCTCCACCGCTCTCCAAACTAATTTGGGTCATCGCAGGCGAGTATCGGCACGCCATCGGTCATGCATTTACTCCGGTTAGATTTTTTTGTTGAGTTTTCCGGTCTCTGTGCTGTACGGCACCTATGTTATTTCGTGTTGGGCACTTCGTGTTGGTAAGTGCTTCGCACTGTTAGGCACTTTGTGTTAGTAACGCTTCGCGTGTTAGTTACTTGCGTGTTACTTACTTCGTGTTGGTTAGTTGGTTAGTTGCGTGTATGCCAACCTATAGTCAGTACCACTCGGTGGGTTTGCGAGCGCATATCATAAGGCGAGGCCTCTTGGTGAGCATATAGGTTGGTGTTGTGCATACCAAATTGGTAGGCTGCTTGTGCCATAAAGATACGCCCTCTGTAACCTATTCCCACACTGATATATTGCGTATTGCGAATGTTCTGAAAATAAGTATCGGTACGGACATCATTATTACTTAGTACTACAATATCCGTGCCATCCCTAAACTGCGACTCATAGATATAGCCTGCATTGATAAACAGATTGCTAACAGGTACAATCTCTATTCCTGCACGGAGTGTATGCACATCATTCATTGTCGTGTAGTGTGCATAATCGTATTGTAAGGAGAGCAATCCGTATTGTTTCATCTGAAAGGCGAGGCTCACACTGCTTCGCATGGGCAGGCGGAATTTCGATACCGATGCAGAGTTGGCAGGTGAACTGCTTTCGCGCAGTGAGTCGGTGGTGGCACTCAGTGTACCATAGTTACCAATGGTGAGTGTGCTTGCACTAGGTGTCTGCACTGATGCTCCCAGCCGCAAGCACTCCACGGGGCGATAGATGATACCAAACGAACCATTCACCCCTATGCCCGACATAGTCAGGCTTGTCTGATTGAGCAAATCTCTCCCCTCGCTAAACTTCTCATAATACTCTGCCGTTTGGCTGTAAGAGTAGGAAAGCAAGCGAATACCTGCACCCAAATACAGGCGGTTTGAAATATTCATTCCCCAATCAAAACCATATTGGTTGATGTATCCATACTCCCTGATACTGAGCGAGTTATCTACAGTTTCTCCCTCGTGTAAAATAGTGCTCCATTGGTCAGAACCGGCGGCTATGGGGTTAATGAGATAGGTGTCGTAGGCTTGGCAACTGAGCCAACCGATGTCGGGGTTGTTCCAACGGTTGGCAGGCTGCAAATCGGTTTCTTTCAGTCCGTTGGTATTACTACAAATAATATCTGCCAGCGATTTGTCTAATCCTTTGGCCGAGGCGGAGAACGAGCGGTTGTAGGTGTGCAGGCGTGAATAGGAGAACATGATATTGTTGAATATCAGTCCCCAATCCTTATATGGGTCGCCGAACGAGAACACCCACGAGGCTTGTGAGAGGGTGGAGGTGTTGGTCTTTTTCCAATCTGCTCCTGCTTGGCGGGTCATATCGTATCGATTGTCAAACGAGAGCATTACCTCCATACGGCGATAGAGTCCTAATCCTGCGGGGTTATCTTTTACAGCCGAGGGGTCTCCACCTATAGCCGTCATTGCACCGCCCATACCTACATAGCGGGCAGTACCGATAGGCTCCTGCTCACTTAGGCGTTGTGTATCTTGGGCTGCAAGAGAGGTGGCTCCTGCGGCTAAGATAACAACTAATATGTGGCGTAATGACTTCATCAGATTAGTTTTTCGTTAGATAAAATTAGTTTGTCTTCCTCAAATTAGTTTGTTTTGATGAGATAAAATTAGTTTTGTCTCCTCCGAATTAGTTTCGTTTGATGACGGCTTTCACCACTGTCTTGTCTGCCCTCGTTACAGAGTCTTCTACGAAAGTGATTTCCGGCTCTTGCCAATCATTCGTTTGATCAGTAATACCATTCCAATCACCTGCTTCGCCGGATGATGTCCCTGCCTTGTCCGTGGTATGGATAGGTTCCCTTGTCGAGCCTGTCCAATAGTAGGCATCATCCACATAATAGTCGTCAGCGCGAGCCGATAGTGCCACGCCTGCTACCACCATGGTGATGAACAATATGTACCAACCTTTTTTCACAATGCTCTATTATTCCTTACATCCAAAATGAGTTGTTCAGACTATTCCCATTAGTCATCCAAACTATTTCTATACTTAGTTGTTCAGACTATTTCTTGCAGGTGATTATCTTATATTCTGCGGAAACCAATGATTTGCCGAACTTCCTCAATGGTTTTCTCTGCCCGTTCTTGTGCGCGTTCTGCGCCCATCTTGAGCACCTTAGCCAAGTACTCATCATCATTCTGATAGGCTACAATCTTCTCTCGGATAGGAGCACAGAAAGCGTTGATGTCTTGTGCCAACTGCTTCTTCATATCTCCGTAGCGAATAGCCATATTGTTGTATTGGTCGTTGAAGTAGTCGTAGGTCTGCTTGTCGGAAACCAGTTCCATTAGGGTGAAGAGGTTTTGGATGACCTCGGGTTTCTCTTGGTTGAGCATAGTAGGACCACCATCGGTAACGGCTTTCATTACTTTCTTTTTGATGGCCTCCTCATCATCGCAGAGGTAGATGGCATTGCCTTCCGATTTACCCATCTTGCCACTGCCGTCTAATCCGGGTACTTTGACTGCCTTTTGGTTAAAGTGGAACGACTCCGGCTCTTTGAAATACTCCACATTATATATACGGTTGAAACGGCGTGCAAAGAGGCGTGCCATCTCCATATTCTGCTCTTGGTCTTTGCCCACGGGCACTTTGTCAGCCTTGTGCATGAGTATGTCTGCTGCCATTAGGGTAGGGTAGGTAAGCAAACCGGCATTCACATTATCCGGCTGTTTGCGCACTTTCTCTTTGAAACTGGTTACGCGCTCCAACTCGCCCAAATAGGCATTCATATTCAGGTATAGATAGAGTTCCAATACCTGCTTGACATCACTCTGAGCATATAGCGGTGCTTTCTCCGGGTCGATACCGCATGCCAAATACTCCGAGAGAATAGTCTTGACCGAGTTGCGAATGTTCTCGGGATGAGGGTGAGTAGTGAGCGAGTGCCAATCCGCAATAAAGAACATACAATCATACTCATTCTGCATTTGTACGAAACTCTTTACTGCACCGAAATAATTGCCTAAGTGCAGGTTCCCGGTAGGACGGATGCCACTAATCACTATCTCCATAGTAGTTTATAAATTAAAAAGTTGTATTGAATAGAAGATATGCCACACAGTATGTGGCACACCTTATATATATAATTATTGTAGGTTCTGCTTCTGCTTGCAGCCAAAGTGCTGACTGTCAGACAGTTGCCTTAGCCCAAATTATTTGTCCTCAGCCGGCACTTCAATAGGCAATGTGCGGTTGATTTTCTGGTCGAGCGAAGTAAGTGTCTCGGTGTTTGCTACGCCGGGTATCTCTTGTATCTTCGAGTTGAGCAACTCCATCAGGTGTTGGTCATCCTTTGCATAGAGTTTGATAAGCATCGAGTAGGCACCCAAAGTAAATTGCGATTCTACAATCTCAGGGATTTTGTCCAATTCTGCACTTACCGACTTATACATCGAGGCCTTGGTGAGCATTATGCCTACATACACGCAGAGTTGATAACCCAACATTTTGGGATTAATTTGATAACCCGAGCCTACAATCACCCCATTATCAAACATCTTCTGCACGCGTTGATGTATAGCGGCACGACTTACCCCACATGTATCTGCCACATCCTTGAAAGGTATACGCGCATTCTTCGTGATAATACGCAGAATCTTACGGTCTAAATCATCTATTTTTTCCATAATTGTTTTGTTGTTTTGACTATTTAAGTTGCAAAAATCATACCGACAGTAACAAAAACGCCGATTTACAGTGCAAAAGTACTACTTTTTTTGCATACCTGCAAGGATTTTCGTACTTTTGCAGTGTATTTCATAGAATAATGACACCAAAAGCCCTATATGACACTCAACGACTATATAGAAAAGCATACCTCGCCCGAGAGTGAAGCCCTATCATTCATCACTCGCGATACCCATCTCAATGTGCTCAATCCCCACATGCTCTCAGGGCAAGTGCAGGGGCGTTTGCTCTCGATGTGGAGCCGGATGATTCGACCCAAAAGGATACTCGAATTGGGTACCTTCACGGGCTATTCTGCTCTATGTTTGGCAGAAGGGTTAGACGAGGCGGGAGAACTGATAACCATAGAGCATAACGATGAACTGGAAGATACCATTCGCCGCAACTTGTCTTTTGCCCCCGAAGGAAAGAAAATAAAATTACTAATTGGTGATGCTAAAGAGATACTGTCGGAGCGAAACGAGATAATCCGAGAAAATAGTTTCGACCTGGTGTTTATCGATGCCGACAAGCGTGAATACACCGCTTATATCGATTTGGTCTATCCCCTGGTGCCCGTCGGAGGGTGGATTATTGCCGACAATACACTGTGGGACGGGCATATCATCGACCCTGCCTACGACAAAGATAAGCAGACCTTAGGACTGCGTGCTTTCAACGATTATGTGACACAAGACGAGCGTCTTGAGCAGGTGATACTGCCCATTCGAGATGGCCTGACACTCATACACAAAATCCGATAGAGCCCTTCCTTAGAGACTCCAATCAGAAATGGTGTAATCCGACTCTGCCTGCTCCTCGATACTATCGGGCAGATTGGGGAAGAAATCGATACTGGTAATCTCTTCTAAGTCGTTGATAGTCTGCATATAAGTCATCAGCGGACGCGAACCGGCAGCATTGGGCATCATAAAGCCGATGGCTGTCCAACTATCCCCTTTGCGACGCAAAAAGGCTTTATAAAAGGCAGACGGCACGGCTATCTGGCGTTCGTTGCCGATATATTGCGGATGCTCCGGTACGATGGGACCGACGCAGATATAGATACTGCCGTATTTGTCTGCCCAATCTCTGGCCAACTCCTCCAATGACTTCCAGTCCCCGGCATTGTTGTTGTGGTTCTGCGGGCAGATATTGGTCATATAAAACGACTCACGCATAGCCTGAGCAGACCATTTCATATCCGCAGCAGGAGCCATGTGTCCACGGTCATAACCCGAACCTTTATAGTCTTGGGTAACCACAGGCGAACCAATCACTTGCGGGTCGGGGAGGAACTTATTGGTGCGTTGTTCCTCACCGTCCACCTCGGCCGATGTGAGTTCGTATGCCACCCAGTTGGGCAACAACCAATCCGAGTTGTACGACACCGTGTAACCGATATGCTCGATGATTTGTTGGCTGCGTTCTGCCTTCAGACAAGGGATTTCGTAGTGTATCTCATTATCCGTAATCGGACTTGCCGAAACCTGCTGAATTTCAGGCAAAAAATAGACAATGCCCAATGCAACCAACACAATGGTAACCATCCAACCGATAATTTTTCTCATATCCAAATTAGTTTTATTCACATATCCAAAATCAATTATTGCTCTCAGAAATAGGCTTTATACCATATTTCTACTTTCTATACCGTTTTGCTTTCTTTTTGCTATCTGCACTTTGCCGAGTTTTTATCGAGACTTTGTCGAGACCTTATCGAGACCTAAGGTATAGTATGCAAATAATCATTCTGTTACTTATTAGTATAAATATCTATCAAAATGTCAATTATACTACCCGGCAATAATTAGCAATAATACTGTGCAAACTATTTCAAACGACAAGTTTCCAAACTAATTGAAAGACACCGGATGCCTGTCGCAGATTTGCAAGAACGGGCAATACAATGCCCCACAATCGTTTTCCTTCTCCACTTGCGGGAAGTCGGTCGTGGTGAGTATCTCTTTTACTTTCTCCGTCAGCAGAGGCACGAACTGCTCACGCACACTGCGATAGTCGGTGATGTTCTCCTTTTGCCTTCCCTCACCTATTGCCACACAAGTTTGCGTGTTGTTTGAGGTGAGTTTGCGCTGCGGATAGTAGAGGGTAGGTTGCAACTTGGTCGAGTCGTTCTTGTGGTCATTCTGCTCCACCGCCTCGCTGTAGATAAAGGTCTGAAGGATATACTTGGCATCCTTGTCGGTCAGCAATTTATCCCATGTGGTAGAGAGTTTCTTCTCGCTGTATGACCCTGATTTATAGTCCACTACACGCATTATTTCGTCGCCAAGAATATCCAATCGGTCTATCGTTCCCCCCACTTGCACAGTGCCTAAACCATCATCCAAATCGATGTCAAAATAGCGTTTCTGCTCCAATAGACGGATACGCAATCCTCTCTTTTCGGCATCTTCTATATCGCGTTCGAGGATGTTGGTAATAAAGCCCTTGATGACCTCATTCTCCATGGGGTGTGCCTCTTTGATATAGTGTTGCGGGTCGTCCTTGTGGTGTTTGGCATATTCCTGATTCTGTGCAGTATAGGCCGCATCCAAAGCCTTCTCTATGGTGGCAGGATTGTCTTTTATATGCTTCAGAACCTCCGCGTCGATGAGAGTGTTTCGCTCGGGAGAACAATTAATCATATCCTTGTAGATATGCTCCATCGCACTGTGGACAAACGACCCTAATGTGTTCTTGGCAAAGATAAGTGTCTCCGGGTCTTCATGCCTGATATCCAGGATATATTGCAGGTAGAAGTGTCGTTTGCAGCCGATATAAGTATTGATGGCAGAAGGCGAGAGTGTGAAAGTCCCCCCGTTTTCGTATTGCAGTTTCCCGGTACTGCCTATCTTCAAATTGCTCAGCAGGTTCTGCTGATTGTTGCTCAAATTCAACAAGGGGGTAAGGCGTAGGTGGTTGTTCTCTGTGAGCGTGTATTTGGTAATCTCGAACTGCTTCGGATTAACCAACATCTGCATTACGAAGCGAGACATCGTCTTATGCCCCATCTGTGTGGCTGACTCACTGAAAATCAGCGTGGTATCATCAGCACGCGAGAGCAGACGGAAGAAGTTGTATGCATAGACCGAGGCACTCTCTTCTCGGGTCTGGATATGATAGGCCTTGCGCAGATAGTAGGGGATAAAAGAGAAATCGGACTGTTTTTGCGGCACAACCCCCTCTTCTACATTGAGCAGAAGCAGGTTTTCAAAGTCCAAGAGGCGTGTTTCCAATACACCCATTACCTGAATATCTGTGATAGGTTCACCATGGAAGGGCAAGGAAACACTGCTCAGACAACGCTGCAACAGCGTGCGCAACAGGTGCAGCGACATCTGTCCGATAGCCATGGCAGGGTCTTGTAAGATACGATGTAATTGGTTGATAATCAGTCGTGTCTGATAGAGCGATTCTTGAATAAGCAACCATTGCCACGACTCTTCTTGTTTCGGGTCATCTTGAGCCGTCTTGCGGGCTGCTTGCTCTGCGGGGGTGATGACGGCCTCAATCAAGCGCAGCAGCAAATCGCCGTAGGTCTCACCTTCTTTACAATCGTGGTGTCGGTCAGCCAAGTAGGTCATCACATCGGCGTAGATTTGTGTGCCGGAGAGAGGAAAACCTTTGGTGATATTTACCAATTCGGGTTCGCCGGAGCCTTGGGGTGTGATAGGGGAGAGTGCATAGATGACGGGTTCCAACATCTGCTCATCGCAGATAACGATGGCTGTGCTTTGCCCCTTGTGGGTATATTTCTCGCGCAACCATTGCCCCGCATACTGAGCCTGTGCGTTCGCCGAGGTGGCAGAGATTAGGCTTATCGGGCGTTTCGTCCATTGCTCCGCATGGCTGAGCGTAGCATTTTGGAAGTCGTTAATGTGCTGTTTGATAAACGAATAGGCTTTCTCATTTGCCTCAAAATCATCCATATAATCCCAATAGAAATAGGCTTGCTTTTGGTCGTAGAGCAGGCGCATCAGTTCCTTCTCGATAGGCATGAGATAGTTGAACCCGATGAAGATAAAAGTGCGGTTGTCATAGTGCTCGTGGAGATTACTCCAATCGGTAATGACACGCCGCATACGCATTCCCTCATACCCTTTCTGCTCTGCATTCAGTTCTGCATTCAAACGCTGATAGATAGTGTACATATTCTGCCAAAGTTGAGTATAACTTTGGCGAATCGACCCGTCTGAATCGGACATATTATGCTCTCGCAGCAAGTCTTTGAGCCGCTTTTGTACCTCCTCATCTATATTCAGTTCTTCCAACTGTTTGGCTTCCACCGTATTGGCAAAGAATCGCCCTATCTCCTCATCCGAGGTGATACTCTTTTCGATATTGTTGAAGTCTGCCAGTAGTTGTTGCCCCCAACCATAGAAGATGTCGGGCGAAATAGGCTTACCTACCACATCCGCATAGATATGGTACATCCGAAATATAAGCAGCAACTCATCCTCTTTATAAAGCGGTGATAATGAGTCGAATACATCATTTAGCGTGGTGATGTTGGGCAGCAATACGGGGGCGGAGTGTTGCTCCTTTTGCATCTCTTTGAGTGCCTCTTTTAATACTATCCCCGCACGCCGTGAGGGAAAAACCAAGGTGAGTTGTTGCAATTTGTCCCAACCGAAACGAGAAACAATAGATGCTGCTGTATGTTGTAAGAATCCGTTTTTCATTTTATTTCCTCCAATTTTTCTGATTTAGCATACCAGAGATACCCTTCTACATCGCTATATCCGAGTTGACGCATAGCGTCCATATAACCACGCACTTGTTTGGCATATTTCTCTTGTTTGCCGCCAAACTTATAGTCCAATACAATGGCGTGTTTGCCACTTATCATCACACGGTCGGGGCGACACTCTATGCCATTAACGAGAATGGCTTGCTCGCGCAGGAGTGTCCAACGGCCAGAGAACCAATCGCATAGTTTCTCTTCTGTCCATGCTCGGTTGATTAGTTCACTTATTTTCTGCTTTTGCTCCTCAGTATCAATGATACCACGCATATAAAAATCGTCTATCACATGCGCAAGTTGCTCTCTTACAGCCACTTGCGACAGAATATCATGGCATATATTACCAAGGTTGATATGCTCCAACATATCCTCTGCATTGCCCGATAGAGCCGTGTAGATAGCCGACTCTTGCGACTGACGGAAGCGCACCACATCACCACTGCTGCATAGCCCGGCTTGTATCTCCTCTGCGTTGTTGAACCCAAATAACTGCTCTGCTTTCTTGCCTTCATCCTTGTGGATATAAGGTGCGCCCGCTGAATACTCTACAAAACAAGGTTGCTCCGCATCGGAATAGTTTTTGGCTGCCTCAATTATTTCGCCTTGTAAATTCCATGTTCGCAGCAGCAGAGAAGCAACGGTTTTATCGGAAACACCATCTTTATTCATCTGCACACCGGCATATATATATAAGTTGTCAGCAGCACGAGTCAGAGCCACATACAGCATATTTAGGCTATCGATGCGTTGGTCTTTGTGTTCGGTTTCATAAGCCCCCTTATACAGCGGTGTATCTGCCATTTGCGAGCAATCGTGAATAGGTATGTATTTGAGCGGTTCTACACCTTTTTGCATTGGTTCCGCAGCCTCACACCATATCTTGTTGTTTTTCGTTGCTTCGGTTTCCATCGACCATGAGCAGAACGGAATGAACAGTGTCTTGCTCTCCAATCCTTTGGCACTATGGACGGTCATCACACGGATTGCATTGCTCTCAGGGGCAGAGATGGCATTGCTGTGCATGGTATCGTCCCAGTATTGCAAGAAGGCACGACGATTGCTGCCATACGAATACACATAGTCGCGCACCTTATCCAAGAGGCAGTTGATATAGGCGATGTCGTCAAATAGGAATTGCCCATCCTTGTTGCATTCGAGAATACGAACCACTTGTTGCAACATCTCATACAACGGCAACTGTCGGTCTATCTGTTGCAGTCGCTCTGTAGCATTAGCATCTCCTGTCAGCAACTCGATATATTTTCCCGACACTTGGTCCCCGGTATCAATATAGCGCAATGCACTGATAGCCAACAATACAGAGGAGGAACGGTCCAACTGAAAACTATCGGAAGATACCATCGATACCTTGCTCAGAGCCGATTCCGGTTGGGTGTCTTTTAGGTGGGTAAAATACTTTACAATATCCAAAGCCTCTGCATTGCGTCTTACCAAAATGAGTATATCCGATGGTTTTTCCCCTTGTTGCAACAGCGATTCTATCGTAGCGAACATATCGCTCAGTATATCGTTTTGTACACGCTGACCATTCAATTCCTGTGCTGCGAGTGAATGCTGCCCCTTTGAAAACTTCGGATAAGCACGAAAACGAACATACCCGCCTTTCTTCGAGGCATTGTAGTAGTCGGCGAGGTGCTCCTCCGTGTACTGCTCGTCGTAAAGAGCCTTCAGTTGTTGTGTCTCCTCGTTGGTATATGCATTATCCTCGGCGCATAGTTCTACGGCTTTTTGTATCGTATTCAAGTTGAACTGCACCACATTGCGACGCGAGCGGAAGTTCCTTACCAATGGTGCAAATCCTTGGTTGAACCACGGCTGCAACGGGTCGGTATCGGTACCGAGTTGAGCCATGATATGCCAGTCGCCGTTTCGCCAACGATAGATACTCTGTTTGATATCCCCCACAATCAGCACCGTATTGCCTCCCGAGGCCAATACATCCTTGAGCAATGGGAGAAACACTTGCCATTGCAGACTGCTGGTATCTTGAAACTCATCAATCATAATGTGTTTGTATCGGATACCGGCCTTCTCCAACACAAAGTCTGCATCACCGGGCTTGAGTGCTTGCGTCAGTGTGGCGGCGGTGTTGATAAGCAAGGTGCGATTGGCCTCCTGCAGATTGGCATTGATACGCTCCTGCAATCCCTCCATCAAACGCATATCCATTAGGTACTCCGTCGTCAGTTTATATTGCAGGTAAAGCCCACGACAAACGATACATTGCTCTTGTAATTCCTCCAATAATGGGTACAATGTGCCGGTCTGCTCTACCCATTTGTCTTTTTTGGTATTGGAAAAATTGGCGTATGCACTATCGGTAAATCCGCGAAAAATGTCCTTAGTATCTATCTCCTTAGGGTTTTCCAACGATTGAGAGATATTCTTCACCATACGCTCAATATCATTCACAAATGATTTTTGTGATACCGATTGATATTTGCCTGCTACTAACTTATTTAGTTTGTCTAATTCCTTAAATTCAGCATTGTTTTTCCAATTCTCCAATGCCTTCTTGTACTTCAGAATACGCTCAGAATCGAAATCAACCTTTCCTTCTGCATTGAGCACCTGCACCGATTCTTTGTACATATCGTTGGCGATGTCGATGAGGCTTTTGCGAATATCCCAGTTGTCCTCATTGCCTAATTGGTGCGCCATATAGTCTGCCATCAGTTGGCGAATCTCATCGGTCATCTCGGTCGAGAGTATCTGGTCAACGGCGGTACTGATTACCTGCTTGATATTCAGTTCCACCGTATAGCCCACACCCTTGCCAAGCAGTTGTGTCATACCTGCAAGCAGCGTCTGCAAAAACGAGTCGATAGTGCTGACACACACATTATCATAGTCGCTGAGCATTTGCCGAAAGCATTCTTTGGCACGCTTCCGCAATTCCTTATCTGATGATTGTGAATTAGAAATCATAAACGACTTGGCTTTTTCGAAGAAGGCTTGTTGCGAACGGTCATTTTCTGCAATCGCATACAGATAGGAGAGAATACGGCTTTTCATCTCGTCGGTGGCTTTGTTGGTGAAAGTAACGGCGAGGATGTTGCGATAACTCACCCCACTCAACAGCAGCCCCACATAGTAGGCTGCCAGAGTGAAGGTCTTGCCTGTTCCCGCAGAGGCGCGACAGACATTGAACGGATGTTGAATATCGATTTGAGAACTCATACAATATGTGTTGATTATACCATAGCGTTTACTACTTCCACTTTGCTTGCTGCGGCGTTTCCGATAGGCGACACTTGTATCTGCACATCTATCTTTTCTTTTATCTCCTCGCGGTGGCTGATGATACCTACCTGCGTACCGCTTTGATTATGAAGCGATTTGAGCAGGTTGATGGCATTGTTGAGCGGTGTCCCGCTCAGTGTGCCAAATCCTTCGTCGATAAAGAGTGTGCTGACGCCTAAGTTCTGACCGAAATCGGCCAACGCAAGAGCCAACGAAAGCGATACCAAGAAACTCTCGCCACCACTAATCGTACCGGTAGAACGAGTGGAGAAACCTTGATAAGCATCCTCCAATTTGAGGTTGAGCGAGTTCTCCACTACACGCAGTGTGTAGCGTGGCTCCAGGCGATGCAGGTGCTTATTGGCAGTATCCAATAGCGAACTCAAAATCATACTCTGTGCTACATTGCGGAAGGTCTTTCCTTCTTTGTCGGCAATGTCCTTGAAGATATTCCACTTGGCGAAATCGGCTGCTAACTGTTCCAATCGAGTAGTGTCCCCTTTTTTCTTCTTATTTTCCTCATTATCATCCAATTGCTTTTGGCGCAATGTTTTGTCCTCGACGCACTTGTCATGCATTGCTCGGTTCTCCGTCTGCTGTTGCTGCAGCCCCTCCTCTGTATCTGTATCTAATGCCGTTTGGGGCTTTTGTTGCAGGTGCTGCTGTTGTTCCGTTTGTGCCTTTTGCAAGTTCTGCGCTGCATTCTCGTACTGCGCTTGTGTGTCTATAATCTTTTGATTCTCAGCGTTGTAGTCCTGCTGCGACAAGCCATTGAGTTCACCCAAGTATTCTTGTGTGAATTGAGTATGTTCGGCAAGGTATTGCTCCACCTCGGCTTGGTGGTTTTTGCATTGTACGGTGGCATCCGTCAGTTTGCCGTTAGCAGTAGCGAACTCGGTTTGCAAAGTATCCAAATCGTTTTTCAGTTGCTTATTCTCCACAGGGTTAGCCGTCAAAGCAACCCATTCTGCGGGCAGGTTTTCGGGCATAGCAGGCAATGTGTTCAACATAGTCTGATACTTGTTGCGCCCGCTTTCTTTCTCGCTTTTTTCCTTACCCAACTTATCATAAGCCCCGGCAGATTTTATCAAGCAATCGGCAAAAGCAATCGGCTCTTGTTGCCAATCTATCCCATAAGGTAGTACGCCCAACTGATAACCACTTAGAGTTTGGGTGAGTACAGTCTTATTCCCCTCATTATCTTTGAGCGACTGTTGGGTCTTCTCAATCTTTGCCTTGGTTTCTGCCAATGATTTCTGCTTTTGGCTGAGTATGCCCAAAGCATTATCCCTCTCTTTTTGCAATTTACGCAAGTCTGCCTCTTGATTGCCTATGCTCTTTTTCTGCTCTTCGCCGTCCTTTATTTTCTGCTCAATACCGCTGAGCATAGTCTTGCGCAAATCGTCTGCCGATTGAGTCTCAAGCACTTTTTGGTCTGCCCAAGTACAAGCCTGTATCGTGTTTTGCAGATCCGTTTGCTTTTGCGAGATATAGTCCTTTATCTGAGTCAAATTATGCTGCTCAGTGCTTTGCGTAGCAGATAGTGTGTTGATAGAATCTTTTAGGCCATTCACCACCTTCTGTTGCTTATCTACTCCCTCTTTTAGGGTATTATATTCGCTATCTATCTCGGCTTCGTCAGGCAGTGGCGATTGCAAAGTCTGCAAGCAAACAGGACATTGGCAACCTACCATCAATTTTGCACGAATACTTTTTGCAAATTCTTTGATGGTAGTTTGGCGTTGCTCCAAGGCAGTTTGTTGCTTTTGCAACTCTGCCTCTTCCTTTTTCAACTCCTCTTTTTTCTCTTTGAGTTGCAGGGCACAATCGTTCAACCGGTTCTCTGTATCGGTTTTCTGTGTAGCCTTTTGTGTTATCTCGTCTTTTAGACGCACAATGTTCTCTACATCGCTCTTTTGCCGATACAATGCATCCAAATTAGGCAGTTGCTTCTTAGCCTCATCTACTTGTTTCTGCAAATCATTCACACTTTGCTCCTTGCTATCGAAGTCTTGCTTAGCATTCTTCTCCTCTGCAGTGTACTCGATTTCTTCCTGTTGCTCTTTCTGCAGTGTATCCTTCAGTTTGGCAATCTCTTGTGTGAGTTTATCCCATTGCTTGAGTTCTTCGCTGATAGTCTGCGCATTCACATATAACGATTGGTAGGCGGCTTGTTGGTTCAAGTCGTTCTCAATCTTTTCCAACGCATGGTTTAGGGTATCTAATTGCTGCTCAGCCCATGCTTTGCCGTTGATACAGCGTACATACATAGCCTGCAGACCCGCAATAATTTTCTCTTGCTTGTCAATCTCAGTCTTGGCTTTAGATGCCTCAGTCAGATGCTCGCGTACCTTGCTTGTATCTGTCCAGTTCAGTAAGCGTAGTTTGCTTTGGCGGAAGTCATCACTATTGATTTTGGCAGCCAATTCATTGTACTGGGTTTGTGCATTCTGTACCGATTTGGTATCATTCTCCTGTGTCTTGAGCCAATCGATACGAGACTGAATATCCTTGTCCTTTGTGTCTAATTCACCGATTTGTTTATTAATCGATTCTATTTGTTTGTTGACCTCCTCTATCTGCTCATCTGTGAGCAGTGTGATTTGATCTATCTTCTCCTTCTCCTCCTTGTAGGCCTTCTCTTTCTCTTGCAGAATAGTATAGATTTGTTGCCCGAGGCGTGAGTAAATCTCAGTATCAGTGATTTTCTCCAAGATAACGGCTTTCTCGGCTTCTTGGCTGGAGAGAAACTCGGTAAACTGACCCTGAGCCAACATCGTGGTGCGGCAGAACTGCTCAAAGTCCATACCAATGGCTTGAGTCATATCGCGCTCTACATCATTATAAGTACTCTGCTTTGCGCCCGAAGTGCGATGCCCGGTGGTAAGGTTATCGAGTGTCCAAACTACATTGTCCATCTTCGTTGTGGCTTTCTTATTCTTTCCCCTCTGCACATACCATTCGGCTTGATATTGATTGCCGTCTGTGCCGTCAAAAGTAAGCACCACCTTTGCCTCACCGGTGTTCAAACGCATAAAATTACGCGGGTCGGTGGCGGTTAAGTCATCGGCATTTGCACCTATTTTGCTACGCGTGGTCTTGCTCAGTCTCGGCGTCGTGTTAAACAATGCCAAGCATATCGCATCCAAAATAGTGGTCTTTCCCGCACCTGTCGTACCGGTAATCAAGAAAATATCGGTATCCGAAAGGGGCTTTGCAGAGAAATCGATGGTTGCATATTCTATCGATGCAATGTTGTGAATAGTCAGTTTCTTAATTTTCATAACTGTTAGAATTTAGTTTAACTTATTGATTTGCTTGTCCTTCGAGTCTGTTTTCCACTTCGTGAAACATCTGTCTGCATTCGTCGGTGAACTCCTTATTCTGCGATTTGAACCACCGCTCCATCACATCCATGGGATTCAGATGTTGAAAATCAGACACCGTCATCGGTTCGTTCTCTTTCTCGCTGTTGCTCTCTTGCTTGGGCTGAGACTCACGCACCGAGTTGATATAGCAGAAATTGGCCTGTTTATCTTGCAGCAGATGGCGAATATCACCATCGCCATAAGGCAGCGTTGTTCCTTGCGGCACCTCTACATTTAGTCGGATATAGGCTTTGTTTTCCTTGGGGAAAGCTGCTATTTCTTGGCTCACCTCCTTCAGCGATTCTGTTCCCTTTACCGATATGGTTACCAGTGGTCTAGGGTTTTGAATATCAATAGTGGTCAGCCTCGGTTGCTCACCTTGGTGGTCAATCTCCACTATCGAAACCGAATGCTCACACCCCGGATAGACCTCATCGAAACTAATGGGTATAGGTGTACCTGCATAGCGAATCCGCTGTGCTTTGTCCACAAACTGTGGCTTATGGATATGCCCGAGAGCCACATAGTCGTATCGAGAGAAATCCGCAGCATCAGCGCACTCTATTCCGCCGATGTAGTTGTCCGATATACTGTTGCCGGTCGGGTCGCATGCTTTGAGAGCCAGGTGCGCCGTCAGCACTACAGGCAAGTTCTCCGTATTGCGCTCGGCAACTATGTCGTATAGCGATTGGTAGAACCCCTCGGGCATCAAGCGCTCGGCTGCATAAGGTACGGCTACTACAAAGCCTTTGCCGGGTATCTCAATGATGTGGTTCTCCGGCTGCTCGCGTTGTATCGTACCTGCTACATATACCCTCAAGTCTTTCCACGGATTTTGATACACGATGTGGCGTGTACCGCTGTCGTGATTACCCGAGATACATACAATCGTCATCTCGGGACAAGCGTGGTGCAAACTGAGGATAGCGTCGTTGAACATCTTTTGTACCACTGCCGAGGGCTGGGCAACATCATAGATATCGCCTGCCAACACGAATACATCGGGTTTCTCTTGCTCAACAATGGCTTGGATTTGACTGAGCATCGATAGTTGTTCCTCCTGTCGGTCGAAGTTGCAAAGCACTTGACCCAGATGCCAGTCTGCTGTGTGTAAAATTTTCATATTCAATTGGTTTTAGTTACTATTCTTCGTCTTCCTTTGCTTGAGTTTCTGCCCATCGCCCATCCTCATTCTTGCTGAGAATAAACTCTTTACCATTGCGTATAGCGGTGCCTTTTTGGCTTTGCCAATTAAATTCCATATCCTTATAGATAGGCTCAAACAACTCTGTTCCATTTTCTGCTACAAGCCCGTATTTGCCATTCATACCTTGTACCATCAAGACGCCATTCCCTACATTAATGAAATCATCGTACTCCTTAGACAGTGGTGTACCATTGGCATCTACTATCTGTTGATTACCATTCTCAGAGCAAGCAATCAGAATCTTGTTATCAAAGATTTTCCTGCAGATAGGAGCAACCACCTCCGTTCCGTCCTCTGCTATAAGTCCATATTTGCCATTCGCACTACGCACTTCTATAACGCCATTCTCAAGTTCGCAGAAATTACGATACTCCTTAGACAAGGGTGTGCCACTGGCATTAATCATCTGTTGATTGCCTTCCTTAGTGCAAGCAATCAGTATCTTGCCGTCAATAATCTTGCATATACTTTGTGCTACAGCCTCCGAAGCACAAGAAATGACTTTGTATTTGCAAGAATCTGCAACAACACCCCACTGTATCATCGGTTGAGGCGCAGTAACTAATTCTCCGTTTTCATTGACGCACCCTACCACCATCATATCTTGGCGGCATTGGCATACCACAATAATGCCATAGTCATTCACATAGACATTATCATAGATAAAGTCCGTTATAAAATGGGTGAAACCATCAGTTATTGCCCATTTCCCGCCGACAATAGAGAAGGTCGCAGGATTAAACATACCGCCACGATTAATAGGCAAATAGCGATGCCTAAATGCAGAATAACAAAAAAAACTGGGCATGTTCTCACCTATAAAGAAATTCTTGGGGTTCTGTGGATCATCTACCAGCATATCGAATACTACATATTCCTCTGGCTCTCTAAAATGTGGGTTAAGGTTGTATATTGTATGGTATTGCACTTTGGTAAAACTATGGCGGAACCAACGCGCTGCTTCTTGTGAATCGTATGGTGTTACTATGGTCATTTGCAAGGCGTTAGGAATACTTGCTGTTCCGCCAATCATAGTTCCATCGCCCATTGGCATACCTTGTTTAGGTGCTACGCCTGTTGCAGGCAAATTCAATGCCTCTGCCAAGATCTGCAGCAACAGACCTACGGCCACATGGGTATCCTGCAAACTGCCCGCACCAAAGAGCCCTTTGTATTGCGCTACTGTGGGCGACTGCGGGTCGATACTAAACTTGGCCTTGCGGTACAGCAATTCCCATTCTGCTGCATTGGCGTATGAATTAAACAATACTGCCCCCAACCCATAGTGCGCAGTCCCGGGGCATGTCAGTTTGCTGCGTACATCCCATCGTGCCTCGTCTAATAGGCGATGCTCTTGCGGATTGGCAGCAACAAAAGCCGCAACAAAGCGGAGCATTGCATACTCTACCAATGCCTCCTCTACATATTCAATCGCTGCATTCTCTGCCTCGTGGTTCCAATCATAATAGGCATGAAACATCTCGTGGATGTATGTCATTGCAATAGCATAATCTCTGTGCTGGTTTACCAATCGTACTCTCGGTGTGGCACCTGCAGCCGCACGGCAGTAATCTCCCAACACCTTGATATTGCTTTCGACCTCTATCGTTGTGCTTTCGGGTTCGCCTTCGTGTTTATTCAATATGTCTTTCCAGAAACGAGCCGCAGAACCATAGTCGCCCATGAGTCTTTCCAACTCAGCGGCATACTCTCTGTTTTCTCGTGCAGAGTCAAAACTGTTGCGAACTTGCTCATAGAGTGCATTCATCTTCTCATACTCACGCCGAGCATAACCGACAGTTACTCTATAGGTTTCCACCTCTTCGGGCAACTCGTCCACCAACTCAACTTCCAGAGTATCATGTAGTTGACCGAGATTAACATACTGCGGAGTGGCACTTTGCAACTCCTTGCCGTTGTACTGAAATACTTTTTCGCTTAACAACGGATACACAAAAGCGTCGATACGCTCCAACAAACTAAGGGTGGATGACTCAAGGGAATACCTTGCTGAGTTTTGATACTTATACATACGCATCAGTATTAAAAGGTTAATGTATGTGCGGTTGCCTACAAAGCAACTGCAAAGTTAATATTTTTTTTCGGAATACACTGCTTATTGTGCGCAAAAATGAGAAAAATCTTTCTCTGCACAAAAAACGGATAAGAAATTCGCTGCTACGATAGCAGGCAAAAAGGCATTGTGCCAAGGGGTCTCATATCGCTATCACCACACAAAAACACTCGACAATCATTATTGTCAGTACTGCAAACTAAAGAAAGTGATAAGGGGATAAAATTTAGCATAACGATGTGTTTTTATGGGTTAATAAATCAAATTCCAACCGCATCTACAAAGCCTCGCCGAAACAAAAACTTCATAGCCGCTCGTTATTCGGTGTACAAATAGTGTGCCAAACTTACTATTACCATATTTTTAGCGAATTTTTTGCACACTCTGCCATTCTGTCAATTATCTGTCATTTATATGTGGATCATCTGTCTATGATATGTTAGTGATCTGTCAATCCTAGGCCATCTAGATCATCTAGAAATCCTAGAATATCTAGAAATTCTAATCCCTAGCCCTTCTATTAGCGGAGGATAGACATTTGCCCATGTCCCCAAAAATCACTACCTTTGCACCATAATTCTTCCGACACAATGGCAGGCATTTATATTCATATCCCTTTCTGCAAGTCGCGTTGTATCTACTGCGATTTCTTTTCCACCACTTCTCTCGACCGCCGCAAGGACTATGTCGATGCGCTTATCCGTGAGTGGCAGCAACGCAAAGCAGAGACCTCTGACCCTATCCGCACGATTTATTTGGGTGGCGGTACGCCCTCGCTATTGGATATCTGCGACTTGCAGCGTTTGCTCTCTGTCTTGCCTGTCCGCACTGCCGATGAGGTTACCCTCGAATGCAACCCTGGCGATATCACGCCCGAGAAGGTGTCTGCATGGCGTGCTATGGGTATCAATCGCCTTTCTATGGGTGTACAGTCTTTTTGCGACCCTCTCCTCCGCCATATCGGAAGACGCCATACTGCCAAGCAGGCACGCCTCGCAGTCAAGACTGCTCAATCCGCCGGATTCGACAATATCTCTA
>ENA-UEQL01000014-UEQL01000014.1-human-gut-metagenome-genome-assembly--contig:-NODE-14-length-75849-cov-11.076889_pt1 | contig 75849 bp, 57 predicted proteins | sample MGYA00242905_ERZ507926 | MGnify/ENA primary metagenome ERZ507926 (study PRJEB26167, sample SAMN06115531) | human gut metagenome | host: Homo sapiens | place: China:Henan | collected 2015-09-09 | study...
GATTTCATTAAACTGATCTTCGGTAATATTGCTTTTTAAGACTTCATCTTTTCCACGAGATAAGTCTTTGCTTATGTATGTCATTATTTCCCCTCTGTCAACCTCTGCATCAGCTTCGCCCACGCTCACTTGTGGTGTGGGGCTCTATTACAGAGCAGTTTTCTTCTGTAGATTGTGAATCATATTTCTTCCAATCCTAAAGACTTTAAGTATGCATATGTCCCATCATAATATTCCGGAATTCTTGTAGTATCTTCCCAGAATCCGCCAACTGTTTTATTTGCATTTCCTTCGGGAACGCATATTACCAGACCTTTTCTTGCACGGGTAAGCAGGACACGATAGGCATTGAGCATATATTTTCGACGCTCCTGCATACTTTCGCTGTCGCCGTTCTGTTCATTCCATTTAGTCTGCCCGTTGAACTTATAAAAATGCCATTCACCATTTTCATAGCGCATATCTGCATCCCACAGCAGACAGGCATAATCAAGCTCCAGTCCCTGAACCTGAATCTCGGTTGCAGCATCTTCCAGATAGTTGGAAGAACGTGTATCCGTCTTATCTTCAAGGAACCAATGCACGGCATTTTCATCACCGGAAGGCAGAATATGTACAGCCAGTGGCTTAAAGCGTGCAGCTTCTTTTGTGACAAGTATACCCGTTCTTTCAGTTCCCATTGCTCTGTTCCTGAGCCATTTTCTTGCCGTATTCATATTTCTTGTCAATACGATAGGATATTTATCACAGAACTCTTGATACACGCTTTTAGCTTGTTCTTCAAAGGATAGCAGCATATGAACAAAAGTCGAGAGCTTTTCAGCCCGGAAGGAACGCAGATTAACGCTGAGATGCAAATCAGAGGAGAATGTGACATTCCTGTTTTCTTTCAGCAGTTCATTTACTCTGCCTTCTGCATATTCGGACTCTGTGAGCTTTGGTGATATATACACTTTCCAATCAGGGAAATCGTTATTCAGTGCCTCGATCCATTCAGATATGCCTGCTTCGCCTGTATTGATCTCCTGACCGCCTCCGACCAAGCAAACGATGGTTGCCCAGTCCTCTCTCTGATCCAGCGACCATATCAGGAAACCGGCTTCCGACATCGGGAAATTCGGAACTTTCAGTTTGTTTCCGTAGGTTCCGCCACGCTTCAGATACTCTGCAAGACGTTTATGCGTCCATGAGCGCTGTGCCTCGTCAAATATCGCAACGTGCTCAACCTCGCCATAACCGGATTCTGCCATTTTAACAGCTTTCTCAGGATCGATTTCAAGCACTCCGTTCTCCACGGGATTTTTGATCTTGGCAAGCATATTGTCACGATAGCGATGGATCATATTGATGAACTTACCGACTTCACGGCGTGAATCGGTTATTTTTTTACTTTCTTTCCTTGCTTTGCATTTTTCATAATTATCCTTAGCCAGTGCCTCTGTTAAAACAGCAACCAAAGGACCATTGCCGGATAAGTATACGGCGCCTTCATCGTCCACAGGCTTGTCGTGTCCCTGATATGTCTGCCTTACAGCAACTTCCAGACCAACAAGTGTTTTTCCTGCACCGGGAACGCCTGTTACAAAACAGATGCTCTTTTCGCCTTTTTTGACGTAACGGTTGAGCTTATTCTTCCATGCGTTAAACCCTGCCACCAGTGTGGCATCAGGCCGCTGCATAGCAATCAGTAGCGTATTGTTGAAACTGTAATTATGGAATTTTGCCATCGTGCGCAGGTATGTCGTGTACATTTCCGATGTAAAAATGTCTTTTACACCCCGCTCCAGCCGTTCCGTGATTTCTTTCATCTGCTGTTTGCGGTCAACTGCCATGCAAGCCCTCCTTTTTCTTGACCCATCGCGTTTTCATCTGGCGCGGATATTGACCGGCCTGTTTCGGTGCCTTCACACCATTCCACTCCAATCCTCCGGCCTTGCCTTCACAGGTGTAGCCGGCAGCTTTCAGGGAGCTGCCATTCTCCGTGTCCAGAATGTAGGTAACAACTTTGTTGTAGCCCATGGCCCGTGCTGCACGGTATGCCGCCGCATACAAAATACTGCAAGCGTTCGGCGTTCCATTCGTACATAGACGGTTGACTTCCAGCGTGTAGCCATCGTCCAACCGCCGCGCCACAGGCCTGCCGCAGATAGCAACGCCCACTAACGCGCCATTTTCTGATACGCCGATGGAGAACTTATGCCCCCGCGTCGGTTTATGGTGGCGGTGATACTGCTGCACAAATGCGTTTGCCGTTTTCAAATTGATCGGTGTTAAAGTAAGCAAATTTCCTCCTTCCTAAAAAACACCCCGTCAGATAAACTGACGGGGCTGCTCATTTACAGTTCCATATCGTGACTTTTCCGCTTCTGGGATTTCTGCGGCTCTGCGCTGCGCTCTGCCTGCTTTGCATGAAGCTGTGCCAGCACAGAGGGTTTCCGCACATTGTCCGCCGTGCGCTCTGCAACACGGCCTGCATAGTTCACAGGCTGGCGCGGCTTATCTGCAACCTCGGTTTCGGCTGCATCCTCATCCACTCCCAGCGCATCCTCACTGCCCTTTTCATCCATGTTGAGCAGAGAGTTCAGCTCCGCAAGGCGAGCAGATTTTTCGGCCAATTCTGCTTCCTGCGCGAAAGGACGTTTGGCTTCTTCCTTTGCCTGCGCCAACTGCTGTTCCAAGGTTTCCAGTCTGCGTTCCACCTGCGGCAATGCTCTTTCGATACCTGCCAGTGCATTGGTAACGCGCAGGATATTACCCAGCGGGTCTTTGCCGACTTCCATCGAATAGTTCCATGCGCCCTTGATGGACAAACGGAACACCTTATCGAAGTTGTCAAACCGGGAATGCAGTTCAAATGCACCATAGTTGCCGATTCTGCCCTCCGTACCAGCCGCTTTCAAAGCCTTACAAGCCTCGATGATGGCCGCACCTGTAATTTTGGTAGCCCTCGAAGGCATAGACGCAGTGGAAGTCGTAAGGGAGATGACGGGAAGCACGTCCGGACGGAAGGCACTCCCGGGGACAATACGCGGCGACTACTGTATGAGCCATCAGGAGAACATCATACACGCTTCAGATTCTAAGGAAAATGCGGAAAAGGAGCTGCGCAGATTCTTCGACGAACAAGATTTCTTCGAATACGACACGCCCCTCTTCCCTTATCTATACGCCGAAGACGAGATCTAAAGTTCAAATGCCGTCAGCTCGGCATAGGCCAATTGCAACTCTCTCTGAGCATCGAGAGAGCGTCTTACTGCATCGTAATAGTTCGTAAGCCCCACGAAATAATCGAGCGACGAGATGGAGCCATTATCGAAAGCTTTCTGAAGCAACTCCTCGCTTCTGGCCAGAGAGAGCGCCTCTTCATACACCGAAGACACTTCAAGTAACCTACGGACTTTACTAAAAGACTGATTGAGAGAAGTATAGAACTGCTCCTTCGCGTCTTTTTCGCGCTCTAACGAAGCTGCCACGCCGGCTTTCGCCCGCTGCACTTTCTTTGACGCAGACCATAGTGGAATGGACACGCCCACGGATATTCCCTGGAAATGCTCGCCCACTACGAATTCCCCGCTGTAGCCCAGCGACAGGCTTGGCATAGATTCAGCGCGGCTAAGTTCCACCTCGGCACGGCTGACTGCGACTCCGGCACGAACGTACGCGAGCGCAGGACTCCTTTCAGCGACCTGTTGCGCCCAAGACTCAAAATCCGATGGCAGAAAGATGGTCTCGTATGCCAAGTCTTGGCTTGCGAAATCCTCTCCTCCGTTCAGGCGCTTGAGTTCGAGCGCAGCTATCTCCCAGCCCGAATAAGCGGCCAGAAGATCCGCCTTGCCTTCCGAAAGGCTTATCACCATATTATTGAACTCGAGTTGATCGCACTCGCCTGTGACCAATTTCACCTTTAATGCCTCCACGGCCCTGGATGACATATCCACACGCTTCTCCAGCACCTTGCATAATTCGCTGTAGTAGATAATTTCGAGTATGCAGGTCTTAGCCTGAAGTAGCACTCCCATCCTTTCTGAGCGAAATTTCTGAAGGGCCTCTTCGTTCTTACCCACATTCAATGACTTTTTCTTTCCGGAAAGAGTAGCATAGTCAAAGGTCTGGCTCGCACTAACATTCTGACGTGCCCCTATATCGGAAGGTCTCCCCCACAGGTAGGCAAATTCGAATTCGGGGTCGGCAAGCGTAGCCTCCGCATCATTAGAAAGTTTCTCGGCCTCCATCTCCAGCCTAAGCGCCTTAAGAGTAGTATTGTTATTTTCCACCGAAGAGAGAATCGACTCCATAGGGCTCTGACCCATGGCAGAAAGGCTGCAAGCACATATCAGAAAAATGCTTAATGTCCGCTTCATAGTTTTTCCTCCTCTATTTTAGTGTTCTTGTTAGTTATCAAATACATAATAGGCACGATAAATCCGTTTAGCAAGGTCGAGCTGAAAAGTCCTCCCAGTATGACCTTGGCCATAGGGCTTTGAATCTCATTACCAGGAAGTTCCCCGCCGAGTGCCAATGGAATCAGGGCCAATGCCGAAGTAAGGGCCGTCATCAGGATAGGATTGAGCCTGTCTTCGGAGCCCGTCATTACGCTATCCACAAGAGACATTCCGGAAGCACGAAGGTCGTTGTACCTCGCTATGAGGAGCATTCCGTTTCGTGTGGCTATACCGAAGAGCGAGATGAATCCTATGATGGCAGGTATGCTCACCACACCGTCGGTCAGCCAAATCACCAGCACGCCTCCGATTAGCGCAAGCGGCAAGTTCAAAAGAATGACAAGCGACTGGGTTGCATTTCGGAACTGTCTGAAAAGCAGAAGGAAAATCACGAAGATGGCAAATATCGAAGTGAGCATCAAGGTCTTGGAAGCCGCTTGCTGGCTTTCGAATTGGCCACCATATTCTATGTGGTATCCTTCCGGAAGTTCGATGCTCTCGTGCACGGTGTCCTGAATGTCGCGAACCACGCTACCGAGGTCGCGGCCGGAGACATTGGCCGAAATCACTATCTTACGGGCAACATTCTCGCGGTTTATGGTGTTAGGACCGGTCGAAGAACGAATGTCAGCCACATAGGAAAGAGGAATCTTTTCTCCTGCGGAAGTATCTATCGTCAAATCCTTTATGCGCTCGGCCGTGCTACGGAAGTCGTCGCCCACCTTAAGCATAAGGTCGAACGAGCGCTCTCCTTCGTAGACCATCGACACCTTCCGGCCGGAAAGCAAGACGCTTATCGCCTGCTCGAATTCGGGAAGCGTGATGCCATAGCGTGCGAGCATCTCCCTCTTAGGTACTATTTTCAGCTGGGCACGCTCTACCTGCTGCTCCACATTCAGGTCGGCCACTCCTTCGATGCCCTCGATGCTTTCCTTAATTTGGTTACCTATCAAGAACATACGATTGAGGTCGGTTCCGAAAAGCTTGATTGCGATATTAGCCTTAGTGCCGGAAAGCATAGCGTCGATTCTGTGCGTAATCGGGGCGCCTACCTCCACATTTATTCCCGGAATCGACTTCAGCTTTTCGCGAATGTCTGCGGAGAGTTCCTCCTTAGTTCTTCCGGCCAACACGAACGGGGCCTCGATTTCCGAAGTATTCACGCCCAATGCGTGCTCGTCGAGTTCCGCACGGCCGGTCTTTCTTCCGACAGTCTGTATCTCCGGAATGCTCAACAGCAACTCTTCCGCCTTCGCGCCTATCTTGTCGGACTCTTCGAGAGAAACGCCCGGCATAGTGCTTACGTTAATGGTGAAAGAGCCCTCGTTAAACGGAGGCAAGAAATTGCTACCCAGAGTAGTAAAGATGAAAATCGTCGCTACCAGCAGAGCCGCCGTCACACCCAGAACCGCCTTCTTATGCTTTATGGCAGCGTTCAGCGCGCGTGCATACACCCCACGCAGCTTACGGGTCATCCACGGCTCCTTGTCGTGTCCTTCCTTTACCTTTCCTCCTAAAAGATAGCTACATAGAACCGGAGTTAGAGTGAGGGCCACCAAAGTGGATGCGCACAGAGAAGTTATGAACGCTATTCCGAGCGGCACGAGCATCCTTCCTTCCATTCCGGAAAGGAAAAAGAGTGGAACGAAACTTACTATAATTATAAGAGTAGAGTTGAGGATAGGCATACGAACCTCTTTCGAGGCCTCGAAAACGACATTCATCGTAGATTTTCTCTGTTCGGAAGGCAAATGTCGGTTCTCGCGTAATCGTTTGAACACGTTTTCCACATCCACTATGGCATCGTCCACGAGCGAGCCTATCGCTATGGCCATACCACCCAGACTCATAGTATTTATGGTAAGCCCCATAAACTTAAGGGTGAGTACGGATATCACTAATGATAAAGGAATGGTCACCAGCGAGATAAGCGTAGTCCTAACATTCATCAGGAAGATGAAGAGAACTATCACCACGAACAATCCGCCCTCCAGGAGCGACTTCTTGACATTATCTATGGAGCTGTTTATGAACCTCTCCTGCCTGTAAATGTCCGTCGACATCTCCACATCCGCAGGAATCACCTCTCGCAGTTCGTCCAGCGCCTTGTCTATCTTAGCGGTAAGTTCTATCGTACTCACGTTAGGCTGTTTGGTGACGGTAATCATCACCGCCTGCCGGCCGTCTTTAGAAGCCACGCCCATCTTCGGAGAATGATTGCCAATCTTCACCTGCGCCACATCCTTCAACATCACCGGAGCGCCACTGAAGTCCGTCACATAGGCCTTGGCCAATTCCTCCACATCGTCCGTGGACAGCACTCCGCGAATGATGTACTCGTTACCATATTCATACAGCACGCCTCCGGACGTGTTCTGATTCATACTCTGCACTGCGTCGCACACCCCGGAGAGGGACACGCCGTAATGCTTCATCCTGGACGGGTCGAGCAAAATCTGGTATTCCCTTATCTCACCTCCTATCACGGACACCTGAGCCACACCACCCGTAGAAAGCAATCGAGGCCTGATGGTCCAATCCGCAAGCGTTCGCAGATCCTGCATAGACGTCTCCCCGTCCTTCGAAGTCAGAGCCACGAACATCAATTCGCCCAAGATGGATGATTGCGGGCCAAGCATAGGATTACCCACACCTTCCGGAAGTTCATCCTTTACGGTGGCTATCTTCTCGGAGACTATCTGTCTCGCGAGGTAAATGTCCGTTCCCCAATTAAACTCCACCCACACTACCGAAAATCCCGTAGTGGAAGAGGAGCGCACACGTCTTACGTCCGTGGCGCCGTTCACGGCAGTCTCCACAGGGAAAGTCACAAGCCTTTCCACCTCTTCGGGAGCCATACCGGTGGCTTCCGTCATAATCACGACAGTCGGCGCATTGAGGTCCGGGAACACATCCACGTCCATATTGGAAGCGGTATACACCCCGGCTATCATAAGGAGCACCGAAAGGACCAGGACCAGAGGCCTGTTATTCAAAGAGAATTTGATAATCTTATTAAGCATGGCTCCTAATGGTTATGTGTATATCCCGGAATAGCTGCCGAAGCAGATGCAAATCTCACATTATAAGCGCCTTTAGTTACCACTTCGTCGCCCTCGTGAAGGCCTTCGAGAATCTCGACCCTGCTACCATCGCCACTGCCTACCGACACCACCTGCTTTCTGAACACTTCCTCGTCTTCCTTCACGAACACGGAGAACACTCCCTGCTCCTCTATCAGCGAAGACACCGGAACGGAAATCACGTCCTTTTTAGAATCGCACAAAAGATAGACTTCAGCATAAGTCCCCGGAAGCAGATTCGACGCATTTTCGAACTCGAAAGTCACCGGAACATAAGCCCCGTCCGCGGAGCGTCCATAGGAAATAATTTTCCCGGCCAATTTGTCCAATCTATAAAGTCCCTGCCCGTCCGCTGTCCGGAAATTCGCCGATACGATGCTGCCTAATCGATGTGCATCCCTCTGGGACACGTCTGCGCGAAGCAGAAGCCTTTCATTAGAAGCCACCACCGCAAGTGGAGCACCCGTCTCGACTCTCTGGCCGGCACCTACCGACACGGAAATCAGATAACCCTTCGAAGGGGCCTTTATGCTGAGGCCCTTATCTCCCATTTCTGCGCCTTGTCCTTCGTAAGTCGCCTTCGCCAGTTCATAACGCATCTTCACCATGTCGAACTCCTGAGCGGAAATAATCCTATCCTTTACCAATTCCTCAGCCCTACGATACCCCCTTTCAGCAGTTTCATATTCCAATTTAGCCTTCAACGCCACATCCCCATCGGTCAGATTGGCCGTAGCGAGATAAAAGAGAGTCTCACCATTCTCGACCGGGCTACCCTCGACCAGAGCACTTCGAGCCGGTGCGATTACACCATTGCTCGGTGCAGTGAGAGTAATTTCTGCGCCCACCGGGCTAAGCAACTTTCCGCCCGTATGGATGACGGAGGCAAACGGAGCCTTCTGCAGCCTTTCCGTTTCCAGGCCAATGGCTTCGGCCTGCTCGTGCGAGAAATGCACTTCGCCGGCGTGCAATGATTCGCTATGAGACTCGCTCATAGCCGGCTCGTCGTGCGAATGGTTATGGCCATTATGACAAGAGCATAGAGTGAGGGCGCATAGGCCCATTATAATATATCTGACTTTCATCTTATTAATAAGTTATTATCCAGAAAATAGCACGACGTCACCCGGCTCATATGCCGAATGACGTCGCAAAATTATAAAACTATTTCTGCAACCCGGTTGCAAAGAACGGGACTAATCCATCTGGGCGATGAACTCCAGATCCAAATCACCTATCAAAGCCTCTATCTCAGCAGAACTTTCGATCCAATTTCTTACTTCCATTGACATAACCATTTCGTTTTTGTTAATGCAAAGGTACTCCTCCGCATTGACAACTTATGTCAATGAAATGCGTTTTTATGGGCGAACCCCTTAATAATTCTCTTTATGGATTTCGAAGTAAGACTGAGGGTGAGCGCATACAGGGCACACCTTCGGTGCTTCGGTTCCTACGACGATGTGTCCGCAATTACGACACTCCCACACCTTTACCTCGCTTCTCTTGAATACTTCTGCGGTCTCCACGTTATGGAGCAAGGCACGATAGCGCTCCTCGTGGCGTTTCTCTATAGCCGCTACGGCGCGGAACTTGGCGGCAAGTTCCGGAAAGCCTTCCTCATCGGCCGTACGGGCGAAGCCTTCGTACATATCCGTCCATTCGTAGTTCTCCCCTGCTGCCGCTGCCGCTAGATTCTCGGCAGTGTCACCTATGCCGTTCAATTCCTTGAACCAGAGTTTGGCATGTTCCTTTTCGTTATCGGCCGTCTCCAGGAAAAGAGCAGCTATCTGTTCAAATCCCTCTTTCTTAGCCTTCGATGCGAAATAAGTGTATTTGTTACGAGCCTGCGACTCTCCCGCAAATGCAGCTTCCAGATTTTTCTCGGTCTGGGTTCCCGAATACTTTGTAGACATAATATCTGTGTTTTAATCTTAGTTAAACAATGATTACAAATATAAAAAAAGACTAACAGAAATGCAAACGGGGAGGGCTTGCCGCGAGCGGTATATGCGGAGCATAGAAAGCATCTTGTAGGCAAATATCTGATGGGACATTACTAACAGGTATGCCGGAATATATGGTCTTCGGCCTCTAAAGTTCAATCGCTGCGCCGAGCTCGATGGGGCGGCTCGCTTGCGCTTGACTTTAGCGATTAGCAGTTCCCGTACGGCCAAAGCCGCCTTTCACCGGATGAAACGATGTTTAGGTGCTTCCCATCCGGCAAAACCTGCTTTTCACCGGATGAAATGACCTTGAGGGCTCTGCCATCCGGCCAAACAGGCTTTTCACCGGATGAAATGACCTTGAGGGCTCTGCCATCCGGCCAAAGCCGCGATCCACCGGACGGGATGCCATTGAGACTAGCTCATCAAATTCACTTTGGCAGCCAATGTGCCACAGAATGCGTATATCGATACCTCCTTGCCAAGGTGGAGCTAAAAAAATCTCACTTTGGCAAGCCACCCTTAATAGAGTGCACTCTACGCCATCCTCTCTGCCAAAGTGAATTGGCGGAGCTCCGCGAGCGACAAAAGCCTGCCACGAAGTCGAATAATGACGCCGGACCCTCCTGCGAGCCAGCAATACACCATGATATTTTTCGTTTCCGTCCGAAGGGTGTCTTTTGCTGCGAGCGCCTACAACTGCGAACAAAACACAGAGGCCTACCGTGACCGAGAACAAAATGGCTTTTTGTAAGAAATGGAAGCAAATGGCAGATAGGAATGGAACTCCGCTCGCGAGCGGAGGGCGCGGGAATTGGACTTGGAGGAGTCCTCTCTGAGGGCGGAAAAGAAAAACGATTGAGAATAAATCATTTGAAAAAATTTTTAATAAATTTATAAATAATTTTACAAAACAGTCGGAAAATTCGATTTTTTGTCGTACCTTTGTCTTCGGTTAGTTAGTAGTAATATTATATTTTTCACCTATGAAAGACAAAGGTTATCCTATATTTAGACCGAAATTTTTCGGTCTTTTTAGGAAGGGTCATTATAGTAAAAAAACATTTGTTTCCGACTTAATAGCAGGTGTGATAGTGGGCGTAATAGCGCTTCCACTTGCTATTGCCTTCGGTATAGCCAGCGGAGTAAGCCCTGAGCAGGGACTCATCACCGCCATCGTGGCAGGCTTTCTCATAAGCTTCTTCGGCGGCTCGAACTTTCTCATAGGAGGTCCTACCGGCGCATTCATCGTGATAGTCGCGGGAATAGTCGCCCAGTATGGTATGAGCGGCCTTATAATAGCCACTATAATGGCCGGCATAATCTTGATAGCAATGGGATTGTGCAAAATGGGAGGCATCTTCAAGTTCATCCCCTATCCTATTATAGTAGGATTCACGAGCGGTATCGCCGTGACCATCTTCTCCACGCAGATGAAGGACTTTTTCGGATTTACCGGAAGCGTACCGTCATCTTTCATTCCGGAATGGGGATACTACCTGTCCCACTTGGCAGAAATAAATTGGCAGGAAGCCATCGCAAGCCTCGCGGCACTGGGAATCATCATACTCTGGGGCAGATTCAACAAGAAAATCCCCGGATCGCTGATCGCCCTGATTATAGGCACTGCGGCTTCCGTGCTTTTGAGCAAATGCGCCGGAATCGAATTGGCCACCATAGGCAGTAAGTTCCCGGAGCTCGCGAACGGTCTGGCCATCCCGACGCCTACCGCACCGAAAGTGGACTTTCAGACAGTGCGAGGACTGGTGTCACCGGCATTCACCATCGCCATTCTCTGCGCCATCGAATCGCTTATGGCAGCTATGGTCGCGGACGGTGTAACTGGAAAACATCATAATGCGAATACGGAGCTCATCGGTCAGGGAATTGCCAATATCATCACCCCTCTTTTCGGAGGCATACCGGCTACCGGAGCCATAGCCCGCACGATGGCCAGCATAAACAACGGAGGAAAGACTCCGGTTACGGGCATAGTGCACGCCATAGTGCTGCTGCTCATCTACTTGCTGCTTATGCCTTATGCGGTCTACATCCCGCTTTCGACACTTGCCGCCATACTCGTGATGGTAGCCTATAATATGAGTGAATGGAGGAGCTTCAAATACCTGCTTCGCGGTGACAAATCGGACGTGGCAGTGCTCCTGCTCACCTTCCTGCTCACCGTAATCGTAGACCTTACGGTGGCCATAGAAATAGGCCTTCTTCTCTCTATAGTGCTATTCGTAAGACGCGTAATGAAAACATCTTACATAAGCCGAAGCGAATCCGACAAGGTCGCTGCCAGCGAGAACGAGGAAAGCCTCTCGCCGGACGACACTCCTATGCTTGACATCCCTAAGGGAGTGGCAGTATACGAAATCAGCGGACCTTTCTTTTTCGGACTGGCCAATCGTTTCGAGGAGTTCGAGCAGAGAAGCGGCGAACGCACCCAGGTTAGAATCATACGAATGAGGAAAGTGCCTTTCATAGACTCGACAGGCGTAAACAACCTGAAGAACCTGATAGAGCGCAACCAGAAGAGAGGCATAAAGATTATCCTCTCGGGAGTGAACCCTACGGTTCAGGGCACGCTTCACAAATTCGGGCTGGACAAGACACTGTCGGACGGCTGCATACAGCCGCATATCATTCCGGCACTTGCGAAGGCGAAAGAGCTCTTACATTAGACTCTGAAGTACGGATTCGGCCTTCACCTTATCGATAATGGCGCAAACGACCTTATAGGCGTCGCCATCGACAGTATAATCGGCAGGAACGGCGAACTTTACTCGCCCCTGCCTTTTTAGTTTACGCGCGAGAGCGTGCTTCTTCTCGTCGCCCTGCTTATAGACGGCGATGGAATTACCTCCGAACATACTGACTATCTTCATACAAGGGACATCCGTCTCTCCGTCGCCGAAATAGATCATATTAGGGAAAGGCACGCGCTTCTTCTCCTCGGCCATAGAAGAATTGAGACGAACGCTGTCGCGAGCGCTGAAGATACCTTTGTTTATCTTAAAGAGGAACTGAGTCTTATTAGTGGAATCCACCGCGATTCCGGGCCACACCGCCTCTCCGTTTTCGTCGTATATGAAACTGCCGGCGAACACATAACGGAACTCCTTGGCGATGGTGGTACCCTCGACTATTTCCTTAAGTCCACTGGAATTGATGTAGTGCTCCACCATTATGCCGCGAGACTTCCCGTAGTCGTTCACGAGCTTGAACCACTGCTCGACGCCGGGGAAAAACTCCACGGACTTTCCGAAAGTCTTGAAATCCTTCTGGCGAAGGTGTATCCCCTTCACCTTAGCCTCGTCGTACATAAGCTTCATATAGGACAGCACGTTTGACGCATCCTGTCCTACAGCTATCTGATTGCTCATAGACCAGAATTCCTGAGGGGTCGAGCCCACGGCTTGAATGAATCCGAACTCTTGCATATTACCCGGAGCGAGAGTTCCGTCGAAATCATAAATAAGTGCTACTATCGGTTTTTTCATACCCAAAAGTATAATAATTCGTCAAAAATCGTCTTTACATAGGGCCCTTTTCGCCACCAAATAACGACTTTCACCACAAAGATGAGTATTTTTCGCCACATTATAAAGAGAATGCGGCTTTTTAAGGGAGTCAAAGTTTATCTTTGTGCAACAAATTTTTCGAAATTATGCACAATTATCTAAATGATTTACACAGCACGATAAAGAACAACTGGGACAAACCTGCCCTTTGTTTCTTTCAGGGCGAAACCATAACATTTGAAGGATTGGCCCGACACATCGCGAAATTCCAAATTTTTTTCGACGAGCTCGGAGTCAAGAGAGGCGACAAAATCGCACTCTGCGCCAAAAACTCTAACAGATGGGCCGTTTCATTCCTGGCAGGAACCACCTACGGAGCCGTAGTAGTTCCTATTCTCTCCGACTTCCTTCCGGACAGCGTTAATTCTCTGGTAGACCACTCGGACAGCGAAATTCTCTTTACCGACAAGGAAATCTGGAACAAACTGGACATCACCAAGATGCCTAAAGTGAAGATAGTCATAAATCCGGACGATTTCGAACTTCTCTACTACTCAGAACAAAACTTCAAGACTATATATGACGACTTAGACAAGAGCTTCGCATCCAAATATCCTAATGGCTTCGGTAAGGAAGATTTGGAGTTCAGGGTTGACGACAGTGACCTAAACGACCTTGCGGTCATCAACTACACCTCCGGCACTACCAGTGCACCTAAGGGAGTTATGCTGTCTTACAAGAACATAAGCGCATCCATCGAGTACGCTATCAGTCACGTTCACTGTACGGCAGGCGAGACCATCGTGTCTATGCTTCCTATGGCTCACATCTACGGACTGGTGTTCGAATTCCTATATCCTCTTACCTGTGGAGTTTGCATCTACTATCTGGGCAAGTCTCCGGCACCGTCACTTCTTTTGAAAGCGATGAAGACAGTGAAGCCATACGTGGTCATCACAGTGCCGCTTGTTATGGAAAAGATCTACAAATCTTCCCTCAAGCCGGCGCTCAGCAAACCGGCAGTTAAGGTCTTGTCTCACATACCTGGCCTTAACCAAATCATATTCAAGAAAGTTCGTGGCGCATTGGCAGTCGCGTTCGGAGGAAACGTCCGTCACTTCATTATGGGTGGCGCAGCGCTCAATCCGGAGGTCGAGAACTGCTTCCACAAGATCGGTCTGAATTATACCATAGGTTACGGTATGACGGAGGCTGCTCCTCTCATCGCATACGAAGACTGGAGAAAGTTCGCCAAGGGCTCTTGCGGTAAGAAAGTGGACTGCGCAGAGGTTAGAATCGATTCAGATGACCCACAGAGAATCGCAGGCGAAATCCAGACTAAGGGTGACAATATCTGTATGGGATATTATAAGAACCCTGAGGCTACCGAGGCTGCATTCACTGAAGACGGATTCCTTAAGACGGGCGATCTCGGCGTAATCGACAAAGAAGGTAACATCTACATCAAAGGTCGCTCTAAGAATATGATTCTCAGCGCTTCAGGCCAGAATATCTATCCGGAGGAAGTGGAAGCAGTGGTTAACTCACAGCCTTTCGTAACCGAATCGGTAGTAGTGGACAGGGCATCGAAGCTCGTGGCTCTCGTCTATCTCGATCAAGATGCCATCAAGAAGGCCGGGCTCGACGAAGAAGCCATCTCGGACATTCCTGAGAACATAAGGATAAGCGCTAACAAGTCACTTCCTAACTACAGTAAGATTACTAAAGTGGAAATCGTACTTGAACCATTCGCCAAGACTCCTAAGATGAGCATCAAGCGATTCCTTTACAAATAATAGAATTGACATTTTGTCAGTGGAATGGAAATTGCGTTTTCTCTAGGCAGAAAACGCAATTTTTATATATTATGAAAGGACAAATAGGTGTAACAACCGAGAATATTTTTCCGGTTATCAAACAATTTCTTTATAGCGACCACGAGATATTTCTTCGTGAGATTGTAGCTAACGCAGTCGACGCCACCAGCAAGATCAAGGCATTGGCATCGACCGGTGAATACAAAGGCGAACTAGGCGAGCTGAAGGTCACCGTCGAACTCGACGAAAGCGCCAAAACGCTGAAGATTACCGATAGAGGTATAGGTATGACTGCCGAAGAGGTAGACAAGTACATTAACCAGATAGCCTTCTCATCGGCCGGAGAGTTTCTGGAGAAGTACAAGGACCAGGCTAGCGGTATAATTGGCCATTTCGGTCTGGGATTCTATTCTGCGTTTATGGTAAGCACGAAGGTTACCATAGAGTCGCTCAGCTATCGTGAAGGTGCGAAACCGGTGTTCTGGTCTTGCGACGGCTCTCCGGAGTTCGAGATGGGCGAATGCAAGAAGGAAGACAGAGGTACGGTAATCACTCTTTATCTGGACAGCGACTCCGACGAGTTCGCCCATAAGGAAAGAATCTCTGCCCTGCTTAACAAATACTGCAAATTTATGCCGTTCCCTATCGAATTCGACGGAAAGGTCATAAATTCAGTGGAGCCTATCTGGACTAAAGCTCCTTCAGAGCTGAAAGAAGAAGATTACATCAATTTCTACCACGCCCTCTACCCTATGGAGGAAGATCCGATGTTCTACATTCACCTTAATGTAGACTATCCGTTCACACTTACCGGTGTGCTCTACTTCCCTAAGATTAAGGAGAGAATGGCGATAGACAAGAACAAGATACAGCTTTACTGCAATCAGATGTTCGTCACGGACCACGTGGACAACATAGTTCCCGACTTCCTGACACTTCTTCACGGTGTCATCGACTCTCCGGACATTCCGCTGAATGTCAGCCGTTCATACCTGCAGTCCGATTCCAATGTCAAGAAGATAAGCACTTACATCACGAAGAAGGTATCCGACAGACTTGAGGAAATCTTCAAGGAGCAGCGCGAGACATACGAGCAGAAATGGGACAACATCAAGCTATTCATAGAGTATGGTATGCTTTCCGACGAGAAGTTCTGCGAGCGCGCTATGGAATTCGCCCTTCTTAAGGACACCGAAGGCAAGTACTACAGCATCGAAGAGTACCGTAAATCCATAGAGGAGAGCCAGAAAGACAAAGACGGCAAACTCGTATTCCTCTACGCCACCAATCCGGAAGATCAATACACCTCCATCAAGGCGGCTAAGGATTTGGGATACAACGTACTCCTTATGGACTGCGAGCTCGATGCACACTTCGTAGGATTGCTGGAGCAGAAGATAGAAAACAGCCGCTTCGCCCGCGTGGATTCTGACGCTGCCGCTAACCTGATTCCTAAACAGGACGAGGTGAAGCCGGAGATGAGCGACGACGACAAGAAGGCCCTCAGCGAGCTTTTCAAGGCCGCCCTGCCTACCGGAACCGAGTGGGAAATCGAACCTGCCAATCTAGGCGAAAACGCCGAGCCGGTGCTCATCACCCAGAACGAGTTTATGCGCAGATGGCGTGAAATGTCCTCCATCGGAGGCGGTATGAACTTCTACGGCTCTTTGCCTGAGTCATATACCGTTAAGGTAAATATGGAGAACCCTGTGATCGGCAAGATCTGGGCGGACAAGGAGAATACCGGAGACACACTCCATCAGGTAGTGGATTTGGCCCTGCTTTCAAAGGGACTCCTTAAGGGGAAGGATTTGGCAGAGTTCATCGCCAGAAGCGAAGAATTGCTTAAGAATTAGTCTTTCCAGACTTTTAGATATTGCTGTAAGGCCCACATTTCGTCACGGAAATGTGCGGCCTTATTAAATTCCAACTCGGAGGCGGCTCGGTGCATCTGCGCCTTGTCGTCTTCGATTAGCTTTTCTACCTGACTGCGGGACATACTCCTAATGACAGGGTCTTGCAGGACGGCTGCCAAGTCGGCCCTGATGTGCCCGTCTTCGAAGGCATCGCCGGGGAGCCTGAGCGAATCGTGGCCAAGTCCCACGCTGACAGAGCCCTTGCCCAAATCGGAAGGATTGGGGATATAGCGCGGATCGTCGTAAGAATTGGCCGCACTCACCCTGCCGCTAAGCTGAGTGGCCAAGATGTTATGCTTCACCTCCACGCCCTTAGGGGTAATGTGATTGAGTTCGTTGTATTCGATCTGCTTTTGGCGTCGACGATTAGTCTCGCGAATGGTGGCAGCCATGGAATCGGTGATCTTGTCGGCATACATTATGACCAATCCGTGCACGTTTCTGGCGGCACGGCCTGCCGTCTGGGTCAGGGCACGAGTCGTCCTCAGGAAGCCCTCCTTATCGGCATCGAGAATGGCTACGAGCGACACTGACGGAATGTCCAATCCCTCACGCAGCAGGTTCACGCCTATTAACACGTCGAAAAGTCCGTTCTTGAAGTTCTCTATAATCTCCACACGCTCGGCGGTGTCCACGTCGGAGTGGATATATGCGCAGCGCACCCCGATGTTTCGCAGATACTTATCCAACTCCTCGGCCATACGCTTGGTAAGAGTGGTTACCAATGTCCTCTCCTCCACCTCGGTGCGTTTCTTGATTTCCTCCACCAAGTCATCGACCTGATTCTCGATGGGACGCACTTCTATAGGCGGGTCCAGAAGTCCTGTCGGCCTTACCACCTGCTCCACCACCAGTCCCTCGCTCTTTTCGAGCTCATAATCGGCAGGAGTCGCACTGACATAGACGCATTGGCCCGTAATATCTTCGAACTCCTCAAAGGTCAGAGGACGGTTATCGGAAGCAGCAGGAAGCCGGAATCCGTACTCCACCAGCGTCTGCTTGCGGCTGCGGTCTCCACCGAACATCGCGTGCACCTGAGGGATGGTCACGTGAGACTCGTCTATGAAGGTTATGAAATCCTTAGGGAAATAGTCCAGAAGGCAGAAAGGTCGCTGGCCCGGTTTTCTTCCGTCGAAATAACGGCTGTAGTTTTCGATGCCAGGACAGTAACCCAGTTCCTTTATCATCTCGAGATCGTTCTCGACACGCTGCTCTATACGCTTGGCCTCGAGCGGTTTGCCCATTTCCTCGAAGTAGTTTATCTGCTGATATAGGTCGTCTTGAATGGCACTCACGGCCGCGATGCTCCTCTCTTTCGTGGTCACGAAATTACCTGCCGGGTAGATGTCGACTTCGCCGAGTTCCTCTATGGTGGCTCCGCTCGCAGGCTCTATGGATAAGATTCTATCCACTTCGTCGCCGAAAAACTCTATTCTCACGGCGCGGTCGGCTCCACCCGGAAAAATATCCACGCTATCTCCCTTAGTCCTGAAACTTCCTCGGGTAAAATCCCCTTCCGTTCGCGCATAAAGCGCATCCACTAGCTTGTAGAGCAGAGAAGTCTGACTACGCCGCTCTCCCCTTACCACGTGAACCGTCTGGGCGTGAAAGTCTTCAGGATTTCCTATACCATAAAGGCAACTCACGGAAGAGATGACTATCACGTCGCGCCGTCCGCTAAGGAGGGCACTTGCGGCACTCAAGCGAAGCTTTTCTATCTGGTCGTTAATGGAGAGGTCCTTTTCGATGTAGGTATCAGTCGTAGGCAGATAAGCCTCCGGCTGATAATAATCGTAGTAGGACACGAAATACTCGACGGCATTGGCCGGAAAGAAGGACTTGAATTCTCCGTAGAGCTGTGCGGCCAGCGTCTTGTTGTGGCTTAGAATCAGGGTAGGACGCTGGAGATTCCGGATGACATTGGCCATAGTGAAGGTCTTGCCGGAACCGGTCACGCCGAGCAAGGTAACGTCGCTCACGCCGCTTTTCAGGGCTGAGGTAAGTTGCTCTATCGCCTTAGGCTGATCGCCCGACGGCGTATAGTCCGATTCCAGCTTGAATTTCATTCCGATAAAAAAAGCTATTTATTTACGGCACTGTCTATGGATTTACCATAAACCACATACCTCTGGAAAAGAAATTCCGTTACAAAATTTAGGAGCATGTTCAAGACAGTGGCAAAATACTCATTCCACCACAGAGTATCGGTAAAAAGATGCTCCAGATATGTGCTCAGAGGCGTAAAGGCGCAATAATACAGGAATACCAGAAACATGGACAGACGAACATTGTTGCCGGACTTGAAGGTAAACTTCCTGTTCAAGGTAAAATTCCATAATACGGACAATACCAGAGCACAGAGGTAAGACAGCCAGTAAGACCATCTCCCCAATTCATTAAATAGTGCGAAAGAGCCTATTTGAATGACTCCCGCACTAATTGAAAAAGCCACAAATTTAAAAAAGCGGATTACTTCTTTAACTTGCATACTCTAAACATTACCACATCGTGGGAGGCTATATTAAGTCTGACTGACTTTTTAGTCTTGATGTCCTTAGCCTTCTTATCCCAGATGTTATGGGCCTTGCAGCCTGTAGGATCGAAAGTCCTGCCGCTAAGTTCATCATAGTACTTCAAAGAATTCCAGTCAAGAATAACTGCAGCATCTTCCACACCACGATTTAACAATAACACGGCCCAGTCTCCGTTTGCCAGCGGCTTGAGCCAATACTCTATGTTATTTTCACTCTTAAGTCTCAATCCCTGAACTCCGAGAGGATCCTGGTCTATAGCTATAGCCTCCTTGTTAATGACTATCTCCAAAACCTCCTCTGGCATATTAACGACGTCATTTCCCAGGATAAGCGGAGCCGCCATCATACACCAGAGAGAAAAATGAGCCCTGTTCTCGGCCAGTGTAAGGCTTCCGTTTCCCACCTGAAGCATATCCGGATCATTCCAGTGTCCAGGACTCGCATAAGCTCTAAGGGATTCATTCTTATCCACTATATCCATAATAGGGATTCCGTGCCACTGATCCAGGAACTGCTCCGGAATAGTGTCGAAATAAGGCCAGATATCACCGGTAGTTCTCCAGGACTGAGCGAACTCCGACACCCACTCCCAAGGATTGGAATGCCCCCAATCACAGACGCTCAGGAAAATCTCCCTGCCGGTGGATTGTAGAGCATCGTAAATAAGCCTGTAGGCTCCCTTTGGATTGATATTCTCAGTATAGCACCAGTCGTACTTCAGATAATCCACTCCCCATTTGGCATAAGTATAGGCATCCTGATACTCGTGACCATAACTGCCTGCATAACAGGCGCAGGTCTGCCTTCCGGCATCGCTGTAAATACCCAATTTCATACCCTTGGCGTGCAGATAATCGGCCATAGCCTTCATTCCGGAAGGAAACTTGTTCGGGTCTTCGTGAATAAAACCCTGCTCATCCCTCTGTCCATGCCAGCCGTCATCTATGTTCAGATATACATAGCCGGCATCTACAAGACCGAGTTCCACCATCTTGTCGGCGGTGTCCATGAGCAATTTCTCGTCTATCTTCGTCTGGAACTTATTCCAAGTGCTCCAGCCCATCTGAGGGGTCTGAGCGAGTTGGGCAGAAGCTGCCCCAGCACCCAAAAACAGGGTAGCTGCTACCAGTGCAAATCTTTTCATACCTATTATTAGTTTTTGTCATTAGATGCAAAGAATTTCCATTGGAAAAATATTAGATAGAACGCGCCACAAGTCACGCAGGCGTCGGCAAAGTTGAACACCGGCGGGAAGAATGTGGCTGAGAACATATCCACCACCTTACCGAACATAAACGGAGCATAGTCCCAAATGAGTCCGTAGAAAAGGCAGTCGACGATGTTACCTATGGCTCCGGCCGTAATGAAGGTAAGTCCCACGAGCACGCCCGTAGGAGCGACATTTTTCTTATTGAGCTTGTTGATCCACCAGATGAGGAATCCGGAAAGGCACACCCTGAAGAAAGACAGGATGAACTTTCCCACAGCCCCGCCGAACTTCATTCCGAAAGCCATACCCTCGTTTTCCACGAAGCATAGCCGGAACCAGTCGCCAAACACAGGTATAACCTCGCCAAGACTCATATTGGTCTTGACGAGTACCTTTATCACTTGATCTACTACAACCAGCAAGACTCCGAGCATAAGGAGTCTGGCGCCTTTTGAGATCTTCATATATCAGTTCTTACCTTGTTTAGCCAGCATCTCCTTAGCCTCTACGGTAAGGGTAGCATGAGGAACGAGCCTGAGCCTTTCCTTAGGGATAAGCTTGCCGGTCACACGACATACTCCATAAGTCTTGTTCTCTATACGAACCAGAGCCGCCTCCAGGTTCTGTATGAACTTATACTGACGCTGTGCGAGCTGGCTTGCCTCTTCTTTAGATCGCTGCATAGCACCGTCATCCTCCACTGTCTTGAACGATGGAGACGTGTCATCCACATCGTTAGCTCCGCCACTTCTGGCCAATTCACGATACGTATTATACTCCGCTTTCGCCTTCGAAAGCATTTCTTCAATAATAGTCTTGAATTCAGCGAGTTCCTCGTCTGAATAGCGATTTTTCAATTCCTCTGCCATAACTATTTACGTATTACTTTTATTTTTATAGTATCCTTATCCCATTCTACGCAAGCCGCATCTTCGCCGGCCTCGGCCAATGGTCTAAGTTCAAGATTAGAACTGAGAGTCTGCTGGCAGACATAGTCCTTATACTGCGCGAGGGCCTCTTCTATGCTCTTGAAAGCCTGTCCGTCAGCATAAATAACTGTCTGAATCCTATCGGTTATTTCAAATCCACTATCCTTTCTCAAATTCTGTATAGGGTGTATCAATTCACGCGCATTTCCCTCACGAATGAGTTCGTCGGTCTGGACGATGTCGAGAGCTATCGTAAGAGAGCCTTCCGTAGCCACGAGCCAGCCCGGCATATCCTCGGAATTGATTTCGTAATCACCCTTGTTCAAGACTACGTCTCCACCCGGAAGGCTGAGGGTATAAGCTCCCTCGCTGCACTCTATCTGAGCTATCTGCTCCTGACTCAAGGTCGCGAACGAAGCCGCGATTTCCTTCATCTGCTTTCCGTAGATCTTGCCCAAAGTCTTGAAATTAGGCTTGATCTTCTTAGTGATGATGCCCACGGTATCGTGCAGGAATTCCAGCTGCTTTACATTCACCTCGGTAAGGAAAATGTCCTTAACTCGCTCGATATGAGCCTTTACCTTATCGTCGATAACCGGAACCAGTACCTTCGCCAGAGGCTTACGCACATTAATTCCCACCTTCTTTCTCAAGGCCAATACCATCGAAGACGCCTTCTGCGCGAATGCCATACTATCCTCGAGTTCGCTGTCTATCAGCGATTCGTTCACTGCCGGCATAGGGAGATAGTGCACCGAACCTGCCTCAGGGCAGAGGTCGCGGAACAGCTGATCCATAAAGAATGGAGCGATCGGTGCGCCCAGCAGAGCCACGCTCTTAAGCGCCTCGTACAAAGTAGTGTAGGCGGCCAATTTGTCCTCGCTCATACCATTTCCCCAGAGACGCTTCTTATTAAGGCGGATGTACCAGTTACTCAAATCGTCACACACGAAATCCTGGATGAGTCGACCTGCGAGAGTGACGTCGTAATCCTCGTAAGCAGCCTCCACCTCCTTGCACAGAGTATTGAGACGGCTCATAATCCACTGGTCGAACATAGGACGCGCACTCACCTCGACAGTCGGCCCGCAAGGGTCGAAGTGGTCGATATTGGCATAAAGGGCGAAAACCGAATAGGAGTTATAGAGGGTTCCGAAGAACTTGCGGCGAACCTCGTCCACCCCGGCCTCATCGAACTTCAAGTTATCCCACGGCTGCGCGTTCGTGAGCATATACCAGCGAAGGGCATCGGCGCCGTAAGTATCGAGAGCCTGGAACGGATCCACGGCGTTGCCAAGTCGCTTGGACATCTTCTCACCCTTCTTATCGAGTACCAATCCATTAGAAATCACGCGCTTGAATGCAGGAGTTCCGCTTACCATCGTGTGGATGGCGTGCAGAGTATAGAACCATCCGCGAGTCTGATCCACACCCTCTGCGATGAAGTCGGCGGTAGAGCCGAAGTCGGCACTGTCCAGACCACGAAGACCGGTCTGCGCGTAAGGCATGGCGCCACTGTCGAACCACACGTCGATAAGGTCGCTCTCGCGCTTCATCTTGTTACCGCTTTCGCTGACGAGGAAAATTTCGTCTACATAAGGGCGGTGAAGGTCTATCTTGTCGTAATTAGCCTTAGACATATCTTCAGGGTCGAAACCTTTGTCGGCCAATGGGTTACTGCTCATAAAACCGGCAGCTACCGACTTTTCGATCTCTGCGTAAAGTTCCTTTACCGAGCCTATGCACTTCTCTTCCTTACCGTCTTCGGTACGCCAAATCGGAAGCGGCGTGCCCCAATAGCGGCTTCTGGACAAGTTCCAATCCTGTATATTCTCGAGCCACTTGCCAAATCGTCCGGTACCCGTAGCTTCCGGCTTCCAGACTATGTGCTCGTTAAGCTCCATCATCTTCTCGCGCACTGCGGTAGTCTTTATGAACCACGAATTAAGCGGGTAGTAAAGAACCGGCTTGTCGGTTCTCCAGCAATGCGGATATGAGTGTACGTGTTTTTCTATCTTGAATGCCTTGTTCTCGCTCTTAAGCATCACGCAGATGTCGATGTCGAGCGTAGGAGCGTCCGCTGCGAGGGTGCTGTCGTAGGCGTTCTTCACATAACGGCCTGCCCACTGCGAATACTCAGGCACGTTCACGCAAGTCTTTACGTATTCAGGATCCAAGTCCTCGATGCGATAGAAACGGCCACGAGGATCTACCTGCGCCTCCATATCTCCGTTCTTGTCCACCACGTAAAGTCCCGGAACTCCGGCAGCCTTCGCCACCTTCGCATCGTCGGCACCGAAGGTAGGAGCGATGTGAACTATACCGGTAGTGCCTTCCTCGGTGGTGACATAGTCGCCAAGTATCACGCGGAAAGCGCCTTCGCCCGGATTAAACCACGGAATCAGCTGCTCGTAGCGCATACCCTCGAGTTCGCGGCCCTTAAAGGTGCCCGGCAGAATCTCATACGGGATCTTGTCGTTGAACCAGCTGTGTACCAGCGCCTGGGCCAATATATAAACGGCCGGCTTTCCGGTATATGGGTTCGTGCTCTTCACACGGACATAGTCGATGTTAGGATTCACACAAAGAGCGGTGTTACTAGGAAGGGTCCACGGAGTGGTGGTCCAAGCGAGGAAATACTCATCTTCCTTACCCACAACCTTAAACTGCACGCAGCAAGTGGTGTCCTTCACGTCACGGTAGCATCCTGGCTGATTCAACTCGTGCGAACTCAGTCCCGTACCCGCTGCCGGACTGTAAGGCTGGATGGATTTGCCCTTATAGAGATAACCCTTACCGTAGATGTCCTTCAAAAGATACCAAAGGGTCTCAATATAACGGTTGTCATAAGTGATGTACGGGTCGTCCATATCTACCCAGTAACCGATTCTGTCGGTAAGGTTACGCCACTGAGCGGTATATTTCATAACCTCTTCGCGGCACACCTTGTTATACTCGGCTATGCTTATCTTAGTTCCGATATCTTCCTTAGTGATACCCAACTTTTTCTCCACACCGAGCTCCACAGGCAGTCCGTGGGTGTCCCATCCAGCACGACGGCGCACCAGATAACCGCTCTGCGTCTTGTAACGACAGATGGCATCCTTTATACTGCGGGCCATCACGTGATGGATACCGGGCATACCGTTAGCACTTGGCGGTCCCTCGAAGAAAATGAACTCCGGAGCACCCTCCCTCAACTCGAGAGATTTCCTGAATGCACCTTCTTTTTCCCACTTTTTGAGCACCTCATTACCGGTGGCTACCAAATCCAACCCTTTATACTCTTTGAATGTCATTTTTTTTATCTATTTTTGAACCTGCAAATATAACGAATTCAAAAGGCAAATACAAATGAACGTTTTAGACATCGTATTAATCATCCTCTTCATTCCGGCCATAATCCGCGGTATAAGTAAGGGATTCATAGAGCAAGTCATAGCGCTCGCTTCGCTTTTTCTCAGTGCTTGGCTGGCATATCTATTTGCAGACAAAGTAGGTACGTGGCTTTCAGCGTACATCGACGGTGTAAGTAAGGAAGTACTCTACATCTTCGCATTCATCATAATAATCATTCTTACGGTGATGCTGCTCAACCTGTTGGCCAAGGTATTGTCGAAAGTCGTAAGCGCCATTTCGCTTGGCTGGCTGAATTCGATTCTGGGGCTTGCCTTAGCCGTATTCAACACGGCCCTCATAATAGGCCTCATCCTTTCGGCTTTTTCCTCATTCAACGCCTCGACCTTTCATCTGGGCACGGAATGGATGGACTCATCAGTAATCTACAGATGGATTTCTGACCTCACTCAGACCATCTTCCCATATATCGAAAACCTCTTCAATCAGATAAGCGATGGCGGAGCACAAATGTGTTAATATCATACTTATAGAAACTTCTACCTCTCTATGTTCGGTGGCATTGAGCCAAGACGGTGTAATCAAATCTTACAGGGAAAGCGCCCAGACTAAGGCGCACGCGTCCCTTACCGCACCCTTCGTAAAGGAAGTGCTGGACGAGTGCGGACTTTCCATCCGCGAATGCGATGCAGTGTGCGTAAGTTCGGGCCCGGGCTCCTATACCGGACTTCGCGTGGGCGTGTCCACGGCGAAAGGCCTCTGCTTCGGCGCAGGCATTCCCCTACTGGCAGTGAGCACGATGGACGTATTGGCCGAAATGGGGAAAAACATCGAATGCCGATTCATCGTGCCTATGATCGATGCCCGCAGGATGGAGGTCTACAGCGCAGTTTATGCCAATTCGCCCGCAGGACGCCCGCACCAAATTAGCCCGATCGAGCCGATAGTGGTAGACGAGCACAGCTTCGCGGACAGATTGGCAGAAGGAAAGGTCCTGTTCATCGGAGACGGCGCCGAGAAATGCAGAGCGCTCCTCGCCTGCGACAATGCCATCTTCGAGCAGTGCTGCCCATCCGCAAGCGCGATGGCCAGGCTCGCACAGAAGCTATTTGACGAGGGCAAGACCGAAGACGTGGCCTATTTCGAGCCTTTCTACCTAAAAGACTTCATAGCCACGGTGTCGAAAAAGAAACTTTTCTAGAAAAGTAGCGCCATATCCTTTTTTATGGCCGGAGCGGCGACGCTTTCCGGAACGAAAGACCAGTGCCCCACTCCACGAGTCAGGGCCGGCGACACTTCTTCGTGCGCTACGACGAACTTATAGATCATATCCCTTATCTCCGGATAACGTGCTATGAGTCTGCTCGTAAGCTCCTCGCGGCCAAGTCCCGCCCCGTCACTGAGCAGATTACCGCCGCCCGCAGCGCGATAGGAAGTCATAGCCACCTTATATGTGGCGTCCAGAGCGAATTTACGTCCGTCGACGAGGTTACCCATCTTGATGCGCCTTCCCATGGGACGAGTGACGTCCACGGTATAATCCACACCTGCGGCGCTATCGAAATTAAAACTCGGAGAATCGAAAGACCAGCGCGAGGTGCCATAGCGCTCACTTCCTCTCTCGCTTATGTTAAAGATGTGTCCGTCGGGGCCCACCGTTTTTATCCACTTGTCGTAAGAGAGTTCCAGATAGTTCTTTATCTCGCGGCCCGTGAGTTCCAGCACGCAAAGGCTGTTCTCGTAAGGATAGAGCGTGAACATATCGTTGAATACGAGCTCCCCTTTCGACAGCTTTCCGCTGACCGTAAGCGGCGCACTAAAGGAGATGTCCGCTCCGCTCTCGCTAAGCTGCACCTTATGAATCAAATCCATATAGAAACTCTGCCCCGCGAAGGCGTCTTTAGTGAACATGTCTTCCGAGAGCCTTCCCACAGGCTTTAGGGTAAAGGCCTTCACCTTTTCGAAGTCCGGGGCGAACTCCGCCTTCATCTTAGCATCCGTCTTCGCCGCGTCTATGTCCAGAAGTTCGGGCTTGAGCGATTTCGACACGAGCCTGCCCCTGTCATAGCGAAGAGTCACCGTGGCCTGTCCCAGATGCTTGGCACGGCTGCCGGTATTAACCAGACAAATCCCATCGCCCTGCTTTACGAATGGCGCGTGGTCGTGCGAGCACAGGAGTACATCCACGCCCTTAAGGCTCTTGAACAGGTCAAGTCCCTGAAATTCAAGCACCTCTCCATCGCCCTTACCGGTTCCGCTATGCACGCTGACTACCACCACGTCGGGATTAGTCTTAGCCCTAAGCTCGTCCACACGTCCCTGCACGAAAGGAAGCAGGCTCTCGAATTCCATATCCGGCCACAGGCTCTTGTCCAGCCAAGCCGGAATGTTAGGATTAGTGTAACCCATCACCAGAACCTTCAGCCCGGCTCTCTTAAAGAGCTTGTATTCCGGGAAATACGCCTTTCCATCGGCTTTCAGGGCATTTCCTGCCATAAACGGGATTCCCTTTCGGGCCAACTCTCCCGCGACCCTGTCGTACACTGCCGGACCCGTCTCGACGTCGTGATTACCCACGACGACGGCATCGTAGTCCATATATGAGACCAATCGCGAAAAGAGATGCTCGTCCACCGTGTCCACATAATTATAGTAGTAGGTGGCGTTGTCGCCCTGAAGGCAATCTCCGGCATCTATCAAAAGCACGTTATCTCGGCCGGCCGCCGCTCTTATGCTATCCACATAAGTATTCACCGCCATAAGCGAAGGACGCACCGCGCCATCGACATAAGGAATGTCGAACCATGCGCCGTGGACATCGTTAGTGGAAAGAATGTGGAGGGTATACTCCCCGTCAAGTCTGGAGCAACCTGCAAACATAGTAGCGGCCAAAATCGCGATTAGAGAAATTCTTTTCATAATGAGAGCAAAAATACGTATAAAATCCTTAAATTTGTTGTCCAATTTTCAAAAAGAAATTTATTATGTTTGAAAACCTCAGCGAAAAACTTGAGCGCTCGTTAAAGAATCTGAAAGGTGAAGGCAAAATCACCGAAATTAATATATCCGAAACCCTTAAGGAGGTGCGTAGAGCCCTGCTCGATGCCGACGTAAGCTATAAGGTAGCGAAGGAGTTCTGTGACAACGTAAAGAAAAAGGCCATAGGCTCCAACGTCCTTACGGCAGTCAAGCCGCAGCAGATGATGGTGAAGATAGTTCACGACGAACTCACCGAATTTATGGGAAGCGAATCGTCTTCCATTAACCTAAAGGGCTCGCCTGCAGTGGTTTTGGTAGCCGGTTTGAACGGTTCGGGTAAGACCACTTTCAGTGGCAAGCTAGCCCTTTACCTGAAGAAAAAGGGTAGCAAGGTGCTTCTCGCGGCCTGCGACACTTTCAGGCCTGCGGCGATAGAGCAGCTCAAGACATTGGCCGAGGGCATAGGGATAAACGTATTCTCCATCGAAGGCGAGAAGGACCCGGTTAAGGTAGCCAATGCCGCGATAGCTCAGGCGCGCATAGAAGGATATAACGTGGTAATCGTGGATACGGCTGGCCGATTGGCAGTGGATGAGGAACTTATGCAGGAAATCCGCACCATGCACCAGGCCGTCAAGCCGAGCGAGACCCTGTTCGTAGTCGATGCCATGACGGGTCAGGATGCAGTGCTGAGTGCGAAGGCATTTAACGAGGCCATCGATTACGACGGCGTGGTTCTCACGAAGATGGACGGTGACACCCGCGGAGGTGCGGCGCTTTCGGTTAAGGCCGTGAGCGGCAAGCCTATAAAGTTCGTGAGCACGGGTGAAAAGATGGAGGCGCTCGACGTATTCTATCCGTCACGTGTGGCTGACAGAATTCTCGGAATGGGTGACGTGGTGTCTCTCGTGGAGAAGGCTCAGGAGCAGTACGACGAGAAGCAGGCCCGCGAGATGAAGAAGAAAATCGCGAAGGGTCGCTTTAATTTCAACGACTTCTATGACCAGATTCAGCAGGTTCGCAAGATGGGCGACATCAAGGATCTGGCTGGAATGATTCCGGGTATGGACAGGGCCATAAAGGACGTGGATATCGATAACGATAAGGCGTTCAAGGGCACAGAGGCCATCATCAAGAGTATGACTCCTTACGAAAGAGAGCATCCGGAGTGCCTTAACGGTTCTCGCAGACGTCGCATCGCGATGGGTTCGGGTACCACTATCGCCGACGTGAACAAGCTCATCAAGCAGTTCGAGAACTCCCAGAAGATGATGAAGATGGCGATGGACGGTTCCCTCGCCGCTCGTCTGAAGGGAATGAGATAGATTATTTAACTCTCAGATTCATACCGGCTTTTATGGTATCGGGAGCGAGATCCATTACGGCTCGTTCCTCTCCTGCCATACAGAAGCCGCACTTGTCGCATACGCCGGCAGCCTCGCCTGCGCACACGTCGCTTCTGGTTCCGTCGGTAAAGATGAAATTACTCATCCAGCACGCCTTCTTGAATTTGAGGTCGCGCATATGGTTAAGTCCCGTTACCGAGTTCATTATAGGATAGCCCTTTTTCTTATAGGAGATTATCAGGTCTATCACTTCGTTTCTCTTCTGAAGGCTGAGGGCCAGATGCTCCGTACCCTCGAAAGGAGTATGGAAATTCAGCGAAACCATCTGGAAATAAGGACTATTCTTCACATATTCGATGACCTCGGCCACGTCGTCGACATTAAGAACGTTAATCGCCATATTCGCGCTCAATGCAGGATGGCCGCAGGCAGCCACGTTCTTTTCGAGTCTTTCGAATGCGCCCTTTCCGCGAACGGCATCGTGATACTCGCCTATTCCGTCCATAGACACCCATATACTGTCAGCCGACGAACCGGAAAAGTCTTTCTGGGCATTAGTGGTTATGGTGCAACTAAAAAAGCCTATGGAATGAGCGAGGGTGCACAGGTCGTTGACGTTCATCCCCTCATCTTCCCACAGGAAAGGCTCGCCTCCTTCGAAATCGACGAAGCGGGACCCCAGCGAGTAGCAATACTCCAACTCTTTCTTTATCTGGGCGTAAGTCTTGTTAAGAGGATTCTTATGATTATAGACGGAGCAGTGCTTGCAGCTAAGGTTACACCTGTCCGATATGAAAATTACGCTCTGTAGGGGCTTTTTTCTTCCGAAAAACTTAGCGCGTGTCCACCACCAAGCGAGATATGTCATCTGAAAAACATTCATCGTAATATGCGTTTGTCTCTGGTCGCGAAGATAGCACTTTTTAGTAAAGAGAGCAAAAATAATCTTTAGCCCAGCGCGAACCCTATGGTTCCCACATTCGAGTGATTGCCCTGGGAATATTCAGGGACCAATTCCACCACCACATAGAGCATAGCCCCGGCGGCGAAAGCCGACCCCAGGGCCGTGCCCAGGAATGGAATCAAAAGAGCTGTAAGAACCGACACGAATATAGTTAAAAATTCCTGTAATATGCAACTGGTGCTCCCAGTCAAGAAGGGGAAAGCGCCCACTGAGTTTTCGTCCGGCCAAACAGGCTTCTCACCTTTCTGATAACTCTTCATAAAATTCACTTTGGCAGCCAATGTGCCACAGAACGCGTATATCGGCACCTCCCTGCCAAGGTGGAGCTAAAAAAGTCTCACTTTGGCAAGCAATCCTTAATAGAGTGCGCTCTACGCCATCTGCCCTGCCAAAGTGAATTGGCGGAACTCCGCGAGCGAAACAAAAAGCACAGAGCCGAACTCGGCCCTGTGCGATTTTACAAATTAGTGTTTACAAAAGAATATTAGTTAGTCCAGATCACAAACGCTCCATAAAATGAACCATCATTATTATATCCGGCCACTCTAGTAACACTCATACCATCATGAGTCTTAATAGTAACATAAATATCTGAAGTTGAGAAGCCTGCAACATGAGCCGTAACCGCTGTAGCTGAAGGGGTTCTACCTGCCGCTGCCTTCGCCAATTCTTCGGCTGTAGGTTCTTCAGAACGAATAGCATAAGCCAGAATTTCTTCAGCAATTTCTTGAGTCAATGTAACAGGTTCTCCATTTAACTTCACATTTCTAATGAACAAGTAATGTCCATTATCGCTAAAGTTAGGGTCCATTCCAAAATACCTGTAATGGTTTTTATCTGCATTAGGGAAATCAAAATCATAAGTATATGCACAAGCTGCGCCGCCTTCGCCGGCCTCCTGAGTAAATTCAGTAGTAGCGAGAACTGTATTGTTATGCTTGAGAGTAAGAGTAATCTTTCGCTCTGCGCTTGTAGCATTAGCCTTGACGTTAAGGGTAACCTCTCCTTTTGCCGCGATGGTGTGACTCTCCACAGCTGAGCTTGTCTCAAGGGTAAGACCGTAGTCAGCGATAGCCTTAGCCACGTCTGCCTGAGCATTTCCGTCAATCGTAAGAAAAAGCGTAGTCTTTACCACTCCACCATCCTTTGAAACCTTTTCAGAAGAAGCATTTACAAAGGAAGCGGTAGCATTCAAAGAAGAAGTCTGGGTGATCTTTACGACCTTAGGTTCTGCCGGATAATCATATTCTCCGTCATTTGCAAATACCAAAGCCACATATGCGACACGAGTCTTTCCGGTCATATTTGCATTCAACGAGAGCCACCATACGCAGTCAGTCATAACCGTACCATTATTTGCAAACTCACAAGAAGCCCAATCCACATTAGTCTTACTGTAATCTTTAGCTGCGTGTGCTGTTTCATCCACAACTACGAAATGAGTCTTCGCATATACGGTTCCCGCGCCATATTTATCCTGAGAAGTACCATTCAAATCAAGACGGCTATAACCAATGTTCTTTTTAGTAAAGCCCTCACCATCATATAAATAGTCGCTTCCAACAGAGCAAGAGCCTATGGTCACCCTATCCTTCGTATCAGCCGATTCCTGTGTAACAGTAATAGTCTTCGTCTTGAACCCATCCAACACCTTATAGTTTCCTACGTCAGAGAAAGTGGCCGTAATCTCGGCAGATCTCTGCTCTCCTACATTCTTTTCCACATCGGCATGCCAGTGGCAATAGTCCCCACCTTCGAAGTATCTGACGCTAATCCAAGTAGCCGGCTCTCCGGTAGCCTTGTCTATGCAAGTAAAGACAGGCTTGTAGAACGCCGCATTTTCTGCATTTAATCTATCTGTCCACGGATCCTTTCCATCGGAAGAAACTAATGCCTTCCACCATCCAAGATCCTTGTTCTTAACCTCATCCTTCCCGATTAACAAGCCGTAAAATTCTCCTATATACTTTATGAAACCTTCCTCTGCCGTTCTCGTCGTGGCCTTATCCAGATTAAGATAAACATTCTTGATAGCATTTTCAGACACGGTCAATTTCTTATCCATAGCATCGAAGGTGTAAATAGCCTTATCCGTCCTGACTTCATACTTGTACCCATCATATGCTGCGGAGCCGGATGCCGGAATAGGAAGATAAAGTCCTTTGCTCGTCTCGGCGGACGTAACGCCTTCAAGAGACAGTGGATTAGTCAATTGTACCGTCGTGCTATTTTTAGATGCGTAGTTTTTTTCACTTACGTTCTTATATGTGCCATTTGCTCTATCGTACTCTACGGTACCTACGATATTTGTTTTCGAAGACAATGTAACGGAGAGTACCTTTTCATCAGAGTAAGTGGAAGTATAAGGAAGAATGCGGAATATAGAGCCACATATATCCATCTTTACCTTAGGCTCGACACCTTCCTTTACAGGGATTAAAGACAATCCGCTGTGTAAAAAGAGTCTACGCTTATTCAATTCGCCTGCGTTCTCCTGGGTAAATGAACTATTATCAGCATTCCCTAGTGTGAATTCCACTTCCTTAGGATAACCAATTGACGGATGGTTATTAGGAGAAACAAAGGCTACCATTCTATCTTGACTAATCACAGAAGAATGGAACTTAAATGAAGCTACGCTACCATCTTGCGATATATCGGTTGACTTCAATTGTTCTGACACTACAGGCTCGCCTGCATTGTTATAAAAACACCTCAACTGATCCCCCGCTTCCCAGCGAAGGCCTTCGCTGTCGGTGAAGGTTCCCTTCAATGTTTCGCCGAGGCTCACTTCGACCTTAATGGTTTGTCCCTCTTCGGGAGCCACAGGCTCGAGGCCTTCCTGCTTGCAGGACACGGCCAGTGCAGCCATACCCATAGCTGCGACTAATATCGAATTAAACTTTTTCATCTTCGTACACATTTTAGGGTTATTGCCAAGTATCATCTTCCTCGATGTCATAGGTAAAGTCACCTACTCCACCCCTTTGATACCAAGCCTTTTGGGTTTCACCGGATGCACACAGTACGGCATCGCAAACCAGGTCTATGACCTGAACTTCAGGAGTTACATACCCCTGCATATCTTTCTTTTTCATTTTATTTAGTTATTAGTTATCCTTATCCAGTTTAAGGCTACCGGAAAAGCCGTGTTTCCGCCCAATTCGAGCGTGTGTTTTCCTTTAGTCAACTCTATATCTACCAGACGATTACTCCATTCGTTCTGAGTATTCGAAAGGTCCAGAGTTCCCAGGTTCTTTCCATCCACGATTACCTTCAGGGATGTCTCGAAGTAGGTATTGTACCTGATTTCCAGAGAGTATTTCCCATCCGAAGGAATCTCCACCTGCCACTGGGCAGAAGCGCCTTTTTTAAGGTCTCTCATCTCCAAAATGCCCTTCGTGTCGGTGCAAGGGGCGAGATGAAGCACTCCGTCGAAACCGCTATAATGCTCGGCAGGAATGACTTGGCCTACATTATAATAGAGGCTCTTGTCGAGGGTGGACATATTGACGAAAACCTTCCCGAGGTCGGTCAATCCGAATGGCTTGCTGCTTGAAAGCAGGGAGTTATGGCACTGAGCGTCACCATTTCCACGCGGAATGAACCAAGCATAGCGCTGAACCTGATCATCGCTTTCGAGAAGGTTAATGGCTTCGACCATATAGTTCATCTGAGCTTCGAGGGAGATGTTATTGTTAGCCCAATTACAGAACTCCGTAAGCCAGAGTGGTTTTCCGTACTTTTTGAACTTGTCCACGAACTGCTTCATACCCTGGGCCGAACCCATATAGCAGTGCAGTGCGAGACCGCTCACATCGTCGAGATTTACCCCAGGCTGTGCGAAAAACTCGTCCAACCACTTCCACGGGTCGTGGTAATCCGCGAGCGTTCCATAATTCATCGCTGGAGCTATAATCTTCATTCCCAGCTCCTTAGCGATTGCTACCAGCCTTGGCCAATCCTGCGCCGCCTGCGCGGGGGTCATATTGGCCTGGTCAGTAAGATTCGGCTCGTTGTAGGCCAACAAATACTCGCACTTCGGGTGCGCACGTTTGAACGCACGGAACGTGTCCTCGGACCAATTGGCATTCCAAGCCATAGGGCAAAAGTCCATCCCGTACTTCTCGAACTGCGCGAAGGCAGCATCGGAAGAGCCCGGGCTCCAATTATATGACCAGCAGATGGCAGGTCCGAGAGCAGGAATGTCGAGGTCCGGCAATTGGCCGAAATTAAAGCTTACGCCACGCTTGACGCTCTTCGCCTGAAGCGAAGGGTAATCCAGCGCACCGCTGCCGTTCGACGTGTTTTCCTTTTCGCAGGAAAGAGCCATGCAGAGGCCCAGAAAAACTGTTATTATGGTCTTGAATTTCATATTATTGTCTTTCGTAAACCTTTATATAGTCGACATACATGCTCGCCTGTCCGTTTGCAGGAAGGGCGGTGATGCCATTAGGGTCGTAAATTCCAGGGAAATTGCCGCCGACTGCGAGATTGAAAAGGATGAAGAAGTCGTGGTGGAAATAGTGTCCCGTGCCCCAATCATCCGATACATCGGTAATTCCCATCTCGTAATATGGCTTGGAATTAGGATTCTTGTCCAAGTCGACGTACATTCTCAGGTACTGCTCGTCCCACACCAGCGTAAAGAGGTGGAATTCGCCGTCTTGGAGGCTATAAGACCATGTGCTGGACTTGGCATAGTTAGGATATGCCATATTTCCGCCGCCCATATCCTTATAGAAACCCCAGTGGCAAGCGCCGTTGAAGTACTTTTCCTGTGTTCCGGCCTTGATTCCGTCGGAATGACCCATCTCGAGGACGTCTATCTCGCCACAGCGAGGCCAACCTACGGTCGAGAAGTCATTACCCATCATCCAAAACGCCGGCCAGAGTCCGTTTGCCGTCTTAGGCAGTTTTATGCGGGCATCGAAGCGACCATACTTGAAGGCTTTCTTCTGACGCGAATTGATGCGTGCGGAAGTAAAGGACCTTCCCCCGTAGTTCTCGCGCTTAGCCGTGATGATAAGGCACTTAGCTCCTGACACAGGTTCCTTTCCTACAGTGACGTTCTCGCGGCGATAGTACTGGAGTTCGTTGTTACCGAAGCCATTCCCACCTTCCTCGATATTCCACACGGTCTCGTCGAGAGCGGTTCCTTCGAACTCATCTCCCCACACGAACTTGTAACCCGGAATGGTGTTCGTCTCGTCTGTCGATGGATTGTCCGGAGTATTAGGTTTATCTTCTTGCCCGCCGGTATCGATAATCGGCTGGCAAGAAGATATTTTCAAAAAAACTAAAAAAGTAAATAAAATCACTTTTTTCATATAAGTTTATTATTTCTTATAGTAGAAGATGGCATCGAGATCGAGAGTCGTGCCAGCTACGCCACCGCTAAGAACACTGAAGTAGTTACCCTTGCTTGTAGTGGTGTAGTCGATACCGAAATCAGAAATGCTAATCTCGTACTCATTCCATTCGTTAGCCACGAATTTTCCGCTTACAGGAAGGACCTGAGGATAAGGAGTTCCGTTGTCTACGAAGATGCCGTCACCGAAAGAGAATTTGTATTCTTTTCCGTTCCATCCTACGATACCACACTGAGGAACACCTGCAGCACCCTTGTATGCGAAGTGGAATTTCCAGTTAGCCATATCAGCTGCATCCTTTACGAATGGGTTTACAGGAGCATTGTCAGCTACGTTGAAACCTGCACCTGACCAGCCTACTGTACCTACTACGAATGAGATCCATCCCTGAGCCTCGCCGTAGAAGTTAAGTCCTGAGCATACGCCACCGGTATAGGTACCATCCCATACATAAAGGAACTTTGAAGTGTCGTCTACGCGAAGGTCTAATGTAACCTTCTTCTCGATAGCCTTATAAGACTCTTCATCGAGAGCGATTACAGCATACTCCGATCCCTTGAGGGATTCGTGAAGATTAGCGTTTTCCTCGCCATCCGGGTCTTTCAAACCACCGTTGTTCTTAGGGTCGTCCTTACCGCAAGAAGAGAAAATACAAGCAGCAGACATTACCACTGCAGAAAGTTTTAAAAGTGTCTTTTTCATAATGTGTTATGTTTTAAAAAATTAATATCCGAAATTTTGAGTCAAACCACCCAGGCGTACTTCCTCTACAGGAATAGGAAGAAGTTCGTGCTTGCCGGCTACGAATTCCGACATATGTCCCTTAGCCTCAGTGGTTTCAGTTTCCTTATAAGCGTCCATCACCTCTTTCGCGATGCCCCAGCGGCACAGGTCGTACCAGCGGTGGCTTTCCATAGCGAGCTCTACGCGACGCTCGTGGCGGATGGCCAATTGGAGATCGGCGTCGGTATCGGAAAGCTGGTGAAGTGCGTAGTTCTTAGAGTAATCCGGAACCTTGTATCCAGGGAAAGCCGGAAGAATGGACTCTGTTCCGCGAGCACGCGAGCGTACCTTTTCGAGATAGGTCTTCGCAGTAGCCCTGTCGGAAGTGTTCAGTGCAGCCTCTGCATACATAAGGTATACGTCGGCAAGTCTTATGTCGATTCGGTTAATAGGTGAGCGGGAATCGTGAGAATCCTCGAGGGTCACGTAATTGCGAGTGTCGTCCAAAATGGTACGCTTGGCGCAATAGTACCTGTTACCCAGATAGTAGTCTTCGGAAGGATTCGTAATCTGTTCGTCGCTGAGAGCCAAGATGCTGGCGTCTCTGCGAGGGTCTCCGCTTTCGTACTCGTCATAGAGGTTCTGTGTAGGATGGTTGAATCCCCAGCCCACCGCATTGAACCACTGTGAGCGCGAACGGGTCAGAATGGTAGTGAATGTACCACGTGAGAAACCGTTGCCTTCGCCATAGTCGGATGTTCCCTCTGACATATACTGCACCTCGAATACCGATTCCATTCCATTCTCGCCTGCGAGGGTGAAGTTGTCGGCATATTTCGGGCAGAGATCGTATTCACCGGCCTGCTGCAGCACGAAGGTAGCTCCCCACTTGGCAGCCTCCTTATAATAAGCGGAAGCGTCACCAGTGCCGGTACGGCGGCAGTAGTCTCCGAAGTAAAGATTGGCCTTAAGGAGCATAGCCTGTGCGGCGCCCTTAGTCACGCGGCCGAGTTCCGTGCTCTCGTATTCGCTCTTGTTTATGAGAAGCGGTTCGGCTGTGGTGAGGTCCTCGAAGATGAGGGCGTAGACGTCGGACACCGAAGAGCGCGGCTGACGCCATTCCTCTGAGCTGTAGACAGGTGTCTTCACGATAGGCACGTCACCGAAGAGGCGAACGAGCCTGAAGTAGTAATAAGCGCGAAGGAAATGCGCCTCGCCGAGAAGTCTCGAGCGGAGCTCCGTGGTGAAGGTACCGTCCTTGTCTTCCATAAGAGGAATTTGCTCAAGTGCGAGATTACAGCGGGCAATTCCCTGATACTGCGCACGATAATACTGGAGAACGAGCTCATTGTTAGAGATGGTCTTGAAATTTTCCAAATCGTAGGCTGCGGACATATCGGAAGTGTTCTGACCGCCTTTCAGAGCGTCGTCGGAGAGGATGTCTCCTATGAAAAACTCACTGTAGTAAGTTCCCTGATACTCCCACATAAGCGGAGTGTAAGCAGCGTTCACTACCTGAACCGCAGTCTGGGCGCTTGTGAAGAAATCGCCTACTCGATTAGTCATAGGGCCATCTTCACGAAGCCATCCGTTACAAGCGGTGAGTGGCAGAAGAGCGCACACTATCAATTTCTTATATGACTTTTTCATAAACTAAAAATTCAAATTAAGGCCTAACATAAAAGTTCTGGACTGAGGATAGTTACCGTAATCCACACCACCTCCGACCTCAGGGTCGTAACCGGTGTATCCGGTGAGGGTAAGAAGGTTATTCGCAGAGACATAGACGCGAGCCCTGCTTATGTGCATCTTTTCGGTAAACGAAGCAGGAAGGGTGTAGCCGAGCTGCACGTTCTTAAGACGCAGGTAGCTTCCGTCTTCTACGTAACGACTGTTAGTCTCGAAGTTACGAGAACTGCCCTTAGGGTTAGGAATGCTTCCGTCAGGGTTACTCTCCGACCACACGTCGCGCATGGTAGTGCTTAGCGTAGCCTCGTTACCTGTACCCTCGGTACGAAGACGAAGGGCATTGTAAATCTTCGAGCCATAGACACCCTGAAGGAAAAGCTGCAGATCGAATCCGCGCCACTCGGCACCGAAGTTTAGTCCGTAGGTGAGCCACGGGAAAGGATTGCCCAGATTTGTGCGGTCGCTTTCGTCTATCTTTCCGTTACCGTCCAAATCGACGAACTTCGCATCGCCCACGCTTATGCCTGTAGCAGCACCATCTGCCCACAAATGCTCGTCGATTTCGGCCTGACTGCGATAAATTCCATCGTATTTATAGCCCCAGAACGTGTACAGCGGCAGTCCCTGGTCGCAGACGGTCTTGTCGCCCCAGACCTTTTCGCCGCCGTTCAGTGCGGTCAGCTCATTCTTGATGAAGGATGCGTTGCCTCCTATGCTGTAGGCCAATTCGCCCGCCTGGTTTCTGTAGTTCATGGTAAGTTCGACGCCGCGATTGGCCACAGTGCCGACATTGGCAATGGCTGAATAGCGATTACCCACGTGTGCCGGAGCCGAGACGCTCAGGAGCATATCCTTAGTGTCGCGCTCGAAAGCTTCCACCGTACCGGTGAGCTTGTCGCCCCACAGTCCGAAGTCGAGACCGATGTTGAATTGCTCGGTGGTCTCCCATTTGCCGCCATTATTAACGTAGGTAAGGATAGTAGCGCCGTGAGCAAGGGACTGCGTAGAACCGAATACGTAGTCTACGAAGGTAGGACCGTTATTCATCATAGTGAGGGTGAATGAGTTCTCCCCTACCTTGTCGTTACCGATGCGTCCCCATCCTGCGCGGAGCTTGAGGTCGCTGAGAGCATCCACATCCTGCATCCAATCCTCGCTTGAGATTCGCCAAGCAGCTGCGGCAGAAGGGAAAAAGCCCCAAGTGTGCTCCTTGAACTTAGATGAACCGTCTGCACGGAAATTCAAGGTGAGCATATAACGGCTGTCATAAGAATAATGGGCACGACCCAGGAATGACAGACGACGGGTTCTTCCTGCAGAATCACCTGCCTTATTCTGAAGCTCGGTGGTCTGAGAGAGATACCAATTGGTCTTCACCGGATTAAGTATGCTTGAACCTGACCCTCCTATGGTCTCGTAACTATATTCCTCGGCAGTCTGACCTACCATGGCCGAGAAGCTATGCTTTCCTATTTCTCCTGTATAGGTGAGTGTATTTTCCACTATGATAGTCTGATATCTTCCCATACTGGATTCGAGGAAGTTCTTGTCCGTCTTGTCGAAATCGGAATGCTTGTATGCCTCCTTGAAGAGCTTGTGACGGGTGTTGGTAAGGTCCATACTTACGTCGCTCCTCCACACGAGCTGCTTTATAGGCTTGATTTCGAGGAAGATGTCACCTACCCAGCGCTCCGTCTTGTCGGAAGGATGAGAATGCTCGACCATAGAAAGAGGGTTCGTGACATTCTTGAAGTTAGACGCTGCTGAGATGAGACCGCTCATATCGGAACCGTCGCGGCTTACCGAGCCCTGCGGATAGCGTGCAGGATCCCACGGTGCCATGGCGATGGCTGCCGAAAGCACGGAAGCGGCAGGAGAACTGTTGTTGTTCATCGCGTTACGACCCGATGAGGTCATAAACGTGAGGTTCTCTCCTACCTTAATATATTTACCTATGTTATGCGCAGAGTTGAAGCGCAGGGACATACGGTTGAAGTCGGACCCGATGATGGTACCGTCCTGGTCGAAGACGTTAGCACTCATAGACCAATACCCGTCCTTGTTACCTCCGTCTGCGCTAAGGTGATAGTTCTGAATCACAGCATTACGGAACACCTCATCCTGCCAATCGGTATCGATGGAAGAATAGTCGATGTTCTTAGGATAGTAATTGGACTTACCTATGAGATACGCTCTTACCCAAGCATCTATACCTTTATTATTAAGTACCGTTACCTGTGAAGGTACGCCGGATGCGTTAGCCAGGAACGATGCGAACTCCGATGCGTTCATAAGATCGAGAGTGCGCCACCTGCTCTGTATGCCGGCATAAGCGTCGAAAGACACTCTTACGGTTCCATCTGTCTCACCCTTACGGGTAGTCACGAGGATGACACCGTTAGCACCGCGCGAACCATATATGGCAGTAGCGGAAGCATCCTTAAGAATCTCGGTAGAAGCGATGTCGTTAGGGCTCAGGTAATTAATGTTATCTACGATGACACCGTCCACTACATAGATAGGAGCACTGTTGTTCACCGTGCCAATTCCCCTGATTCTAACCTCCGCGCTCGCGCCCGGCTGGCCTGAACCCGAATTCACGGTCACACCTGCGGCCACGCCCTGAAGTGCTTGGTCCAATCCGGCTGCCGGAGTCTTCTGGAGCTGTTCGCCCTTTACCGAAGACACCGCTCCGGTAAGGTCGCTCTTTTTCACAACACCATAGCCGATGGCCACCACCTCTTCGAGAACCAGAGAATCAGTCTCGAGGTAAACATCGAAAGTACCTTCACTCTCGACTACCAATTCCTTATCGGCAAAACCGAAAGAAGTAAAGACGAGAGTCTCGCCCTTTTTAACTTTTATAGTATAAACGCCGTCGAAGTCGGTAGACGTTCCGCTCAATGTACCCTTTACCATAACGGCCACGCCCGGGAGTGGCTGAGAATCGTCAGCTGAAAACACTCTTCCCGTAAGCGTGAGAGTCTGTGCGAAACAAACCTCGACTAAAAACAAAAAGAAAACGATAAATGAAAATTTTCTCATACAATAGTTACTTTTCAGTGTTTTTCGACTGCAAATATATATGATTGAACTGTTCTTTGTTACGTTTTTACTTCACAAAAACTCAACAAAAAAATAATTTTTACTTTTTCTCCCCCTACACAAACTCAACAAAACACGCATAATATTTTAATTATCAGTTTTATAAATATATTTAATAATTCACTAAAAAATTTTATTAATGAAAAATCACCCCTACAAAAGGAAATTATTATATTTGTAAAAAATTGAGGCTTATGAAACGCTTGTTTTTGTCGATTTCCCTTTTATTCTGCTGCATTTATGCCGGCGGATATTACCCGGTAGTAAAGAACTATACTAAAAATGAGTATAAGGGAAGCAGTAAGACTTGGCATATAACACAGAGTAGTTGCGGAAATATCTGGGCTGCGAACAACTCCGGAATTCTGGAATTCGACGGACGCGAATGGAGTATCATAGAGGCGAAGAACAAGACCGCCATGCGTTCCCTTCTATTCGACGAAGACAGCGACAGGCTCTACTTCGGGGCAATTAACGAAACAGGCTACCTCGACTTTCACGATCGCAGGCACATTAACTATGTGTCCCTACTCGACACCCTCAGTAATAGCATAAACGACATCTGGGCCATACATAAGATAAAGGACACTCTTTATTTTAGGGAAAACAACCGAGTGTTCAGTCTATGTAACGGGCAGGTGCGAGAATACGGCTTTCCTAACAAGGTGAGCGTCTCGGAAGTCATAGACGGCTCTCTTTACATATTCGTAAACTCCATAGGAGTACTTAGGCAAGGCGCCGACGGAGAATTCGAGAGAGTGCCGGGAACGGAAGGCCTGGGAAGGCTTAATATATGCGCCATAAAGAAAATCTCCGACGACACGATAGAGATAGTCAGCGCCACCAACGGCCTATATCATCTCACTAACGGCGTACTCACTAAAAAGACAAGCCCCCTGGGCGACTCTTTGGAAAAGGCCATCGCCTACTGCTGTGCGGTATCCGAAAACTACAGGGCCTACGGTACGGTCAATAACGGAGTCTATATCCTCGACACTCTCGATAACAGCATTATCCACCTGAACACTACGTCAGGACTTCAGAACAACACTGTCCTCAGTCTATTTTTCGACAAACAGAAGAACCTGTGGTTAGGTCTTGACAAGGGAATAGACCTAATCGAGCTTAACTCAGCAGAGTACAGGCTATTCGCGGCCAACGACCTGATAGGAGCCGGATACACATCGGAAGTATTCGACGACAAACTCTGGCTGGGAACGAATCAGGGCCTCTATTACTGCCCGTTCCACGGCTCCGCCAAGGAGGTCAAGGACTCGGCGATAAAGCCTTTCCCTGAGCTAAAGGGACAGATGTGGCAGCTTCTCGCCTACGACGGCGTGATGTTCGCATGTGCGGACAGAGGGCTGGGAATAATCTCGGCCGACGGAAAGTTCGATTTCATCAGAATGAACGGAGTGTGGAAGGTCATTCCTCTGGAAACACAGCCAGGGCGAATGCTTGGCTGTAGTTACGACAGACTTTTCCTCTTAAAAAAGTCTGCCGGAAGATGGAAATTCGACAAATGGATAGAGGGATTCAACGAAAGTAGCAAGGTTTTCGAAGAAGATAAGGATGGAAGCATCTGGTTTAGCCACTGGATTAAGGGATTGTATAACCTACAGATAGACTACGGGAAAGGAGAGGTCCTAAAGGAGAAATTCCTCTCCCGCGAGCACAATTTTCCACAAGACTGGAGCAATACCCCGGTAAAATTGGACGGAAACATCATCTTCCAGACGGCCGACGGATTCTATAGTTTCGACAAGAGCCTTAACAAAGCCGTGCCTATCGATTCCTTGAACACACTGTTTTCGTCCAGGCCTATCGGAATGGGCATCTACAAGCTTAAGAATTCCGACTACTTCTTTTCTTCGTCGTCGATTCAGGCTCTCTACTACAAATCATCTGAAAATTATGTTATGGACAGCCTGTCGCTGAGTTCATTGGTGTCCAGAAGAATTACAGGATTCGAGGATTTGAGGGAATTTGACGAAGGCGTGCTTATGCTGAATACCGAAGACGGATTCTCCATCATTATGGAAGACCTTATAAAGGACAAATCGAACCTGTCTTATAACAATCTATACATTAAGGAAATCGCCGTGGCCAAGCCTACCGGAGATTCCGTCATCTTCGAATCCAGGAATCTGGAGGCACAGAAGACGAAGGTCGTAGTGCCTTTTAAGGATAATTCGCTGAAATTCAAGGTAGCGCTTCCTACATTCAATAGTGAAGACAAAGTCCGCTTCAGCTATAGGCTTAAAGGCTATGATAGCGGCTGGTCCCCTTTCCAAGAAGATGAGCATAAGGAATACACCCGCATATCTCCGGGAGAATTCACCTTCCAGGTCAGGGCGAGCGTGCCGAACTCTACCGAGATGATTACCGCAGAAATTCCTGTAAAAATACTCAAGCCGTGGTATTTGAAGGGCTGGATAATCATCTGTTACATAACGGCTTTCCTTTTCGCACTCATAGCCCTGTGCTTTTACCTTAAAAAACGCATCGAGGCGAGCGTAAACAAGCGGCAGAAAGAAAAGGAGAACATCGAGAAAGAGAATAGGATGCGTAATGAGCTGAAAATGAAGGCGGACGAATTGGCCTCTTCTACGATGAACCTGATAAGGAAGAACGAGATTCTGCAGAAAATCGATGCCGAGTTGCAGAAGGCTTCGGACAATCTGGTAGAGGACAGGAACAAGTCCCTGCGCATAATAAGCAAGATTAGGTCGGACATTAAGGAAAACATAAGTCACGACAACAGTTGGAACCGTTTCGAAAAGAATTTCGACCTGGTGTACGTGGATTTCTTGAAAAAGCTCGAGGATGCTCACCCGGGTCTTTCCACGACCGACAAGAAACTGTGCGCCTACCTCAAGATGGGACTGTCATCAAAAGAGATAGCTCCGCTTCTCAACATCACTGTCAGAAGCGTGGAAATGAACAGATACCGGGTTCGCAAGAAACTCGGGCTGGGACGAGAGGATAATCTGATGGACTACCTGGGCAGATTCTAGATATTGTCGAATATGAACGGCAATATGGATTCCACATTAGGGAATTTCCATATCCGTTCGGCGCCCACCCATATCACGGTTATGGGGTGTCCGGCGTTACGCTGATACTGCGCCATAACCTGACGGCAAGCTCCGCACGGAGACACCGGGTTAGGGGCCAATTCGCCATTAAGTCCGCCGGCTATGGCTATGCTGCACATAGGGTCGTTAGGGAATTGGGACGAGGCGGCAAACATGGCACTTCGCTCGGCACACATACCGGAAGGGTATGCTGCATTTTCCTGATTGGCGCCTTTTACGATTTTTCCGCTATTAAGTCTAATCGCTGCGCCTACGTTAAAATGCGAATATGGAGCGAACGAACCCTCCATGGCGGCGATGGCTTCTCTGACGAGCTGCGCATCCTCGCTTCCGAGTTCTTCTATAGATTTGTACTCATTAAATGAGATTCTAATATCCTTTTCGGTCATCGTTTAAAAATTAGTGGACCTCAAAGATATGAATTTTTCTTCTTCGGTGCAAATATGCGTTAGTTGGAAAATTATTCGTATATTCCCGTCTTTGACACTTAGATATTATTGAGTCTATGATATTTCAAGTCCCCAGACCGCTGTAATGGCGATTTGGGGATTATGATTTTTTTCCGACTTTGTAGTAGATAAGACTTTGGGGAGCCTACGGGTTAGAGACTTCGGACCGGTACGCACCTACCGGTGCTATCCCTCCCACGCCTTTGGCGTAGGCCCCTCCCGTTCACGATGCCACGGGCGGCTACGCCGTCCGAAGTCTCTTACCCATCCGGCTCTATCGTATATCATCCTCATCTTTCTCACGTTTCTTTGTCTGCGCGATGATACTTCTCATTTTTTGCTTGGTAACTATTTGTGTATCTGTCCTGAACCCAGCACTACCGTGAAGGTTATTAGTGAGGTCTGTTCTTGTATAAGTCGGAACATATCCTTCTCCGGCGATACTGAGGAAGTTCATAGAACGCAATGTATCGACTATCTCTTCTGTCGTAAAGTGCTTGCCGCCACGGTTGACCTTCTTTTCCAAATACTTATATATCAAAAGTGATAGAAAGCAGGTGAGGAAATGTGCCTTAATACGGTCATCCCTTCTTACATATACCGGTCTTGCCTCAAAGTCGGTTTTCATAATGCGGAATCCGTTTTCAATAATCCATCGACCGCTATTTAACTTGATGATAGCAGGAGCAGGATCTCTGAGATCCGTGCAAATAGCGTAAAAGCCGTCGAAACGGGCTTCTTGGTCTATCATCTCCTGATTGAGGGAATAACTTTCAATTTGGGCGAGTTCTCCATCCACCGTGCAATGCTCGGCTTTGATAAAGCGCTTGGCATCATTCGGACTCTTCCGCTTTGATGTCGCACCCTTGCCCTTTGCGAGCAGGGCCAATGCGCGTGTCACTTGACGATTGCGGACTTGGGCAAGATAATCTCGATACTTAAAGGAGAAGGTTACGATGATGCGTTGCTCTAACTTCTCTCCCGTTGCCATCGGTGTGGGGTCCCAGCGTTCTTTATAAAAAAGGGTTTCTTTATAGTTCGCAGAGTCTAACTCGCTGATATCGTATTCCTCTTCAGATCCAGCTATGTGCCAACCATCGCTATCTAATGCCCATTCTTGCAGGTGTCCTTTCAACTTTTTCAAAGACTGCACTGTAATGAACGACCTGTCTCCAATACTGTCGTTCTTGCGATTTTCGTATGATGACAGGCCACCATCAGTACACACCACCAGCTTTGACAGACCGAATTTATCCTTGAGTATCTGCTCCATAGGTTTAAGCGTGCTGGTTTCCGCTTTGTTCCCCGGTTCAATGCACATCGCCAGCGGAAAGCCGTCGTGGTCCATAAATAGCCCCATCTGCACGATAGGCAGTGGACGACCCTCCTTGCAATGACCGAACTGCACCAGTCCACCTTCCTCCTCCCACTCGAAGAAGTAATTAGTCAGGTCATAGTACACGACACCAGTATTGCGCTTACTTAATTTTTGACTGCGCTTATATACGTCGGCCTGAATCTCGTTGAACTCTTCGGCAAGAAGCGACAGCGCCCTGTACACCTGTTCCAGAGTACACTCCGGTTGCTCGAAGAACTTTCCGGCATCCTCAAGTGATGAACGTTTCGACCCTGGATAAAGTATCCTGGTATATATCAGCATCGACAATATGCTATTCAGGTCATACTTGAGCAGTTTGTGCTTCTTTGCTATCTTCTTGCAGATGTAATCCAATCCTAGCTCATAATATATCTTCTGCAGGAACAAATAACCGCCATTATAGTTACGTTGTTCTCCCTTCTGTATATAAATGCTAGGGTCATATTCCACGACGACCCTCTTCTTTTCCTCTTTCTCAAGAGATGTCATCTCTGCAACTCTGGCACGAGCCCACTCAATAGGGTCTTCGCCGCCCAACTTTTCGCGAAGCTCCTCGACAGTCCCGAACTTCTCGACCACCTTGGTGGTGCACTTGCCGTTTTCTTTTCTAAACGATTTGATCGCGTACAAATAAGTGTTATTGCCACTTTTCTTTAATTGGAGAGTCATATTTGTATCAAATAATATTATAAAATCTAACACTATCTAAATACAAATATAAAAAATAAATTTGACAAAAAAAAGGCCTCGTAGCCCTTTCTATCAAAAAAATCACAAAATTATACTGTCAAACTCCCGGACCTCAAAGATATGAATTTTTCTTCTTCGGTGCAAATATGCGTTAGTTGGAAAATTATTCGTATATTTGTCTTTTGGTAAAACGAACAATGAAGAGCATTACTCTACACGACAAAACTTTCGTACCTTTCATCTCTAATCAAGAGATAGAGAGCGCTATCGACAAGGTAGCGGAAAAGCTTAATGAGAAGCACATTAACGATGAACAACCACCTATTCTGCTCTGCATTCTGAACGGTGCTTTGATGTTCACGTCCGAGCTTATGAAGAGGCTCGATTTCGTCACCGAATTGGTTACGGTCAAATTGGCATCCTACGAAGGGACCCAGTCGAGCGGAAAAATCCGCGAGGATATGGGGCTCACCGGCGATGTCAGGGGCAGAAATGTCATTATCTGCGAGGATATCGTGGACACCGGTAAGACCATCGTCTATCTCAAGAACCTTCTAAAGGAGAAGGGTGCCGCTAACGTCGAGGTATGTACTATGCTGCTAAAGCCCGATATCTACAAACAGGACGTGGTCCTGGACTACGTGGCTATGGAGATTCCGCCGAGGTTCATAGTGGGTTTCGGACTGGATTATGACCAGATAGGGCGAGGGACTAAAGACATTTATGTATTAGAAGAATAATATAACATGAAGTACTACATTATGTTCGGCCCTCCAGGTGCGGGCAAAGGCACACACGCAGTAGCGATACGCGAGAAATACAATTTGTGCCACATCTCCACAGGAGAGCTTCTGAGAGCTGAAATAGCAGCCGGAACTGAGCTTGGCCTCCAAGCTAAAACCCTTATCGATAACGGAAATCTGGTTCCTGATGAAGTTGTGGAAAAGATGATCGCAGCGAAATTCGACAGCGTCAAGAACGTAGACGGATTCCTTCTCGACGGATTCCCTCGCACGCTCCGTCAGGCAGAAGATTTGGATAAGATATTGGCAGCCAGGAATTGCGCAGTAGATGCAGTCATCTCGCTTATGATTTCCGACGAGGTCGTAAAACAGAGAATCGCCCACAGAGCAGCCATCGAAGGCCGTGCGGACGACGCTTCAGAGGAGACCATTAACAATCGCATCAAGACCTATCACTCTCAGACCGAACCCCTCATAGAGTATTACACGAAACAGGGAAAGTATCACGAAGTAAAGGCTGATGCCGCTACTATCGAAGAAAATAGAGAAAGAGTACTAAGCCTCTTGAAAGACCTACAATAAAGCCTTATCTATTAGTTCGTAACAAAACCCCGCGACGAAATGCCGCGGGGTTTGTCTTTTATTATTTAGCATTACGACGGTTACGTCTGCGTCTCTTCTTCGCATTCGAGGAAGTGACGAAATAGACTGCGAAGGCAGCTATCACCACAGCGATAATAACATAGGTGAACATATTGGCCTTACTGCCCTTCACGTTCTGCCACATCTTAAGCAGTTTTTCGGTATCGTCGCCCCAGTCGTGTTCCAGCGCACATCGCTCGATGACTGACAAATCAGGATAGAGGATAGGGTTGACTCTTACGGCAGAAGCGTCAGGACCGAAGAAATATGAAAGGTCGATAGGCTCGAAACTTTCGTCTATCTGCGATTCGAGGACCTCGCGAGAGCCGTTTGAAGCCACATATCCGGTTTCTTCCATATTACGGATGGCGATGTCCGGGCGACACATAAAATTAATGAAATAGGTCGCAGCCTTTATGTTCTTAGCATATTTAGGGATTACCCAGCCGTCGAACCACACTGTAGAGCCCTCTTCAGGTACCACATAGTCGAGCTCCACATTTACGGCAGCAGCCTCTTCTATAGCCCAAACGGCGTCGCCGCTCCAGTTAAGGGATACATAGGCGAGGTTCTTAGTCATCTGCTCCTTTCCGAGGTCGGCCTCCCAGCCATATACTCCCGGCTTGCACTGCATAAGGTAGTCCTGAACCATCTGAAGCGACTCGTCGGAAGAATCGCGCATGAGGTCCTGAAGTGTCACCTTTCCGCTCTTCAACTCATTTTGCTTAAGATAGATAAGCACCGGAGCATAGACGTCGCGAGGAGCGTCCTTAATGAGAATCTTTCCGGCAAATTTAGGATTGCGAATCACATCCCAAGTCGAAGCCTCCTCACGAGTCACGAATTTAGGATTATAGATGATGCCGGTCGTTCCCCACATATAAGCCACTGAATACTGATTGGCATCGATAGATGGGTTAATGGAGCGGAACATCTGCTCGATAAATGGCGAACGATTAGCCTCGATATAGTTAGGGGTCGAACCTAAAGACTTGAAGTCCAGCGGCAAGAGCAATCCCTTATCAAGCATTCTCTCTATGATATAATCGGAAGGACACACCACGTCATAATCTTCGTGACCTTTTTCGATTTTCGAAAGCATAGCCTCGTTTACATCGAAAGTCATATAAATCACATCGATGCTCTCTCCCGTCTGCTCCTTATACCACGATTTGAAATCGTCCAGGACACCTTCGGCGATGTAATCGGACCAGTTGTAAACCTTGAGGACATTGCTCCTATCCTCAGCAAAAACGCTAACGGCGCTCAAAGCTAAAATGCCGGTAGCCAAAAACTTAACTACTCCTTTCATTTTTGTTTTTTAATTATTCTAAAATTTACGAAAAACAGAACCAGAAGCACAATGAGGAAGATAATCGTCATCATAGGCTTCAGCTCCGGTGTAAGTCCCCCCTTACGGGCATCGGCGTAGATATAGGTAGAAAGTGTCTCCAGTCCGGAAGAGCCTGCCGTGAAATAAGTTACGGCGAAATCGTCCAGACTCATCGTGAAGGCCAATATAAATCCGCTCACCATCCCGGGGCGCAGCTGCGGAATCAACACCTTACTCAAAGCCTGCGAAGGAGTGGCTCCCAAATCCAGGGCCGCCTCGTAGATGTTAGGATTGAGCTGGGTAAGTCGCGGCAGGACATTAAGCACCACATAAGGAGTGCAGAACGTTATATGGGCCAATACCACAGTGACATAGCCCTTGCTCACGTGCAGGAACACGAACAGCAGGAACAACGACACACCGGTAATGATGTCCGGATTCAGCATCGGCACATTGTTCAAGAACTGTATGGTGCGCTTGGCACGTCCGCGCATATTGTAGATTCCTATTGCGGCCAATGTTCCCAGCACCGTCGACACTGTAGAGGCCATCAGCGCAATCAGAATCGTGTTTTTCAATGCACTGAGGAGCGCGACCGAGCTCGAATTGGCCCCGGTAAACAGATTCTCATAAAGCTGGAAGGTGAATCCGGTCCAGTTGCCAAGCGATTTGGCAGTGGTGAACGAAAAGATCGCGATGAAAATTATAGGCAAGTAGAGCATTAGCAGAACAAGCCCCAAATAGCTTTTAGCCAATACTTTTTTAATTGTCATCTTTATTCTTTTGTAGTAAGGTCGAAAGACCGATAATAATCAACATGGCCAGCGAAAGCGCAGCACCCTGATTCCACATCAAGTTGTTAAACTGCTCCTGAATGATGGAACCAAAAAGCTGTATAGTATTGTTAGTCAATATCTCCGATATGGCGAAAGTGGATACCGTAGGCATAAACACCATCATAACTCCACTCATCACGCCCGGCATCGAAAGTGGCAGCGTGACCTTCAGGAAGACCTTCGCCGGACTCGCGCCCAGGTCCTGCGCCGCTTCAATGTAGCTCCTATCCATCTTACTAAGAATAGTATAGATAGGGTAAATCATAAACGGCAGATAATCGTAGGTCAATCCGAACAGAAGCGTTCCCTTTCCCAGGCCAATCCCGATAGAATTGAAGATCTCTGCGGTCGCGAGGGTTCGCATAAGTGCGTTAATCCACATCGGCAGGATGAAAAGAACGGCAGTGAGAGACGAACGGTTCAGTTTCCTATCGGCCAATATGTACGCCGCAGGATAGCCTATCAGGATGCAAATCAGCGTGTTCTCCAACGCCACCTCCAGCGATACGAGGAAAGAATTGACTATCTTCGGCTCGGTGAAAAAGGCGGTAATGTTAGATAGCGTGAATGAGCCATGGTTATCCGTAAATGCGTATACTGCAATAAGCAGCAAGGGCAGGACCACGAACAGCACCAAAAAGACGAAGTACGGGACAGCCCAAGTCGATTTCTTAGTCATCTGCCTTACTTATTATTATGTCCTGAGGTAAGATATTGATACCCACAAGGTCATTTTTATCCCACACGTCCTGAGTGTTGACGAAGAGCCTATACATTTCGGTGGTCTTCACCTCGATATGATAGTGGTCACCCTTATAGAGGATGTTCCTGATGTGAGCGGAAGCAATCGCATCTTCGTCGCTGTCCATCAAGTCCACCTTGTCGAAATCTACGCGAACCTTCACCTTGTCGCCCTTCGCGAACTGGGTCTCCATACACTCGAACTCCCTATCCATAAAGTAAACAGTGGAAGGAGAGGTCATCTCGCCGTCGAACTCGTTATAGAGAGAGGTCTTGTGCATTACCTGAATGTCGCAAGGCTTGATGATAAGTCCTACCGTGCTTCCCACTTCGAAAGCGTTATAGTCCTGAATCATAAGCTCGTAACCGGCATCGCTGTCGACATACATCTCGTAATGAACACCCTTGAAGATGCAAGACTTCACGACAGCTGTTATCTGCGCAGCCTCGGTGTTATTCATAATATAGATATCCTCCGGCCTAACTACCACATCCACAGGCTCGTTAGGCTCGAACCCCTCGTCCACGCATTCGAACTCGTGACCTGCGAAGCATACGCGGCGGTCGCAAGGCATAACTCCGTCGAGAATGTTTGACTCACCTATAAAGTCGGCTACGAAAGCATTCTTAGGCTCGTTATAAATGTCGGTAGGAGTTCCTATCTGCTGAATCTGTCCGTCGTTAAATACTACGATGGTATCCGAAAGGGTGAGGGCTTCTTCCTGGTCGTGAGTCACATAGATGAAGGTGATGCCCAGTTGCTTGTGCATCTCCTTAAGCTCTATCTGCATATCCTTACGCATCTTCAGGTCGAGCGCGCTCAGAGGTTCGTCGAGAAGCAGCACCTTAGGCCTGTTCACTATGGCACGTGCTATGGCGATACGCTGCTGCTGGCCACCTGACAGAGAGTCCACGTCGCGGTCTTCGTAGTCGGTCATAGACACGAGCTTAAGCACCTTCTCCACACGGCTATCTATCTCCTCCACAGGAAGTTTCTGGAGCTTGAGGCCAAATGCCACGTTATCGTAGACATCCAAGTGAGGGAAAAGCGCATAGCGCTGGAACACCGTATTAAGCGGACGCTTGTGCGGAGGAAGTTCGGAAATATCCTTTCCTTCGAGGGTAATCACACCTTCCGAAGGGGTAAGGAAGCCTGCTATAAGTCTTAGGAGCGTAGTTTTTCCACAACCCGAAGGTCCGAGGAATGTAATGAATTCTCCTTTTTTTATGTATAAGTTGATATCCTGGAGCACTTTTTTATCCCCAAAGGAATGGGATATGTGCTCCAAATTTATGATTATATCTTTTTGCTCCATCCTGTAGTAAAGGTATAGGTAAGTCCAACACTGAAACTAGGAAAGCCATCTTTTTCTCCGGCCAATTCCGAATAGTTATATGCTCCCAGCAAATGCAGTCTCAGATTCTCCATAGGATAATAGTGAAGGGCCATTCCCCCGCGGATACAGAAAGCATTTTCGTCCACACCTTCCTGGCCCAGGTTCACAAGCAGTTCGAAACCATCGAAACCGCAGTAGTTGAAATTGATGTTCGTGGTGTTTCCTGAGACGAATTCATCGCCATAGAGCCTGTTTGAGCCATCGACAGTAATACTGAAAGTATCCAAAGCATATTGGCCTCCCCAGGAAAGCACGCCTACAGGCTTGGCATCAGGCCGGTTGTAAAGGTTGTAGGCCAATATAGCCCCCAAACCATCGGCCTCACCCTTTGCCCTGAATCCGAGATTATACATTCCGCTCGTAAATGGATGTTCCCCATAAGGAGAGGTCAACAGGGCAGTTTCCAGGGTCAGTTGTTCCAAAGGCTGCCAGCCCAGTGAGAATCCCCACTGATATGCAGGCAAATTGTTCCAGGTATTGGATGCAAAAGGATAATGAACGTCAAAATCGTATTCATCCATTTCATAGGTTCCCCAAAGGACGACCATCTTTCCCATATTCACAAAGAAATCGCCTGAGCTGTACGTGAGGTAAGCCCAATCCAGCCAATTCACATCGTCAGAGCGGAAAGTGTTCGTGTACAGAGACACTGGATCGCTGCTAAGCCAGTGATTGGCAATGCTGTAAGAAAAATGTTCGGAAATAGACCCGTCCAACAGGGTGTAGAGAGAAGAATTGCCAAGCGGATCCCCATAGAGATATTCACCCCTGGCGACAACGGAGAGCTCGGCCACCTGACCGAGATCGTCAGCCTCTTGCGAGTGCGCAAGGAAGCAGAGCAGCAGAGTAGCTGCGGTAACGAGTGTTTTTTTCATTTCCCAGTACCATAAAAATAAATTTGGTCCAACTTCTTTTTGCGGTTGCAAAGGTAACATTTTTTTGAATAAAAAAAAGAGGAGGGCCACATTTTTGATGTGACCCTTCCTTAATATTTTATCTACTGACTTTTACGCGTCGATTTTAAAGGAATCCTTCAGCGAAGTAGTCTTGTTGAAGACAGGATGCTCCGCAGTGCTGTCCTTATCCTGAATATAATATCCTACACGCTCGAATTGGACTGCGATTCCGGACTTGTCTTCCAGAAGTGCCGGCTCTGCCCAGCCAGTCTCGACGATAAGGCTATCCGGATTCAAGAAGTCCTTATAGTCCTTATCTTCAGGAACCTGACTCATATCCTGAAGGGTAAAGAGCTTATCGTACTGACGAAGCTCGACTTCCTTAGCGAACTGGGCGGATACCCAATGGATGGTTCCCTTAACGGAACGCCACTCTCCTGCACCCGGCTTGGTGGTAGGATCGTAGGTGCACTTGAGTTCCACTACCCTGCCATTCTCGTCCTTTATGACTTCCTCGCACTTGATGATGTAGGTGTATTTCAGTCGAACTTCTCCGTCCGGTTTCAGGCGGAAGAACTTCTTAGGAGCGTCTTCCATAAAGTCTGCCCTGTCAATGAGGAGCTCGCCGGTGAAAGGAACCTTTCTGGTAGCACCTTCCGGTTCTGCCGGATTCAGTGGGGCATTGAACCATTCTACCTGTCCTTCAGGCCAATTCACTATCGTAAGTTTTATAGGGTCTGCGCCTACTACCATATAGCGGTTAGATCTGGCGTTAAGGTCCTGACGCACACACCATTCGAGGAGTTGCAGGTCGATGAGCTGGTCGCGCTTGGTGACGCCTATCTTTTCGCAGAACATCTTGATGGCCTCCGGAGTGTAACCACGCCTGCGCACACCGCAAAGTGTAGGCATACGAGGGTCGTCCCATCCGCTTACAAGGTTTTTCTGAACGAGTTCGAGAAGCTTGCGCTTGGACATAAGGGTATAGGTGAGGTTCAGTCTCGCAAATTCATACTGATGCGAAGGATAGATGCCGAGGGCCTGGATGAACCAGTCATACAATGGTCTGTGCACATCGAACTCAAGGGTACAGATGGAGTGTGTGATGTGCTCTATGGAGTCGCACTCTCCATGGGTATAGTCGTACATCGGGTAGATGCACCACTTGTCTCCGGTTCTGTGATGATGTGCGTGTTTGATGCGGTACATCAACGGGTCACGGAACATCATATTAGGATGAGCCATATCTATCTTGGCACGAAGCACTTTCTCTCCGTCGGCGTATTTGCCGTCGCGCATCTCGCGGAAAAGACGGAGGTTCTCTTCCACGCTGCGATTCCTGTACGGGCTCTCTACGCCAGGCTTGTCTACCGTGCCGCGGCCTGCGGAAATCTCTTCCTGGGTCTGGTCGTCGACATAGGCCAATCCCCTACGTATCATATCTTCGGCCCACTGGTACAACTGTTCGAAGTAATCAGAAGCATAGAGTTCCTTCTCCCATTGATAACCAAGCCATTTGATATCTTCCTTTATAGCGTCTACATATTCGGTGTCTTCCTTCGTAGGGTTCGTGTCGTCGTAGCGAAGGTTAGTCTTTCCGCCGTATTTCTGGGCCAATCCGAAATTGATGCACAGGCTCTTGGCGTGTCCCAAGTGCAAGTATCCGTTCGGCTCCGGAGGGAAACGCGTAAGCACGCTTTTTATTCTTCCACTCTTAAGATCGTCCTCGATAATCTCCTCGAGGAAATTCAGTTTTTTTGTTGCTTCTTCCATATCAAATAATCTTTGTTAGTACAATCCTTTTCTTTGTTAGTACAATCCGCAAATATAATCTTTTTTCGTCTCCCACACAATAGCCTTCACCCACGCCTGCTTAATGTGTCCTCCTGTACGGTGAAAAGCCTGTTTGGCCGTACGGAAACTGCTAATCGCAAAAGTTCAAGCGCAAGCGAGCCGCCACATCGAGCTCGGCGCAGCGCTTGATAGTAATTTTGTTTTCCCTTGCAGCAAGTCTCTTCGCTCGCAGCAATGACACCCCCTCGGACGGGAACGAAGAATTTCAGGGTGTATTGCCTGCTCGCGGAAGGCCCGCCAATTCACTTTGGCAGGTCGGATGGCGTAGAACGCACTCTGTTAAGGGTGGCTTGCCAAAGTGAGACTTTTTTAGTTCCACCTTGGCAGGGAGGTATCGATATACGCGTTCTGTGGCACATTGGCTGCCAAAGTGATTTTGATGAGCTAGTCTCAATGGCCTGCCGTCCGGTAGATCGCGGTTCTGGCCGGATGGGAATGCATATTTAGCCTAAAATTTGCTATATTTGGGGAATTAAATGATTTTAAAAAAAGGCTTATTATGGAAAGACATAGATTAAGCAGTGCGATCGTGCTTAGTATCGCGATCGTGGTTTCGGGCATTATGTTGCCGGTAGCAGTAAAGAATTACAGAGCGTTCGAGAGGACCATTACCGTCAAGGGGCTTTGCGAACGAGAGGTAGAAGCCGATAAAGTCGTATGGCCTATAAACTATAAGGTGGCAAGCGACAACTTGAACGAGCTTACGGCGAAAATGGAAAGTAGCCGCAAGGCTATAGTTCAATTCCTTCAGGATGGTGGAATCGACGAAAGCGAAATCACCTTCTCGGCTCCTATCGTTTCCGATAAATATTCACAAGAATACGGGGGCGACAACAGGCGTTTCAGATACATCAGCCAGAATGTCATCACCGTCTGCACGAATAAGGTCGAAAAGATACAACCGCTCACCGCGAAAGTACAGGAACTGCTTAAAGCCGGAGTCGTGGTCAGCCGCGAGAACTACTGGGAAAGCGGTATCCAATACCTCTTCGAAGGCCTTAACGACATTAAACCGGAGATGATTCACGAGGCTATGGCCAATGCCCGCGTGGCCGCCGAGCAGTTCGCCACAGATTCCGGAAGTGAGATAGGCAAAATCAAGACTGCGTCGCAGGGGTCGTTCAGCATAGAAGACCGCGATGCCACCACCCCTCAGATAAAGCGTGTGCGAGTAGTTACCTCCATCACCTATTACATTGAGAAATAAAGGGAATCTTACAGCTCGTGCATTTGCACGATGGTGTCGAGCCATTGTGGAAGGGACTTGACGTGCCAAGTGCGGGCAGCCATGTCTTCCGGGGCGAAACAGTATATGCCCAAATCCTTACACTTTTCCAGAAGCGAAGAGGCCACCGGCAGGTAGCTTATAAGAAGGGCCTTCGAGTTATTCCCGCCATAGGTCCTTCGCACGCTATCTATCTTAAAGATGTCGGCCGAGGTGATCTCCCCCGACTTGCATTCGATAAGAAGGAGCCTCTGCCTGTCATTTACCACCAAATCTATCTCGTTTTTCACTGCATTCCCGCCCTGCTCATTGAAAATGACGTCGTGCCAGATATCGTCCTTACCGTGGCTTCCGACATTGGCCATATGCCAATCGGACACTACGTCGGCGACCACCACTTCCCACCAGCGTCCCAGGAACATCAGCTCGCAGCATCTCCCGGATGCCGAGTCGAAGAAGACCTCGAATCCGCGGTAGATACTCAGCGTGCCGCTCCGAGTCTCGATTTCGGCGCCATTGGCCAATCTCCCCTTGAAGAAGTAGTCGCCCGATTTCGGCAGGGTGAGGCTCCGGAACCAGCCCTTGGCCATTCGATAGATGTCGTAATGCCGTTCGATGAACTTCTTCACGTAATAGGCGGCGTTCACGTCGAGGCTCTTGAGCTCCGATACGTCCTCGAAGGTCCGCACACAACCGCCGTACAGTCGAAGGTAGTCTTCGTTACTGATGGCGCTGCGAAGAGGCCGGCGCACGTAGTCCGGAGTGTCTATCAAATAACCGTCCTGCGTGATATAGATCGCCCTGCAACCGTGCTCCCTGGCAGCCTTCCCCGCCGCGAGAGCCATAATCTTCGTGCCTTCGGAGAGGTTGAAGAGGAATTCGTCTTCGGGATTTTCGGCCAATATTCTCTCGCACACGCTCACGATACCGTCCATATCGTAAGGACCCACCAAATCTTGACTCACCTTCACGCGGTCTGAGAGCAGTGAAAGAAGCGGCGCGCACAAAAGTTTACTTTCCTTCGTGACTAGCAGATGAACGAACTGCGGGCGGAACTCTTTTATCCCTAAATAGATAGTGTCGAAGTCGCGCCCTACGGTTATTATTTGGTGCTTATGCATATTACATTTCTTTTGTTAAAGATAGAAAAAATTATTTACCTTTGCTCCCGTTTGCGCTTAGACGACTATTTTTATACTCATTTTATGAATAAAATTACTAAACTTTTGTCTTTGGCAGCATCGCTCTGCCTGATTGCCGTTTCTTGTGACGACAAAAACTCAACTACTCCTGACAAACCTAACAAACCGGACCAGCCAAGCGAACAGGGTCCTACCATTAAGGACGTACTTGCAGGCGAGATAGGCTCCACCTTCGAGGTGAAGGGAGCGCTCGTAGTCGGAGCTAACACAAATGGCGTTCTTCTCGAACAGGATGGCGAACGCATCTATGCTTTCTATGGAAGCGAGCACGGTCTCGCAAACGGTGACGTGGTAACCGTTAACGGCCCTACAGCTATGCGCAACGGTCTTCCTCAATTCGCAAGCGGATGCACCCTTTCCAAGACCGGCACCAAAGAGGTAGTCTACCCGGAGAGCAAGACTCTCAGCGTAGAGGACATCGACAACTACATGAAAAATCCTTCAGTAGAATACGTTACTTTCACAGGTACCATTCTGCTTTCCGGAAACTATACTAACGTGGAGCTCGAAGGTACCTCATATATAGGTAGCCTCGATTATATGACGGAAGACTTCAAGGCCGCCTATTCAGGACATAACGTGACCATCACGGGATGGGCATTCGGTTCTTATAAATCTTACTTCTATGTGATTCCGGTTAAGGTCGAGGACCACGGAGTGTACGAGGAGGAGGTTCCTGCTGGCGCCATCTACTATAACACCTTCGACAAGGATCTCGCCACACAGTCCTTCGGCGACGGCGGAAACTGGCCGTTTATGGATGAATTCGACGGCTGGAAAAACGAAAAGGGCGCAGGCGTACAGAACGTTTCATACAGCTTCCAGAGCATGTCCATCCGTACCAACCAGTCTTCAAAGGGCTATCTTTCAGAGTATGAAGGCTCAGGAAAGAATAACATTTTCTTCGGCACCGCTCCTAACTTCTTCACCATAGAGAAGGTAGATGTTACCGGCAACCGCAACCTCCGCCTTCAGTTCGGCGCACAGAGATACTCTCAGGGTGGAACCAACACCTTTATCCGTCCGGACTTCGAGGTTCGCCTCTCTGCTGACGGTGAGGTATGGTCTCCTGCTCTTAACTACGACTTCGGCGACGTAGAGGACGTAGCCGGAAACTGGAGACTCGCTACGGCTGACTTCACTCTTCCTGAAGGTACTAACACCCTTTACATCAAATTCGTGGCCAAGCTTAGCAGCGTGAACAGGCTCGACGACGTACTCCTTATCCCAGGTAAGGGTGGCAAACTCGTCGAATTCGGTAAGGAAGACGAGATTCCGCTCAGCACCATCGCAGAAGTACTCGCATCTCCTATCGAGGAAAAGTATAAGGTAGAAGGAACCATCATCGGCACACACCAGAAGGGATTCCTCGTACAGGACAAGACAGGCATCATACTGACCTTCAAGAAAAAGCACGGTATGTCTGTGGGTGACGTAGTGACTCTGGAAGGCGTAACCACCGTGTACGGCGGTATGAAGCAGTTCGGAGAGAGCACAGTAGTTACCAAGAACGGCACCGCTACCGTAACCTATCCTGAACCAGTAGAGTTCAAGGCTGCGGATTTCGACGCTTATGCTGCGGCACCTTGCATCAAATATGTTACCTACACGGGCGACTTGACCGCTACCAGGGACCAGTACTACCAGTGGCACCATAACGTGGCGGTAGAAGGCACGGCAGTAGTAGGTTCTCTCTCTTATCCTAACAATGACCTTAACGTAAAGGACTTAGAGAACAAGAAAGTGACCGTGACCGGCTACGCGATAGCAGTTTCCGGGAGCGATGTCAAATACCTCAACACTATGGTCATCGAAATCAAGGAGGCTAAGTAAAGCTTTACTATCGATACGAAATAGGGCGACTGATTTTTTCAGCCGCCTTTTTTAGTTTCTTTCGAGATTCCAGCTTTTAGGAATGCCACACTCCTTCATATTCCAATGCGCATCATAACTCTTTACAAATGTTCCTTTGTAAGAGACACCGGCAAGCCAGTCTCTTGTAGTTCCTGCAGATAGACAATCCGTAAACATGGCTTTGACATAATTAAGTTTCACGCATTTACAGAACATTCCATAATAACAATCTTCAACTAATTTCCTCGCCGGAAGGACCGGGGCTTTCGTAAGACTCGTGCAATTATAGAACATATATCTATAACATCCCTCTGCCAATTCGGTCGCCGGAAGCGCTGGAGCTTCAATCAAACTTTTACAGCCCGAGAACATACTACTATAACAAAAGGAAGCCAATTCCGTGGCCGGCAGTTCAGGTGCTTCAGTAAGACTCTCACAACCATTGAACATATCTGAATAACAAGCATATGTCAGTTTCGCAGCAGGAAGGCTCGGAGTTATTTTAAGACTTTTGCAATCCAAGAACATACCATAATAACAATTCTCCGCCAATGCCGTCGCAGAAAGTTCCGGGGCTTTAATAAGATTCGTGCATCTTGTGAACATAAATTCATAACATCCTTCTGCCAATTCGGTAGCTGGGAGCACCGGAGCTTCAATCAGACTTTTACAACCCGCGAACATACTGTTATAACACTGATTAGATAAAGTATTTGCCGGCAACATAGGTGCTGACATTAGCCCGTCGCAGCTCCAAAACAAAAACGCAAATGCATATTCCGGCACAGAATCAGCACTACAATCCCTACTCAGCAAGGACATAACATTCCCCTTAGCATTTAGCTTTCCAGAAATCTTAAAATAATAATAATCTCTCGTAGTACTAGAAAACCTATCATTTCCAACTCCTCCAGCTCTAAACATCACGTTCTCGCCGTCAGACAAAGAGATAGTCTCTCCGATGGTATATGGTTGCCAAACTCCTCCATCCAAACTATACTCCAAAGATACTTCATACGGTTCCCCTGACTTGGTCAAGGCAATAGTGGATTCTCCCGAAGATACAAAAGTTAACCCATTAAAATGATTACAGGGTGACATCCCCAAAAACACGATAATGGAAATCAAAAGGCCTATTCTTCTTTTCATAACATTGCAAAATTCCTATACCTGAAAAAATACCCACCTGTGAGATTGTCAAAGATATAACAAAAATTGATATATCAGAAAATGTAATAATATTGACATCTTCTTTATTGAGAAAGAGAGCATATCCCGCTCTGCTTTTTGCTGAAGGGCGATGTTTTTCATACACTATTTTCTTTGTACTGCACAAAAAAACGACTTTTTACAGATACACAGGGTTTTCCCCCTGACCCCGAATATGCCGATATGTTTCCTTCAAGAAACAAGCAATATCGCCATGTGAAATCAATCGTTTTCAACGATTCTATCGTTATTCGGCTATGACGGTCCAGCCTTCCGGAATGCCATCGTCTCCCCTGACATCCCACTTGGCGTACTTGCTCTTGACGAACGTACCGGTAGGAGCAACGCCCGAAAGCCAGTCACGAATTTAATAGTTTTCCTCGAAAAATCCATCGAACAATTTATTTTCATTCAATCACTTCGCCATTAGACCTACGAGCCCACTGGGTCAAAGTCGAATGGCTGCAGGTGAAATCCGGAAGGTCGTTCTCTTCCGTAAGGGTGCTGTCCTAGGCTCCCGTCCGGGATACGGGACAACCGCAAGTCCATGAAGACGATGACGATCATAGGGAATAACCGCCTATCGTCAATATCAATTCAATGCAGGAACAGGTCATCGAGAGTAATCGAGTTCTGCACAAGTGAAGTGTGGGAATTGGCAGACAGACCGAATGTTGTCACCATCACAAGATGGATGGACTTGTTTGTCTTAGTTGCATTGCGGAAAACTTCGATCTTATCCACTAATTCCGATTCGTAGCCTTTAGTAATTGCATATAAACCCGATGCGAATTTAACTTCGCAGAGGTCAATCACGCCGTCGCGACGATCAATCAACAGATCAATCTGCGATCTCTTTCCAGACTCATCTTCGCCTCGCCATGAAAACTGACGGGTAGCCACTCCTGATATGCCCAAAGCAGCTTTGATCTGAGGAATGTGGTTCATACACAGAAGTTCAAACGCGAATCCCGTCCACGCACGATGCATGGAGGAATCAATTCTGTTTGTCCAAAAATTTTCGTCATCCCCATAGTTCTCCTGAACAAAATCAAGATAAAAGATGGTGTAGAAGTCACTGAGACGGTAGATATTGCCTTTCTTCGTTTTCGTCCAATCCCTATACGACAAGACGAACCCACTGTCTTCCAACTCCTTAAGTACACGGGTCAAATTGCCGTTAGGCGGGATTTTTGTCGCCTCGGATATTTCGGCTCTTGTCAGCCCTGAACGCTTCGTGTTCAGAGCCTTGACAATCTTCAGATGCGGTTCGGGATTATCGAAGAGCGAAGCGTAGAGATGTGTAAACTCATCCCACAGGCGTGCCCTTTTCTTAAAGAAAATGTTGTCAATGTTTTGGCTGAAACTCATTCCTTTTTCGATCTTGTCCAGATAATAAGGAATTCCGCCCATAATCATATAGCATTCGGCTATATCCTTTCGCGTCAAGCAGATTTGTCTGCGGTCAAGAAATTCTTCAGTTTCCTTCAATGTAAACGGCTCAAGATAAATTCGGTCTGTGTCGCGATTGAAAAGACCTCCTTTATTGCTAAAAACCTTCTTTGTTATCCAAGAAGTCGCTGAGCCACAAAGTATAAGCAAAAGGTTATTTTCGCCGGACCCCCATCCGTTCCAAAAACCCTCCAACGCACTCACAAAATCAGATTTGCGAGTTTCCATCCATGGAACTTCATCAAGAAAAACTACGAGTTTCCCAGGGCGACTGATTCCCTGAAGATAATTTTTCAGCATCCTAAATGCGGCATACCAGTCTTTCGGAGTCTCTACATCTTCCCCCGAATAGTCTGAAAGGGCATTGGCGAAGTTCTCCAATTGTCTTCGCATGCTCTTTTTGTAAAGTCCGGTAAGATAGAAATCAAAACGGTTGTCGAAGGCTTGACGAATCAGGAAGGTCTTCCCGACACGACGCCGACCATAAACGACCACCAATTCCGGCGACTGCGATTCAAACCGCTCGCGAAGTTGCCGTATTTCATTTTCCCTTCCGATAAACTGTCCCATAAATAATAAAGTTTTGTGTTACTTTGCAAATATAGACATTTAAATAGAATTTAATGCAAAAATTCGAGATAAGTCGTCTAAATCTTGTAAAAAAAGATACATTTAGACAATATATCCCATTTTTAGTTGGGTTTACACCATTTATCTTGCTATCCAAGTAGCGTACTTGCTCTTCACGAAAGTGCCGGTAGGGGCAACGCCCGAAAGCCAAGAATAAATTGTTTTTTCGGAATACTCATCAGTAAACAAGGACTTGACATAATTTAAGTTCGTACATCCATAGAACATACAATAATAACACCTCGAAGCCGACAGTTATTGGCATGGTGACGCATACAATTCCTGTCGGGTACTTGTTGGATAGGAAAGGGCGAAACAATCTCGTTGGTCGCACCGGTCTTTACTTCATCGACATTGACCACGGCTTCGGTGTCTCTGTAAGGCGTTGCAAGGGAACACTCGTCTTGGACGACCACGTGCATACCTGGCTACACTTCCATTTGGGGCTTAGACCTCCAATCTTACCAGATTCACGCCCGCTATATCCTACTGGATACGAAAACCAGGTACCGGAGTCAATTCCTCCAGGTATCCGGCGTTGTGAGTTTTTGAATGCCGTAGGTTAAAGCGTATCTATCTTCTGCAGAATCTTGTCCGGCAGGACATCCAGCCCATAATACAGGTGACTCTCAGGATAGCCGAGGATACCGGCTGCGTGTTCTTGGCTCCGGTATCGTCAAAGCAGATGGCCTCGTGATGAGCGATGCTGTTGCGAAAATCCTTGACGGCTTGAAGTTCGTTGTAAACGGCTCTCTGTCCAAGGCCATGGGCCTTTGCCGGGAAGATCTGCAGCAGGCTTTGCCCGCCTGCGACAAAAGGCTTCTTGGTAAACAGGTAAGTCCAGAAGCCAAAGGTCACAGATGATACCAACCGGTCATTGGAGTAGCGATTTTTCTTCACCAAGGCACGGATAGTCTTCTCGATAACAGCCTTCTGGGGATGGGTTTCAAGCATTCCGCCAGGTTGTAGTTGATTTCTGATCCAGTCCTGGGCGGCGAAATAAGCCTTGTAATGCTCGTTGATGGCATTACGGAGCACAACTTCGAAGATATTGAGGACGCCGTAAAACTTCTGGCACAACTTGATGTTGTGGCGGTAAAGGGTAAGTGCCGCTACGGTGTCCCCACCGAACGCTTTGAGATATTTGTAAAGCCTTGCAGGAGAGAAGGCTTTTTCGTAATCCTGGTACTTCATCGCTCCAATTCTTTCAAATTCTTTTGCAAAGTTAAAAATAATCGTACCTTTGCAATGGAATCCCCGTGTGTCCCTGAGCAATCAAACACGCGGGTTTAGTCTTTTTATATGAGCCTTAGCGGAAGTACTCGTACTTAGAAAGAGCCTGTTTAGTGTATAATCTTAATGTTCCCATAAAAGCAAAAGACCCGCCCTGGTTCGCTGTTCAAATGGGAAGCGTGGCGGATTCTGTTGCTGCAATAGATACGAATAATCATTGATAATACAAACTTTTTGGCAAGAAAAATTATGCCAAAGTGGAATTCTTGGGTAGTGTTTCATCGAGTGTGTCCAGAGCCGGTCTATCGGCATTCCTCCATAAAAATAGGTCGTGACATTTCACAACGTCACGACCCCGAATCAAATCATAACCAGTCTTTCGACTGATTTCCACAAATAAAATATGCCTAACGGCATAGCCTCGGCTTATCATTTTCCACAACTTTCACCGAGACTTTTTCTCTTTATCCTTCCGGTCCTTAGAAGCTCGTAAACGCCGACCATGAGGTGTTCTTCGCTTCGACCCGCGTCTCTATGTCGCTTGGCAGGTTCACGAAGAAGTCGAACCCGGTCCACGCCTCTACTTCGTCTACGCTCACCGTGTAGTTCGCGTAGCTATCCGAGTAGGTCTTGTGCTCGAACCAGAAAGCCACGCAGACGGCGTCGGTCACGGTCCCGCCCGAGGTCTTCACCCTAAGTACCAGCTTATAGAAGTAGTTCGGGATAGGAACCTGCTGGGATGGTGCATTTGACGGGCTCGTGTAGCTTATAGTGCGACTCTCGCCCTCCTTATTGAAGGCTACGCCCGTCACTACATAGATCTCCTCGTTCTTGGTTTTCGCCACGTCCTGTACGGCTCCTTCCAGTTTGCTCCAGATACCGCTATTGAAGCTGTTCTGAATCTGAGGAACCTGGTTCGTCACGTAGAAGGTCTGGGCCTGCATCGTGGCATTTCCGTTACGCGAGCCGTTCGGACACATATGTCCCCTCGAATAGGTATTGCCCGAGTAGCTGCCTCCCGTCACCTTTATCTGGTACTTCTCATCGATATTAGGATTATAAGACCACGACGAAAGGCGCTCGTAAGAGCCCATATGTCCGCTCTCGAGCGGATAGGCCGTCCAGAGAGGCGTCATCATAGAGGTATCGTAGAAGACAGTATAGTTCCTCTCCCCTGCGTAAGTGGTGCTTACCACATACTGAGAGCCTTCCTTTCCCGAAGCGAGTTCGAGCCAATCCTTATCCACCGCAGGCCTTGTCGCCTCCTGGGTCTTGAAGACCATAGGAGAGCCAGCGTAGAAGGTCTCTTCATCCGACGAGTACTGTCCCGTACCCGATACGATGGCGTATGCCTGGAAGACATAGTTCGTTCCCGGATTGAGGCCCGAGAGTGTCGCACTGAAAGTGCCGCTATCGGTCCCCGTCGTCGAAACGGATGAGGCCGGAAGTTTATTTGTCAAAGAACTTGAGGATGTACCCCAATAAAAGCCAACTTCGGAAGGAGTGGTAACGGCTCCCGTGAAAGAACCCGACAGAATCACCTCCGTCGAGCTCTTCACTTCGGCCTTAATGTTACTTACCTCCGCGTATGGTCTTTCTCCCGTGGGTTCTTGCCCACCGGCGCCACCGCCGGACGGGAGTCAGTTGGCTGTTTTGTACTTAACCTGAATGTTATAGCACTTAACGCCCTTCGCTATATTAGTTACAGTTATCGTAACCTTATTACCAACTGCAGTAGATGTACTTGTAACAGTTACATCAGTTCCAGCATTCAACTTACCTGTTCCGACTGATGTTTCGCCCACCTTTAATGTGACGGTTCCGGCGGTACCACTGAATCCTCCGAATTTAGCCGAGATAGATGTCACCTCAGCATCTTCAGGAAGGGTAGTCGTAAAAGTAATGCTCGTGGCTGGTGCATCTTTTTTCCCTACTTGATAATAACCTGCATTCGGAGTAAACGATGTCGTTCCAACAGTAGTAATCGTCCAAGAGTTCTTCTGATCGTCATTAGCGGTTACGGAGGCCTTATTTATCTTTACATCATTCGTTCCGAACGTGATTGTGGCGGTCTTATCATCCAAGGCGGAACCACCTACAACATACTTCTTCAAAGCAACTGCACTTGGCTTGTGGTCCTTAGCTACTGCGATAGCCTTGATAGTTTGTCCGTCGGTAAGGGTAACTGCGCTGAATACGGCGTCAGCCTCAGTAGGGTCGTCAGGAGCGTCTCCCACAGTGTAATGGATAGTTGCGCCTGCAGTGTCGCAAGTGATAGACACGACACCACCCTCGGCTATAGTAATCACCGGAGTAGCGCAAGTAGGAAGAGGTGCTTTATAAGTCAATTCCGAGTAGTCAGCAGGGCAAAGCTCCCAAGTAGACTTATAGAGCTTCCAATCGCAATTTTTCAATGTACCGCTAATAGTACCCCCGACTTTCCATTCAGATGGAGTATTCCTGCAGTAAATTTGCACCTCTTGAGTGCCTACCATAAAGTATACACCATTAGTGTACGTGCCAGATTTATAAAATTTGGTTATTTCCTCATCCTTTAGGGTTACCGTAACCTTTGTGGCCGTCTCTGTAGGGTCTCCGGCAGCGATAAGCTCAGCTACGGAAGCATAAACAGGGACTGCAGCCGCTTCTACAAAGGTAGCTGATACCGTTACGTTAGCAGCTGGCATATTGAATGTATTTGCACTTGGATTGAATGACTTTTCAGTCTCGCCGTCCATGTAAGTTACTGTCCACTTGCCGAATGTAAATCCTTCTACAGGTATAGCCTCGAGAGTAAGCTTGTCACCCTTGAATGCTGTCGTAACTTCCTCGGTGCCATTCTTAACTGTAAATGAACCATTCTCGGCAGCTGCCTTCGTAATGGTATAAGCCACCTTTGAAAATGTTCCGGATACAGTCACATTCTGTGCAGGCATAGTAAACTTGCCGTCAACTACCTCAATCACAGTCTCGTCGGCACCCTTTACTGACCAATCGTTGTTGAATGCATAACCCGAATCAGGAGTTGCGGTAAGGGTTACCTCTGCGCCAGCTTCTGCTTTAGCCGGGCTTGCTGAAAGGGTTCCGCCAGTAACTTCTGCGCAGCTAATTGAGTATGTCGCTGGTGTTGGTTCTGAAGAACTACCGTCTGAATAAGTCACTTCAAGTTTATACAGCCATAATGCTGCAGAAGGAGCTAATTTGAAGAAGCCCCCCGTAATGGTATACTCATATATGTCTAGTTGTGTGTCAACTCCACTGCCCGTATTAGAAACCAATGTAACCGTTTCTGTGGACTTATTAGGTTTGTCAAGCAAATTAGTAATCTTATCGGCTGCAGTTCCTTGATAAACAGAAATAGCATCTGTCGTTTTAGGAAGAACCCAGGCTTTAATTGATGTCACTCCTGCCTTTGTATTTTGTATATATGACGTTGAAGTTTTCATTTGAATAAACTGCTTTGCTTCCATCATATAGCCTGAATTACCATTCTTAGAATTGGCGCAGATATTTGTCATACTATATTCAAGTCCATCAACAGTAATGGTCTGAACGGCATCTTTATAATCTCCATAAGAGCCATTTCCCATTGCCTTTACAGCATTGACATTCTCAACATTTATGACAGATACCTTTTCAGACGGTGTTACACTGCCGCCCTTATCCGTCCAAGAAACAACTTTCTTAACCTTATACAGTTTTCCGGCAGTATAAGAACCACCCTTTGTGTTGCTGATTGTGAATGTCTTGGTTGCAGTCTCAACGATGAGGGTCATCTTGGTGTAAGTTGTCGGAAGGACATTGAACCAAAGAGTGAAGTCATCGGCTGTCTGGCCGGTAGTAGTGAGCACAATCTCAGAAAGGCCAGTCTCATAATCCATTCCCGTAGGGTCAAGAAGAACGGTCTCTGCTGCAATTGCTGCATCTTCACCTTCCACCTTGAGCGTTGCCTTTGTGATAGCCTCGGTATTATCACTTGTGAAATGGAAATATGCAATTGCGGTCTGTCTCTGCATAGGGAATACAATAGCATTACCTGATTCATCAAGACCAGGCTTTGCAGTCACGGTAACATGCTCTGCAACCATAAGGTCATACACACTATTGTATGCATTACCCGTCTGGGTTCTTGCGGAACCAAAATCTACAACGCCATCTTTTGAATATGGGTAAGAAGCCTGATACTTCATTTTACGAACCTCGTCTCCGGTCGTTAGATCAGTAAGTTCGGCAGAAAACTTCAAGGCCGAAGCATCCCATGTTCCAGGAACGGTCTCAGTCTTTCCGGCATCTACATAAGTATACTCGATAGCTATCTTATCCCCCTTCTCCCACATAGCATTGAAAGCGGTTTCGCCCTCATCAGGAGTCAGAGTAGCCTTTGTAGCTCCTTCAATAGCGGCCTCGGCACCGAAATGTACCGTTACGAACTTTCCGTCTGCGTTTCCGTTATCCGGAACCAGCTTGTCATCATTACAAGCACTTAACCCTAAGGCAGCTACTGCCAATAGGGCAAACGATTTCATAAATTTTTTCATAAGGCACCTTCTTTAAAAATTCCAATCTCTTGACTGATCTTCAACATCGTTTTCGGAGAAGTCATGGAGGCCATATTGGTTATAAAGCGACCCGCCACTCTGGCAGAGTACTCCCTCCATAGACACGGAGAGGATTTCAAGACTCGGAGCCTCGTAACGCTCCGACACTTTAGTTAATGTTTTCTTGTTCATGATTTTTTAATAATTATTTATTAGACATATTTGTGCATCTTTATATAAGACATTTCGTAAAGTGCCCTTCGGACGATACGCGCTTCGCGCTATCCCTCCCACTTCGTGGGCCCCTCCCGTTCACATGCCACGGGCGGCAAGCCGTCCGAAAAGCACATTTCCGAAATGCTGCTAACGAAGTATTGAAGACATTATACGCACAAAAAATCGCCGACGAAATCTGCGTTTCGTCAGCGAGGCACATCATCTCCGCATAGGAGTATATATTACTACTATTTAATCTATTATTTAGGCAATTATGTCTACCCCCCCCCATCAAGATTTCAGAAGAGAAGCAAGGAATTAACGGGCTATGTGGTAAATAACAATTCATCTTGCACAATGTCTTGCAAATCTACAAATATTCTTCCTTAATTCCAAACACCACCCTGCAAGCCACCTCAAAGGCACAAAACCCTCACGACTAATCCTTTCCCTCCCGTAAGAGAAACATTCTTACTCTTGAGCAAGTAATCTTTAAAAGAAAACCATATTTGGCAGAATCTCTTCAATCATATTTTGTGGCACTTCACACTCCCGGGCAATCTCCGGCCACATTGATACCGCTTGGCAAACTTCGTCAATAATTCTTGCGGCATTTTTAACGTTATTCTTAGCACCGCATTCAAGAAGGTCATCTTTTGTAATGTCACTGAATTTGCCGTTTATTGACATCTGGTGGGCTGAGGTCCATTGGCCGTCGGGATTATAGGCGTACCCCATATCATAGGCAGGAGAAAGTCGCCAGCTCCCGCTTCTGTCCATCAGAAAAGAGATGTTCTTCGTGTGGTCATCTTGATTTCGTACCACGACATTGAATACCATTCTACGGAACATCTCCTGCGCTTCCTTGTAGGTAAGTCGCAGCCCTCGCATCACGGTGAACGCCTGTTCGTAAGAATATGCTCTAAGTAACCTATAATCCAAATGAGCAATGGCGCAAAGTGTTTGCATATGCACTTTTTGTCCATTAACTCTATCGAACCTCTTTGTTAGAAAATGCGCTCTTCCATTCTCTTCAATCTGTGAGCATTCCGCCATTTCGATGCCACATTCCTTCACAAGACGAGATGACCTTCCCTGATTTTAGTTGACACTTTTAGAGCGGTTAAACTAATATGATTTACAATATCACCATCTGGGTTTACAGTCGGTGTTATTTTTCTCTAAAAGTCTTTGACCATGTCGACATTGGCCCAGTCCTTAAAACAGGGCACGATGGTCAGTTTAGAAGAAGGCATTTTGGGTCATTATTCAGCACAAAGCGTCTCTCGTTGACCCGGCCAATGGTTCCTCAACCAGTTCGTTTAGGGGACTATTTAAAGGTATCTTAAAGAGCGAATCATGTTGACGTATTTTGTTTGTATTTGCTTCTTATTTTACATGCTTATAAAAATGATATTCAATGACTTATAGGCAAATGTCAGAATAAGAGATTTTTTCATGCTTATTATACATTGTCCTTCGAAAGGAGGATCTGATTGGTCTTATCTTCGAAAAGATACTTTGACACCCAATACGCGTATAAGGCAGACGGAATAAAGAGGAAGGTATTGCCGTCAATGGTCGCGCTACCAAGCTTTGACTTTGTGGTAACAATGATTTTGCGTATTCCATCATTGACTTCAAGGAATTTCCTGAGTGACTTGAGCTGACTCGGGTCTTCATAGAACTTGTCTGTCCATTTGATTTCGGCAAGCGAAAATGCCTTTTGTGAAGCATTATCTACCCAAACGATGTCGACTTCACCCTTCTCTCTTCCCTTGCTCCAGTTTGCATAGTAGAAGTTTGTCTTGTCTCCAAGTATCCACTGGTCATAGATGGCAGTTTCAACCATCTCTCCGCAAGCGTCATCGCTTTCACTGATTGGAGTGTATAAGGCACATCGCAGCGTAGGATTAGTGAGGTATATTTTCATCGAGGTGACACGCTGCATTTTCTTGGCAGTCTGGTCAATACGGTTCACGACTTTGATCAGGAATGCCGCCTCCAGATATTCAAGGTATTTCTTGATTGTGTCCTTCTTGATGCCAGCCTCGCTTGAGAGTGTCTCGTATGAGAATTCATTGCCGCTGCGGAATGCGATATGAAGGAAGAGTTTGTTGAGTTCCTGGATATCCGATATTCCATAGAGACTTGGAAGATCTCGGAGCAGGACCTTCTCAACAATATCATTCTTGATGTATTGCCCCGGATTCTCCTTGATCTTCTCGGAGAAGACAACCTCTGGATAGCCGCCATAGTTGATATACTCAAAGAAGTCTTCGTTCAGTTTGTCGATATCAAGTGTGCCGTATGGACAGATTGAACGGTCGGTTTCTTCAATGACGTTTCCATCCCTCTGCTGGAGATGGAGGAATTCGAAGAATGTCAGTGGAGGAAGCATGAAATCAGTGAATCGGCCGGCACCACTTTCGTTGCTCTTCATCTTCAATGCGGCGGCAGCGGAACCTGATGCGACGAATTTGGTTTTGCGATAGGTGTCGACCATTGACTTGAGATGAACTTCCCAGTCTTTCAGGTACTGGATTTCATCATAAAACACAAAGAACCCGTCAACGTCTTCTTTATGAAGAGATGTGCGTGCATACGAGAACAGATCATCGAGAGAAACATTGCTGTAAATCGGTGTGTCGATTGACATGTATATGATTCTCTGGGGATCAACGCCACTGTCTATCAGACGTTTGATACAGTGATAAATCATCACTGTCTTACCGACACGTCTCGGGCCCATGAGGATTGCGGCCCTGCGAAGCGAAAGATCCGCCACAATAGGATAGAACAGATCGATATATGGCCTACGCGGCATTGCATCATAGTCATCTGCAATCTTACCTGTGGACCACCAAGGATTATCAAATATAAGCCTTTTGATTATCTGTTCTTTCTGTTGTTGATCGTACTTACTCATATCTTTGCATTTTAACGATACAAATTTAGTAAATTTCTCTTAATATTGCAGAAATACGCAGAATAAGACGATGTAAATCGTCTTATTCTTACATTTCTGCGCTCTTCCATTTTACCCTTGACCTTCCCTGATTTTAGTTGACTCTTTTAGAGCGGTTAAACTAATATGATTTACAATATCACTGACTGGGTTTACAGTCGGTGTTATTTGACAATGTCTACATTGGCCCAGTCCTTAAAACAGGGCACGATGATCAGTTTCGAAGAAGTCATATTTGGTCATTATCCTCAGTCTTATTACCTTTGGCCCGAAAAATAAAAAAGATGACAGATATGCCGATGACTCAAGAGGAGCAATACTACTATAATCTATTGTCGTCAATATACCCGTGCAAGGTTCCATTCACGATATGCGTCAAGGATGACAAGCCGAAGACGCGGCTCGGAACATATTGGCCATCAAGGAAACACATCCTAATCCATACCGGCAGAAGGGACAAGTACGACCCCGTGGAAACCGCCATACACGAATATGCCCATCACATTCACTACACGGAGTTCGACAAGGAAAAAAAGAAGCAGGCCCCGCACGGAAAGGAGTTTTGGCAGATATATGGCCAATTGATGAACCGTGCGAACGAAATGGGGCTCTGCAAGCCGGAGCGTGGCGTCGTGCTAATCTTTCCGAAACTCGACAACAAAGCGTCGCTCGTTGACCCAGCCAATGGATCCTCAAATAGTTCGTTTAGGGAACTGTTTAAAGGTATCTTAAAGAGCGGAAAAATATAAAAGATAATTCGCAACCCGAAAAACACCTTTGAACACATGCCTCACTCTACAGCGTTCTACTAAGGGTGTAACCTAAAGGTGTACGAAACTTCTGTACACCTTCAGACACCGTACCATCTAGAAGTGTGTCTACGGCATCCTGACTCAAAAGGTGTTTTTCGAGTTCGCCGTAGCAAATATAGAAGATTTGGAGTTGAAGTCATGGTCTTTTCTTCATCATGGGAATAGTCTCTCTTCGTTTGTCAGACTAGATTTAATTTATTATATTTGGCATACTATTTTAGGTAATATTGAGAATTATTGCGGTTTTCGCAGAATATATTATGAGATATAGTTTTGATATTTTCGACAAGAATCCAGAGCGATTGGCCACAGTTTTAGCGGAAAACTGCCGCAAGCGCAGGCTTGACAGGGGGTTGAGCAGGCGTAGTCTCTCCGAGAAAACAGGTATTCCGGAGCCGACACTTGAGCGTTTTGAGACCAAAGGAAAGATATCTCTTGAGGCATTCCTAAAAATAGTCATCGAATTTGATTGGTTTGACGAGATGAGCGCCATTATGAGTAAAAGCAAGTTTACCACAGGAGAGGAACTTGAGACCATAAATAAGAATCAGGGAAGACAAAAAGGCAGATGAAAGATATTTTAAAAATCATAGTTTCTTTAGACAACCGTACCATCGGCACTTTACAGATGACGCCGGAGAGAGACCGATGCGTATTCGAGTACGATAAGGATTGGCTTGCAAATGGTTTCTCAATATCGCCGTGGGAATTGCCACTACGGACGGGACTTATCTATTCAAAAGAGAAAAGTTTCAGTGGCGGATTTGCTGCATTTGAAGACAGTATGCCTGACGGCTATGGACTTTATCTGCTGGACAGAATGCTTCGCCGTGAAGGACGTTCCTTAAGGGAGTTATCCCCCTTGCAGAGATTATCTCTAGTGGGAAATGCAGGAATGGGGGCGCTTTGCTATAAGCCGGAAACAAATAAAGAAAATATTGCCGTCACAGTCGACGACTTCGACGAAATTCAACATAAAGCCCTCGACATTCTCTCCGAAAAAAGCGATGCCGATGCGTCTTACTTGTACTACAATAGCCACAATTCCGGCGGAGCTAGACCTAAAGCCGTGTATAAGTCAGCAGACGGCTCGGACTGGTTAGTAAAATTTAGACATATTTACGACCCTTCAGATATTGGCAAAACTGAATATCAGTATATGAATACGGCTCAAAAATGCGGAATCAATATTCCGGAAATACGTCTTGTGAATGACCGCTATTTCTCAATTAAGCGATTTGATATAAGGGATGGTCACCGTATCCACACGCTCACGGCAGCAGCGCTTCTACAGTCCGATTTCCGCACCCAAAGCATAGATTACGCAAATCTCCTTGCTTTGACAGGTTACCTCACCCAAGATCCGGCACAAGTGGAGCAGATGTTTCGCAGAATGGTATTCAATATCGTGTGCATCAATAAAGACGATCACGCGAAGAACTTCAGCTTTCTCTGTGAAAACGGCCAATGGGAACTCGCCCCAGCCTACGACATTACTTATTCTCCAGAAGGCACCAGAGGCGAACACGCGACTTCTGTCAAATATTCAGGCAACCCTTCCTTAGAAGACGTTATTTCTGTAGGCACCGGCATCCACATAAGCAGAAAACGCTGCCTTGAAATAATTGAAGAAATCGAGTCCGTTTGCTCCGCTGAACTTGACGAGTTATTTCAACTTTCCGCCGAGATATAAGCACGAGTCTTTCCTCGCTCGATTCTACTGTAAGACTGTCTCGATACTCCTATCAGTTCCGCGGCTTTCTCCTGCGTGAAGCCTAATTCCATTCTACGTTTGGCGATATTTTCGCCCATTAAGTTCTTTTCCATAACTTAATAGATAGCGCAAAAGTATGGAATAGCACACTACAAATCGACAAAAAAAATTTACATTGTAAAGAAAAAAGAACCATTTGCCTTTAATTGCCGAGAAGACAAGGCTACAACCAACAAAACCACCATGGAATCGGGCACAAAAATCCGGCCCAAGTCTATACGATGGACGCATAGAAAGAAGATATATGGCAAAATCAAAAAATAATCACTACCTTCGTGTCAACATCCACGACGCAGAGCACCACCTATTCGGAAAGTTCTGCTCCGAGGAAACATTAACTTAAAAAGGGGCTTAATTCTGTCCAACCAAATGGCACCACTATAGTGCCCAGCAATGCCATAGGGCATGATCGCTGCCGTGACCTGATATGTGCATTCCAAAGCCGCTGACAGCTATGAGGATGAAGGAAATAAGCGTAAACAGGTCAATGAGGATGTTTTTGTTCGGTTTCATTGTTTTTTCTGCAAAGTTATACTCCACAGATGGTCCGAAACGATAACATTTGTTAAGAAATCACTCTTGCGATAATCTTTTTCGTATGCGGCTCAGGGATACTGATGTTATTCCGAGATGTAGCCTTCCCTATAAGTGTGAACTTCTCCTTTTTAGGACAGCCTGCCCCGGTCCATCCGGCTTAACCTAAACTGCCAGCCCTCCGCAGTCGCGAGACTCCGGAGGGCTTTTTGCGTCCCGCGACACACCCAAGAACCATCCCGGAACGCGCCAGCGCGAAGCGTTGAACAAATGATTCATTCAGAAAAATGTGTCAAATCCGGAAAACTCATTGGAAAAATTACGGCAAACCATAGGAAACTCGTTTGAAAAATTACGACGATTATTTAAAAAGTCGTTGGAAAAAGTGTATCTTTGTTCCCGGATAAAGTGTCAGACTATGCTGAAAAGGAAAATTGAAGACGCCCTCATTGCGTGGAAAAACAAGCCCGGGCATAAGCCCCTGGTGATAATGGGCATCCGCCAGTGCGGAAAAACATATATCTCGCAGCACTTCGCTGAGCAGAATTACAAGAATGTCGTCTATATGAACTTCATCAAGCAGCCGGAGCGGATAGGTGCCTTCGTCGGATCCAAGGATGTGGACAGCATTCTGCTCAATCTGTCGGCGCAGATCAAAGGCGTCAAGTTCATCCCTGGAGAGACCTGCCTAATCTTTGATGAGATCCAGGAATGCCCCGAGGCCAGGACTTCGCTCAAGTTCTTCAAAGAGGACGGCCGCTTCGACGTGATTGCCACTGGCTCCCTGTTGGGCGTCCAAGGCTACGGCGATGAGCTCAAGAAACGGCGTCGCAAGATGGTTCAGAAGAAAGAAATGGGCATCAACTCCATTCCTGTAGGCAGCGAGGACATCATTGAGATGTACCCACTGGACTTCGAGGAGTTCCTTTGGGCCAACGGTATGAATCCGGAAGTCATCGAAGCTCTCCGGAAGTTCTACACGGAGGAAACGCCGGTTCCTGAAGGAATTCACGTGGCCATGAAGCAGTATCTGAACCTTTATGTCGCTATTGGTGGTCTCCCCGCTCCCATAAACGCATTCCTGGCCACCAATAATATGAACGCCGTCAGTGAGGAATACAAGGGTATTTTGAAGGAGTACCGCGACGATATGGTCAAGTATGCTCCGGACAAAGACAAGCCCCATATCCGCGAGTGCTTCAATTC